>Ga0307509_10001514_pt1 | contig 39181 bp, 28 predicted proteins | sample 10_EM_MG_FD_202245 | JGI IMG/M metagenome (GOLD analysis project Ga0307509, IMG submission 202245) | Populus trichocarpa ectomycorrhiza microbial communities from riparian zone in the Pacific Northwest, United States - 10_EM | ecosystem: Host-associated > Plants > Roots > Unclassified | place...
TTGCATGCTCGGACACGGGTTGATTTTTTCTGAATTTTTCGATTGGGTGAAATTGTGGACAAAGGTTTTCGGGATTGCTTTACTTGCGACATTGTGGTGATCGAAGAACTTTGTTGATTTTTACTATTGTTGTTCAATGCCTGACGTTGCTTCTCTACCTTTTGCACTATCCCATTATGGTATAGTGTTACTTATAATAGCAGCTGTGTGCCTGGCTGCGAATTTTACTGTCTCAGACCGCCCAAGGGATACCAGTTTTACATTTTTTACCAAAAAGGTCCGTCGATAAAAAATGTGATGGGATGGATAGATAGGCCTTTATCCCGAAAAGTTATAAGGATACGGTACTGTACTCGTGGACGAGTTCCGTAGGAGGTGTTTTACTCCCTCCATCCCGGCCTGACTAACTTAATTATGGCAATTTCCCTTATGATACTGCAAGGTAAGCCCGAGCGGACGATCAAACTAACTACTTGTAACTAACCAACTTAACCAAAAAAGAGGGCAATATGGCCAGCATATCACTGATACGAGTTACCGTTTGTGAGCAGTTGGTTATATAATATTATTATAATGAATAATGTGGTTATGGCACGACCGTTTGTGCATATCATAATATGCCAAACGAAGATCATTACCTGGACCGCTGCTGCCAGAGGGGAAAGAAGAAGAAGAAAGAAAAAAGGACAAAAAAAATTCAGGAACCTCGTATCGTAATATACCCCAAAATATTTAATTAATACGTTCCCCCACCACGACGATCCAACCGCAACTGGGAAACAAATCTAACTTGCTTGCTGTATATGTATGGGACTTTTGTATGTATAAATAAGCTACTCGTACTTATATTTCGCTTTGGTATAGGTTAAAGTTGAAATCAAAATGAAGTGTCAAAAGTGGAAAAGGGAAGAAAAAGAAAAAAGAAGAAAATTAATAGGGGAGGTGATGTTGCCTTCCATTTCCCTCCGATTATACCCTATTATGCTCGTAGTAAGTGGGATAGGGAGGCAAAGGAAGGGGGGGGGGTGGTGGGGGGGGTGGTGGGGAGATCAAGAGGAAGGTTAATTTCCAGGCAACAATCTCAAAAAGCACACACCACCAGCAACCCATCCATCCACGCACCTCGATGGCAAAAGGCCCGCCGCTACATATTATACCTTCCTACTGATCTCCAATCGTTTGGAAAAACAAGGCGGAACAAAAACTCCTCCCCACACTTTCCCCCCTCCCTCCCTCCCTCCCCCCCCTTTAAAACCTAAGTTTGTCCGCCTAGGTTACATCCCATAAGATAGACTATGATACCAGTATGGAGAATCAACAACCTAAAGAATTTCAGAAGAAGGTTTTTTTAAAAATAAAATAAAAAGTCCCATGATAAGCCCAATCAAAACAAGAGTTTCTCGGATTATTGGAGGAGGAGGGGGTTGATTGATCTGGAGGAGAGGCGTTCTTCCTCTTCTTCTTCTTCTTCTTCTTCTTCCTCTTCGTCTTCTTCTAGATAATATCATATTATACTAGTCATGTCTCCAGCAAATCACTACATACCAGAAATAAAAGCAGGACAAAGGTCGGGGGGGGGGGGTAAAATGGAATACCGGGAACCGGTACTGTAATAAAAATAAAAAAGCACCACGCAGTTTTTTCACAATACCTCGTAAAATCCTAACAGTTATTCACTTTGGCCAATTAGAATGAGAGTAGGATGTCCAAGCTCGCCTTTTCGAAACCTGCCGTATTGTGTAATGATGGGAAAGGTGGTGGTACGGATGGATCGGTGGTGGTACGTGTCACTCCGTGGGAAGAGAGATCAGAGGAGGGAGGGGGAGGGGGAGGAGGGAGGGAGGAGGAGGAGGAGGGAAAGGTCTAAAGATAGATATGCTAAACTAATTAGGAAGGGGAAGAGGTGGTGGGGGGGGGAAAGAAAAGGCTTGATTGCGGTTATTTATTTAGTTGTTGATGTAAAAAACGGACGATAGACGGACAGTTAAGCGTTGCTATCTTGGTACGATGGTAGTGGATTGGACTGGGGGCTATGTATGAAAAAGATGGCTTTTCCGAGGGGAGCAAGTTACCGGTAGTGTGTGTGGGCGGATGAATGGATCCGTGGGAGTGGGTGGATGGATGGATGGATGATGGGTGGGAAGGAAGGGGGACTGACAGAACAGAGTGAATCGAATCTGGGGGCACGTGGGTGCGTGCTTTTTTGTTATTATGGGCGTCGAATGAATGAATGAATGAATGGGGTTACTGTAGGTGAGACCAAGTCTCTCTTCCCCAAGTTTTTTATGATACCGTGCGTAGGTAGGTGAGTTGTGTGGTGAGCGGGAGGGAGGAGAGAGGAGGGAGGGAGTGCTGCTGGCTGGTACGTACCTACCAGTTATTGAGTGAGACAGTGGCAATTGGAGGTGAAATGTGGGAAGGTGGAAGAGAGGTGATGGTGATACCTTCATGTAACAGTATCCAACTGTTTTGTCTAGGGCTTTACAACAAATGATTGGTAGAGAGGGTCACAGTAGTTGCAGCGTTATTCCTGTTTCTGTGAGACTTGGGCGGTCTGGTGAAGGAGGAGGAGAGACACGAAATATGATCACCGTTCCGGTACGGGGGCGTTAGACTACGCTAACCCTCTAGGAGGCCGTGATCATCATCGTACCAGTATGCTATGCTGTCTTTGGTATGGCGGACTATCATAGCGCAGAAAGCTGTCGTGGAGGTTAGTGACAGCGGACCAGTTGTGCTGGTACGATATCATGCTCTACTAAACTAATATTATCATTATATCCTGGAATGATATGTTGTACGGTACCTTAAAACGCTTGCTGTCCATTTCAAGGGTTTCAAGGTGGAAATAAGCTACCTGCCAGCCAGTTACTAGCACAGTGCAGTACCTTGCAGCTTTCATATCGAATCCAATCCGAGTCGAATCGAATCAAAAATGAAAAGGGTCATACAACTAACTAAACCCCACCATGGCCAAAACAAAACACACATCACCATCACTGTCGACAATAAAAAAGCAACCCTCCCAAGCTCATCAAAAACCTACCTCACACCTTGGTTTCTGCAGATGCCTGCTCCTTCCCCCCATCAAGGCAGAAGCCGTACCAAACCAAACCAATCCGGCGGAGCCCATCATTACACTGCCTGAGGAATGTGTAATGTAATGTATGTATGTATGTGTATGCATGGGTGCATGCCTAAACATAAACATGATCCAAAAATCACATGGCACATGAATCAAGACCCGATACGATCGATAACCTTTTTTCATCTAACCAGCAGAGAAGAGAAAACTTGCCAATGATAACAGGCGCTTTAAAACCTAAGACCACCACGAGTTTTAGCCCTATATCACCGGACAATATTATATACAGGATCAATCGATAGAACCATTACCGTATCGGATCTGCTATACAGTACCGGATAAGTTCTAGTACTGTAAGTAAAAAAACTTGTCCCGTCTATCTTTAGAAGCACATCCGAGTCCGTGCTAGCCTAGCCCCATCCCGACTAACTTGGTAAAACTTCCTCCACGGCGCTACAACTACACTTTTGTTACTTACTTCTCGTACTAGTACACAGCCCACAAACGTTAAAACAAGCGAGCGACCCATCCCCTTATCCTGTTCGTTCACCACGATTGATTGCCTGCCTGTCCTGGGAACGATAAATAAATAAATAGACATTTACCTCTGTCCCCTCACATCACATCCACATCTGCCATGCCATCCGCGCTAAACAGTGGCAGTGTTAATGCTTGTTTTCACCTCTCTGTTCTCCCTTCCTATCTTTCTTTCATCCTCTTTTCTTCTTCAGGTACTGTACCTGTACCTCCTCACCTACTACAGCCATCGCACCATACTGTACGTGCGTGTTCCGAAACCGCCCAATGCGCTTCCGACAATGGGTAAAAATTTTAACTTTGCTTTGTGCCCCATACGCCATCTCATTCACTCAGATACTGCACAATAGGCAAACGTAATTGGAGCTAATCAGTTGCTGTAAAAGTAAGCAAGGAGCTGTTGCGCATTGTGGTGGTGGTTTTGTGGTGGAGAGACATTGGATTTGTGGCTATTGTTTTATTATTATTATTATTGTTATTATTATTATTATTACCATTATTATTATGATTTTGGCTTTTTTGGGCCTTTTAGCAGTGCCTGTTCCGGCACGGGCGGGTGGGTGCGGAATTTTGGGTTGATGGCGTGGGGAGGGAAGGGAGGGAGGGGGCGTGATTGGAGCGTTTTCGCGAGGAAGGCGTCGTGATGGTCGGGTTGGTTTGTTGGGTTTGGCCGGGGAAGGGAGGTACCGTGATATGGGATTCCTTGTGCATTGTGGTTTATGCACAAGTAACTCGAGTATAGTATGAGGTTGTTGGTGGATGAAGGTTTTGGGAGTGGAATCGAGTGATTTTGGTGAAGGAGTGAATGAATGAATGGTTGGGGAAGGTTCAGAAATGTTATCAAGTCAATCACAATTGAAATTGGAACTCGCTATTGGCGCTTTTCTTCTTCTTCTTCTTCTTCTTCTTTCTCCTTTCTACGCTATGGTACTCTTCTGTACCAGTACTGTACTCTACTCGACACAATACCGATACTCGATAAATTCACACTCTCCCTTTCATTCCCTCTCTCTCTCTCTGACAAAAAGACACCTCCACCACACGAACCCCTCAGAACCGCGCTGCACGGTACTTTCATCATGATTCACACACAGGGTTGCTGTATGCAAACTTTACTTTTTCCACCCACAACCCACATCCATCGATCCATCCATCCCACCCACCGATCCATCCAATATATATATATATATATTTTTTGGCCATTTCTCCCCCTACCTTACCTTACCTTTTACCTATGATACCTTACCCTTTCTCTCCGTACCCCGTTACACAGCCCCGCCTAAAATAGCGATCTCTTTCGTCTAACTCTCCCTTTCCCTTTTTTCTTCTTTTCTTTTCCCTTTTCCCATCCACACACACACACGCGCGCAAACACACATCCGTGGGTACACACGCACACACACACACAGACACACAGCTTCCCCCCCCCCCACCCTCTCGAGTACTACGATCATCCCTTTGGTACATATGGCCATCCAGATGGGAACCTGCCTGCGTCGGCGAGTGCAATGGAAATTGGTTTGTCCGGTGGGTTGCGGGTGCGTCGGAGGGAAGGGAAGGGAAGGGAAGGGATCGTTTAACTTACTTACCCACCTGCTCCGGTACGGTACCGGTCTTCTTAACAAGTACGGAATGAGCGAGAATGCATGATGTGCTATGATACGGCACGGTAGTTTTGGATAGACTACTGGGTATGGTAGTCTATCCCTTCGTTTGTTGGAGGGGGGAGATGGGGGGGGGCGTCATTGTGCGTGCGGGAAGAAAGAGTGGGCACGAGTGGGTATTTTTATTATTATTTTTTTTTTTGTTCATGGTTTATGTATTAATTACAGTATTATCATCATCATCATCAGCATTATTACTATAATAATTATTATTGTCGCGCATGAGATATAGATGGTCCTGGTTTTTCCGTCTCCGTGAGATCTGCTCTGTCCTGGTGCGTGCTGTGCTCCGAGGGGGAGATGGGTTTTTGCCGAGGCACCTTTTTTTCTTTCTTTTTCTCTTCTATTCTTTTGCAAAATACCTGTAAGGGAAAATCAAATAATAAATGGTGAAAATGGATACCTGCAGCGGGTAATTATTATTATTATTTTAATCTTCAATTTTTCCAGTCGCTAATTTTCGAGTCTTTTCGCCCACATATGATGCATGATGGGGGGGTGGGGTGGGGTGGGTAAGCTCGGATGGTGAAGGAGTAAACTTTCCCAAATCCGAAAGAAAGGCGGAGGAGGAGAGGGGCGGGCAGTGGAGTGGAAGTGGAAGTGGAGAAGGGTGTGGTGGTGGTGGTTGCGGTTGTGGTGAGTGGTGGTGAGTGGGAGAAGTGAAGAGAGTGAGAGATGGCATCACCGTGCTTCGCTCCTTTAGCCAAGTTTGGAAGGACATGCGCCTCAACAAGAGGCTGGTGTGGGCGAAGCCTCAAGCATAAGGATGCAATAGGAATAAGTTTTTTCCTTTTCCCTTAACATACTCGTAACTCTCACACTCTCTCTTGTTTTTTTCCTTTTATCGCCTTCTTTCCTTGGCTGCGGTGGTCGCCGGCTTTTCTGCTTTTGCGTCTTTTGTCTTTTGGGGGGGGGGTGATTGTGGTGGCCCTGGCTTGCTGTTGCAGGTTGGCGCTAAGACTATTCGGGACTGGGGGGTGGTGCCTTGGGCGTCAGCCCTGTCACAAGAGGGTGAGGGTCAAGCGAGGAGTTTGAGGGAAGGATGGATGTAATAGGCGGGTATGAAGATTACACTGCTGGCAAGGGACATGGAGTACCGGTACTAGTATCATACCGGGACACAGTTATGATAGTGATGGTGCTTGGTAGGGTACCGTAGGGTATGATATGCCACTGAAAATCTCCAATTCATGTGCCATTCTAGACCGTGGCATCCTGTCCAATCAGATAGCTGGGATAGTGGGCATATACTAGTATCATACCGGTACCGTACTCGAGTAGATGGCAAAGGGGAAAAAGGGGATCAATTAATTTTGAAGTTGCAAAGGACCAAGAAAAAAAAGTTGCAAATTTATCACCACCATTCGCATGATATCGGTACGGTATTGTTATCCTTTTCCCTTTTGCTGGGTGCTTGACCGATCCAGTGATCTACTCGAGTACTGGGCACAGCACAGTAACGAAAGGGTAATTTAGCTAGGGTTAGCCAAACGGTAGGGATATCCTACTGGTACTAGTACGGTACACCTCATCCATAACCAGACTGACTGCTGTACTAGAGCATGGTACGGCACCGCACGCTACACTGGAAGCAGCTGTAACCATAATCCATCCTCGAGCACCTCGCCCACTTCTTGCTGCAACTGCTCCCCCCCCCCAAAACTTTTGCCTGCTCGCCCGCCTCTCATACTCGAGTACGGTACCGTACGAGTACTCGCACAAAAAAGTAAATAAATGAAAAGAAAAGAAAAAAGTGAAATAGGATCATGATTTGGGAAGAGGCAGGAAAAAGAAAAGAAAGGGAGGAAAAAGAACGGGTGATGGAACTTGGGGGGAAGAGGGATAATGAAAAAGAAGAAGAAAAAAAGAAAAAAAGAAAATAGAAAAAAAGAAAAGAAAGAGGAAAATGGTCGACCCAAGAATAAGGGTTCCGCCCGCCAATCCATTATCCGACTCGAGGACACACTCACACACACACCAACAAGAGGTTATATCCCTACGGTACCCTACCTCATCCACATAGCCCCCCCCCAATCTATATTATATTTAAGAACCCATCATCACTCTCCTCCCGATCAGCGAAATCGTCCCGGGGAAAAGAGGAAGAAAAAACAAAAAAAACAACAACAACAGCACAGTTCAAGTACAGTACGACGGGCTCACCGGAAGAGCTTTTTCATTTAAAGGTTGAAAAGCTTCTTTACGACGAAACACACCCAAACAATCGTTCAGCTTGACGGGGAAAGAAAGAAAGAAAAAAAAAACCCCCCCCCGATAAAAAAAAATCCCCGCTTCAAACCTGTCAACCCAACCCTTCAGTTTCACAGTTGGGTTTAATTCAGCTGAGATATGGCCGCATCGTCATCACAAGCACCTACCTCAGCTTCAATACCCACCAAGGACACCACAGGAATGGCAGACTTTGTCCTCTTTGATGACGACCCTTTATATCAGGAGTACCGACCGCGCTATGACAACGGAGGATTCCCGCAATCAGATGTGGGTTCCTATGTCGCTATGCTGGAACAGCCGGGTGAGGATCAGCAGTCAAAATTCTACATGACCGAGCTACAGCCTGGCACCACCTCCTTCGAGGCCTACCCTCAATACGCATACGATGAGGTGCCATTGCCCATGGGCTACGAGCCCGGACCAGCTCCAGGAGTGTTGATTCACCCTCCCACTCTACCCTACTCACCTCACGGCAACATCCCGGGCGGTCTGGAATACCGAACCCCCATTTCCCCAGCTACCTCTGGTGGACTCGAAGGAAGCAGTGCTGGCTCAGAGGCTGGGAGCACGGGAAGCCCATACCAACCACAAATCGACGACCCATTTAATCCGGTCTATGCCGGCACCGGTATGTGACTCTTGAACACTGGCTTCTGGTCCGCTAGTAAGGAGACTGACAAATTAGCAGCTGATATCGATCCCTCATTAATTATGCCCTCTCCATCACAACAATTCGAAGACCCGTGTTCGGCCGCCTCATCACGTGGTTCGCCGAGTTGGCACAGTGCACACTCACCCCCCCCTACCTCGAATCCTTCGTCACCGGAATTGGGAAAGCGGAGTAGGGGAAGGTTATCGCCACTGGGGGGGCAGTTCAGGGCAGCACCGTACCCGAGCCGGAGGTTGAGCGTTACTTCACAAAGCTCATCTCGCAGCCATGGCTCACCGAGTGGGCTCCCGTTGGAATTGGAGGATATGTATCCAGTGCCCGGTGACATGCCGCGCAGAGCACCAAGCAGCAATGGAAGCGGATCCGGGAAGGATACGCTTTGCCCAGAGTGCAAGAAGTCGTTTCGGGATCTCAAGTATGCTTCTCCCTCTTTTGTTACAGGGTTTTGAGGGGCTAACATGGAGTGCCAGGGCACATCAGCTCACCCATCAACTCGAACGACCAGTGAAATGCCCCATTGCCACATGCGAGTATAGCAAGAAGGGATTCGCGAGGAAATACGATTGTCAACGCCATACCCTAACCCACTACAAGGGCACCATGGTCTGCGGCTTTTGTCCGGGCAGCGGCTCAGCAGCAGAGAAATCCTTCAACAGAGCCGACGTCTTCAAGCGTCACTTGATGTCGGTCCACAACGTAGAGCAGACCCCACCCAACTCCCGTAAGCGTCCTCCAACAAAGGCATCCCCAGCCGAGGACCGCTACGCCGGCGCCTACGTTACCGGAAAGTGCTCCACCTGTTCAATCACATTCGCCACGGCCCAGCAGTTTTACGAGCATCTCGATGAGTGCGTGCTATCTAAGGTTGTTCAAGAGGAGCCCGCAGCAGCATTCAACGAGATGAACTTGGACAGCGTAAAACTCTCCGACATGGAACCCTCATCATCAAACTCCGCAGACCCAACCTCCTCCGCCAGTGAAGACGAGGATGAGGACGAGAAAGACACAACCTTCAACCCAGCAACCAACAAGTCAGCCACCAAGATCCGCACAAAGAAGGGAACCATCAAGCGCTCCGGCTCCGGTGCCGGGAGCACTCAGAGGTGACAATCAACTCACTCCCGTCCACAAGCCGGGAGTGGCAAAACAAAGACCATCCGCCGCAAGCGCAAGAATTTCCCAGCAGGGTGGGGGTGCCAACCTGAGCAGATGGTCACCAAGAGACGTTGCTTGATGGTGTTTGATGGGCTGAAGTTACTCTGCAGAGATGAGATGATGATGTCGAACGAGTGGGAGGTGCGCGCTCAATTGGGCGGTAGCGGCGGTAGCGATGCTTACGTTTCCGATCTGGACTTTTGGACGATGCGTCGAGCTGAGGCTTTCTTAGACGTAGCGCCTAGTAGGAACCCGCAGGGGACTGTCGTCGGAGAGGTCAGGTAGCCCCTTCTGTGGATAGCTACGTGGAAGTGGCGAGGGGAACCGGTGTGTCCATGGCGGGTACATTGGTATGGCGGGCGGAGTTCCGCTGCTTTTTCTCCCTTCCTTCATTTCCATCCCAACAAAATACTTTTTTACATTCTTGACTTGTATTCTAGCTGTTTTCCATTTCCTCTTTTTTACTCCCTCCTTCTAGTTTTAGTATCTATTTATATGTCTGTCGTCGGTACGGGGCATTGGGATTCCTTTCCTTTCCTTTTTCTTTTTTCCTTTCCTTCATCCGTCACTTTAGCACGCAGGAGAAGGCGGGGGCCGCCTGGATGGCCGTGGATTTTTCCCCTTACCTATTTATTCCCTTGACGAGGTTATGCTTTGATGCATGTCATGCTATCTATTGATTGAATGTTATGGGAATTGTCATTATCATATTCGGAATAAGCGAATCGTTGTTTTTCTTTTTTGATTTGTTGGATTGTTTACTTGTGCTGCCAGGTGTTCTCGGGGTATGTGTATGGTATTGGGTAGTTTGGGGCGAATGGGATTGAATTGATTGAATTGGTCTGATTGAACTGAAGTCAAGTTTGTGTCGTGTTCGTGTTGGGCTTGAGTTTCCATTGCTAGTAAATTTTTTGAGGGGCCATTTTCTATGAGGGTGCCAAGGTTTCCGCTAGATTCTAAAGTTGAGGTTAGGTTTCCAAATTCCGGACATGTGATAGTGCTCTGGTAGCTCAGGGGTTAGAGCATGCGATTGCAGATCGCAGGGTCGATCGTTCGAATCGGTCTCAGAGCTTTTTTTTTTCCATTTATTTCCCCATCTCGACTTCTCCCTCCCTCCCTCCCTCCCTCCCCCCCCCCTCCCTACTCCCCTTCCCCTCCCTTATCATACAATGGCCATTATTACTCCTCTTCCCGGGAGGGGGGGGGTTTATTTCTCTTTTATCCTTGGGGATTGATTGGCTTGGACATTCCTGTGGCAACGGGAATTGCCGGCGGCTGTACCTACTCGAGTGCTGGACAGTGCTGCAGCTTGGTGGTCACGGGGAGTCAGGCTCGGTGGGGGGGTCTGGCCGATGGCCGGGCTGGATGTGGTGAGATTGCGGGACCCGGTTGGGTTATTGGTTTAAGTTATATGGTTCAAGGAATGGAGCAGGAGGAAGAGGAGGAGGAGGTTTACGCGTAATGGTTGTGGAATGCTTACTTTTTTTTTTGGCGGGGTAAGTTAATATGATACCTTCCTCCGTCCTCTTTCCTTCTTCCTCATTTACTTACTTTACTCACCTATTTTACTTTACATACATAATATTGTACATGCGTACATAGCTAAGCATTGTGACTCCTTCCTTTTCTTATATTATTATTATTACTCTTCCTATCATAGTTGTTAGTATCAATCATGCTTTATGCTAAATGCATATCCGCGCGATAACTTTCTACCTGCATTTCTGTCAGATCTTTTGCTTTTTCTTTCTTTCTTTCTTTCTTTCTTTCTTTCTTTTCTTTCCTTCTCCTCTCGGGAGAGGACGGACGGATTTTCCTCACATAAGGGTAATATAATGATACACTTTTAGGCATACATGTCGATGGTGCTGCATGGATGACGGGAAGTGAGGGTGGTGCGTGTGTGCGTGTGTGGTAATCTTCGGTGGGAGCGAATGAATGAATGAATGAATGAATGAATGGATGGATGGATGGATGGATGGATGGATGGATGGATGGATGGATGAAGGCTGCCATTTGTGAGAGAATGCCGTGCATAGGGCTGCTAGTGAGTGAGTGAGTGAGTGAGTGAGTGAGTGAGTGAGTGAGTGAGTGAGTGAGTGAGTGAGTGAGTGCACCGTGAACGCCTTGCCGTAATTAAATGCTGGATGCTGCTTCTGCTTTCTGCTCTATATATCATCCATCCTGTAGAGGGAGGGAGAGAGATGGGGGGGTGGTTTATTGTTGGTTGGTTGGTTGGTTACCTGGCTAGTTGGTTGATGGGTGGGTAGGTGCTAATTTTGGTATGTATGATACAGTGGTGGGTATGTAGTAGTAGTATGATTGGTGGGGGGAGGTGGGATGGAAACGGTGATACAGGGGTTGAATGAGGAAGGGAAGAGGAGTGGGGAGAGATAGAGAGGGGAATCCTGGCGGGGTTGTTCTTTGAGTGCGCTTAATGCTATCATATCCGTTCTGGTGGCTTTGGGGGGGGCGGGGGCGGGTGCGGGGGAAACCCATTCCCTTTTTCATAAACGGTCTGGGCTGCCGGGCGGACGGCCGGTCGGACCGGCGGGAAGGGTAAAGATTATTTCTATTCTATTCTATTATATATATATGTCAGGGCGGAAAAAAAAACCCTTAAGATAGTTTCTGGAAGTGCTGCCGGAAGGAAAAAAAAAAAGTATAATAATATGATGCGTGGATGGTGGGTGGTGGTGGTCCCCCGGGGAAGCATGGTGCCATATAGCAAAGGCTTATAACCACCGAGTGAGATATTATGATGATACGTCAAAAAAATAATAATAAAAAATAACAAGGTTAGATATTTCGAAGCAATGCGTCCTGCACATAATAACAATATTTAGGATTACTATTATTTGCTGTGGTCAAATTTTGGGAATGAATGAATGAATGAATGAATGAATGAATGAAAATGGTCGGATTTTTTTAAGAGGGGCAGTGTTGGCGATAGACAACTGGGTAATAATGTACTAATTAGGCGCCTGGAATATAATACTAAAGTCGGGTGACAAAAAACTCGGGCCGTTAGCTATTTTGCACCAAAAATAGTCATTTTCAGAAACTCATACCTCAACACTCCCCAATCAAGAAATTGCAAGAAATTACAAGAAGAATGGGGACAACAATTTATTTCTGCAGTGAAAATATCAAGCCTGTAAATTAATCACCCATGATCTTTTGTGCAATAGTGTGCAAAGATCGGAAGTGACCTAGGAATTTGTATGAGGGTGCCATACAAAAGATACATGGCAACCACCTTCAAATAGGATATCTCTGGTTTCTCAATTCCATAAACCTTCTACCTATTTTCTTTCCTCTTAAAAACTACTCTCTACCTATTTCCTAGTTTGATTTTGCCTAAAGTGGAACTTACAGATTCATCAGGGGTGATTAAATGATTGGTAAAGAGGGCTTGGTTTTGGTGTAAAATGGCCATCGGCCCGAGTTTTTTGTCCACTGGCTTTATATAACTCCTTCCACCCGCTCAGATAATTTTGTTTTAAAATAACCTTTCCACATTTTTTTTATGTATATGTATATATTTTAAACCTTATCCGCGATAAGATTAGTTGCATCCGGCATGGTGAGCTTCTTGAACTGGACTGGACCGGACCGGACCGAGCGTAGGCATCGCTATATAGATATTATCGCGGAATGCGGCTCTAACTATAGTGCTAAATACCAAAAAGTATGATGGGAGAAGAAGTGAGAACCTGACCAACAATGGGGGGAGGATTTCTCGCGGTATGTTTCGGTTCCCATCGGGGCGCAGTAAACTACTGTGTAGTACATATGTCGGTTGTGAAAACTTTAATTTAGCTGCGGGCGCATCTGACTAAGTCCCGGTTGGTATAATATCGGTATGTATGTATGTATCGTGGCTTGGGAGATGTATCTAGGAGTGGGGCTCAAGACCTTATTGCCAGCTTGGGGGGGGTTCTATAATGAAAATCTGGCCGGTGGGGGGAATAAAGTCGGGGTTCCTTTCTTGAGGTTGGCGCCGTGATATTGGGTACTATATTATCTGGAATATATGATAGGATATCGATATTAGTCGCTCCTATATGGGAATTAAGGCATACTGCAAGTGCAGTTTGGTCGAGACTGGTACCACCACCACTCGAGCTGTGTGGTTGGTTTCGTGTCCTTGGGATATTGGCAGTAGCGAGCGCATGAAGCACCTCTCTCTATGATATTTAAAATTACGGACAATCTCCCTCTCTCACCGGGGAACATCCGCACAAATGCAGAAATCAGTCCTTTTAGTTGGGATAAGTGTTTGTTCCGATGGAATACCTAAGTTAGCTGGCGCAAGTGGTTAACAAGTTAGGAATCTAAATAACGTCCCTGTCTCAATTAACAGGAGCCTAGGGGTTGAATTCCTGGCCTTTGTCAATATGGCTGTGGGGCTGGAAAACACTGCTACGAGGTATGATATATAGTAGAATCCGACTCTAGATCTTCTGGTTGGCGGGGTAGCGGAAGGGAATGAAAATATTTCTTTTTGCTTTCCCTCTTGTCTTGTGGATGTATTTCTTTTTCTGGCAAAGAGTGGTATAGATAGATAGTGCCTAAGTTACCGTAGTGAAAGACGAAAGATTCCCGCGACGCTGCAGTACCTTGGCACCATAGGATCCGATTGCGTTATTAGCTGTTAAGATCGCACTTCTCACAATTGTATAATAGTATATAGTCATAAGTTACAGTATAGACTGCCTTATCCAACTCTGCATTTTGTCATTCTGTTACAGTGCTCGAGTACCGTACCCTCTGCACAGACAGCCTTTTGAGCCAACAAGGCTCCTCGCTCATTCCCGGGGCTTGGAAAATTACCTCTTTGGGAACGGTACAACATTCAGGAAAGCCGATTACAATAGTTCCACGCACTCTGAAACGCAAGCTCTCTTGAGACCTTCCTGGATTAAACACTACACACCAGCTTCCTATACTTAAAAGATATACCGGTGCTCAACCTCGGAATCGCGAGGCGATCGGCCTGCATCCTACCGGCACTACCGCTGGCTAGCACCATACTGCTATACCTCCCCTTCGCATACTTCTCATCTACCTCCTCTGGTATGAGAACCGGTAATAACAACAACAAGGCTAACCATAGTGTGAGTCCAGCACTGGTATTCCCACAGAGCTGGTAGAAGCACTACCGTACTACCCTACTCTACTGTGCAACCCCTGAAATACCCAGAGTGAGCATCACCCACAGTGCGCTGCTGCCTCCAGCAGATAACACATTGTATTTTGGGTTACACAAACACCAAGCAACCACGGATGGCAAGGCAATAATAATGGCTTTTTTGACGCCCCGGCGGGTTTTCTCGCTTTCTAAAACATAAGACATTTCAGATAGAGTTGTCCGACGGACGGGCCCTGCGGATCGCGGGGGTGGTTCTGTTTTCCGCTCCCACTTTCTGCTGCTATCTAACTTCCGCTTTGGGTATTTGTCTGTCTGTCTGTCTCTCGTGGGATTCTTCTTGGGTGCAGTTGCAGTACCGGTAGGTGGTTGTGCTGCCTAGAAAGTGCTTATCGTAGCCGTGTATTATATCTATGTCTGGGAATAAATGGATGGATATCTGAAGATACGGCTATTGTTGCATTGCCATCCAACTAGCAACGGAGGAAAAGCAAAAAAAAGCAAAAAAACAACAACAACCCTGTCCTATTTTTTCGGAGAGTTTATTCAAGATAAGTCTACGGGTGTAGCATCATGCCTGAAATCAAAAACCACGAAATTAACGGAGAGAGCTGCACCAATGGTCGTTAAAGTTGCCTCCTCTGGTTATATGATAGTTAGGGTGTGTCACTTCAGCGGGCCCTCCTTTTGCCGTGTTGCCTCCTCCTCTTCCCCCCTTTTTTCCAAAGTACCGGTGGGAAATAAATGCTCGACTTGCCGTGAGAACTCGAAATAAAATTGAACCTCGGCCTATGATAGGACAAGCGCAGTCGCCTCTTCCTCGCTATCAAGGTCCGGCACTTTTTTTCTTCTCCTTTCCCCATCTTTTATTTCCCTTGTTTTAAGTTAAGCCGGGGCTGAGGCTGTCAGTTTTCGCCCCCCCCCCCTTTCCCCTAATCCAAGAGGGGGAATTTTTGACGTCTTAGCGCGAGGTTTCAATTATTCGGGTTCTTATGGTAGAGGTACATAGCACCCGATTCGAGTCTTTATCCCTGCCTTTTATTTCCCCGCCTCACCGTCCATTAGCGCGTATTATCATGTGCGACGAGCCAGCATTCCGCCCACTTCTCGCAAGGCGTGCGGGACAATCAGATCACCGGCGCGTCGCACCGATATCGCATCGTATCGAGTTGCAGTGGCGAAGGGGGTGGGTGGGAGGGGAGGGGAGGGGGGGAATACCCCATCAACGGCGATCGGAGATGCTATTCTTGGAATCAAAGATCTGTCCCGGCTGTGAGGTTTTGCTTCGAGTTCAGCTGAACTCAATCAGGCGCTGTGCTACCCTGGACTGGGTTTATTCCGAACTTGGAAATACCGGCATCGGGCTGCGCTCGGCTCGGTAGGGGTTTATTCCTCGGTTGGGTCCGTTGTTTGGATGGGGGTTGTGGTGTGGATTGGAAGGTGCGGTGCAATGTGGTGGGTGTGGTGTGTGCGGTTTGTTTGGCAGGCATTCTTGGGTGAAAGGTGGGGGGATACTTGGCCGGGGGCAGCTGCATAGGAGAGCGGGTTATGGCCTTGGAGATTAGTTGGCTCGCTGTCCTCGGGGGGGCGCGGACGATTATTATTTGGGACGTATTACCGTGAGAACTCAAATTATTGAAGCTCGCACGGAAACGTCTAAAATTCCCCTCTACTGGATAGGGGGGGGGAAAGCACTGCAGAAACTGGCCTCCTCAGCCCGGGCTCGAGGCACAAGAAAAATAGACAAGTGCTAGATCTTACTAACAAAGGGAACTCCAACGTCCTAGGGTGACCAATTGTTCGGGTACTAGCGGTAGGTTTTAGGCTTCAGTTTTTTGCCCCTCAATTCTGTTCCTGTCGGGGTTCGTGGAGGGGGGAGGTTCAAGTACCATACGATGTCTTGGATTCCCCAAAAGTCTTTGCCCGAAATGGTGGGACCCGGGTACCGTATCACAGGATGAGGGGTAGAGAGATGTTTTACGGTAGTTGAACCCACGATCGGAGCCCTTCACACATTGGCACAATTGCTCGCGGAATTGGTACGAAATTCTAGTCTAGACCACCCCGAGAGTAGGAAATGAACACCTGTCAGACCGGGTTTTCAGGAGTCCAGCCAATAGCGGCGCAACATCACAATTTTATTCGATTTCCAGATTGGGGAAAAATCATCCTTCAATACCTTGTCGTCTTTGGGTGCTTGAGGAAATAAGTACAAGTGCCCGGAAGCGGGGCTGTGAATTTGTGTGGGCGCTTCGGTGGGCCCGGAATTTTTTGCCATATTACGGCAATACGGTATCCGCATCTACCCTAACATCTGGTAAAACTTGCCCTCGTAGCCTAGCCCATGATAATACAATTGTGCATAATCAACCCGCTATCACAATCAATTCAAGGAATTGGGATTAAAATTCAATGGACGGGGATTTGTGTTTGCTCAAGGGCCCATAATTGTGGACGGCTGTCGTCAGACCGGCAGGGGGTTGATGGGGTTTATGGTACGAGTAGATGCTGTACTGACTTTTGCGATTCAGGAAGTATAATGTGATAACAATATGCCCTACCGGATAATGTTGCTTCCGGGGTCGCACAGCCCCGTGCCTCCCACGGGCACGGTCCATCTTGGATAATTAATCTTACTCATCAATCCTGACCCCCCCCCCCGGGGATGGAGTCGCATAGTACAGTAACCGTGGATTCCACTATATCCGGAGGTTAGGTTGAGGAGTATGAGAAGTATGTGCTTGTAGGATTTTGTAATCTAAAAGGCATCCTAGTACTACAAGATCCTTACATACGAACTGGAGCTATTGAACATAGCATTACCTAAATGTCCTGTTATCAATTTGTTGATGTTTAGGATAAGTGCGGACGGTCGATATATATTACCTGGTATTTAAGCTTACTCGGTTTTTTTTGTTTTTGGTCTTCCAAAAGTATCCTGGATACAGTAAGAAAATTGAAAAATTGGACAGTGTGTGCTAGGGAGTCTGAAATTTCCCCTTGGGGGAGAGCGGAAAATACGGAAGAAAAAAATGGCTTGCTCTCTCGCGGACAAATAAAAAAGAAAAAGAAAAACGTTAGTCGCCTTGTTAGGAGAGGGGACTCTAGCCTCCTAGCATATGGTTCAATTATTTGAGCTCTTTTGGTATGTCGCACTCTGGTTGAAGCCCTTTATTGAATTTTTCTTACTAAAAGTTTATCCTCTCTTTTGTTTTGTGGTGCCCGGCAGGCTGGTTCTCTCCCCGGGAGATAGTTGGAGGTTTTAAAAGAAATATCATCTATTACTATAACTCGTGCCACAGTGTGAGATTCTCGTAGATGTTCTCTGTTCTCTGTAAATTGGTGATGGCGTTCTGTCTGGTTCTCCTATGCATAACGTATATCCTCCCTTATCCAAATTGTATTTCCTTCCCTGAGGCATTGGGTGTTTTGTTGTTGCTTCTAGGGCCTAGCCTAGGGGAGATAGGCTATGTGGGTTACAAGTGCTATACTAAACCATGTTCTTTAAAAGGCAAAAACCAAAGTTTATCTCCACGGTCAGCTTCATATACTGTAAAAACCTAAATAATTGGGAATCACGCTAGGACGTTGGAGTTGCCTCTCCTAGTAAGGTCTGTGTCTCAAGTGAGGGCTGAAGGAGAATGCCCCCTCCCCCTAATCCAAAGCCGGCAATTCTGGACGTCTTAGCGTCATTCCCAATTATTTAAGTTTTTACGGTAGGCATAGATATGTCCTGTGAAAAAAAAAATCACCTGGGTTATTACAATCCTTTGCGTTAGCCCTAGATATTGCAACTGTTTCTATATATAGATATTTGGTCTATAGCTGTTGGTCTAGGAACCAATTGAGGAAACCATGTGCAGATTCATGGCCGAGCACTCGGAGGTTAAAACTGAAAGTGCGTGTTAGCAATACACGATCTCCTGGATGGAGAATCAGTGATGGTTGATAGTTGACGGTCAAGATTATTGATTGAAAGTACATTTATACGAATAGATAAAAGGATATATCCCATCTATATAGCAAAGTTGTTCAGACCTGGCGTTACTACTGGGATCCCTGAGTACCCTCAACAAGGAATTATGAAAAAGCAAAAATCTTCTAAGGGACTGTGTTGGAAGAACGAGAAGAGCAACGGAAGAGAACATCCACTAGAGCTAATTAGGTCCTGGCTTGAAAAGAGGTATATAGGCGCTTAAAAAAAAAGAGGTATTTGAGACGCATGCTAATAGCATGTACTAGCGAGCAGATGGTTCTCTCTATCTACCACTATGTTACCATTAACCAACTAGGACTTTCTTCGCTCTCACGTGCCGGAATAGTAATGGCTTAAGAATAATTCTAGTCGTTGGGCTTGTGAATGGGCTTATGTATGGTTGACATCAGATCAAGAAGTTAGTAATAACCGGAAAGGAGCAGACGTCTTTAGAATCCTCTGAATGTTTAGGATGTTTCTTTACACTTTTACTTTCTACCCTCCGTTTAATTCCTCTTTGCGCCGACTTGGAGGTTTCTACGGACTTTTACGTTCTTTCCCATAGTATTTTTCTGGTTATTGATGTGAATCTAAAGGGACATATTTCACTTGCTTTGGTATTATACGATTTTGTCCTCTCATATAGGAATCGTTGGGTGTGCACCTTTCCGAGAGCTGTTGTGTAAGCGGTCTATTTGATATTCGAATTTGGGTTAGTTGTGCTATTCTAGTACAATCTAGATTATCAGCGGAAATCGGTCGGTCAAGCTAGGATATGTTCGGTTCAACAGGTTAGAGGAATAGCAGGTATATACAATTCTGGCGCCTCGGTTGGTGCTGCAACACATGAGGGCTATCATCTCCTGGGTGGTCAGAGACAAGTAAAATTCGCGACCGGTATCCTAATCCCGTTTCGGGTTATTCGAGGAGTGTGATTCGTTGGGGATTAATTGCTGTTTAGATGCTGAGTCACTTTGGATTTGGAGAGCCAAATTCCGAAACCTGAAATAGCTAGCTACTGACTGATCTGGACTTGGGCCATATTTAAATTAACCTGATTATACACAATCCGTGAATTGAATATGGACTTGGTATGCTGGTCGCGAACTTGTCTCTGACTGCCCAAGGGATGGTCTACTACTCATCAAGGTAATATTATGATCAAGTACTTGTGTAACCAATTTAACCAGCTAAGAAGATAGTAGGCCGAATCAGGGTTGGGCAGTTATTACTAGTAGTGGAAGTTATATTAAATGGTAGTTTTTATATGTACAAGTAAATACTAGTAGTTTACTGATGGGGAGGGATGGGGAGGGTAAGATCTCTTCAAGTTGCTATTGTGGTGATTTGATTTGTAGAGGTATCATATTATGATATTACTCGTATGCAGATAATAATACATCCCCTATGAAATTATGTCACCTACCAACCGGGGTGCCGGAACTTCCTGCACGAGACCGTGCCGGTTAAACGACTGAGCCGGTTAATGGGGCTGATCTTTAACCGCCTCGGGGGAATGCTGACCCTTGGTGGCTTCTGCCTCCGGGGTTCCGGGATCATGGAGATGACGGAGATAGTATACCTTACGACATTTTTACGGGCGGGACTATTTGTACTAAAAGCATTGCCAGAATTGATGTTCACCGCCAGATTTGATTTCTTTTGGCCATATTGTTCACCGCCCTCCGCTACCGTATGTTACCGCACACACCAACACATAGACCCCCCCATGCGTGCTGTGCTAGTACGGTAGTACGGTAGGGTTTCTGACTGTACTCTACCTTACTGTATGCAGATATTTAGGTTGACAAGTGAGAGAGCAGTCGAAATTCCAATCCGCAGGGCGCGCCCTGCGTGACCCCCCTGCTTTTACCCGTCAGGGAGCGACCCGGGCACTGGAGCCGAGATATTTATATTGGGTGCCTGAAACCGAATCCAAGCTGTGAGAGGGAAAGGTTTTTGGAGTTTTCCAGGAACGGAACTGGCACAGCTGGGCGCCCACCCGTACTAAATCCAGGCCTTAAATTTCCTAATGCTTCACGAGGGGGGGCTTATAGAATACTACTTGGGCAGCACCCTTTCTGGCAATGTATCCTGAGATCGACTATCGCCGGGCGAAGCAGTTCTAGCAGTGGTGGTAGTAGGGTAGGAAACAGAGTTTTGACCGGGTGTTGAACTTGATCTTACGTGTAGTGGAATGTAGCTAGTTTTGGGTGTGGCAAAGAGGGGGCCACGTGGCGGTATTGTGGAGTGCCCTGCTGTTATGGTATTTGGCTCTGGGTGATAGGGTAATGTTTGTGGTTGTGATTAGATATTGTTGGGCACGGTATGATATATGCTAAGTTTGCTGGTGTAGGATGTTGGAGATCCCCGGAGCCGTGTGGTCTTTCCTGAGGGCGACTTGCAATGGGAAGTTAACCAAGCCGTGAGGAGTAGTGATCTTCATCGCTGATGGGCTGGCTCTGGTGTAGAGGTGGTGGATTGGTGCGTGTTGGGAATGAAACTTGAGCCTTTTGCTGATAGAACTACTTTGAAAAAGACCTATTCTTAGTTCTTGGCTCTTCTTACAAATACTTGGGGGGAAGGGCTACACTCATACCATATCACTAAGATGCGGGGGGGGCCTGAGCATGCAGGGCTACCTCCTATCCTTACTCAGCTCACAGGAACCGGAGATCTGAGACCGTTTTCTCGATGCACGACCCCGGAAGATGATCACCTCCCGTCTGGCGGGTTGAGTATATTTTGACAAATACTGGATGAGAAGGATTACTAGTAATATGCATGCTGCCATAGAGAGGCTGTCAATTGTAGGGAGCTCAGCGAATGACTGAAGCCCGGCGGGTTACCCATAGTGTATTTAGACACTCTCGGTGTCGCTGTAGCCCCTCTAAAATGGAATGGTCTAGTGACAGCCTCTTGGGGTAACGGTTTAGTGATATGATAGTACTGCTACTTGGTGTTCACATAAGTGGGGTTAGTAAATTTAGTCGCCACAGGAGATGCTCAGGTGCGGGAGTTCGGCAGAACCAGGAAGCTGCTACCTTGGTTCCTGCTATTATAATATTATTATCATGATTATAATATTATTATGATATATAGGCAATTTTTGGGTTGCCCATAGGGTATGCGGTGATGGGGTTTTCCTTTTAGCCCAGCACCACTCGGTATCGGGTATCATATTTGTTGTGCTTCTTTCACACAATAGCCGGCAGACGTGGGGATTGATTTTTGTTAGGGCTTATGCCATCCGGTATACAGTGCTTGAGACTTTGATTAGGTTTTGTTGGGTCCATGACACAGGGGGTGGCATGTTGGTTCTCGGATCATTTGTTCGCTGCTGGTGGTTGATGTTGGATCATGGCAAATCACTCTGTAGTGTTAGGGAGAAGCGCGTCGTAAAAATGGAATGCCCGAGCTGTATACAGGAGACTCGGGAGAGTGAGAGATGTTTAAGAACTTCATTCTATCTGGGTGATAGGAGAGACCCACTATTTATGCCTTGAAACAAAAACATATATCGGAAGTGGAGAAGAAATTCAAGGGAAACAATATGGAAAATAGGAGAAAATAGATGAGAATAGGGTTGTATATCTGATCACTTGATCTAGCAATGGCACGAAAGAAGAGGTAAATAGGATGAGTTGAAATCGGACAGCTTTAAAACAGGGCCAAAGAATGATGGACAAATTGTGTTTTACTAGAAGACGTAGAAAGTACTGTACAGATCCGAAAGTGTTATTTCAACAACTCTGATTGAGAGGACTTTTGCTGTGTTGGAGATATATATCTCGGCTTCGGTCATTAGGTAGGATCCTCGTGGTTGATTTATCTCCGATTTGTTTCTCTAGTGATCGTGGGGCAGACAATGCACAAACCATTATAAACCTCCAGAGTCCCCCCTCCTAAGCCCGGAGTATATGCCATTGGGTAGCAACCTGTTTCCTGACTTATATCCGGACTAGTACCCCTGGCTGTAAGTAGCCTTAGGGAAGTTTGTGAACTGTTAATATGGGATGATCTGCAAAATAGCCTTTGTGCTGAATGGTGACATCTTAATGGACGCTAGGATGATACTATATTAACTCCCTTTATAGCCGCTGAAGTCTTCGAATATCTCCCAACCTAGAGTTTCTTATACCCGAGTGAGAACTTGTGAATGTCAGCATTAGGCTGGCGGGAATTTGTTCAAAGTTAGGAAGGTCCAGAAGCGCCAAGAAAGGCTACACTTGTACGGGTGTCGTGGTCCCTCCCTAGGCACCTCTCGACGAGGCTTCGAGGATACAAGAAGGGATGAAAAGAGGTATGAGAGAACGATTTCCGGGAGAGGGACTAAAAGAAGGGGAGACATGCAGCTTAGAACTCTGTATATACTTCTCCTAGGCGGCCCTAGATAGTTGCTTAGTCGTAGGTGATAAGAGAAAAAGGAGATGCCGTGCAATTTAGCAAGTCCTGTTTCTACTTTCGCCCCTAGCACATGTCAAGGGCCGGTGTCCTACCCTCCGACATGGTGATCTACCTATGTTAGCTGTCTCTATGGGGAATCGTTCTGCCGGCCTTATTTGGCGAGTATGTAAGAGAATTCATCTCAGTTCTGGGTCCTTGATTTGGAGTTAGGGTTGGTGACCACAACACTATTTGGGGGGAGCACCGGGGGCTGGTTGGGGTTGATTTACTATTGTCCGAAGAGGCCTTCTTGATATGTGATCTTAAATGAGAAGCTAAATTGCTCTGAACTCAATACAATGGACAGGGGAAGGAAATTTAACTACTTATTCAAAAACAAACCAAGAAACCCATATTCTCACCTTGTCTGAAAACTTTGTATAGGTATGAGATGGAAAGGCTATAGCGAGTCGATTTAATTAGGGGCCAGGGGAAAGGGAATACAGGAACTGCAAATACTACACCAATGCCGGTAAAGAACACCGGAAGCGGTTATAATTACTGGTGGACTAATTCATCCACTACTTGAGTGATCCCCATGCGAGCCGATGGCTCAATAGATACGCAACAGGGAAAGACAGGACTATCCGAGTATGGGGGACAGAGGGTGAGATCATGAGATACGGATGTTCGGAGCAACGAGTCGTGATCGATAGATCTCTCTAAGTGTTTAATAAAGTACTCCAGAGTGAACTATTAATTGGAGAAAATCCCCGAGCCGTCACCCGCCCTCGAGCTGGATGACGTCCCGGAAGATGTAGAAAAGTTCAATATCTCCTTGTTTGATGTCGTAAGGGCTTGTGCAATTCGCTCCGTCCGACACCCCTCGAATCTCTGGATTCAGAGACAGAGGATCTTAAGGAGGGCGAGTGCTTTCTTGTCAGAATGTCAGGGGAATCAGGGTGTGCTGGATCTCGTCAACTAAGGTGCTCACTGTTAACTGTAACTTGCCAAGATAAGCCCCTCCCGGGCTGACAGACGGCAAATCGCAAGAGTTTTTACAGTATTCTTGCATCGATTCTCCTGAACCCCCCAATTCCCTGAAAAAAAACACCAGACTATAGCGTTCCCTGAATTTTATACCCACTACTGCGGCTTCTAATCTGGACTCCTTAACTTACCCTACCCGTGTTACACTTTCTCGCAGAACCCGAGAACCTGAGAGCCCAAAATTAGGCTTCCTCATGTAAAAAGGGAGGGTGTAGGCGAAGACTCCCCTTTGTAGCTCAGGTTCACCCTGTCTTGGCCAACCCAACCTTAGAAACAAAATCTTGCTCTCAAACCAGCCGGGCCATCCCTGGCCCGACCTGGGTCTTAGGCTGACTAAGGAAACAATATGCAGTTCGCTACTGCTTCTGACCGCGATCTCCAATGCCTCCCCACGGCAGGCAAGTCGATTACGAGTGATCGAGGATGATTGTACATTTCTCCTTTACTACTGAGGGTAGAGCATTGAATTAGTCGGTTATTGTCAAAGGAAGGCAATTATGCTAATACTGACACTGCGCCTCACTTGGATGGAATGCCACTCTTGCTACCTGGTTACGGCGAATAAAGGACGCAGTGAAGCTTTTATAAGAACTTTGGGTATCAATGCTCAGGGGCAACCACGATGACTTGGGACTGGTCCGGTGTATTATATGGTTTTTATGCAATTGGAAGGAGTCATGCAATTTCCATTGGAACATGGCTAGATTGGACCTTGTCTGGCCGATAAGTGTGGTTTACAAGGGTTTCTGCAAGGAATATTGTAACTCTGTGGGGGTAGTGGCGTTGAAATTCATTCTCGATCTTGTGTTGCCTGGGCTTAAAGTAATGTTTGTATGAGGGTAGTGATTGAATGAGCTATATTATTAGACATCTACCTATACTCGGTTTCTGAGAAATTAGCTAGATTTAGGTAGAGAATATAGATACACAGGAATATGGTTCGGGAAGACTAGCCTCTAAAAAATTTTCAGACAAAAAGTGACAATATTTGCTGCAAGCATAACACCTGGGAAATTTGTTACCCTGCTTCTTAGGCACTCGTACATTCTTCACGCTGGAAAATGCTAGAGCGAGTACGGTCAAACCTCGCTGCGCCGGATCTCGATAATACGGATACCTCGCTGTCCCTTACGAAATGTTGTGAATTTTAGAATATTTCACAGCAAAACTTGACCTGTTGTCCCGGATCACTCGCTGTCCCAGACAGGTTCTTTAGATTTTGGTCATCCGGGATAGCGAGGTTCAACCTTATTTTCATTCATGCTACCTACGACTAACTAAATAGTATGTGAGGCGTTCCGTGACACCCCCCACGGACCTGGGCCCCCTAAAAAGAAAAATCCAAAACCCCGCCCTAGGCCTACCACCATCCACCACCTCGCCCGACCGTACAAAAGAAACTCCTCTCCCAACCTCGTCTCTCCCTCAACAATTTAGCTTCCTCCGACATATGAAACCCACCCCGTCCCCTCCAGGCCCAGCGGTCATGTACGTTAAGAAATCCCTCGACAAAAGAAACCTATCCCGTTGGCTCTCCACCCAATAGTCGTGTACCAAAGAAATAAATCCTTCAACAAACTCAAAGGAACCCACCTGCGCTCCCGCATCCGTGGTCGTGGACATCAAAAAATCCTTCTACAAAGAAAACCTATCCCGTTGGCTCCCCACCCAATAGTCGTGTACTCAAAGAAACAATATAAACCCATCAACAACAAAGAAAACCCTCTCCTGTGCCTCCGCACCAGAGGTCGTGTACATTAAGAAATACCTCTGCTAGTCATTGTGCCCACTAGCTACCGGGCACCGCCGCTGCCCCTTGTTGCCCATCGCCACCGGGCCCACTCTTCTTACTTCCTAACCCCGTTTTTCTCACCCTCTTCCCGTATCCTGGGAGGTGGGTTCTGGCGTGTTTCTCCCTGGCCACCGAGTTTGCTTGGACGCTTTTTCCACATATGGTGCATGGTTCATGCTTTCTGATGTTTTTGGCTTGGGTAGACGGCTTGTGTTGGCTCGGCTGTGAGGTGGGCAGGTTGATGGCCGCCCCCGCCACTTGCCGTCTGTATCCGGCCCTGTCCTCTGACTTGGCTGTGGTGGTATTCCGGAGTTCTGGAGGCCAGCTCCCCATCCACTCCGTTAGGTCTCCGATAGTCTTGTTGCTATGGAGTGACAATTCAGTGGCGTCTATTTTCCCACAAAAGTTCATGAGGTGGTGGGGGGTGATAATGTCCCTGTCGCAGACGCATCGCCTCCTGGTACCGTCGACGCTTTGGTAAGGCCATCCCGAGGTGGCTCGCAGGCCGATGATTTCCCTCAGCTGGTGGCGGGTGAGTTTTCTGAGGTGGCCATATTTGGCCCTAGGCCTGCCTTCGTACCTGATGTCGGCCGACTTGATCCGTTCCCCCCATAGGTGTCTGATGTTTTCCTTGATACTTGCGTATCCCTCCTTTAGTCCGAAAGCGTTGGTAATGACGTCGGAGATGCCGGAGTTTGTGAACCATCGTTGGGCCATTTTTGTGGGTCTGTCCAGGGTGATAGCTCTCAGGGCCAGCATGTTGTGTCTTTGGAGTGCGTACAGGTCCATCGGGGGTACGCCGATCTCAGCGTCGATGGCCAGGATGGGGGTTTTTACCTCCAGCCCGAAGCTGTTCCTCACGATTTTGTGGAGGGTCTTTTGTGCCTCTTGTATGAGGCCTTTAGTGTTCCAAAGCTCTATACCGTAGCTCAGCTGGGGGAGTACCAGGCCTTTGATTAGCCGGTGTGTGCACCAGGCGTTGAGACCGCCGATCTGATATCTTTCGGTCATCGCACGTATGCTGTATCCGGAGTGAGTGGCCTTCGTGCACCATTCCATCAGATGCCGTTTCCACTTCCAATCCGGGGATATGAAGAAGCCCAACCATCGGAGGTGCTCCTGAGGGTGGAAGAGGCTGTCTCCTACCATTGGGCTCAGTGCCATCTGTTTCTTCGTGTGAATGTGGATGTACTCCCCTTTGTTGGCCGAGAAGGAGTACCCCCACGACTTGGCTCTAAGAGTCATCTCGTCGATCGTTTCCTGGTGTGCGACCTGTCCATCGTCCTTGTTTTTGTAGGCGGTGGCTATCAGCATGTCGTCCACGTAGGCTAGGATGGTTCCTTCCGTGCCGTTTTGGTTACCGTGGCTAGTACTGAGGATGTCCTTTGTGCTTATTAGGAACAGGATGGGCGAAAGGGGAGAGCCTTGGGGCGTGCCCACGCTCGTGTGGAAGGCCTGTGATGTGCGCCCGTTGAACCTGTACGAGGTTTGGCGACCATGTCCCCAATGTCGGACCCATTCTGCTAGGTGAGGGCTTTTCGTCCTGATCCTGTCGCAGACCATATCCATGTTTAGGTGGTCGAAGCCTCCTTCTATGTCCAGTGTGGATAGGCAAATGTTATATCCGTGGTGGCCTTGTACGAAATCGTCGAGGGCTTGGATGGCATCTGTGGTCCCTGACTTCTTCCTTCCTCCGAACATATTGGCTTTTAGGAGGTCGAGCTTGGCTAGCCTTGCGACGATTACTCTTTCCAGTACCTTTGCGAGAATCGACTGGAGCTGGATGGGTCTCCAGCTTTTGGCGTCCGAGTATGACTCCTTCCTGGCTTTTGGGATCAGGATCGTGTCGCTGGTCTTCCAGCTGATTGGGATTCCTTCGAGTAAAGCTCTATTCATCGTGGCCAGGAAGAGCTTTTCGTTCGACTTTCTGAACTCCCTGACCATCCTGGTGGGTATTCGGTCCGGTCCGGGGGACGCGCCGTTGGGGGAAACCTTGAGGGCAGCGTCCAATTCCTCGAGTGTGAGTTCTATGTCGGGGGTGGATTCGATGATCGTGCTGTCTCTTTCCCGCTGTCCTCCGTATAGGGCCTCCTGTAGCTCAGAGGCTATGTGTGGGTGTTCGCTAGCCGTCGAGCCATTCCTTCTGATCAGGGACGGAATGGGCCGCTTATTGCACATGGGGCGAATGCTTCTAAAGCATTCGGGGTCTGTTTCTTCCTGAAGGGCTCTGCCGTTCGCTTCGATTTTTGCCTTGGCTATTTTCTTGCGGTAGGCTCTTTTCAGGTCGAGGAGTCTCGGGTTCTTGTCGTCCTCTTTCCGGAGTGACCTTATTGCCAGTCTGCATCTTTCTAGATCCTTGTTCCAGAAGGCTTTTGCCCCGACCCTGGCTCTAGGGGTGTGTTGAAGTAGGATCCTGGTGAGGGACTTCTGGACCAGGGTTGGTTGATCGCTGTCGGGGTTCAGGAGGGTGAGAGCAGCTTTAATCTGGCCCCAGTCGGCTTTGTCGTACCTGAGTCTGTCTTCCGCGGACTTTCTCCAAGTCAGGTTGGTTCTTATCCTGAGGGCCTTGTGTTCCGCCGAAGCTATGTCCATCGCGACGACCTTGCACGGTCTGTTCTCTCCGGAGATTACTATATCGATGGTGGTTCCTCTCCCCCTCTGACGGTACGGTGGAAGTGTGATCATGAATGGATTGCGTACTTCCAAATCTCTTTCCTCCATCCATCTCCTCATTTTTTGTCCGAAGTAGTTCCCGCCCTCGGACCAGTTTCTGTGTTTGGCGTTCAGGTCCCCAATAATAATACTGTCTGATCCCCTGTGCCATTCGTTGTCTGGGTCCCAGTTCCCGTTGCTAGGTCTTTGGTACCCGAAGGTAATTTCGGTGCCTGCCGTCCACAATGAAATAAATTGCGTAGACACCCGGCCTACCGCAAACATATTAACATACTCATCCTTGACGTAAACAGTGCACCCCCATCTCTCTGCCTTTGTGTTGGCATAACATGTGAAACCCTTAAGATTCATCCAATCTCCGTTTTCAAGGGGGCATTCCGCCAGGGAAATGATTTTTGGTTTAAGCTTCAGGGAGGACTTAAGTAACTCGGTGACCACGTTCATTGACCCGCCGACGTTGTGGAAAATAATATCAGTGGTTGCCATAATTAGTCATGGGGGGGGGGTGTGTGCCCTCTCGGGTGCTTTGCCTTTTTCTGCCGTAGTGGGGGATCTGGCCCTGATTCTGGTTGGGCAGTGGCGGTCTCCCGCGAAATGGGAGGTCTCCTCGCAGTTGGGACATCTTCTGACCGTATGGGAGCATGATTTTCCTTTACCGGCGGTGCAGTAAAGTTCCTGGCACTGGTGGTCCCTGGTGTGGTGCTGGCCTGCGCACAGCTTGCAGGTCGCAGGGGACCTGCAGCTCACCGCGTGGTGACCGAACTGGAGGCATCTCTCACAGTGGGTGGAGGAGTCTTTTCTAATGTACTTCCTGAAAGAACACTTCGTTCCGTAGAGGGCCAGGAAAGGATGGGGTTTGTTGCACTCCTTGGAGACCCAATCGTTTGCCTCCACGGACACTATGATTGACAACCTAATCTTGTCCTCAATCCGAAGGGTAGAGACGGACTTTATCCATTTTGGCCTGTCAGCGAGCCGGATGTGGGGTTGAAGGCCGATAGTTCGTTTTCCAGTTCTGTCCACTTCTCGGAGTTGATTTCCCAGTCCTCTGGCTTCCAGTCGTCGTCGCCCAATGGGACGCTGTTGACTACCAGGTTCAAGGTGGGAATGTCGAGGGCGAGGTCGAAACCGAAGATGCCTATGTCGTTTAGGGCCTTTGTGATGGCCACGGCGAAGTGAAGGGCAGGCTCGGCCGATACGTCGTCGATTGTGGTGAGTACCAGGTCGTCGTTCCTGCTGTATTCCGCACACGCGAACTTGGTTTCGCAGACGCTGTTGATTGCGTCCCTGATGCGTGTTGGGGGGATGTTTGCCGCTCCCACACGACGTCCCTTTTCGACCGAGCGTATTAGGAGACGTCTTTGTCTTGCGTGGGGGGTGGACGGTGCCGAGGGGGCCTGGGCTGTCGCGATGCCTGGAGCAGGCTTCTGTTTCCTTTTCCTGGTTGGTACCAGCTTGAACCCGGTGGTGTCCACCCCGGCGGCAGTAATGGCCGCCCAGGTCTGTTTCGTTGCCTGAGCAGTTGAGGTTTGGTTGGAGGGTAGTTGGGCAGGTGGGGCGGCGGGGCTTCGGACTGAAGCGGGGTTGACTTTTGGGGCAGGGGGAGGTGGGTTTGGGTTGAGTTGAGGTCGGGGGTATGATTGGCGGGGGATGGGGGGGGGAGGCCCTTGTGTCCTGACCCGTATGGCTGCCAGGATTCTCTCCTCCATCTCCTTCATCTATGTTTCCATGCCGTCTTCGAGGACAGCCATGAGGTTGATAAGGTCCTTCACGACGATGGGTCTGTCGAGGTCTTCCTGCGAAAGGCCCGAGTTCTCCGGGGTTGCCCCTTCATTTTCTAGGAGCTGTCCTAAGTTGATGGGGGGGGGGGTTCCGGACACCGTGGCGTTACCCGAGCTCGTACCGGGGATGGTGTTATGATGAGCGGGGTGGGGCGGTGCAAAGGCGGCCAGCGGCGAGGAGAAGCGAACGGACCTCGTGGCTTGTTTCTTGTCTTGGGTTGTCCTTGAGGAGGACCAGGCCGACGGGTGTTTGGTTCCGGAGGAGGAGGGAGCAGAGGGTGGTGGGAGGCTAGGGTTGCTGAAGGAGGATGATGGGTCTGTAGCATCCTGGCTGTCCCCCATGCCCGTTCCTTCGGTGTTTTTCCCATTTCCCATATCCATGGGGAGTTCGGGGATGGACGACTCGGGGACGTAGGGGATTAAGGCAGAGGAGCTTGATTTTGGGGAGGCTGGGACGGGGGGTGAGGAGGTGAGGTTGAGGGGTTGGGAGTCCGGAACCTTGGTGTCGGTGTGTGGAGTGGGTTTGTAGGAGGAGGCCATGGCTGCTAGTTGGGCGAGGGCCTGCGCGTCGATAGCGTTGACAGAGTCGTCGCCAAAGACTTTTGCCAGGGCCGTTTGGAATCCCATGGGTCTGGGTGTTGGGGTGACGAGGGGGGGGTTAAAGCCTGAGGGGGTTCCAATGTTCACACAGCATTGTTCCTTGCACCCCAGTTCGAGGCGAATCTGTGGGAAGGTGGTGCCAGGCATGACCATCCGCTTGAGGACATCGATGTTTGTGTTGGGGCAGGCTGGGGCGTGGAGGATGCTGGTGTTGGGGGGGAGGGTGGATCCCAAGGTGAGGCCAAAGCCTGATTTCTGGCCCAAAAGGGGAGAAAATCTGCTTGGGCTGTGGGGAGGAGAAGAAAGGGGGTTCTCAGGGCGTTGCAGGATGCGCTTGATGGGAGAAATAGACATGGTGAGGGAGGAACAGGTCAGTTACTTGGTTTGCAATCTGTTTCCCTGATGTTTTGAAGCCTTAGGAAAAGCGAGCCTGATTGGCTGCTCCACCCAAGGGAGGAAAGTGGTGAGAAAAACCCGGAGTGATAAAAAACAGGAAAATCCTGGATATACCGGAGGGAAATGGTGTGTTGTCAGACGAAATGTGAGATGTGATCAGTTGCAGCGCTAAATCTCTGTGAGTGAAAAAATTTTCGCTCGGGTATACCGGAGGATTTTGAAAAAGTAGGTAAAAGGGATAGCGGGGTGCGACTGTACCGTACTCCAATGCCCACTAGGGAGTGGTCGGGGGGAGAATAATGTAGAAGTTTTCCACGACCGACTTCCATCCAAAAGATCTCAATCCTAGTGGGCATGTTCGTGCGTGCCTCAGGGATCTTTACCAGCTGTTGATTCTAGGTCAGCAGACAGGGTAAAGTCCTTCATGTAGGAAGCTCTTATTACTGGGAATTAATATAGACACCTTATTTGAGAATCTGGCGGAGGCATTCCTCTGAGAGTTTCAGCAATCATGGTAGAATGATGGTATGCTAAATATTAAATATATCAATTGTATTTATTTCAACTCCTTTATTTATCATAAGAACTTCTTTTATTTATTAAAAAATTTATTGGTAGTCTGGGGGTGGGAATGGAGGAGGGCGAGTGGGGCACCTAACTGTACGGGTATCATACCCAAAAGTCCTGGCACCTAGGTGGTACAGTAACACAAAACTGCCATAATACGTCTGCTATAAAACTTTGTCGCGGTACCAGCGAGGTTCCAGAACTTTTGGCACTGAGCCGTACTGTACCCCCCTAACTTTTCAATAAAAAATTAGAAATCAGAATGTCAATGCGCTTGAAAACTGAGCGCAATTCAGTTTCGGATTTGATTTTCCTTCTTCTATTGTATATATCATACACTGGGTATGATATTTGTTTATTTGCGCATCACAAAAGTTTTTGGAAATGTTGGACTTTGGCTTGGCGCTAACTTAGGCGAGGCCCCGATAAAATGCGCCAAGCCTTGTCTCCACATTTCGGGAAAATTTTGCAATTGAGGGGTCCATCCACTACTCGAGTAGGTATTGCGATGGGAACAGGAGGTTCCTCATTTTACCGTGACACCAGAAATGGTTTATCTGCCGGTGCATACGGTAGTGCAGGGGAGCCATTTTTTCTTTTGATATGTGACTTTAAGCTCCTAGATACCCGCAATACGGTATGAGATTGTCGGCACGAAAGAGACGATATGTGCTCGTCCGATGTCAGCACAGCTCAGTCACAGTCAGCGTGGGACGTGCGGTATGGAGGGAACATGACCGGCTAAAGCGATGGCCCCATGGTGACCCGATCGAAAAGAGGCACACCGAGTGACTATTTATGGATAGATACACAATCAATTGCTGAGCGACAGGTGAGCAGGAACTATGAGTACCGGTACTCGAGTACTCTTACCCTCAATTCCTCAGGGATAACTCTTATCAATCCAGGAAACAATACAATTGTTCAGACATTTTAATTGGCCCAATCGATAGGTGATGCGGGTTCCACGTCTGTCTGCTCTGAGTCACGCTTTTCCAGGGAGGCTACAAGTCACAATTTGTTTGTTCACACCCGAGTCCAGCCCTCTTAACCTTTCCTCTCTCCTCTCTCTCCACCCCTCCCCGAACCCTTCCAAACCAACCACAACCCCCTTCGTCTCGATAACATCCCATCTCCAGATATTTCAATAACCGAAGGGCACCACCATGAATCTCCTCGATATTCCTTCTGAGCTCTTGCTCTTGATAGGGGAGGAGCTATCCGCCAAAGATCTCACTCGCTTCACCATCACTTCGCGGGCCGTTCATTCCCTGTTAATCACCCGCCTCTATTACCTGGGCGCGCAACCGTCCGAGACAAATCACTTTCCCCCACTCTACTGGGCCGTGAAACACGGTCATCTCCCTCTCATCCATGGTCTCCTCTCCAAGGGTGCGAATCCCAATGGCCCGCAATACAAGTGCGAGCTAGTCGGTTGCACCGGTCGGCACATCTCCACCGCCCTCCACTGGGCTACAAAAAGCAATAACGAAACGGTGATCAAGCTCCTCCTCGAGCACGGCGTTAGTGTCAACGCGACCGACAACCACAATGCAACCCCCGTCCATTGGGCTTGTGGCAATAGTACTATCCCCATTTTGAAACTTCTCGTTGATCAGGATGCCGATTTATCTGCTAGAGATGGAGATGGTGACCCACCCATCGCTTGGGCTGCGGAGAAAGGAATTCCCGATGTCTTCGAGTACATGCTTTCCCGTGGCGCGGATATCAGAGCTACCAATAATTCTGGAGCGACGCTTTTGCACACTGTATTCCTTCGCGGCGACAAGTACATCGACAAGCACGCCGAAGTCGTCCGTATCATGCTAACCCGCAACTTTGACATGCTTGCACACGTCGACAACCATAGAGATGCTGCCCTCCACCTTGCGGCTCGCTGCGGTTCTCTTGACGCTGTCCAACTTATGCTAAATGAGAGCCTCGCCCAGCGCCTTGATGTCAACATGCGCGGCTCAGACGATTCCACACCTCTCTTTCAAGCCTCCGACAGTGGCAAGATCAGAATGGTGGAATTCCTAATCTCCAAAGGCGCGGATGTCAACCTCCCAAACTCCTCGGGGTCCGCACCCTTACACGCCGCAGCCGGTTCCGGCCGTCTTGATATTGTCCGCGCTCTTGTCGATGCTGGCGCTAATGTGAACGCTATCAGGGGTCCTTTCACTACAGTCCTGTACGACGCCGTCTTCGCTAGGCACGTTGAAGTCGCCGAACTCCTCCTTGAGCGCGGCGCAGACGTAAACGGCTACCTCCCGGTCACGAATCTCAAGACTCACCTTCACATTGCTGCCGGAACCGGAAATGCCGCTATGCTTAGAGTCTTACTAAAGCACGGGGCTAGAGTTGACGCTAAGGACATCACGGGTTCGACAGCGCTAATGTATGCCGCCTCCCACTCTGAGGACCCTGAGATGTGCGAGATCCTACTAGAGAATAAGGCCGACGTCCGTGCGAGGGACAATGAAGGCAGGAAAGCGTGGAATAGAGCTCACGAGCGCGGAATAAATGCTACAAAGAAGGTTCTTGAGAAGTACATGGATATCTGGCCCGACAGGACCGGTAATAGCGCTGATGACATGGAGGAGGAGTTTATCGGGAGCCCGACAGAGAGCTGGGAGTTGGAGAATTTCTTTGTGGTCGAGGAGGTGGATGCGCAGTTGGCTGCGGCAGCGCAGGCTCAAGAGGAGGCTGCTGGGCAGGGTGCAGCTGAAGGGGTGGGGGGCACCAGTGACCAAGTGCAGAATGAAGCGGAGGCGGAAGCCGAGGACATTGATCTATAATCGCATGGTGTACAACTTCCTCTTGTTTTTTCCCTAGTCGTTCCTTCCCCTTCACCTACTTTCATCTCACGATTCTCTTTCTCTTTGTACAACCTACCAAAAGCCTCGAGCGGGGGGATAGACCATATCAATAGCTGGAATAAATAGTCTCTTTTGCAGGATGGGGGGCGGAAAAGCTGGATCGTCAGATTTCATTCTTGATTCCTTTCTATCACTCACATTTCGTTTTTTTTCTTCATTTTTATATTTTCATTTTCATTTTATCTCTTCTCACTTGATTTCGCTTTTTCTGTCCACCGTTTGCTACCGTTTGCTACACTATTTTATCTTTTTATTATACCCTTCTAGTTTGAGTCTCTCGCGTGTTTGGGTGGATACCTTACTGGTAGCTTCGTTTGAAGATTTGATTGTATGTTAGGTTAATGGGTTGCGTTAACAAAAGTTTTAGCCCCCGTTTCCTCACCTCCTTCTTGTGGCCCTTACACATCTTGATGTGATTTGCGATAGCCACGATGGTTTGGAGTGCAGATACTTGTAATTACAGGACCCTGACAATAGTTATCGTTAGTAGCCCTTTTTACACCGAAAACAACAATTTTCGGAGTCGCAGAACTCCACCATCTATGGTGCTTGCTGATCAATTCTTGGTGAAATAGTCATCCCGTTTATTCTGAACAGACTATTTGAATATTGGGGTGGATGGTGAATTATTGAGTGAACTGTGGTGATGCGAAATTGGCGATTTTTGAAAACATGTATGATATCTTTTTCTCTATGGGTGCCCAGACAAATTCTTGGTCGGTGCTTAGCTCCTGCATCTGAATGATGTGCCCATGGTAACTAGCACAACCGGCCACAGAATGGGGAAGTGCTTTATAAAACTGTGAATTCAATTATCGCTATGTCCCTGGCTAACCATTGATATGTTTCCCCTGAGAGGTGGGAGAAAAAATTGAGATTTTCCCGTACCCGGAATTTCATCGATATTGGTCTGTTTTGGGCTGTACTCGGTATTAGGTAAAAGTCGGGCGCACCCCATATACGGTAATTAGGGATTTCCCCCATACAAACGCGTTTTGTGGCTTTTTTTGTAAGGGCAGCAAAAGTCGGGCGCACCCCCCAGAATAGGAAATAAACCCAGACATTTCGTGGCACCGCGCCATACTTACCCTTGATACCGAGTACAGTATTATACTCTGGCCTACCAAAAAATGAATAACTTTTGTCCTGTTGCCATCTTATCATGCTGAAGTGAAAAAATCTATATTGATAGTTGGGGTAAAGTGGGAATACAGTTTATCAGGCAGGGTAACGGGTAGAAGTCCGTGTTCCGGAACCACATGTCGTTGTCGGGAATGCCATCGAGCGTCTAAGCAGACCCGGGTATCGTTGATTAAGCGTAGGATAATATGGCAACCTATTACAACTCACAATGAAAGCTAGACAGTGAGACAAAACGATCACAGTCACCGGAAGCTTATTGCTCTCACTTTCTGTTACACACACCAAAACAAACACCTCCCGCCCCCGTCTGCGCAAAACATAAAACTTGATTGAGTCATTACCGGTCAAAAAAAAAAAACCGTGACTCAGTTTTTTTGCTATATTAATTAATAATCTCGGGACCACAATTAGGCAATTGGTGACATCCTGGTATGCGTGTCTAGGGGACCCGGGAGAGGTGGTGTTTCTAAGCTGACCTTGTGGATATACCCGGTAAGCCCAATCATGAAATTCCCTCCATCACGAAGTCAGGGGGCAGGGGTGGAGATTCATAAGGGCTCACTCGCTCACAGATTTGGCTTCAACGTTGGGGTTGGGCTTTCGGATGTGTAATTACCTCGCAAGACTTAGAGTATGACAAAGTGGGTCATCCTGCCTTTGTATCTGTTTACGGTACTCCGAGTTCCACTTGTTTGATTTAACCTTTCCGTCTCATGTTACTCTTCGGGGTCAGTCGACCAGTAACGTAATTTTGCTCTCATTCGTCTTTCTCTTGTCTTCCATGCTACTGCTTCCTTTGATTTCTTCTCCGCTGTGTATATATGGTCCCGATTCACTGCATGAATCGTGGGCCTTCTCAGCTATCTAAGACAGAAAATAAAAATACTTGCGTATTTCTCCCTCTGGTAGGATTCCGGTACGTAAAGTAGCTCGGCAATTGCCAGAAAGTTGATATCCGATACGGTATGATACAGCACAGTAACTCACTCAAGGACCCACTAGACGCCGTTAGCCGGAGTCCTTAGCAGACGAGGGGGTTCATCCACAGCGTGCGGAGGGGGGAAAGAAGCTCCCCTGTGAATACGTCTGAATACACAACCAAGCCTAAGCAATAATATAATCTCCTGACAAAAGTCTTGGTGAAAGCTTGGTCAGCAAAGCTCAAGCACCTCACTTCCGCACAGGAAAAGCCCTAGCGTTGTTCGCACTTGAAGTGCTTTGTGCCGTGCCGATGTGCCCGGCACGGCATTATGAGATGCTAGAGAGTGGTTTATCAAATTTATTTTAATACTATTGAGACACTGCCAATCCAGGCATACGGCCACCAACAGCGTTACAGTCCTCTGGATAACCCAAGCAGAAACAAATACCAAGCTATATGTCACAAATTGTGACTAAGCAAGGCATATTTCACATGACTAATACTTATTAGCCATAGGTATGTTTATGTTTCAGACTATGAGGTCATTCCACTCATAGTTCTCACATGACTCACAGTTGCATGTGATGGTTATAATATGATTGGTTAATGTTTGTATGAGTCACAATTATGAGTTATAATGATGTAATGACTTTGGCACATAACTACTCATGTGACGCGAGTTGCTCAGATGATTGGTTTTATGATTTTTAATTGGTTTATGGTAGGTTGCACAGTGACTGATAGGAGTTAGCTGATGGATTTTGTGTATGACTCAGTATGAGTCATAGGACCGTGTGATGCATATTATGAGTCACCAGGGTCAGGGGTGTTGGCATGAATTGTCTATGTAAGAGGGACTCAGTCACAATAGTTAGACCATCCTCCGTCTCCGCTACACCTCCGGTGATTGAAATCTCAACACCACGAGAAATCATTGTCACCTCCATCCACCCCCCTCTCCTGAGACACGCCACATTGCCTCTGTCTGGGTGAAGCCATCTCCCCTCCCTCTTCCTTTCCCTTCTGATGGTCAGGCCTGGCGAGCTTGTTCCTAGGGGTTTGGTTGAGTCTGCCTTTACCCCCTCTTCTCCGGGCTCGCTTAAGCAGCCCTCCAAGGTCGGCAACCCCTCACCCGTTAGTGGTCTGTCTTTAGATTCGCTCGATCGGTAAAGTAGTTGTCCCCGGTGGCACTGCTCTCTGGTATTGCACTATCACCTTTGTGCTCTGCTGGTATGGTCGGACTTTTCAAAACCTCTTGACCCCGTCTCCGTCGGCCTTCCACGCATTTCTCGTGTCGGGTAACCCTCCGCCCCCCACCTCCCAGATGTTTGGATCGGCTGGCACCCTACTGCTCGTGGCTCTACACCCACCACCTGACCTCTGTTCCCTTCTGATGTCCTCGGAATAGGGGTGCAAGTTTAAACCTTCATTTCATCCGGGTCCTGTTTACCGAAATAGCTGACCGGATCTTGCTCCGACTGCCACGAGCCTTCCTTCTTTAGGCGGCATCCTCTCGAACTCGGTCGCTCTTCCTGAGCCTCAGCTGGCGGGGCTATATGCCCCTGGGAACATCTTCCCCTCGTTGTGTCCCCGAGACCCATCATTCAGGAGACCCAATTCTCTTGTATAACGACCCTACGATAGGTAGCTACAATCACTATCACCTTAGCCCAAATGGTATACCAAGTGGGAACCAGAGGTTGTATGGTCTCGTATAATTAGTATATACATAGCCGGTAAACCTAGGATGAGGCCTAGGGAATAGTTGAGTAGCCTTGAGGTACTCTACTAGGCAGGGTACCCTTTCGGAAGAACGTTCGCATAAGGTCAAGAGAATTAGGGGAATGTTACACGGACCTTGGAGATGACTTTTGTGGTCGACTGGAGGGCTTCCGGGGTGGTTAACGGCATAAGAGGGCAAAGTTACCCTACCTTGGGAGTTTGGTCATTAGGCCCATGGACCCCAGTTACCCTACTGAGGAGTCCAAGTTACCCTACCTTCACCAGCAAAGTCATCCTAGAACTTAGAGGTCGATTGCCTCACATTCAATGGGCTCTTAGATGTTCTTGGGCACACACGCATCTGCGCGGGGAGGCCCCACGCCGGTGTAAGGGTGGCCCGAACATACTATTGAACTTGGCGGGTTTAGCTAACACCCCCCTCTGGCCCCAGCGTTGGGATGGCGCGTCATAGGCAGACGGCTACATAGTTGCTCGTTTGCTAGTAAAAAGAGGTCATTGGAGCGGCTGCCGTAACACCGTATACGTCGTCGCCGTCGGTCCGACTGAATGTCGTTCGCAGGATATATAAGGGGAGTATGGGTAACTGCCAAAATGGTGGTCGCCCATATATGGTCTCTCGGGCACCTAGGAGTCTCTTCTAACCTCCGGGTAGTAGGGTACTCTTCCTAGTGGTACTCAGGTAGTCTCAGAAGGCCAGGGTGCTTTCGAGACAAATACCTCAGTAACCAGCCCGGACCTTCTCCCCTTGATTTGTAGCATTACTATGGGTTGTTATTGG
>Ga0307509_10001515_pt1 | contig 39177 bp, 42 predicted proteins | sample 10_EM_MG_FD_202245 | JGI IMG/M metagenome (GOLD analysis project Ga0307509, IMG submission 202245) | Populus trichocarpa ectomycorrhiza microbial communities from riparian zone in the Pacific Northwest, United States - 10_EM | ecosystem: Host-associated > Plants > Roots > Unclassified | place...
TCTCGTACAAGGGAAAGATGTACTCCGTGCCCTTCTACGCGGAGAGCTCGATGACCTTTTACCGCAAGGACCTGTTCGAAGCGGCCGGTCTGAAGATGCCGGACAACCCGACCTGGACCCAGATCGGCGAATTCGCCAAGAAGCTGGACAACAAGCCGGCGGGCGTGCACGGCATCTGCATCCGTGGCCTTCCCGGTTGGGGCGAGAACATGGCGCTGCTCGGCTTGGTGGGCAACGTCTTCGGCGGCACGCAGTTCAACATGGACTGGACCTCGGCCGTCAACAGCAAGGCCTGGAACAACGCCATCAGCTTCTATGTCGACCTGGCGAACAAGTACGGCCCGCCCGGGGTCGTCGGCAATGGCTTCAACGAGAACCTGAACCTCCTCGCCGAAGGCAAGTGCGCGATGTGGAACGACGCCACCGTCGCCGCGGGCCTGCTGTTCGACCCCAAGCGCTCCAAGGTATCCGACAAGCTGGGCTTCGCGCAGAACCCGGTTGAGACGTGGAACAAGGGCGGCAGTTGGCTGTGGGCTTGGTCCCTCGGTATCCCCGCTTCCTCGAAGAACGGTGACGAGGCACGCAAGTTCATCGAGTGGGCGACCTCGAAGGAGTACATCAACATGATCGGCGAGAAGGAGGGGTGGGTGACTATTCCGCCGGGCACGCGCAAGTCGACCTATGAGAACCCGAACTACCTCAAGGCCGCACCTTTCGCCCTGCCCACACTGAAAGCCATCCAGGGCGCCACCCTGGTCGACAACACGGCCGTACCGAAGCCCTACGTCGGCATCAACTTTGCGATCATTCCGGAGATGCAGGCCATCAACAACTACCTCGGCCAGCAGATCGCCGGAGCCTTGACCGGGAAGTCGACCGTGAAGGCGGCGCTCGACGCCTCCGCGGCGAACTCCGACAAGATCATGAAGAAGGCCGGCTACATCAAGTAAACCAGGCCATCGCCCGGGTCGGTCCGTCACCGGCCCGGGGATGCCTTCGCTCCAATCGGGACAAGCGATGTCAGCAACGGTCGTCAACCACGCGGGTGCGCGCCGCCAGAAGCGCGGGATGAAGGTCTGGCCGCTGCTGCTGCCCTCGGTCAGCGTGCTGCTGGTCTGGATGATCGTCCCGCTGGTGATGACGATCTGGTACTCGCTGCAGAACTACAACCTCCAGTCCCCGCCCGCGCAGTTTGGCGGCCTGTCCAACTTCGAATATCTCTTCACCGATCCGGACATCCCGATCGTCGTGTGGAACACCTTGCTGCTGGTGTTCGGGCCACTCGTCGTCACCGTGTGCCTCGGCATGGCCTTCGCGGTGCTGTACGACGGACCGTTCCCCGGGCGGGGCATCGCGCGGCTGCTCGTGATCACGCCTTTCTTCGTCATGCCCACGGTCGCCGCGCTGGTGTGGAAGAACCTCTTCTTCCATCCTGTCTGGGGTCTGCTGTCGTGGGTCGAAAAGCTGTTCGGCCTGCAGCCGATCGACTGGTTTTCGAGCCATCCGATGGTGGCCGTCATCATCATCGTGTCGTGGATCTGGACGCCCTTCGCGACGCTCATCCTGCTCACGGCCATGCAGTCCCTCGATCGCGAGCAAATCGAGGCCGCGCGCCTGGACGGTGCCAAGGCGGTTTCGCGCTTCATCCACGTGGTCTTCCCGCACCTGAAGCGGCCGATCTCGGTGCTGGTCATGCTGGAAACCATCTTCTTCCTGTCCACCTACGCCGAGATCTACGTGACGACGATGGGCGGTCCGGGGACCGCCACGACGAACATGCCGTTCTACATCTTCTCGCGCGCACTGCAAGGCTTCGATGTGGGTCTCGCATCGGCAGCCGGTCTGTTCGCGATCTTGATCGCCAACGTGGTCGCGTACTTCTTCATCAAGAGAATCTCGGAGCACCTATGAAGCCCGGTTCGACGCGCACGAAGCGCGATCCCCTGCGAACCGTTCTCGGCTGGCTGGTCGGCATCGGCATGTCCTTCCCGGTGTTCTGGATGGCGCTGGCAGCGTTCAAGACGGAGCAGGATGCTGCGGCCATCCCGCCGAAGTTCCTCTTCGCGCCCACGCTCGAGAACTTCGTCGCGATGAGCGAGCGGGTCAACTACTTTCACCACGCCTGGAACAGCATCGTGGTGTCATTCGCATCGACGCTGATTGCCATCGCACTGGCCGCGCCGGCAGCGTACGTGATGGCGTTTCACGCCAGCAAATTCACCCGCGCGCTGATGCTGTGGATGCTGTCGATCCGCTTCATGCCGGCAGTGGGGGCGCTGATTCCGATCTACCTGATCCTGGTCGCGCTCAACCTGATCGACACGCGGTTCGCGTTGGTGGTGATCACCTGCCTCAGCAACCTCCCACTCATCGTGTGGATGCTGTACTCCTATTTCAAGGAAGTGCCGGCCGAGATCCTGGAGGCGGGACGCATGGACGGTGCCCGGCCGCTGCGGCAACTGTGGTACCTGCTGATCCCTCTGACCTTGCCCGGCATCGCGTCGACCGGACTGCTCGGCATGATCCTCGCGTGGAACGAGGCCTTCTGGTGCATCAACATCACCGCGACCAACGCCGGCACGCTGGCGCTCGCGATCGCATCGTTCGCCAATTCGGAAGGCCAGTTCTGGGCCAAGTTGTCGGCGGCATCGCTGGCCTCGATCGCGCCCATCCTCGTCTTCGGCTGGTTCACGCAACGCCAACTGGTGCGCGGCCTCACCTTCGGCGCCGTGAAGTAGTCGTCTCGGAGTCAATCAATGACCGCGCTCGCCCTCAAGAACATTCACAAGCAATATGGACCCGTCGTTGCCATGAAGGGCATCGACCTGCAGGTCCAGCCGGAGGAGTTCATCGTGCTCGTCGGCCCGTCAGGCTGCGGCAAGTCGACCCTGCTGCGCATGATCGCCGGTCTGGAGGACATCACCTCCGGCGAGCTGTACATCGACAACGTGCTGATGAACGACGTCGAGGCCGACGCGCGCGGCCTTGCGATGGTCTTCCAGAGCTATGCGCTCTATCCGCACATGACGGTCGCCGACAACATGGGCTTCGCGCTGAAGATGGCGGGCGTGCCCAAGGAGGAGCGCCGCCAGAAGGTCCTCGCGGCGGCCAAGATCCTTCAGCTGGAAAAGTTGCTGGACCGCACGCCAAGACAGCTCTCCGGTGGGCAGCGGCAGCGTGTCGCCATCGGCCGTGCCATCGTGCGGCGCCCCAAGATCTTCCTCTTCGACGAGCCACTCTCGAATCTCGACGCCTCGCTGCGCGTGCAGATGCGAATCGAGCTCGCCGAACTGCACCGCAAGCTCAAGGCCACGATGATCTACGTGACCCACGACCAGACCGAGGCCATGACGATGGCCGATCGCATCGTGGTGCTGCGCGACGGCGTGATCGAGCAAGTGGGCTCGCCGCTCGAGCTGTACAACCGCCCCGCCAACACATTCGTCGCCGGCTTCATCGGCTCGCCGAAGATGAACCTGCTGTCGGCCGAGGTCGTCGAGCAGAAGGAAGGTACCGCGCAGATGAGGATCGGTGAGAGCTCGTTCCTGACCTTGCCGGCCCATGCGGGCCTGGCGCAGGGGCGCACGCTGACGGTCGGTGTCCGTCCTGAGAAGTTGCAGCAGGATGCCGCCGGTTCGATCTCGGGCGTTGTCGCCGTGGTCGAGCACCTGGGTGGCGAGACGCTGTGCTACGTGGACATTGCCCCCGGAATCCGGTTGACCGTGAAGCTCGAGGCGATGTCGACCGTCCAGGTCGGCGACCGGACGCGCCTGGCGCTGGAGCCCGGCGCAGCGCTGCTGTTCGATGCCGACGGCAAAGCCATGCACTGAGAGCGCGGAGCAAGACATGTCGCAATTCATCAATGCGCGCGATGCGATCGTCGCGGAAGCGATCGACGGGCTCATCCGCGTCTCCGGCGGACGCCTGACACGACTCGACGGGTATCCGAACATCAAGGTTGTGGTCCGCAGCGACTGGGATCGAAGCAAGGTGGCTTTGGTTTCCGGTGGTGGTTCCGGACACGAGCCCAGCCATGCCGGCTTCGTCGGCCGGGGCATGCTGGCAGCGGCGGTCTGCGGCGAAGTGTTCGCATCGCCTTCGGTCGATGCCGTGCTCGCCGGCATCCTGGCCGTCACCGGGGACGCGGGCTGCCTGCTCATCGTCAAGAACTACACCGGTGACCGGCTGAACTTCGGCCTGGCGGCAGAACGCGCGCGCGGGCTGGGCCGCAAGGTGCGCATGGTGATCGTCGATGACGACATCGCCCTGCCCGAGCTGCCGCAGGCCCGCGGCCTCGCCGGCACGCTCTTCGTCCACAAGATTGCAGGCGCGCTGGCCGAGGATGGTGCCGATCTCGATGCCGTGGCTGCGGTCGCGAAGCGGGTGATCGAGGCGACGGTGAGCATCGGCATGTCGCTCGACACCTGCACCGTGCCGGGGTCGCCGAAGGAGAACCGCATTCCATCCGGCAAGGCGGAACTCGGTCTGGGCATCCACGGCGAGCCGGGTGTGGAGCAGGTCGACTACGTGCATGCGCGCGGTGCGGTCGAGGCGATCATGGCCAAGCTCGCACCCTTCGTCACGGACCGTCCGCACGTGCTGCTGCTGAACAACCTGGGGGGGACGTCGGCACTCGAGATGTCGGTCCTGGCCTACGAGATCACACGGTCTGCGCTCGGTGCCCGCATCGCCCACATCGTCGGACCTGCGGCGCTGATGACCTCGCTTGACATGCGCGGCTTCTCCGTTTCCTTGCTGCCTTCCACCGAAGCCGATTTGCGCGCACTCGCCGGGCCCGTCACCGTCGCGGCCTGGCCGGGCCTCGCGTCGGTGAGCGAGCCTGCTTGTGTCGCCATGCCCTCGGACCTCGTGGCGCCGAAGCCGCGACCGTCGGAAAACCGCACGGTGCGAGTGGTGGTGGACCAGGTCTGCGATGCGCTGGTTCGCGCGGCCGCCGATCTCAACACGCTGGATGCCAAGTCCGGCGACGGCGACACCGGGTCCACGCTCGCCGGAGCCGCACGTGCGCTTGCCGCGGGGGTCGACGAGCTGCCGCTCGACGACCTGCCGGCACTCTTGACGACGATCGGCGTGACCCTGTCGCAGGTCATGGGGGGCTCGTCCGGCGTGCTGCTGGCGATCTTCTTCGCGGCCGCGGGCGATTCGGCGTCCCGCGGTGCTGGCCTGCAGCCGGCGCTGCAGGCCGGGCTGGCGCGCATGCAGCAGATCGGCGGCGCCGAGCTGGGTGACCGGACGATGGTGGATGCGTTGACGCCCGCGCTGGCGGTGCTCGGCGAAGGCGTCGATCGCGCGGCGGTGGCCGCCCGTCGGGGCGCTGTAGCGACTGCGTCGATGACGCAGGCCCGCTCCGGCCGCGCCAGCTATGTCGGCGCGGACCGGCTGGTTGGCAACGTCGACCCCGGCGCCGAGGCCGTCGCACGCGTATTCGAGGCACTGGCGTCGCAGCGCAAGCGCGACTGAGTCGAGGCGACATGTCGAAGGTCGCAACCCTGCGGCAGGACGGGCCTCTTGCTGGCAAGGTCGCGGCAGTGACCGGTGGTGCGCCCGGGGCGGCGCTCCCGCTCGGCATGACGATCCGCCGCCTTGTACTGATGCCCATGAACTTCGATCTGTGAGCGCCGCAGCTCCGCCACACCATGAACGTCATCCTCCACCTGGGTCTCGGCTCCTTCCACCGCGCCCATCAGGCCGTCTACCTTCAGGCGCTGCACGACCGCGGCGACAGGCGCTGGGAGCTCGCCGGCGGTCACATCCGCGCGGACATGCCCGAGACCATCGCGGCACTGCAGGCGCAGGGTGGTGCCTACACGCTGGAAACCATCTCGCCGCACAACGAGCATGCCTACCAGCGCATCAGTTCGATCCGTCGCGTGGTTGGCTACACGCCGGACCTGGCAGGACTCGTGGCCATTGCGGTCCAGCCGGCCACGAAGATCATCTCATTCACAGTGACGGAAGCCGGCTACTACCTTGACGCGAAGAACCGGCTCAACTTCGACACCTTTGCCGACCTGCGTGCCGACCTCGCCGCCCTGCGCGGCGGCGCGCTGGCCGACGGCACACGCAGCTGGACGATCTACGGCGCACTGACTGCTCTGCTGCGCGCGCGCAAGGCGGCTGGCGCCGGCCAAGTCACCCTGCTGAACTGCGACAACCTGCGGCACAACGGCGAGCGCTCGCGCAGTGGCCTGCTGCAGTACATCGCCCAACTCGGCGACGCCGAGTTGCGGGCCTGGGTCGAGGCCAACACGACCAGCCCCAACTCCATGGTCGACCGCATCACGCCACGCCCCACGCGGGCCGTGCGCGAGCGCGTCAAGGCGGCCACCGGCATCGACGACCCGGCTGCGGTGATGGGCGAGAGCTTCATTCAATGGGTCATCGAGGATGACTTTATCGCGGGGCGCCCGGCGTGGGAGTCGGCAGGCGCCGAGATGGTGACGTCCGTGCAGGCACACGAAGAGGCCAAGGTGCGCTTGCTCAATGCCACGCACAGTTGCATCGCATGGGCTGGAACGCTCGTGGGATACACCTACATCCACGAGGGCACCCTCGACCCCGCGATCCGGCAGATGGCGCACGACTACGTGACGAACGACGTGATGCCGGTCCTGCGTCCGAGTCCGATCGACCTCGCGGCCTACCGTGATGTGGTGCTCAAGCGTTTCGGCAACGCGGCGATCGCCGACACCAACCAGCGCGTTGCGATGGACGGCTTCAGCAAGATTCCTGGCTTCATTGCACCGACGATCCGCGAGCGACTTGCACGCGGCGACCCAATCGACAGCGCGGCGATGCTGCCGGCCTTGTTCCTCGCCTATCTGCGGATGTGGCACCAGGGTGGGATCACGTACGCCTACCTGGATCAGGCGATGAACCCCGTCGCCGCGCATGCCATGTGCGACGCGGCCGATCCGATGGCCGTATTCTGTGCCGACGCGCTGTTGTGGGGCCCGCTCACCGGTGATGCACGCCTGGTGCAGGCATTGCGCGGCGCCAGTGCGCGGGTCGAACGATTCGTCGAGCAGCACCGAGCATGAGAGCACGACCGCGGCCGAGGCGCTCATCGCGTCGCTGCAGGACACTTCCTTCGATGTGCGGGTTGGTTCGGTCGTCGTTGCTGCCGCAGATCGGGGTTGAACTCGGCCATGCCCAACCTGACACGCTCGAACGGAACCGCTCGGGGGGTCTCGTCTGGCGGCAGGCGTCAGGCCGTCAGCGGCGAGCTGGCATCGACATGCGGCGTGTGAACTGCACATCGTCACCGTGGTGCGGAGCTGGCGTTCGTGGGCGAACTGGATCCGCCCGAACTCGGCGCACCGCAGCTCGTGGTTCGGCAGTCCCGATGGCGGCGCTGCAGAGTTCCACCGCGTGATTCGGTTCGCGCACGAACCGCTGGAGTACGCTTGCCGTGGCATTTCGGATCAGGGCATCGGATTCTTCGGCGTTGCCGAGCGCACCGCAATTCATGGCCGTCGGGTTAAGGACGGTCGTCGGCTGCAAGGCTCCATCGCCTTCCACATCCACATGGCCGAACTCGGCGCATGGACCGACCATCGCACGCTCTCAACCGTGCCAACGCGGGGAATCCGCGGTGTCGCCGGCCTCGACCGCCGGTTCTTCGAGATCAAGGGCACGACCCCAGCGAGTCTCGAGGGCAGGCAAGCCGCGTCGGCGGGCAAATCGATTGAGATCGTCGTCTGGTGTTGCACATGTCTTCAACGCACGACAGCTTCATGCCGATCGATAGATTCTCGGACGTGCCCTTCTACTTGCAACTCGCTCGGCGCCTCGAACGGGACGTCCGGCAGGGCGACATCCGACCGGGCGACGCCATGCCTTCCGAAGGTGAACTGTGCAGAACCTATGGCCTGGCTCGCTCCACCGTGCGCCAAGCCCTGAGAACGCTCGAGGCGCGTGACTGCATCCGGCTGGTGCCAAGACGAGGGGCATTTGTCGTCCACCCGAAAGAAGCAGGTTGGGTGCTGCAGACGGCCAAGGGATTCTTCGAGGGCGAGGTCGACCATGACCGTCGGAGCGTAGACACGGAGGTTCTGGAAGCGGCCAACGCGCCGCTGCCGCCGGCGGCAGCGCGCGCCTTGAATCTGAACGAAGGAGATGCGGGATTCGTGCTGCGCAGGGTCAGGCGATTGGACGGCAAGGTTGCGCTGTTCTCGATCAACTACCTGCTGCCGGAAGTCGAAGGATTGATCATCGACAGTGAAGTGATGACGTCATCCGGCTCGCTCAACAAGGTCCTCGAGCGGCATGGCTACGTCACCGGCACCGTCAAGAGGTCCATCGAAGCGGTGGCGGCTTCGTCGGCTCTCGCGAAACTGCTCAAGGTGCGGAATGGCTGGCCCGTGTTGCTCGTATCGTCGCTTTCGTGGGATCGGAACATGCGCCCGTTCGACTACCACTCCACCTGGGTTCGGACGGATGTCGTGAAGGTCACGGTCGACGCATTCACTGCACCGACATGACCGGCGGATTTTTGTCTGACAGAGTGAACCGACGACGGCTGTCGAAGTGCATCAGCCGCTCGTTCGAAATTCATCCCCAAGTACCTTTGGGTCGATTGGCGCCCGAATTTCCTGCACTGTGAACATCCCTGCTCTTGGCCAGCGGCCCCGTCAGCCGACGTCGACGACAAGCTTCATGGCTGCGTTCGCTGCGGCTGTTGGATGTCCGTTCTCGCGTCTGCCGCGCCATGGTCTCGAAGAATTGAGCCTTCGCAGGGCGGGCGAGAGCGCAGCGTGCCGCCGAGTGTCCCTGCGTGCCGGAGCCGGTGTGCCCGAGGAACTCAGCGTTTCGAGTCCCGGCGCGCGGCAAACAGCCAGGGCCTGAGCAGACGTGTCAGTTGAGGGGCTACCACCCAGGTCATCACGATGACGACGGCGAGCGTGAGCAGCACCGTGCGAGGCAACAGATGCCAAGTCTTCAGAAGGTCTCCGGTAAGCAGGAACAGCACGTAGACAGTCGGGCAGATGCCCAGCCAGGTGACCACGGCCACCTTCCAGCGCGGTGGGCTAAGCTGCGCGCTGCGGAACCACAGTCCGAGGCCGGACACTGGTTTGATGCGGGGTTCGCCCCCTTCGATGAACGGGACCGTCGCGGCCAGGCCCTGCCGTCGTTCCGGCGACTCGTGCCAGGCGTCGAGATGGGCTTGCCGGTCGAACGCCAGCACGATGTGGTACATCGCGTCCTCCACCTCCGGGTCTTCGCCGGGGTGCACGAGCTGGGCGCCAAGGTAGCCCTCGAACGTGGAGGCCGACTGCATCAAGGCGGCGGTGACGCGCTCGAACTCGGCTTCGCAGCCCGACCTCACATTGCGGCTGATCAGCACCGTGACGGCATGTTCGCTCACGAGGATTCCTTTCGAAGGGGTTCCAGATCATCGCGTGACGACGACGATCTTGCCGCCGGCCGCGTTGGACTCCATCGTTCGGTGTGCATCGACGATGTCGTCGATGTGGAAGACCCGGCCCGCTGCAATCGGCAGCGTGCCGCCAGCCACCTGGTCCACCAACTTCTGCAAGGGCATGGCCATGAAGTCGGACACACCGCCGGAATAGGTCGTGAGCGATACCGCGGTCGGGATGACGTCCATCGGTGCGAAGTCGCTGAGGGACCAGCGGTTTCCGACCATGCCGGCCATGCAGACCACGCCGCCTTCTCGCGTGGTGAGCAGCGAATCCGCGAGCGTGGTGGCGCCGACCAGTTCGAGGACTTTGTCGACGCCGCCGTCCCACTCGCGCCGGACGGTCTCGGCGATGGCTCCGGAGTCCAGGAAGAAGCGGTCCACGCCGACGGCTCGCACCAGCAATTCGCCGGCGGCGTGGCGAGAGGTCGCCCCGACCTCGATGCCATGGCCCTTGGCGATTGCCGCCGCAGCAAGGCCCACCGACGTGGTGCCGCCCCGGATGAGCAGGCGCTCGCCCGGCTTCAGCCGCAGAGCGCGAAACAGGGCGCCCCACGCGGTCTGAAGCATCTCGGGCAGCGCGCCCAGCCTGTCCCAGGGAAGCTGGGTGCTGATCGCCTGGACCTGGCTGGCCGGCACCACGGTGTATTCGGCGTACCCGCCGTCGAACTGGCGTCCCATGCCGCCCATCACCGTGGCGACGACCTGACCCGCTTGGAACTCACCGCCCGGTGCCTCGACGACGCTGCCCACGGCTTCGATGCCGAGAATGCGCGGGAAGGCCACGCCGGGCGAGTGACCTTGGCGGGTGAACAGCTCCGAGCGGTTCAGGCCGAAGGCCTCGACGCGCATCAGCACCTGGCCCTCGCGCGGCTCAGGCACGGGGCGTTGTTCGATCCTGAGCACCTCGGGCCCGCCCGGTTCGTGCATGACCACGGCTTTCATCGACTGCGACATGGGGAGGCCTCTGTGGTTTGGAGGGATGCGCGCACTTTGATCTTTGGAAGCTCGGTCGGCGTGCCTTCATCCCTCGCGTCGGGTCCGCGGCGACTAGGGCTCCAGGAAGGCCCGGAGGTCGCCGACGAACTTCACGGGATTCTTGAACATCAGGAAGTGGTCGCCTTGCTCGGCAGCGGTGTACGAGTACAACGTGGCATTCGGCATCACGGACTTGGCCCAGCGCTGGCTCGGCAAGTTGTTGCTTTCGTCGCCGGAGAAGATGGCGGCCGGGATGTCGATCTTGCGCCTGACCACGTCGCGCCAGTCGTTCACGGTGTGGTTGAACAGCACCCGACCCATCGCCTCGGGATCGTTCTTGATGAACGCGTTCGCAAAGGCCTCGGAGTTCGCAAAGTAGGGCGAGTCGAGAAGTTGGGAGCGTTCGAACACCTTCATGTCGGTGACCAGCTTGTTGAGCGGCCCACCGGTTGTGAAGGCGGCCACCATGCGTTCGGGCGACGTGGTGGTGCCGCCGGCCTCGGCTCGTTCCTTCTCCGACCAGTCGCTGTGCGAGTAGATCGAAATGGGCTCGTCCACGAACGCCACCTTGCGCATGTTCGAGGTGCCGAACAGGTCGATGTAGCTCCACAGGATGGCCGCACCCATGGAGTGGCCCACATAGTCGGCCGATGCCACGCCGAGGTGTTCTCCGAACTGCTTGAGATCCATCGAGTAGCGAGCGATCCGCGTGCCGTAGTCGACGTGTTGCGACAGGCCCTGGTTCCGTGGGTCGAGGACGTAGACGTGGTACTCCTTGGCGAGCAGGTACATCACGTTGATGTACTGGGCACCGTTGGCAGACCACCCGGGAACGAAGATTAGCGGCTTGCCGCGACCAGCTTCCCAATAGGACAGCTTGACGCCGTCGTTGGTCACGAAGGTATTGATCCGGAGTCCGCCGAAGTCCGACAGCCTGGACGGCATGCCTTCGATCCGGTGGGGGAAGGCGAAGTCACGCCCCAGGACGCTCAGCGCCGGTTCCGATCGGGCCACCATGGTGTGGGTGCTCAGTGCGAGGACCCACAGGGCCGCGACGAGGTATTTCTTCATGTCTTTTCCGCTTCTTGACGGTGAGGGGGCGATGGATTGCGCCCCTCCGACTCGTCAGCTTCCGCTGGCCTTCGGATCCATCCCGTAGAGCTTTCCGGCGCCGGCCCAGTCGGATGCCTTCACGTCCTCGAAGATCACGTAGATGTAGTTGGGATCGGTCGCGGTGTTGCGGACGATGCTCTCCGTGATTTCGGCGGCGACCTTTTCCTTTTGCGAATGGTCTTTCCCTTCGAACCAGCTCACTCGAACGACAGGCATGCAGTGCTCCTCAGCAGTGAATTGAGGCCGAGGCACAGACGCTGAACCGCGTGTGCGTGGCCGAGAATGTTCATCTTAGAGGTGAACTGTGGGAAATAATGATCAACTTTCTCTACTCTGAGTAGCGCAAATGGATACCTTGACCGAGCGCGATCCCTTGTCCGGTGTGGCGGTGTTCGTGGCGGCCGCGCGTTGCGGCACGTTCACCGATGCGGCGGAACGCCTGGGGCTCACGAAGTCGGCGGTCGGCAAGGCCATCGCTCGCCTCGAGGAGCGGGTGGGCTTCAAGCTGTTCCACCGGACGACACGACTCACGAAGCTCACCGCCGATGGAGAGGCCTACCTCGCGGCCTGTGCAGCGGCGATCGACGAGGTCACCGCGGCGCAGGCGGCGCTGTCGTCGAACCACCAGGTCCTGAGCGGGCGCTTGCACATCGACATGCCCGTCGCCTTCGGCCGGCGCGTGCTGCTGCCCGTGCTCATCGAGATCACTCGGCCGCATCCTGACCTGGGCATGACGCTGACCTTCACGGACTCGACCAGCGATCTGCTCCAGGACGATGTCGACCTCGCGATACGCTTCGGCGCGTTGCCCGACAGCGGCGACCTGGTCGCACGGCGCCTCGTCACGCAGGAGCGCGTGATCTGCGCCTCGCCCGCGTACCTGAAGTCGCATGGAACGCCGAAGACGCTGGCCGACGTGAGGACCCACCGATGCATCGTGGGCTCCCTGAAAGGGCCACCCCTCGTCTGGTTCGTCAACGTCGGCGGCGCGGAAAAGCGCTTCAAGCCGCCGGCCACCCATCGCTTGAGCGATGGGGAGGCGATGGTCGATGCCGCCGTCGGCGGGCTTGGGCTGGTGCAGCTGCCGAGTTCGCTGGTGCGGGAGGCCCTCGCCAGCGGGTCATTGAAGCCGGTGCTGCGCGACTGCTCGGCTGTGGGTGTGGACGTGCATGCGGTGTGGCCGCGCCAGCGGCAGCTGAACCCGAGGGTCCGCTACGTGGTCGACCAGCTCGTTGCGCATGCGGCCCGGGGTCGGCTGAACTGACGTTGCCGACTTCGAAGACCCATGTCGGAGGAACTCGAGGGTGTGCCGCCTTACGCGGGACTGCGGGCCTTCCGTGCGGGCGTCTCTTCGCTGCCGAAGAGCTCGAAGACCACCCCGCGCAGCCAGCGGTTGGCGGGTGATCGGTGGTACTTGGCGTGCCAGAAGACGTTGATGGCCACGTCGGGCAGTTTGGCCGGGTGCGGGACCTTGACGAGACCGAACGGTTCGACGAGGCGGTCCGCGAGGCGCTCGGGCACGGTGGCGATCAGGTCGGAGCCGCGCAGGATGTGGCCCACGCTGACGTAGTGGGGCACCGTCAGCCGCACGGTGCGCTCCACGCCGCTGCGAAGGAGCAACTCGTCGACCTTGCCGTGGCCGGTGCCGGCCGAGATCACGACCAGGTGCTCGGCCGCCGAGAACTCCGCCAATGACATGCGCCGCTTGTCCAGACGATGCCCCTGGCGCATCAGGCAGACATAGCTCTGGCTGAACAGCCGACGCTGGAAGAACCCGGCCTTGAGTTGAGGCAGCAGGCCCAGCGCCAGGTCGACCTTGCCGGACTCGAGCTCGTCGCGCAGGTTGATGGCGGCGTTGCGCATCGTGCTCAGGGTCACGCCGGGCGCCTCGCGCCGGAGCCGCTCGATCAGGGCCGGCAGGAAGTAGATCTCCCCGATGTCCGTCATGCCGATCGTGAAGTCCCGCTTGGCCGTGGACGGCTCGAAGGTCGTGCGCTGGTTGACGCCGCTGTGGATCATCGCGAGCGCGTAGCTCACCGACTCGGCGAGCTGGTCGGCGAACGGTGTGGGCTCCATGCCCTTCGGCGTGCGCAGGAACAGGTCGTCGCCGAAGATCTTGCGCAGCTTCGCGAGCGAATTGCTCACCGCGGGCTGCGAGATGCCCAGGTTGTCGGCGACCTTCGACACCCGGCGCTCGATCAGCAGCTGGTTGAAGACGACGAGCAGGTTCAGGTCGAGCTGATGCAGTTCCACGGTGTCTCCTAGATGCCTTGTGTATCACTGGCAGTGATACGGTTTATATCCCGAATCCCATTGGCTGATCTCCGTGCGGTCCCGATCATTGCGCCATGGAAGTGCTGATCCAACCGCTGCAGAGAGTCATCGACGTCGAGCCGGGTGCCAACCTGCTCGACGCACTGCGCAACGCGCAGGTGCCGATGTCGTACAGCTGCATGGCGGGACGCTGCGGCACCTGCCGGTGCCGTGTGGTCGAGGGCGACGTGCTCGACTCGGGCGGCACGCAGCAGAACCCGCTGGACGGCCGTGACTCCTACGTGCTGGCCTGCCAGACCTTCCTGACCGAGCCGTGCACGATCGAGATTCCCGAGCCGGACGAGATCGTCGTGCACCCTGCTCGCATCATCAAGGCGAGCGTGCAGGCAATCGAGACCTTGACGCATGACATCAAGCGGGTCGTGCTGAAGCCGGCCAAGCCGCTCGAGTTCTCGCCCGGCCAGTACGCGCAGCTGCAGTTCACCCCGGAGCACATCCGACCCTATTCGATGGCCGGGCTGACGGACGACGCGTGCCTCGAGTTCCATGTCCGCGTGGTGCCCGGCGGGCGTGTCTCGGGCTACATCGCCAACGACTTGAAGGTCGGCGACGCGGTGCGCGTCAGCGGGCCGCTCGGCAGTGCGTACTTGCGCACCAAGCACGACGGACCGGTCCTGTGCGTCGCGGGCGGCACCGGCCTGGCACCCATCCTGTCGATCCTGCGCGGCGCCCTCGCACTGGGCATGACCAACCCGGTCCACTTCTATTTCGGTGTGCGGTCGCCGCGTGACGTGTATGGACTGGACTGGCTCACGGAGATCGAACGCAGGCACCCGGCGTTCAAGCTGCACATCGTCGTCACTTCGGGCGGCGATCCGCGCGAGCAGCGCTGTGGTCTGGTGACCGAGATGATCGAACAGGACCTGGGCAGTCTCGAGGGCTGGCGCGCGTACCTGTGCGGGTCCCCGCCCATGGTCGAAGCGGCCACCGTGCTGGCCCGTCAGAAGGGCATCGATCCCGCGCGGATCTATGCCGACGCCTTCTATACCCAACCGAACTGATGGAGCGCGCCATGAACGCCTCGAAACTTTCGCCCAGCGCGCAGCGCGAGCGCTCTGCCTACTACGACCGCATCGGCGCCCAGAACATGACGCCGCTGTGGGAGGTCCTGCATGCGCTGGTGCCGACCCAGCCGCAGTCGCATGCCCAGGCGACGATCTGGCGCTATGCCGAGCTGCGCGAGCAGGTGCTCGAAGCGGGCCGCCTGATCACGGCCGAGGAGGCGGAGCGCCGCGTCCTGATCCTGGAGAACCCCGGCCTGCGGGGACAGTCGTCAATCACGCAGTCGCTGTACGCCGGCCTGCAGCTGATCCTGCCTGGTGAGGTAGCGCCTGCCCACCGCCACACGCAATCGGCGCTGCGGCTGGTGCTGGACGGGGAGGGTGCTTACACAGCGGTCGACGGTGAGCGCACGACCATGCACCGCGGCGACTTCATCATCACGCCGGCGTGGACCTGGCACGACCACGGCAATCCGGGGAAGGAGCCGGTCGTGTGGCTGGACGGGCTCGACATCCCGGTCGTGCGCTTCCTCGATGCGGGCTTTGCGGAGAAGAGCGGCCAGCAGTCGCAGCAGACGCTGCGACCGGAAGGCGACGCGCTGGCGCGCTACGGGGCGAACATGGTGCCGGTCGACTATGAGCCGAAGCCGTCCGATCCCACCCGCGTGTTCGTCTACCCTTTCGAGCGTACCCGCGCGTCGCTGCAGGCGATCGCGCAGGGCGCTCCCGATCCGCACCACGGCTTCAAGCTGCGCTACGTGAACCCGGCGACCGGCGCCTCGCCGATGCCGACGATAGGGGCGTTCGCGCAATGGCTGCCGGCCGGCTTCGAGACCCAACCAGTCCGCTCGACCGATGGCACGGTGGTCGTGTGCCTCGAGGGCGGCGGCGAGGTCAAGGTCGGTGAATCCACCTGGCGATTCCAGGAAAGCGACGTGTTCGTCGTGCCCTCGTGGCAAGCGCTGCAGCTGCGCGCGGACCGCGACGCGCTGATGTTCAGCTTTTCCGATCGTCCCGTGCAACAGGCGCTCGGCCTGTGGCGCGAGCAGCGCCTCTGAGCACTGCCTGTCCATCTTCACCCATCCAAGGAGACACCCATGAAGCTCGCCATCGAGGCCTTGCCGCTGCACACGCTCGCCGTCGCTGGACGCGAGGAGCGATTCCCGGTCAATCGCGTGTTCTGCGTCGGCCGCAACTACGCCGCCCACGCCCGCGAGATGGGCAAGGACCCGGACCGCGAGCCGCCGTTCTTCTTCATGAAGCCCGCCAACGCGGTCGTCGATGCGACCCGTCCGACCAGCGTGCCCTATCCGCCCAAGACGAAGAACTACCACCACGAGATCGAACTCGTCGTCGCGATCTCCAAGGGCGGGCATGACATCGCCATCGCCGATGCGCTGGACCACGTCTATGGCTATGCGGTGGGGCTGGACATGACGCGTCGCGACCTGCAGCTCGAAGCGCGCGACAAGGGCCGCCCGTGGGAGTTCGGTAAGTCCTTCGCGAAGTCCGCGCCGATCGGCGCGCTGCACCGCGTTCAGGAAGTGGGGCATGTGGCCGCCGCCGCCATCACGCTGCAGGTCAACGACAAGCCGCGCCAGTCCTCCGACATCGACAAGCTGATCTGGTCGGTGTCCGAGTGCATCGCCTACCTGTCGGAGTACGAGACCCTGGAGCCGGGCGACGTGATCATGACCGGCACGCCCGAAGGTGTGAATGCGGTCGTCGCGGGCGATGTGATGCGGGGCGCGATCGCCGGCCTTGGCGAGATCGAGGTTCGCGTCGAAGGCTGACGCCACCGGAACCCAGAACAGCAAGGAGACAAGCATGAGCGACACGTCGACGGTCTTTCCGACGGAAGCGCGTTGGGAAAGCGAGGGGACTTCCCGCATCCCGTTCCTGACCTACACGAGCGACGAGCTGTACAAGCGCGAGCTCGAGCGCTTCTTCTACAAGAACCACTGGTGCTACGTCGGCCTCGAAGCCGAGGTGCCCAACGCCGGCGACTTCAAGCGCACGGCGATCGGCGAGCGCTCGGTGATCATGACGCGCGACGCCGAGGGCGGCATCAGCGTGGTCGAGAACGTGTGTGCGCACCGCGGAATGCGCTTCTGCCGCGAACGCCACGGCAACCGCAAGGAGTTCGTCTGCCCGTACCACCAGTGGAGCTACACGCTCAAGGGTGACCTGCAGGGCGTTCCGTTCCGTCGCGGCGTCAAGCAGGACGGCCAGGTCCACGGCGGCATGCCGGCCGACTTCAAGACCGCCGATCACGGCCTGACCAAGCTGAAGGTCGCGACCCGCGGCGGCGTCGTCTTCGCCTCGTTCGACCCGGATGTCGAGTCGCTCGAGGAGTTCCTCGGCCCGGCCATCCTCGGCTACTTCGATCGGATGTTCGACGGTCGCAAGCTGAAGATCCTCGGCTACAACCGCCAGCGCATCCCGGGCAACTGGAAGCTGATGCAGGAGAACATCAAGGACCCGTACCACCCGGGCCTGCTGCACACCTGGTTCGTGACCTTCGGGCTCTGGCGCGCCGACAACAAGTCGCAGCTGCGCATGGACGACAAGCACCGCCATGCGGCAATGATCTCGACGCGTGGCACGGCCGGCAAATCGGACCAGGTCACGCAGGTCTCGAGCTTCAAGGAGAGCATGCAGCTCAACGACCCGAGCTTCCTCGACATCGTGCCCGAGCCCTGGTGGGGCGGGCCGACCGCGGTGATGACGACGATCTTCCCGAGCGTGATCCTGCAGCAGCAGGTCAACAGCGTGTCGACGCGCCACATCCAGCCGACCGGCCACGGCAGCTTCGATTTCGTGTGGACCCACTTCGGCTTCGAGGACGACACCGACGAGATGACGCAGCGTCGTCTGCGTCAGGCCAACCTGTTCGGGCCGGCAGGCTTCGTCTCGGCCGACGACGGCGAGGTCATCGAGTTCTCGCAGCAGGCCTTCGAGTCCAAGCCCTTCCATCGCACGTTGGCCGAACTTGGCGGACGCGAGGTCGAAGACACCGAGCACATGGTCACCGAGACGCTGATCCGCGGCATGTACCGCTACTGGCGCGATGTGATGGAGCGCCCCGACTCCTCGGCTGTGTCTCCAAACGATGCTCAGTCTGTCTGGGAGAGCTGAGCCATGAGCACGAACATGAACTTCGAGGACTGGCTGGCGCTCACCCAGTTGTACGCCGACTACGCCAGCGCGGTCGATTCGGGCGACTGGGATCTCTGGCCCGAGTTCTTCACCGAGCAGTGCGTCTACCGGCTGCAGCCGCGCGAGAACTTCGATCGTGGCTTCCCGCTCGCGACGCTGTCGTTCACGAGCAAGGGGATGCTGAAGGACCGCATCTACGGCATCAAGGAAACGCTGTTCCACGATCCGTACTACCAGCGCCACATCGTCGGCACGCCGGTCGTGCGTGCCGTCGAGGGGGGCACCTTCCGCTGCGAGGCGAACTATGCGGTGCTGCGCACCAAGTTGTCGGACGCATCGACGGTGTTCAACGTCGGCCGCTACCTGGACAGCGTCGTCCGCACGCCCGCCGGGCTCAAGTTCGCGTCGCGCGAGTGCATCTACGACAGCGAAATGATTCCGAACTCGATCATCTACCCGATCTGAGGCCACCCATGAGCAACACCAACTGGGTCGATGCGCTGTCGGCCGACGAGCTGCCGACCGACGACGTCCTCGGCGTTGTCGTCGCGGGCAAGGACATCGCGCTCTACACCGTGGGCGACGCGGTCTACGCGACCGACAACACCTGCACCCATGGACAGGCGCGGCTGTGCGACGGCTTCCTCGACGGTCACGAGATCGAATGCCCGCTGCACCAGGGCAAGTTCGACGTGCGCAACGGCCAGCCGACGTGCGCGCCCGTGACCGAAGCGCTGCGCAGCTACCCGGTGAAGGTCGACGGGCAGCGCGTGTACGTGCAGATCGACTAGCGCTCGCGGTTCGCAGTCCGTCCGCGCTGCGCCGATCGGCGCGCGGGGAGGGCTGCGCCCACATTCTTACCAGGAGACAACGATGAACAGAAACACCCTTCGCGCCACGGCGCTCGCGGCCATGCTGGCGACTTCCGCGCTTGCCGCTCACGCGACGACCATCGGATTCATGGCGCCACTGTCCGGGCCCCAGGCGCTCGTCGGTCAGGACCAGTACGACGGCTTCATGCTGGCCGTGGAGCAGTTGGGCGGCAAGCTGGGGGGCCAGGCCGCCACCATCCTCAAGGAGGACGACCAGCTCAAGCCCGAGGTGGGCCAGCAGATCGTGCGCAAGCTGCTCGACAAGGACAAGGTCGACGCCATCGTCGGCCTGTCGTTCTCGAACGTGTTGATGGGCAGCCTGCCGCGGCTGGCGGAGTCCGGTGTGGTCGCGATCGCGACGAACGCAGGGCCCTCGCCGATCGCCGGGGCCAGCTGCAAGGCCAACGTGTTCTCGACCGCCTGGCAGAACGACGGTGCCGCCGAGGCGATGGGCAAGTTCGCGCAGGACCGCGGCATCAAGCGGGTCTACCTGATGGCACCGAACTACCAGGCCGGCAAGGACATGCTGGCCGGCTTCAAGCGCTTCTACAAGGGCGAGGTCGTCGACGAGACCTACACCCAGGTCAACCAGCCCGACTACTCGGCGGAGATCGCGCAGCTCCAGGCCGCGAAGCCCGACGCAGTGTTCGTCTTCTATCCGGGCGGCATGGGCATCAACTTCGTGAAGCAGATGAGCCAGGCCGGTCTGAGCGGCAAGCTGCCGCTCTACTCGGTCTTCACCGTCGACGGCACGACGCTCCCCTCGCTGGGCGATACAGCCGCTGGTGCGATCGGTGCGGCGATGTACGACGCCTCGCTGGACACGCCGGAGAACCGCAAGTTCGTCGCCGCGTTCGAGGCGAAGTACAAGCGCACGCCCAGCCTGTACGCAGCCGCCGCGTACGACGCCGCGAACGTACTGGACCTCGGCTTGCGCAAGGCCGGGGGCGACCCGAAGAAGCTGGCGGCCGGCGTGAAGGCGGCCGGTGGCGAGTTCAAGTCGGTGCGAGGCCCGTTCCAGTTCGGCAAGAACAACATGCCGGTGCAGAACTACTATGCGTTCGAGACCGTTCGCGCAGGTGGCAAGGTCGTGACCAAGCAGATCGGCACGCCGCTGGCGGCGCACGCCGATTCGTACGCCTCGCTGTGCAAGCTGCCTTGAGGACCGGGCCGTGAGTGCGTCCTTGCTGTTCGTACAGCTGCTCAACGGGCTGCAGTACGGCGTGCTGCTGTTTTTGTTGGCCGCCGGACTGACGCTGGTGTTCGGAATCATGAGCTTCGTGAACCTGGCGCACGGGTCGCTCTACATGGTCGGTGCCTACGCCGCGGCGCTCGCTTACGCGGCGAGCGGCTCGTTCGCCCTGGCGGTGCTGGCGGCCATGGGCGCGGCACTGGCGGTGGGTCTGCTGCTCGAGGTCGCCATCGTCTCGCGCCTGTACCGACGCGATCACCTCGACCACGTGCTCGCCACCTTCGGGCTGGTGATGTTCTTCAACGAGCTGGTGCGTCTCGTGTGGGGGCCGCAGCCGCTGTTCGTGCAGGTGCCCGAGGTGCTGGCGGGCACCGTGCAGGTGTTCGGCTTCAACTACCCGTCCTACCGCTTCGCGATCATCGCCGTGGGCCTGCTCGTCGCGATCGGCTCGTATTGGCTGATCAACAAGACGCGTGTCGGGATGCTGATCCGCGCGGGTGCGCAGAACCCGCAGCTGGTCGGTGCGCTGGGCGTGAACATCGGGCTGCTGAACGCGATGCTGTTCGGCGTCGGGGCGATGCTTGCCGGACTCGCCGGAGCGATGGCGGGACCGCTGCTCTCGGTGCAGTCGGGCATGGGCGAACCGGTGCTGATCACGACGCTGGTCGTGATCGTGATCGGCGGCATCGGCTCGGTCAATGGCGCGCTGTACGCGGCGCTCATCGTGGGCGTCGTCGACACGCTCGGCCGCGTGCTGCTGCCGCTGCTGATGCGCCAGGTGGCAGAGCGCTCGGTGGCCGATGCGGCAGGGCCAGCGCTGGCCTCGATGCTCGTCTATCTGCTGATGGCCCTGGTGCTGGCCTTGCGTCCGCAGGGCTTGTTCCCGGCGCGGCGCGGGTGAAGGAGTCGGACATGTCCTCACGCTTGACCCCCACGGTCCTGCTTCCCGTCCTGCTGTTGGTCGCGTTCGCCGTCGTTCCGTTCGTGGCGACCGCCCTGGAGCAGCCGTTCTGGATCTCCTTCTTCGCACGCATCCTGATCTACGCGATCGCCGCCTCGGCGCTTAACCTGGCGCTGGGTTACGGCGGGCTCGTCAGCTTCGGGCATGCGCTCTTCATGGGGCTGGGCAGCTACGCGGTGGCGCTGCCGGCGTTTCATGGCATCGCCAACGGCTGGGTCCATCTGGGCCTGTGCGTCGGGGCGTGCGGGCTCGTGGCCTGGGGGGTCGGCGCCATCAGCCTGCGGACCTCGGGGATGGCGTTCATCATGATCACGCTCGCGTTCGCCCAGATGGGCTATTTCGCGCTCGTCAGCCTGAAGCAGTACGGGGGCGACGACGGCTTGCCGGTCGCCGCGACGAGCAGCTTCGGCGGCTTCGACCTCGGGTCGACGCTGCCGCTCTATGGCACCGCGCTCGTGGTGCTGGCGCTGCTCACCTGGTGGATGGCCAGGCTGCGGGTCGCGCCCTTCGGCATGGCCTTGCGCGGTGCCCGGCAGAACGCGCGCCGCATCAACGCGATCGGCTTGGAGGCGCGCCGCCTGCAACTCGTGGCCTTCGTGATCTCGGGGGCGACCTGCGGGGTGTCGGGCATGCTGCTCGCGAACCTGAACGCGTTCGCGTCGCCGAGTTCGCTGGCCTGGACGGTGTCGGGCGAACTGATCGTGATGGTGGTGCTGGGCGGCATCGGCACGGTGGCCGGGCCTATGGTCGGCGCGCTCGTGTTCCTGGGGCTCGAGGAGGTCCTGAAGGGATGGACCGAGCACTGGATGGTGATCTTCGGGCCGCTGATCGTGCTGATGGCGCTGGTGGGACGCCGCGGCATCGTCGGCCTGATCGCGCTGCGCCCGAAGGCGCCTCGACCCGCGACCCCTGTCGTTGCTTCCGAAGGAGGTGTCTGATGGCCTCGCTGCGGACCGAGGGGCTGGTGAAGCGCTACGGCGCGCTGCTGGTCACGGACCATGTCTCGCTGGACATCCGGGCGGGCGAATTGCACGCCGTGATCGGGCCGAACGGTGCCGGCAAGACGACGCTGATCAACCAGCTCAGCGGCGAGCTGCCTGCCGACGAGGGCCGGATCGTCTTCGGCGGACTGGACATCAGTGCGCTGCCGGTGCACGAGCGCGCGCGGGCCGGGCTGCTGCGCTCCTACCAGATCACGTCCATCTTCGAGGAGTTCAGCGTCGCCGAGAACGCGATGCTCGCGGCACTGGCCACGAAGCGTCATGCCTGGCGCTTCTGGACGCCGATGCGGGACGACGCGGTGGCGCGCGAGGCGGCCGAAGGCGCCGTGCTTTCTGCGGGGCTCGCGGCGCACAGCGACGTGTTGGCCGGCGAGCTGGCCTACGGTCAGCGCCGGCAGCTGGAACTCGCGATGGTCCTGGCCGCCCAGCCGAAGTTTCTCCTCCTGGACGAGCCCATGGCCGGCATGAGCGTGCAGGAATCGGCGGCGGTGACCGAGCTGCTGCGTGGTCTCAAGGGACGCTACACGATTCTGCTGGTCGAGCACGACATGGACGCGGTGTTCGCGCTCGCCGACCGCATCAGCGTGCTCGTGTACGGCAGCGTGATGTTCACCGGAACGCCCGACGAGATTCGCGAGCACCCGGAGGTGCGGGCGGTCTACCTCGGCGACGAGACGGTCTGACAGCGAGGCAACCCCATGGACCATCCCTATCTCTCGGTGCGCGGCCTGCAGGCCGGCTACGGCCGCGCCCAGGTGCTTTTCGACATCTCCTTCGATGTGCGGCCCGGCGAGGTCGTCACGCTGCTCGGACGCAACGGCATGGGCCGATCGACAACGATCAAGTGCCTGTTCGGCATGCTCGCCAGCCAGGCCGGCGAGATCGAGGTCGGGGGACTGCGCACGGTCGGACTGCCGTCGCATCGGATCGCGCGTCAGGGCCTGGCACTGGTGCCCGAAGGCCGGCAGATCTTCACCGGCCTGACGGTCGAAGAGAACCTGATCGCGACGGCCCGCGGTGCCGGAAAGAGCGTGTCCGGTCGGCCGTGGACCCTGGGTCGCGTGTACGAGTTCTTTCCGCGTCTGCGCGAGCGGCGCAGCAACCTGGGCTGGCAGTTGTCCGGGGGCGAACAGCAGATGCTGGCAATCGGCCGTGCACTGATGACGAACCCGAGGCTTCTCGTGCTTGACGAGGCGACCGAGGGGCTCGCGCCCGTCATTCGCGACGAGATCTGGCGCACGCTCGCCGAACTGAAGCGGGAAGGGCTGGCGCAGATCGTGATCGACAAGAACGTCGCTCGCCTGCTGCCGCTGGCCGACCGGCACTACGTCCTCGAGAAGGGGCGGGTCGTCTGGCAAGGCGACTCGCAGAGCTTGCGGGGTCGGCCTGAAATCGTTCAACAATATCTTGGAGTATGAGTCGATGAAACTCTATGGCTTCTTCCGCAGCGGTACCTCGCATCGACTGCGCATCGCGCTGAACATCAAGGGCATGACCTACGACCAGGCGGCGATCGACCTGCGCAAGGAGGAGCACCTCGGCGAGGCCTACCGGGCTGTCAATCCGCAGCAGCTGGTGCCCGCGCTCGAAGTGGAGGGCGAGGTGATGGTGCAGTCGCCGGCCATCATCGAGTGGCTGGAGGAGCGCTATCCGCATCCATCGCTGCTCCCTGCGCATCCGCGGGAGCGGGCCACGGTGCGTGCGATGGCGGCGGTGGTCGGCTGCGACATTCACCCCGTCAACAACCGCCGCATCCTGGAGGCACTGCGGCACCGGTTCGATGCGAACGATGCAGCGGTCAACGACTGGTGCGCGACCTGGATAGGCGCGGGTTTCGACGCGTTCGAGGCCATGGTCGATGCGCATGGGCTCACGGGGCCGTTCGCGTTCGGCGCGAACGTGACCGTGGCCGACGTCTACCTGGTGCCGCAGATCGAGAGTGCGCGCCGGTTCAAGGTCGACATGGGCCGGTGGCCACGGCTGCAGCAGATCGACGAGGCCTGTGGTCGGTTGGAAGCCTTCCAGCGCGCCGCGCCGGCGGCCCAGCCCGACGCCGGCTGACGACCACTCGTCGCCGCAGCCGCGGCGGGGACGCACAATCGCAGCCACGAACTGAAGTCCGGCACGCCGTTGCGCCGGGCACGGAGTGGAGCGCGAGATGAAGGACGACGCCGGCGAAGTGGCCGCGGTGGACGCCGAGAGCCGCCTGTATGCGGCCCCGGCCCTGGAGAAGGGCCTCGACATCCTCGAGGCCTTGTGCCGCAGCGAGCGACCCCTGACGCAGAAGGAGATCGCGCAGATCCTCGGGCGCAGCGTCGGCGAGATCTACCGGATGATCGCGTGCCTGGTCGGGCGCAATTACGTGACGCTGGCCGACGAGAACAGCTATGCGATCACGACCAAACTGTTCGAGCTCGCGCACGTCAATCCGCCCACGCACCGCCTCCTCTTCGAGGCCACGCCCATCATGCAGCGACTGGCCGGCGAGCTGGACCAGTCCTGTCACCTCACGATCTACGGGCAGGGCAAGCAGGTCGTGCTGTGCAAGGTCGACACGCCCAGCGGCATGGGCTTCGCCGTCCGTGCAGGTGCTGAACTCGATGTGATGATCTCGGCATCGGGACGCGTGTTGCTGGCCTTCCAGGACGTCGAGACGCGCAAGCTGCGCATCGAGGAGTCTCTGCACCGGCGGCCGGAGCAGGCCAACCCGCAGATCGGCACGCTGCTCGATTCGATTCGTGTCGCCGGCTACGAGTCCATCCCCAGCGTGCAGGTGCGTGGTCTGTTCGCGGTGAGTTTCCCGATCCTGGACACCCAGGGCAGCGCCATCGCCGCGCTCACGGTGCCTTACGCCGAGCGCATCGATCAGGTGCAAAGAAAGTCGATCCCCGAGGTGACCGAGGCGCTGCGTGCGGCCGCTCGGACGCTGTCGGAGCGCATCGGCGGCACGGTGTCCTCGAGCACGCTGGATGGCAGCGCCCAGCCAGTCCGTACCCCGCCGCTCGGCACGCGCCGCCCATGAGTCGCGACCCAAGTCGATGCCCGTGCTCCTCGTCGCCCGGTGCGATGCGGCATGTCCGCCGAAGGTCTTGGTTCTAGCTGGCGTCCGTCGAGGTCTGCGGGATCAGCAGCCGTGCGTAGCCCAGGTGGTGCATGCACTCGCGCAGGATCACGAGCGCTGCGGCGGCCTCGGGTCCGATCGGCATGGTGGCGAGCGCGCCCGGGTGCCCGAGCGATGCGGATGCCAGCCGCTGGAAGCGCGCCTCGATGTCTTCGAGCGTCGTCGCCGTGCCCTCGGGCAACAGGCCCGGCAGACGTTGCCGGACCTCGTCACCGATGACCAGCGTCCCACCGTTCGACCGCTGAGCGGGTGAGGCCATCAGCGCGTCTTCGATGGCATCGATTGCCGATTCGAGTTCGCCGGGTGTCGGCGGATCGTGTCGAAAGAATCGCTCGCGCACACTGCGGTAGCCGATTTCCACGACGAGGTCGGCCGCAGGTTCGACCATCAGCGCGGTGCGCTGAGGAGCCAGTTCCAGCCGGGTCGTGGGCGTGCCCATCACGGTGTCTCGTTGCGGTCCTGGGCAAGGCGTTCGACGAGTCGACGTACGACCCAGCCGTCGATGCCGTGACCCAGGCCGGGGAAGCGGTCGAGCGTGACCTGGGCACCCAGCTCGCGCAGCTGTGCAGCCGCCTCGACGGCAAGTGCGACGGGCATGACACGGTCCTGATCGCCATGCATCAGGTGCAGCTGCACGTTCGAGGGTGCCACGCGGGGCGTCTGCGCGTAGCGGCCCGCGATCGCCACGACGCGATCGGCCGGCGGTTGCGCCAGCTGCGTCGATTCGAGGGCCATGATCGCGCCCTGCGAGAAGCCGATCAGCGTCGTGGTCGTCGCGTCGACACCGGCCTCGCGCTGCCAATGGGCGATGGTGTCCACGAATCTTTGCATGGTCGCGGCCACGCGTGCCGGTCGGTTGGCCTCGGTGACGCCCTGGACCGAGAACCATTGCCAGCCGCCGAGTTCGGAGGCGTCGGGCGAGCCGACGCTGACGATCCAGGCGTGCTTCAGGGTGGCGGCGATGGCGTCGCCCAAGGGGCGCAGGTTCTCGGCACTGGACCCGACCCCATGGAAGAGCAGCACCAGTGCGGCCGGACCTGGCTGGCTCGCATCGGGGCGTTGAACGATCACGGCGTCTTGCATGGGAACCTCAGTCTTGGATGGCATTGTTCATGCCGAATGCATAGGCGTCCATCGACAGGACGCCATGCGTGGTGCCGCCTTCCATCACCTGCACGGGCAAAGGGGAAGGTGCTGCGCCAGCGGCAACGAGCAGCGGCCAGAAGTGCTCCGGCGTCGGGTGCGCGCGCTTGGCATGCGGTGCGTCGTCCAGCGTGCGCAGCAGTCGTGCGGTGTCGCCTTGCTCGACGGCTTCGCGCACCCAGGTTTCGAACTCGGCCACGTAGGCCTCGGTGGGTCCGTGGTGGCCGCGGAACTCGTACAGATTGTGCGTGAGGCTGCCGGAGCCGACGATGAGCACGCCTTCGTCGGCAATCGGCGCGAGTGCTTGGCCGAAAGCAAACGCGGTGGCGGCGTCGAGACGCGACGGCAGAGACACCTGGAACGTGGGAACGCTCGCCTCTGGCATCAGGTAGCGCATTGGCACCCAGGCACCATGGTCGAGCCCGCGGCCCTTGTCCACATCCGCCCGCCATCCGGCCCGGTGGAGCAGCTCCACGGCTCGCCGGGCAAGCGTCGGGTGCCCCGGTGCCGGATAGCCGATCCTGTACAGCGCCGGATCGAACCCGCCAAAGTCGTGGATGGTTGCGGGTTGGGCGGCCACGCTCGCGCGCGGGTTTGCGGTCACCCAATGTGGTGACACCACCAGCACCGCGGTGGGCCGCGGGAGCGCCTTCCCCAGCGCCGTCAGGCGCGGCCCGGCCAGGCCGGGCTCCAGCGCGAACGTGGGTGCGCCGTGCGAAACGAACAGGCTGGGCAGGCGTTGCATCAAGAGTCTCCGAATTGAAATGCTGGGGCGGGCCGCGCGTGCTCCGCGCGGCCAACGCTCACTTGGCGCCCAGGCCCAGCTGGTTCATGAAGTCCTGGTTGTCCCAGAACAGCCATTCGTGGTCCATTGTCTTGCCCGACCAGTGGCCGATGGTCAGCATGCTGATCGCGAAGCGCTTGCCGGTCGGGGCGATCGACTTTCCGTCAGCCAGCGGCATGGGCTTGGTGAACGTGCCCGTCATCACGCCGCTGACCGAGGTCCAGGTGCCGGAGCCGAAGCGGATCGGGTGGGTCTTGATGGTGATGTCCGGCGCGAACACGAACATCGCCTTCAGGTCCTCGATGTGCTTGTCGATGCCCTTGGTCTCGTGACCGTCGGGCCAGGTGACCACGATGTCCTTGGCGTGGCTCTCGTGCAGGCGGTCCCACTTCTGGTTGCTGAAGACGTCGAAGTCCAGCGTGTCGAAGACCTTCAGGTTCTTCTCGACCTTGGGCGCCTGGCGTTCCGGCTTGGGCGGCGGGGTGGTGGGGTTCTCTGCGGGCGTCTGCGCGTGGGCGATGCCGGAGGCTGCGATCGAGATCGCGATGAGGGCAGTGCGGATGTTCATGATGTTTTCCTTGGTGAGGGTGGTGAATCAGGCTTTGCGAATCCAGGTCGGCGCGATCGCGGTGCCGAGACCGGCGCCGTAGCCGAGGTAGATGTTCAGACCGGCCAACGGCTCCAGGTAACGGGCGTTCTTCAGGCCGCCGGCGTCGATCACCTTGAAGCCGATGCTCTCGGCGAGCGCGGCGGCACTTTGCTTCGCGCGCTCGCTGTCGCTGGCGACGAAGACCGTGACCTTCTGACCGGCGCCGAAGTCGGCGCCTTCGGCGAGCACCTGGGCGAAGAGGGTGTTGAAGGCCTTGACGACCTCGGCGCCGGGGGCGGCCTTGGCAATCTCTTCGGCGGCCGACGTGCTGTGGCCGATGGTCAGGCCCATGTAGTCCGCGGTCAGCGGGTTGGTGATGTCGACGACGACCTTGCCGGTCAGGTCGCCAGCAGCTTGCAGCGCTGACGCTGCGTCCGCAAAGGAAGTGGCGAGCACGACCACATCGGCGCCCGCGGCGGCGCCCGCGGCGAGGACGGCTTTGGCGCCGGGGTTGGCGGCTGCAACCTGTGCTGCCTTGCTGCCATCTTTCGACGCCACGCTGACCTGATGGCCGGCGCGGGTGAGTTGTTTGACGAATGCCGAGCCCATGTTGCCGGCGCCGAGAACAGTGATCTTCATGACTGTCTTCCTGGTTGCGCAGCGACCTTGCTGCCTTGAAATCAACTGTATAGGTGCTGTTTGTGCGGATAAACGGCCTGCTTTGTGATGAACTGTCTTTAAAAATGGGACAATCTCCGCACGATGGACAAGTTCCGAGAGATGCAGGCTTTCGCCGCGGTGGTCGACGCAGGCAGCTTCGTGAAGGCGGCCGACGGCTTGGGCCAGTCCAAGGCGGCCGTGTCCCGCTATGTCGGCGATCTGGAGTCCAGACTCGGCGTGCGGCTGCTGCACCGCACCACCCGCAGGCTGTCGTTGACCGAGGAGGGCAAGGTCTTCCATGCGCGCTGCAAGGACCTCCTGGCCGTGGTGGACGAGGCCGAAGCGGAGGTGACGGCACGCACCGGCGAGGCCGTCGGACAACTCAAGGTGAACGTGCCGGTGAGCTTCGGCCTGCGCCACCTGTCCCACTTGTGGGCCGAGTTCATGGCGCTGCACCCCAAGGTCACGCTGGACGTGACCTTGACCGACCGCGTCGTGGACCTGCTGGACGAGGGCTACGACCTCGCGGTGCGCATCGCGCGCTTGCCGAGTTCCTCGCTGGTCAGCCGCCAGCTGTCGTCCACACGACTGATCCTGTGTGCATCGCCGACCTACGTGAGCCGGCATGGCGCTCCTGTCGATGTCTCGGCGCTCGCCTCGCATGCGGTGATCGCGTACACGCTACTGTCGATGGGCGACCACTGGCAGTTCGAAGGCCCCGACGGGCCGGCCAACGTGACCGTGGTTCCGCGTCTGCGCGCGAACAGCGGTGAGACCTGCGTCGCTGCTGCTCTGCAGCACCAGGGCATCGTGCTGCAGCCGTCGTTCCTGATCGGCACCCACCTGAAGTCCGGTGCGCTGGTCGAGCTGCTGCCGCAGTTCCGCTCGATCGAGCTCGGCATCTACGCGGTCTACCCGACGCGCAAGCACGTGACCCCCAAAGTACGCCTGCTGATCGAGTTTCTGGTCGACGCGTTCCGCATGCAGCCGTGGGCCTGAGCGTCGGTCCACGCCACCGCATCGACGGTGCTGCTCATCCCGCGAGACACTGGTCGGGCGGATGCCCCGACCGCGTAAGGGTCAGCTCATTTCGGTCGGCCCGCGAACTCTTCGCTGCGACTCGAGGATGGCCACCGACTGCTTGACGATCGCGATCAGGCGAGGGTCGTCGGACTCGGCCAGCATTCGAAGCAGCAGGCCCTGCGCCTCGTCGATGTCGCGGTCCCGGCTGTCCGGCGGGCACGGCCGGTCCAGGGTCTTTGCGATGCGTTCACCCATAGGCGGCAATGGCCAGGCCAGGCCCTCTGACTCTGCCGACGGGGGTCGATGCGGCGATGCTGTCCATGGACCGTCCTGAATTGAGATCTGGCGCCGTTCCATCGGTGCCGAGCTGGTGATCCTCGGGCCGACCGCCTTTCAGGATGCTTTCCGGGTGCGCTGCGGGCGGTGCGCAGGTCTCTCCGAGCAGCCGCGCTACCTGGCGAGCTGCGCGCTCGAGAAGGTCACCGCGAATTCGGCGCCGGGGTGTCGATTGCCCGCGACGATCGACCATCCGTGGCGGTTGGCGATCTCGAGACAGATGGCCAGTCCGAGGCCGGCACCCTGGTCCCGACGGTGCTTGCCGCGCCAGAAGCGCTTGAAGAGTTGCGGCAGGTCCGCCGGGTCGATGCCGGGACCGCCATCGCGCACCACGAGCGCACCGGGCTCGACCTCGATGCGGACGCCCGTGCCGCTGGGTGCGTGATGGATCGCGTTCTCGAGCAGATTGCGCACGAGGACGAAGCTCGCGCCGGCGTCGGCGGAGACGGTGGATGGCGCGGACACTTCGAGGTGGAGCGAGACGTCTCTCGCGTCGGCCAAGCGGACCAAATGGTCGATGGCCGATCGTGCGATCTCTGCGATGTCCACGTCCGCCATCGCGTAGTTCTGGCCCTCGCTGGCCTCGGCCAGCATCAGGAGTTGCTGGACCTGTCTGGCCATCTGGTCGAGGTCCTTCAGCAGCACATGCCGGTTGGCGACGCCTTCCACTTCGAGCTGCGCCCGCATCACGGTGATCGGTGTCTTGAGTTCGTGGGCCGCCGTGGCGAGGAACTCCTGCTGGACCCGAAAGCCTTTCTCAAGTCGGTCGAGCACGACGTTGAACTCCTCGACCAGCGGTGCGACTTCGGTCGGCACGCCCTGAACGCTCAAGCGATGCGACAGGTTGTGCGGCTCGATGACGGAGGCCGCGTCGCCGACACGTCGAAGCTGGTGGAAGGTGCGACGCATGATCAAAAACACGACGCCCGAGAAGACCACCAAGGCGATGCCCAGTGTCGCGAGGGCGCTGCGCTGAGCGACCGGGCCCGCGATCTCGAAGACGGCTTGGTTGAAGCGTTCGCTGCGCGCCGTTTGCAGGAAGGCGGGCTGCTCCGCGCTGCCGACCGGCATGGTCAACACCTGCAGCACGGTGTCGCCTCGAGGAAGGCTGAAGGCGCTTCGGCTCGGGTCGAAGCGCTCGCCCGCCGGCGCGAGTGCCGCGTCGCCCCCGTCGGAGCTCAGGATCGCCAGGCCTTGGCGATCCAGGACGCGATAGAAGACCTCGCTTCGGAGGGCATCGAAGATCCGCTTGAGAGGTGCCGGCAGTTCCACCGACACGGGTCTTCCGTCGGCGTCGAAGCGCAGCGCGCGGCGTACATGCGAGGCGGTCTCTTCGAGCCCGTTGCGGCCGAGGAAGGACGAGTTCACGTAGGTGATGGCTGCGGCACCGCCCACGACCAAGAGTGCGACTCCGGACAGCGACAGGGTCGCGGCCAGCAGCAACCCTGCCGAGAGGCTCCTACCGGGACGTCGGATGCGCCAGCGCATAGCCCAGCCCTCGCATGTTGATCAGCTCGAGCTCCGATCCGATGTCCTGCAGCTTCTTGCGAAGGCGGTGCACGGCGACATCGAGGGCGCTGCGTGTGACGCCATCGCCCAGGCCCCAGCCGGCCATTTCGAGGGCAGTCCGACGCACGGCCCGTCCTTGTGCCTTGATCAGGCACAGCATGATCTGGAGTTCTGCCGATGCCAGGGCGACCCGCCGCGCATCGCATCGAAGCAGGGACTCTCCGGGCAGAACCTGCACGCCTGAGAACTCGGGTGTCAGGTCCTGCAACAGCGCAGGGCGGCGCAGCAGTGCGCGCACGCGCGCCACCAGTTCATCCATGAGGAATGGCTTGACCAGGTAGTCGTCGGCCCCGGCTTCCAGCCCTTCGACACGATCGTGCAAGGCGTCGCGCGCGGTCAGCATCAGGCACGGGGTCTGGTTGCCCTTGGCCCGGAATTCCCGTACCAGGTCGAGGCCGTCTCCGTCCCCCAGGCCGCGGTCAACGACCCAGGCCGAATACATGACTTCGGCGCTCGCCGACCGTGCGTGCGACAGTCGCTCGAAGGGCTCGATCTCGATGCCGGTTCCGCCGAACGCCGTGCGTATGAGCGCGGCCAGGCGCTCGTGGTCCTCGACGAGGGCGACGCGGTTCATCGGGTGCTCTCCCGTACAGGCTGGTCGCTGGGACCCACGAAGGAACTCATGGTGGTCAGATGCCGTAGGCGCGCACGAACGCGTCGACCGCGCGATCGACGATGGTTCGAACTTCCTGTTCCGACAGGGTGGTGCGCACGTTGAGCAGTCCGACCTCGTTCACTTCGGCGGTCAGCAGGCCCTGAAAGTGGCATGCGACGACGCGCGGGTCCGCGTCGCGCAGCCGACCTGCTGCGATGGTCGCGGCAAAGTAGCGTTCCAAGTACTGCAGGCCCTTCAAGGGCCCCTGCTCGTAGAACAGCCTGCCGACCGCCGGATCGACGGCCGCGGCGATCACCATGCGCCGAACCGCCATCCGCTGCGGCGTGTGAAAGTTCGTCAGGATGCGTTGGCCGAATTCCTTGAGGGATTCCGCGATGTCCCTTGACGGGTCCAGCGCGGCCAGCGCCTGCATGGCCGCGACGGGCAGCTCCTCGCCGACCTCGACGCCGCCGCTGCGTTGTAGCAGCGGCATCAGCGGCTCACCGTGCACGCCGGCCGAGCGACGCACTAGCTCCAGGAACAAGGCCTCCTTCGATTCGAAGTAGCGATACAGCGTCGCCTTCGAGCTGCCGACGCGCTCGGCGATCGCCGACATCGAGGCCTTCTCGAAGCTGAGCTCCTGGAAGATCGACTGCGCAGCATCCAGAAAGCCCTCGCGGCGTGCATCGGTCTTGACTCGTCCCATGGGCGGCAAGAATAGCATAATCGAAACCAGTGGGTTTCGTTATTTTCGGCAGCATCTGACGCCAGCGGTCTCGCGGTCGTCGGTCCTCGCGCTGCAGCTATGGAGTCTGCGCATCGTCTCGCAAAGCGTGTCCGTCGGCGTGGATGTCGACGATGCGAAGGACCGAGCCAATCTCGAGCAGTGCGGCACGCAGGCGATCCAGCGCGAGGTGCAGCGCGTCGGGCGAGGGGGCGTCCGACATGCCCCATGCCGCGGCCTGAAGCGCGCTGCGGTGGACGAAGTGCCCTGCCTGGCGAAACAGGCACCACATGATCTGCAGTTCGGCCGACGACAGCTTCACCGATCCGTCCTGGCACACCAGGCAGGCCTGCGCCGGGTACAACCGCACGTCGCCGAATTCGAGGTGCATCGCGTGGTGGTCTTCCGGTCGTCGCATCAGGGTGCGCAGGCGCGCGATCAGCTCATCCATCCGGAATGGCTTGGTCATGTAGTCGTCGGCACCCGCACTCAGGCCATCGACGCGGTCGCGCAGCGCGTCGCGCGAAGTGAGCACCAGGCAGGGTGTGTGATTGGCGATGCTGCGCAACTGCCTCACCAACTCGAGGCCGTCGCCGTCGGGAAGGCCACGGTCGACGATGAAGGCGCTGTACTCGGCCACCCGGAGTGCCGACCAGGCGGCGTCCAGGGTGGAGAACACGTCGGCGCCGATGCCGATGGCCGAGAGCGAACGGCAGATCAGCTCGGCCAGGCGTGCGTGGTCCTCCACGACGGCAACTCGGTACATGGCAAGCGATCCCGAGGTCGACGAAGACGACGCGTCACAACTGTCGGCGCCTCGCGCCGCGGGGCGGCAACTCACGGGCCGCCTCGATGTCCGGTGGCCCGCATGCGCCGTCAGAAGCGGTAGAGGTAACCGACGCTGACCGCCGTCTGCCCGGTCCGCTCCACCAGCGGGCTGTCCTTGATGCCCTTCCCGAAGCGCGTCGTGCCCAGGTCGACGAACAGGCTATGGTGCTTCGACGGGCTGTAGTCGGCGCGCACGCCCGCTTCGATGTTGGCGGTGGAGGCGCCTTCGTAGAAGGGGCGATCCGCACGGACCTCGTCGGCCGCGACGCCGTAGTAATAGTCCACGTACTTTCGGTCGAGCATCTCGACGGCGACGCGTGGCGTGAAGCCGAACGACCCCACCGGAAAGCGGCGGTCCACTTGCAGCTTCGCGCGCATCCCCTTGCTGTTGCTCAGCGCGTCGCCGAGCAACTCGCCGGTGAACGTGGCGATGTCCGTGCGCCAGATCGCGGCGCCGCCCAACCACAGACTGGCCTTGCGGTCCTGCATCCCGGTGAGATACGGGGAGTCGTCGGCGTCGTAGCCGTCGCCGGCGTAGCGGGCTCGCAGTCGCAGCGAGATCGAATCGGCCGACATCAACTTGAGGTCGATGCGGGGGCCGGTCACGTTGATCCAGGTCCCGTCGTACGAGACGAGGGGCAGGCCCGTCGTCTTGCGCTCGACGCCGCGATAGGGTTGCTGCACCACGGCTGCGGCGACGCCCAGCCCCCACGTAGAGGCGGGCTCGGGTGGCGTGGCCACGCCTTGCGCTGAGGAGTGCCCTGACCAGCAGGCCACGACCACGAAGGCCGCCGAGGCCAGCAGCGGTCCGAGCGTGAGCCGGAGACGGAATCGATTGAAGGTCATGGTGTGTTCGTCCTTGGGTTTGAGTTCATGGTCTTTGTCTCCGTGAGGTCCGGTGTTGTTGTTGTGAAGTGCCGCGGCTGCTGATCCGGCGCTGCGCGCAGCGAGCCGTCGGCCTCGCCGGAGGTCCGCATGGCGGGGCGGAGACCCGACCCGTGCCGGTTCGGCAGTCAAGTGACCATGTCGCCGCGATGCCCGTGCGTCGCGAGGCCAGGCCTTCGTACTTGTCGGGACGTGGCAGAACCTGCTAGCCGCCCGATGGCTCGGACACGGGTGTGTCCTGAACCTCGGGACGGTCCTGCTGCTTCTCGGAAGGGGCGGGGTTCTGACCTTGGCGTCGACGCTGAAGGTAGGCGTCGCGGACGAAGGTGTACTTGTCCAGCGACGCTTCATCGATCAGACGGCTCGCGTCGAGGTAGGTCGACCGCTTGTCCACCATCTTCATGACGGTCATGGTGTTGCGCACTGGCACGTTGCCGACGTAGCCCAGCGGATTCCCGAAACTGTCCACGGGCAACGCTGCGGCGTCGCGCATGTTCGAGGGGCCGAACAACGGGAGCACCAGGTAGGCGCCGGTGTCGATGCCCCAGCTGCCGAGCGTGCGTCCGAACTCTTCGCCGTGCCGCGGCATGCCCCAGTCGCTGGCGAAGTCGACGAGTCCCAGCACGCCGACGGTAGAGTTGGTGCCGAACCGGCCTAGGTCTGACGCGCCTTCCTTGAACCGGCCCTGCAGCATGAGATTGATGGCCGACCAGGGCTCGGAGAGGTTGGAGAAGAAGTTCGAGATGCCTGTCCGGGCCGGGGCGGGGACCACCACCTTGTAGGCCGTTGCCGTCGGCTTCAGCAGGACCTTGTCGAGCCCTTCGTTGAATGCAAAGACCTTGCGGTTGACGGGCTCCAGCGGATCCGGCTTCTGCACGGTGGCGCACCCGCCCAACACGATCGACAAGCCCATCAGCACGGCAAGCAGCCCAGTGCGTCGAGGCTTCGTGACCGGGTCGGTGGCGTCAGTGCAAGCGAGGACCGGGTCTGCCGGCGTCGTCGGTGTGGTGGTGTTCATCGGACTGTCCTGAGTGAGGGCTGGCGCCTCTGTTCTTCAGCGCCGATGCGGATGCTCAGGTCAGTCGTCTTTCGGAATGCTTTCAGGGCGCATGGGTGGCGCTCCACCGATTGCTCCGGAGGCGATCGGGTGTTCGGGATGGCCAAGCGCGCTGGCGCCTGGGCCGCTCGGACGGGTGGATGGGGTGCTAAACCACGGGGCAGGCCGTGGCCTGCGATCACCGCGCAGGTGGGACGCGGGCCGTCACGCGTGTCTGCGCAACCACGGGCTGACGCGGTATCGCTCGCCGCGGTACGTTGCGTCCAGGGCCTCGATCACCGCGATGACGCCAGATGCATCCCAACCGGCCAGCCATTCGAATGGGCCCGCCGGATAGTTGACGCCGAGCTTCATCGCGATGTCGGCGCCCTCGGAAGTGCAGACACCTTGCTGCACGGCGTCGGCGGCCTCGTTCACGAGCATCGCCACGGTGCGTGCCACCACCAGCCCGGGCGTGTCTTCTACGAGCTGCGGTGCAAAGCCGAGGGCCGCCAGCCACGCTGCCGCCTGCGCCTGCCACGAGGGACTCGACTCGCGATTGATTGCGTAGGCCAGCATGGCCGCGCTCACACTGATGCCCGTGTTGAGGGTGCGATCAAAGACCGCCACGTCTCCGATGCCGAAGTCCCGTGCCAGTTCGTGCGCGGCACGGCCGTCCGTCAGAGCCAGGCGTGCAACATCGACCTCGATGCCCGTCCATGCGCTCTGCGGATTCCGTTCGAGCGTCAACCCGAAGCCTGTCAGCACCGGTGCGACACGTTGAGCCAGCGCGTGCGCGGTGGGGCTGTTGCCGTGGACCACGACACGCTTGGGCGCCAGCAGGTCGAGTGCCGCCGAGTCCTTTTGTGCAAGATCGGCTTGCCGGGGGTAGACGTAGAAGCCTCGACCCGTCTTGCGGCCGAGCAGGCCCCCATCGACGAGGTCTCGTTGCACGAGGCTGGGGACGAAGCGCTTGTCGTAGAAGTTGGCCTCGAAGACCGACTGGGTCACGCTGAAGTTGGTGTCATGGCCAATCAGGTCCATCAACTCGCACGGCCCCATCTTGAATCCTGCCGCGCGCAGACAGGCATCGAGGATTTCCGGCGTGGCCGCCCGTTCCTGGAGCAGGGCCAGGGTCTCCGCGTAGTAGGGACGGGCGATGCGGTTGACGATGAAGCCGGGCGTGCTTTTGGCGTGCACCGGAACCTTGCGCCAGGCGCGGCTCAGCTCGAAGATGGCGTCGGCGATGTCGGGCGATGTCTGCAACCCGCTGACCACTTCGACCAATCGCATGAGCGGAACCGGATTGAAGAAGTGCATGCCGACGAGGCGTTCTGGATGCCGCATGCCGTTGGCGATCGCGGTGACGCTGATGGACGAGGTGTTGGTCGCCAGGATGACATCGGCGGCCAGGTGGGCCTCCAGGTCCGCGAATAGCGCGCGCTTGGCGTCCAGCTTTTCGACGATGGCTTCGATGGCGACGCGTGCAGCGCTCGCGAACGCCAGTGATGGGATGGGCTCGATGCAGGCGATGGCTTCGGCGGCCGCCGTCGCGCTCATCTTCCCCTTCGCGACGAGCGTCTCGAGTGTCTTGGTCAACTGTTCCTTGGCGGCGATGGCTGCGTCGGGCCTGGCGTCGACGAGGAGGACCGGATGCCCGGCCTGCGCGGCGACCTGGGCAATGCCGGCGCCCATGATGCCGGCGCCGACGACGAGGATGGTGTCTTGAGTGGAGATGGTCATGTCTTGAAGTGCGGTCCCTGGCTGCACGGGGCGTGCCGCTATGGGTTGAGCGACGAACCCGCCAGGCTGAAGTGCTCGACGTACGGGGGCTGCGCGAAGAACGCGGAGACCAGTCCACGCCACTCGGCGAACAACGCGGAGCTTCGGAAGGTTACCGTGTGGTCCTCGAGCTTCTCCCATTGCAGGAGCAGGACGTAGCGGTCCGGCGACTCGATGCTGTGCCGAATCTCGTGACCCAGAAAGCCCTGCGCCTTGGGAAAGACTGTGGTGAGGCCGCGTTGGGCGGCTTGTTCGAACTCCGCGCCGGTGCCTGGCTGGACGCGGATGTCTGCGATCTCGAGGATCATGTCGTTCTCTCCGACTCAGTGAATGTGGCTTCCGCCGTTGACGTCGATGGTCGCGCCGGTGACGAACCCGGAGAGCTCCGAGGCGAGGAAGAGGCAGGCGCCCGCGGCTTCCCGGGTCGTGCCGGCACGCTGCAGTGGGATGCCGGCGAGGATGCCTGTGAGCCGCTCGGCGGACAGGCCGTCGAGCATGGCGGTCTCGATCATCGCGGGACAGATCACGTTGGCTCGGATGCCCTGCGGACCGTACTCGCGCGCGATGCTGCGCGTCAGGCTGACAACGCCGCCCTTTGCCGCTGCATAGTGCGCTCCGCCGACCAGCCCGCCGCCTCGCTGCGCGGCGGCAGAGGCGACATTGACGATGACGCCGCGCCGCTGTTGGACAAAGTGGGCAAGCGCGCTCTTGCAGAGGTTGAACGCGCCTTTCATGTTCACGTCGACCATGAGCTGGTAGTCCTGCTCGCTGATGTCCAGAAGCGGTTGCGACCTGACGATGCCGGCGCTGTTCACCAGGCAGTCCAGGGAACCGAAGCGGTCCAGCGTCGCTGCGACCATTCGGTCGCAATCGGCGGCGCTCGTGATGTCGCATCCGATCCCGAAGACCTCGGCGTCGGGCCTGGTGCTCTGTCGGATCGCTGACTCGATGGCCGCCGCCGAGTTCTTGTCGATGGAGATGTCCACGACGACGACCTTGGCGCCGTGCTCGGCGAAGAGCTCCGCGGTCGCGTAGCCGATGCCGCGCGGCGAGCCGGCGCCTGCCACGATGCAGACCTTGTCCTTGAGAAGCATGGAAGTTCCTTGTGTCATTGAGTGGGGGGCGGTGCGGCCGGGTCGGAGGGCGCCTCCGCGTCGGGCATCTCGTTCGCGATCCAGGCCAGCACGGACGAGTGCTGGGGGTTCCAGCCGAGATCACGTCGTGCGCGCAGGGCGCGCACGCGGCTGTTGCTGCCGAGGGAGAAGTAGGCCTTGGACTCGCCCCATCGGCGCGCAGCCTCTTCGGGAGGCAGTGACTCGACGGCCGTCTGGCCGAGTCGCTTCGCGATCGCCGCGCCGATCAGTCCGAACGAAGCCTCGCCGTTCTCTGCGAAGTAGAAGGAGCCGGCCGGGGCCTTCTTCAACGCGAGCAGATAGAGGTCGGTCACGTCGTCGATGTGCACGTTGGACCAGATGTTCAGACCGGCTCCGACGATCTGCACCGATCCCTGCTCGCGCGCATTGCTGACGAGAAACGGGATCTGCACGCTGTTCGCGTTCAAGCCCTTGCCTGTACCGTAGATGTTGCTGGGACAGATGACCACCGACCGCACGCCCGATGTCGCAGACTCGAGGACCATCAGGTCGATGTCTCGTCGCGCCTGCTTCAGCGGATTGACGACCAGCGGGGTGTCCTCGTCGAACACGACATCGCTGCTTCGATTGCCGCGCGCGTCGTCACCGATGACGCTGGAGCCGCTGGTGTGCAGCAATGGCTTGCCGGAGTCCTTCAACCCTGCGATGAGTGCGCGGACGGAGCCGGCGTGATCGGCGCTTGCCGTGTTGATCGCGCCATCCGACCGGTGCGCCTCTGCCGTCAGCAGTTCGCTGTCGTCCAGTGTCCCAAGTACTGGGTCGATGCCGAGTTCGGCGACGCGCGCTGCGCTCTCCTGGTTCCGGACCAGGCCACGCACCGTGTACCCCGCTTCGATGAGCTTGACGGCGACGGACCCGCCGATGTATCCGGTCGCGCCGGTCAAGAAGATGGTGG
>Ga0307509_10001516_pt1 | contig 39162 bp, 38 predicted proteins | sample 10_EM_MG_FD_202245 | JGI IMG/M metagenome (GOLD analysis project Ga0307509, IMG submission 202245) | Populus trichocarpa ectomycorrhiza microbial communities from riparian zone in the Pacific Northwest, United States - 10_EM | ecosystem: Host-associated > Plants > Roots > Unclassified | place...
CCTCTGGGAGGTCAACGAAACAGACATAGATCTACACTTGTCCACAGCCGACCATCACGCGGTCGGCATCCATCCCCGGGTCAATATTGGATCGGCGCGGTGGGTCAGATTTAGATCGGCGCCGACATTCCAAGTAGTCCTCCAGGACTGCGGCCACGGCTGCTTGTGCTGTCTGCACGGCGCCCTGATCGAAGTGGTATCCGCACTCCAAGAGCATAGCCACGGAGGCAGCTTGAGTGTCGCCAAAGCGACCGCAGTCCAGGAGGCGCTTTCCGGCTGCGTGACCGCGGTCGCGAATGACATAGGTTGGGATGCGAAGCCTTCCTGGGAGCTCGAGGTTCTTTGCAGCTGCTCCTGTGAGAGCCAAAGCAGGACCCGGGGCGTGCATGGAATGAAGATCCAAGAGCGCGTCAGCATCCTCCAGGTGGGGAAGTAGTTCGCGCGCCCTGGCAAGCTCGTAGCTTTCGGTTGAGGCAAGCGGCCGCCGAACCTTGTCCCAAACGCGGTTCATGTCCTCGTGCAGCCAACGACAGTCGTCTTTGGTACCGTCGGTGACGCGGGCGTAAGCCTCGAGGTTGAGGAAAGCAATCGTCAGTGAACCCTGTCGAAGCCTCGGCCTGGAATTGATGAACGGGGCAAGAGCGATGGCGCCGCAAATCTCGTTGCCATGCATGAGAGCAGTGACGAGTACATGCGACCCGGAAACGCCACTCGTGAATCGCCACACCCCGTCCAGACCGCAATTCGTTCCGGCGAGTACGTCAGCGGGCGGCAGATCAACTCGAGTCCCGCAAAGAAGCGTGATCGACGCCATGTTCAGGGACCGAGCCGTTCAACTGCGCGCTTCACCTGGTCGAGCCGCTCACGCTGGCACGGCTCGATGCGCTCGAGAAGCGCTTTGGTGATTTCCTGCGGCGCTGTGTCTGGGTGACCCGACGCGAACGGCGGTTGCGGGTCGTACTCCATGCTCAGTTGTATCGACTGTGCAATGTCGGGCCCGTGCATCTTCTCCACCAGTCGAAGGGCAAAGTCCACTCCAGCGGTGACGCCCCCACCTGTGACCAGGTTGCCGTCGAAGACGGTCCTCGCTTTGGTGGGAATGGCGCCGAGCAAGGACAGCATGTCCATTGCTGTCCAGTGCGTCGTTGCCTTACGCCCACGAAGAAGTCCGGCTGCACCGAGGAGGAGTGCGCCGGTGCACACCGAGGTGACGTACTCCGCTTCCGAGGCCACCCGCCGCACCCAGCGCACCACCTCTTCGTCAGTCAGCACCGCATTGATGCCCCGACCGCCCGGGATGAAGAGAACGTCGGCGTGCGTCAGGGAACTCAAGGTCGATGTGGGGGTGATCGTTAGACCGTATTCCGTTTGAACGGGATCCAGGGTCTTCCACACCAGCTCGACCTTGGCCTTGGGGCTGCGGACCAGAACCTCATACGGTCCGGTGAAGTCCAACTGGGTCATGTTCGGAACAAGCAAGAGGGCGAATGTCTTCATGGAGATCCTTTATGCCTATCGCTATGATCGGCCGCGTGGTCGTGGCAAAAAAGACAATCTATGGGAAAAAACTGCCACGCGGGTCGGGCCTGCGGCGTCGCGTCTTTGTCGTCGTGTTCGACCGCTTCCAGTTGCTCGATGCGACGGGCCCGGCGCAGGTGTTCTCCACCTCGAACGAGGAAGTCGCCGGTCGCGCCGATGACGGGGAGGTCTATGCGGTCAAGCTCGTCTCGACCAAAGCCGGCCTTGTCACGTCATCGTCCGGCGTTGCGGTAGCTTGTGAACGCCTGCCCCGGCCGGATGCGGTGATCGGATCGCTCGTCGTCTTGGCGGGAGGACCTGGCGTGGACGAAACGGCACGGGACGCGGCGTTGGCCCGTTGGTTGGTGGCGGCGGCCCCGCATGTCGGACGCCTCTGCTCCGTTTGCACGGGTGCGTTTGTACTTGGCGAATGCGGGCTGCTGGACGGGCACAAAGCCGTGACCCACTGGCGGCACCTGAAGAAGTTCGCGGACAGGTTCCCCGGTATCGACGTACAGGGCGATCCGATCTTTGTCCGGAGCGGCAATCTCTATACGTCAGCCGGCGTCACCGCCGGAATCGACCTCTGCCTCGCGATTGTGGAAGAGGATCACGGTCGAGCTCATGCACTGGCCGTAGCCAAGCGCCTTGTGGTCTACATGAAGCGGCCGGGAGGACAGCTGCAATTCAGCTCGGAACTGCTTTCCCAATCGTCAGACTCGAGTGAGTTCAGCCGATTGACAGAAATGATCAAAGCCGATCTGCTAGCGGACTGGTCAGTGGATCGGATGGCTGACTCGCTGAGTACTTCGCCCCGTACGTTGCACCGACAGTTCCTTGCCTCGTACGGCATGAGCCCCGCGCGCTTCGTGACTTTGGCAAGGCTGGAACGTGCGTGTGCGTTGATCGAGCAGTCGGGCTCTTCGTTGAAAGCGGTCGCTAGGGCCGTCGGCTTCGGAAGCCAGGAGAACATGAACAATGCGTTTGTGCGGCGTCTCGGTGTCACGCCGGCGGACTACTCCTCACGATTTCGTCCGCAGGCTGCTGCGCAAGTGCGTTCAAAGTCCTGACTGCGCCTACCACTTCAGGCGTCTGATCAAATCACAGACGTTCACCATCACTGCCAGGTCGCGCTATTTGCTCAACAAGGACAAGAGCAACCGCATCCTCTCGGTCTGTGCGACGTGCCGGCGCGCGATGAGCACCAGTTCTCGCTGGTACTGCTTCCCCGCTATGACCTTGGAGTGAACTCGAGCCCGAAGCTCCTCGAATCCAATCCATTGAGGAATCAGACTCACGCCCACTCCGGCCGCGACCATCAAGGTGATCGCTTCCAACGCATCGAGATTGCAAAACAGCTGCGGCTGGACGCCTTGGGCCAGAAGGTACTGCTGAGCGAAGCGCCCACCCCAGGCGGCGGCGTCATATCGAATGTATCGCTCGCCGGACAACTGATCCTTGATCGTCCGACCTGTCGCTTGCTTTGTGATGAACAGCAGTGGCTCGCGACGCAGGAACGCCGTGGCCATGGATTTCGGGAGTGCAAAGGGCGGTGCGACGATGACCGCCGCGTCGAGCTCGCCGGACAGCACGGCTTCGTAGAGCGCGGCGGAACCGCCCGGCTTCAGAAGCGGGGTCACTCTTGGAGCTTGCTCCGCCAGCGCGTGCAGAACCCTGGGCATCAGCCCCGTCAGCACGGTCGAGATCGCTCCGATTCGCAGCGGGCCCGCAAGTCCTGTCGCGTCCAGGTCTTCGCGCAACAGTTTTCCGTCGTGCACCAGGCTGCGGGCTCGCTGCAGCAGGCTCAGACAGGGCTGCGTGGGCACGCAGGTGTGTCCGGCTCGTGTCAACAACGTGACGCCCAGCTCGCGCTCCAGTGCGGCAACCCGCTGGCGCACTGCCGCGCCGGTGAGTTGCTGCATGCGCGCGGCCTCTGCGATCGAGCCGCTTTCCACCACGTTGACCAGGCTTTCGAGAAATGCAAGGTCCATATATTTCGTTTCATTTGAACATGCCAAACCATACAACATATCTCTTTGCTTCCTCCCTAGACTTTGATCCTTGCTCGCAAACAGCGGTGACGATCCGACAGGAGGAATCGCTTTGCAAGCACCTGGGGCCGCCTCTCTTCGATGGGTATCAATCGTTGCGATCGGCCTTAACTCATCACCCACTGGGCATCGAAATTGGAGACGTCAACAATGACTTTCAGATCAAAGGGAATGATCGGCGCGATCGTTCTGTGCTGCGCGCGGATGGTGTCGGCGCAGGAGATGATCGTCAGGATCGGGGACGTGGGCCCGACCAGTGGTGGTGCTGCCCATTTGGGCAAAGACGCACAAAATGGAGCGCGAATGGCCATTGAAGACCTGAACGCCAAGGCGATGACGATTGGAGGACGGAGGATCAAGTTCGAACTTCTGGCCGAAGACGACGCGGGCGACCCCAAACAAGGCGTGGCTGTCGCGCAGAAACTGGTGGACTCCAAAGTGAGCGGGGTCATTGGGCACCTGAATTCGGGCACCTCGATTCCGGCCTCGCTGATCTATCGTGATGCCGGCATCCCTCAGATCTCGCCCGCGGCAACGAACCCCAAGTTCACCCGCAATGGGTACAAGACCGCATTCCGTGTCGTTGCGGACGACGTTCAGCTTGGTGGCGCTCTGGGCCGCTACGCCGTCAATCGCCTGCAGAGCAAATCGATCGCAGTGATCGATGACCGTACTGCGTACGGGCAGGGGCTGGCCGAGGAGTTCGAGAAGGCCGTGAAGTCTGCCGGCGGGACCATTGCAGCCCGCCAATTCACGACCGACAAGGCTACAGACCTGATGGCGGTCCTGACGGCCTTCAAGGAAGTGAAACCTGATCTCATCTTCTTTGGCGGTATGGACGCGGTGGCGGGCCCAATGCTTCGGCAAATGAAACAACTGGGGATCGCCGCGGCATTCATGGGCGGCGACGGCCTTTGCACCGGGGAGCTGCCCAAGCTGGCCGGCGGCACGATGACCGACGGCCAAGTGATCTGCGCCGAGTCGGGCGGCGTCGAGGGCTCCGAAAGGAGCGGGATGAACGAGTTCAGGGCACGCTACAAAGCCAAGTTCGGCCAGGATGTTCAGGTGTATGCCCCCTATGCGTACGACGCGGTCAATGTCATGGCCGCAGCCATGGCCAAGGCGGACTCTGTCGAACCGGGCAGGTACCTGCAGACGCTAGCCGCCACGACGGGCTACAAGGGGGTGACCGGAACAATTGCTTTCGACGCCAAGGGGGACCTCACGAATGGCGCAGTCAGCCTGTTCACCTACAAGCAGGGGAGTCGGGAACAGGTTGCGGTGGTCAGGTGATCGAGACCACCACGCCGAACCATCGACGCTTCCTTGATCCAGAAAAAGAATGAAAAAAGCTGCCTCTGTCTCGATGCCGTTCGCACCTTCCTCCAGGGTACTTGACCTTCGCCTGCCCGATCGCGTTCCTGGCGGTGCTCGACAGGCTGACCGGGATCTGTTGGCGCAAGCCCCGAAGTCCTATTTGGACACCACTCACTTCGATACGGTGCGCTTCCCGCCGCCGGAATGGGCCACGAGCGCGATCAACCGGGCCAGCCGAGACGGCTCGCTCGCGTACACCGGTTACCGTGGCCACCCCGCAGTGCTCGAAAGTGTGGCGGCGCGGGTTGACGATGTGTTCGGTCTCCAGTTCGACCCGTCAGAAGAGCTCATGTTGACGCCCGGAACGCAGGCCGGGTTGTTCGGTGCGCTGGCATCGCTGATCGGACAGGGCGACGATGTCCTGCTTGTGGACCCCGACTATCTGTTCAGCGAACGCATCCTGCGTTTTCTGGGTGCCAGGGTCACCCACATCCCGCTGACTGCGGGTGCCAGTCCGCATCCTGATCTGAACCGCTTGGAGGATGCGTTCAAGCGGGTTCGTCCCAAGCTCTTCGTGTTTTCGCATCCCAACAACCCCACGGGTTCCGTGTACTCACCCGACATCATGGCCGCCATCGCGGAACTCGCGGTGCGCTACGACGCGATGGTTCTGGTCGACGAGCTGTACGCGCGCCTGGTGTACGAGGGGACACCATACGTGCACCTGGCCACCTTGCCAGGCATGATGGATCGCACCATCACACTGGTTGGTCCCAGCAAGACCGAATCGCTCAGCGGGTACCGGCTCGGCGTGGTGGGGGCGCCGGCGGCCGTGATCAAAGGCATCGAGGACATTCAGTCCATCACATCGCTTCGAGCGCCCGCCTATGCGCAGCATGTTCTGATGCCATGGCTCCGCGATGATCACGAGTGGTTGGTCAATCGTCTCAAGGAGTTCCACAAGCTGCGCGCAATGACCGTCCATGCGTTCGAGAAGCTACCGTGGCTGACGCTTCATATGCAGAATGCGACGTGCTACGCGTGGCCCGACGTGAGCGCGCTGCAGCAGTCCGACACTGTAATTTCCGGGGCCTTGATGCGTGAGGGCGCGATGCTGGTCAGCCCGGGCTATCAGTTCGGGCCGAGTGGCGCAGGCCACTTTCGCGTCTGCTACGCGCGCGACGAAGTCGAATGGGCACAGGCACTGGAGCGAATCGTCTGCGTGCTGAACAGGTTCGCGCTTGCAGCAGGCCTGCCTGGAAGAACAGCATGACAGGCACGGCGTTCCAGACCGAACTCGCTCCGCCGGCCGCAGGCAGCTACAGCCAAGCCGTTCGCTGCGGCAACCTGGTCTTCCTTTCCGGGCAGACGCCGCGCGATGCCAATGGAGTGAGGCATGGGGACTGGCCCTTCGAAGATCAGGTCAAGCTCACCTTGGACAACTTGGAGGCGGTGGCCCGCGCGGCGGGGCTGTCGTTGAGAGATGCGGTCAAGGTCACCGTATTCCTGCGAGATCCCCGCTTCGCCCAGCGGTTTGATGCCGTCTATGCCACGTATGTCGGCGTACCGGCTCCAGCTCGCACACTTGCACAGTCCAACCTCGATGGATTCGATGTTGAGGTGGATGCGATTCTGGGTGACTGAAGACAAGGGCGTTCAGCGGTTGCGATGCGGCATGGCGACATGCCTGCTCTCTTGCCAAAACAAAGGAAGCGTGATGGAAATCATTCGTGTGAATTCGCAACGTGCCTCGGCGCGGGATCGGCTCGTCGTGGGCTGCGTGCAGATGGCCCCCATATGGTTTGACCGTGCGGCCACGCTTGAAAAAGTGGCCGCGTGCCTGGAAGAAGCGGCGCGCAACGGCTGTCAGCTGGTTGCGTTTGGCGAAGCGCTGGTGCCCGGCTACCCGTTCTGGATCGAGCGCACGGACGGTGCGCGATTCAATGACCCGAAGCAGAAGGCGATCTACGCCCGATATCTGGATCAGGGCGTGGTGATCGAACGCGGCGACCTCGACGATGTCCGCGGTCTGGCGAAAGCGCACGGCGTATCGGTGTACCTGGGAATCATGGAACGTGCCCCCGACCGAGGCGGCCACACCTTGTACTGCTCATTGGTCTACATCGGCAGCAACGGGCAGATTGGGTCGGTGCACCGAAAGCTGCAACCCACTTATGAAGAGCGCATGGCGTGGGGGCAAGGCGATGGACATGGACTGGTCGTTCATGACCTGAACCCGTTCAGGGTCGGTGGTCTGAACTGCTACGAGAACTGGATGCCCTTGTCGCGTGCGGCCTTGTACGCGCAGGGGGAGGACTTGCACGTGTCCGTCTGGCCCGGCGGGCTGCACAACACTCATGATCTCACGGCCTTCATCGCCAAGGAGTCGCGCAGCTACGTGCTCGCGGTGTCGGGGCTGATGCGGCCGCAGGACTTCCCAGCGGACACTTTGGCACGCGACGAAATACTGGCGAGCAGCGGGGAGTTCCTGGCCAACGGAGGAACCGCGATCGCGGCGCCGGACGGCACATTCCTCGTCGACCCGGTCGTGGGGCGGGAAGTGCTGGTCGTCGCTGAACTCGACCACGCGCTGGTTCGAGGCGAGCGCCAGAACTTCGACCCTGCCGGGCACTACGCCCGCCCCGATGTCACGCGATTGGTGGTTGATCGCAGGCGACAAGCCATGGCGCAGTTCATCGATGAGTGACAGGTTTCGCCGACGGCGACGGTACCAAGAGATGACGATGAAGTTCACCGTTGACGACATTCGAACCTCACCCAGCACGGCCCGGTGGAGACGAGGAGCAAGGTCATGACTTTCAGCTTGCGCTGCGGCGCTCGGTGGTTGGCTTTGGCCGGCGCGCTGTGGCTGCCGTGCCATGCCGCCGATTTCGCTGGCTGGTACGCAGAGCAGCAGAAGGCGAGTGCGGTGGCTGCGGCAACCGGCCATGACGACGCCTGCCCGCAGGTCATATCACGCGCCACCTCCGAGCCTTCGGCACTCGGAGCCTACCGCGCTGCTCTGTGCTACTTGCAGGCCGAAACGGCAGACGTGGTGGCGGCCAAGGCCTGGCTTGCCCGTTCCGCCGACGCTGGCTTCATGCCGGCTGACCGTTTGCTGCGCTCGCTGCTGGCCGCCGAGGCGGGTGTGCACAGTGCGACGCCCCATTGCCATGTGATTGGCGAGGGGCAACAGCTCTGCCACGGAGGCGCGGCACGGCTGCCGAATGCTGGGTCCACGGCCACGGTCTCATCCCCGACCCGATGACGAACATCGGTCCCCGTTCGCTTTCCAACCACGACAAGGAGTGACCATGATGACGAGTTTCAAACTGGGTGCCGTGCTGGTGTTGTCGACACTGCTTGCCGGTGCGGCAGTTGCCCAGGAGTGTTCCGAAAGGAACTGGAAGGCCTGCAAGGGCAAGCCGTGGGTCATCGGCAGTTCGATGGATACGCCGTTGGGCGACAAATGGTGGCCGAACAAGCTGTGGGGTGCGAACGACGAAGCCGGCGCGACCAACTGGTACAAGAAGCCCGAGGTCGTGCAACGAGCGCTGGCCGAGGCCAAGACCGGAAAGGTCTATCGGCTGGGTCGCGAATACACCGCCACCATGCCGACCTTCGGCGAACGCAAGTTCGTGCTTCGCATTCCCGGCGGCCCGACCGGCGGCCCGTTTGGCGCCAACGGCGCGGTGTACAACGAAGAGTTCCTGGCCACCGAGATCGGCCAGATTGGCACCCAGTTCGACGGGTTGGGGCACATCGGGATTGCAGTCAACGGCCCGGCCGACAAGAACGAGATCCACTACTACAACGGTGTGAGCCAGTTGCAGATAGAAGGTCCCTACGGGCTAAAGAGGCTCGGTATTGAAAAGCTGCATCCGATCAATGCGCGCGGGATTCTGATCGATGTCGCCGGGCTGAAGGGCGTCGATGCGATGGAGGCGGGTTACGAGATCACGCTGGTCGACGTCAACGCCGCACTGGAGAAGCAGGGCATGAAGGACTTCAAGTTCATGCCAGGAGACGGCGTGTTCTTCCGCACGGGCTGGGGCAAGTACTGGATCAAGGACAACGCCAAGTTCAACGGCGGCGAGCCGGGCATCGGTATGGAAGTCGCCAAGTGGCTGTCCGACGTGGTGCAGGCCGGAGTGGTCGGCGCCGACACCTGGGCGACCGAAGTGATGCCCAACAAGGAGCCCGGATGCGTGTTCTGCGTTCACTCACACCTGCTCACGCGCAACGGCATCGTGAACCAGGAGAACATGGACCTTGACGAACTGGCGGCCGACAAGGCTTATCGCTTCATGTACGTCTACAGCCCGGTGCCGATTGCCGGGGCTACCGGTTCGATCGGAGCGCCGCTCGCGATTCGCTGAAGGTCAGGGCGGCATCAGCCGTCCTGGAACGCTGCCTTCGACTTGAGCATCGGCCGCAGCAGGTAGCTCATCACCGAGCGTTCGCCGGTGCGCACTTACGAACTTAGCGATGACAAGGGTCAACGCGCCGCGCTTGGCAAAGCTGGCTTCGTTCTTGCGAACGCAGGTGTCCGGGGAGATCGAGATGCGACACAGGAAGGCCAGGACGCGGCGTCCAAGCCGCCTTCCTGCCGCATACCACGTCGCAGCCGAAAGCGTGGAAGCCAGGGTCGCGAGGCCAAGCGCCTCGAATCGAAAACGACCGTCACCCGCCGCCTGCGCTCCAACCAGCAGCAGGACGGGCAACGCGGGGATCGGTATCCCCAGCGTTGCCAGAAGAACAACAACGAAGACCGTCACAAGGTCGTGCTGAATCAGGAGACTGGTCACGCTCTCTAACATACATCAATGCCGGTGCGGCGAGTCGCGACCAGGTGGAGCTTCCTGTTAGCCGAACAGCTTGGTCGCAATGCTCGTGACGTGACGGCCTTGAAAGCGCGCCATGCCCAGTTCCTGCTCGCTCGGCATGCGCTCGCCCTTGCCGCCCGCAATCGTGGATGCGCCGTATGGGCTGCCGCCTTTGATCTCGTCGAGACCCATTTGACGTTGTTCCGAATAGGGAAGCCCAACGACAACCATGCCGTGGTGCAGCAGTGTCGGGTGGAAGGTCAGAATCGTACTTTCCTGGCCACCATGCTGTGTTGCGCTGCTGCTGAACACCGATCCGACCTTGCCGACGAGTGCCCCGCTCATCCACAGGCCACCTGTCTGGTCCAGGAACGTGCGCATCTGGCCCGTCATGTTGCCGAATCGGGTGCCGGTCCCGAAGATGATCGCGTCGTAGGAGGCCAGCTCATCGGGCTTGGCGACCGGCGCAGCCTGATTCGCCTTGCCGCCGGATTGGCGGAACAACTCGTCGGGCACCGTTTCGGGAACGCGCTTGATGTCAACCGCTGCGCCAGGCACTTCGCGCGCGCCTTCGGCGACGGCATTGGCCATCGCTTCGATATGACCGTAGAAGCTGTGATACAGGACGAGGACCTTTGCCATGATGATTCCTTGTGAAGTGGGAGCTCTGTGTGCCGATGCAATATCAGGCGCTTAGCGAACAGTGATTTTCCGCCGCGACTACCGGCGGTAGCATTTGCGTGGTTTGCTGACTGCGTTCGAATTTCTGCTTCTTGAGAAGGGGGCGATTGGGGCGAGGTCAATCGATCGCAGGCGTGCCCGGCAAGTTACCGTCTACGAAGCGAGCGAGTTGGGCCGCCGACAAAGCGCCAGAGTGGACGCCAAGTACCTTGCCGTCCTGCAACAGTATCAGCGTCGGGACGACGCGTACCATGAACCGACGAGCGACGTCTGGAAAGGCATCGACGTCCACCTTGACCACTGGCATGTCGTTCTGCCGTTCTCGAGCGAAGGACTCCAGATGGGGCGTCATGCCTTGACATGGGCCGCACCAATGGGCCGTGAAGTGAATGAGCAGCGGACTGACCGTTTCATTGATCATTTGCTGCAACCGAGATGGTTCTACAAATTCTGCGTAGATCATTTTGGCTCTCACGGAAGGCCGGAAAGGCATCTTCCCGGCCTGCATCAACGGGCGCTCAACGGGCGCCGGCGCTCATCCAGGCTCCAAGCGCCTGCACCCCAGGCGGCCACGGTCAGCAGCCCGCCTGCGACAGCGATGTTCTTGATGAACAGCAACTGGGTGACGAATTGCTGATCCTGAGGCACCGCCCAGTAGGCGTGGAAGAAGAACGAGGCCACCAGAGTGAAGGCTGCGAGCACAACGGCAGCGATGCGCGTGCCAAATCCTGCGATCAGGGCGATGCTGCCCACGATCTCCACGATCAGGGCCAATGCCGCGCCCACTTGCGGCAGCGGTAGACCCACCGAGGCAATATAGCCCACCGCGCCAGCAAAGCCGGTGAGTTTGCTGATGCCTGCGGGCAGGAACAGGGCCGCGAGCAGCAGGCGGCCCACGAAAGAGGACACATTTTGCAGAGGATGGTTTTGCGAAATCATGATGGCTCCTGAGAGAAGTGGTGAAAAGTGAAAGTGCTGGATGGCGTTCAGGCTGCGAGGTCGAACAGCAAGACTTCTGCGTCTTGACCGCCGTCCAGCACCAGGGAAGGTTCGGCTTGCAGCATCGCGGCATCGCCCGCTTCGAGCGGATGACCGTTGATGGTGATCCGCCCCTTGACGAGGTGGACATACGCCTTGCGGCTTGGGTTCAGTGGCACATGCGCCGACTCTTCGCCGTCAAAGAGTCCTGCGTACAGGGATGCGTCTGCATGGATCTTCACCGCTTCGCCAGCACCTTCCGGTGAGGCCACCAGTGCCAATCGACCTCGCTTGCTGGACGGAGGAACGGTCTTTTGTTCGTAGCTGGGCGCGATGCCCGCGACGTTGGGTTGGATCCAGATCTGCAAGAAGTGCGTGGTCTGGTTCGGGGCGTGATTGAACTCGCTGTGTCGAACACCCGTGCCAGCGGACATGCGCTGGATGTCGCCGGGCGGGATACCCTTGACATTGCCCATGCTGTCCTGGTGCGCGAGTTCACCGGACAGGACGTAGCTGATGATTTCCATGTCGCGGTGCCCATGCGTCCCAAAGCCGCCGCGCGGGGCAATGCGATCTTCGTTGATGACGAGCAGGTTGCCCCACCCCATGTGGTCGGGGTTGTAGTACTCGGCAAAAGAGAAGCTGTGAAAGGATTGCAGCCAGCCGTGATTGGCCTCGCCACGATCGCCTGAACGTCTGATCTTGAACATCAAGGTCTCCTGAAAATGTGTCAACTTGCCAACGTGGCTCAGCGGCTTGAGACGCCGTTGGGCAACGCGGAAAACCATCTCGCAACGGAGGCAAGTTCATCGTCCGTCAGCGAAGGCTGTCCCTCCGAGTTGATGGCCTGAGGCTGCATCACCGGATGCCTGCGTCCGCCAGAAGCGTAGGCGCCAAATGCTCTCGTCAGATAGACGTGGTGCTGCCCCGCAAGCATCGGAATTTCTCGCGATGCCGGCTTTCCGGTGCCATCGCCATGACAGGCCACACACCTCGCGGCCGCCTGCGGCATGTCAGGTTGGGTAGCCGCTGCACGCTGCTTTGACCGCCCAGGTGACGGCGCTGAGAGGTAGGCCACGATCTCGTTCAGCTGCGTCTGATCCAGCCCGGCAGCGATGCCGCGCATGAAGAAATGGTCCCGCTGTCGGCTGCTGTATCCCTTCAGCGCACTGAGGAGATATTCGGCTTGCTGGCCGCCAAGCAGCGGCACCACTTGTGCGTCTAGCGTGCGTTGCTGCTCGGTGGATTGGGTGTGGCAGTTCATGCACAGTTGCGCTGCCTCGGGGGCGTTCACGCTCTGGGCGCCAGCCCCCCATGCGCAAAGCGACAGTGCCAGTGCGGGGAGGTGCTGGTGCATGAACATGCCATTCCCCTCAGACCATCACTTGGCAGCTGCCTTGCCTTCGCCGGCATCATGGCCCAGCATCGCCTTGGCGTACTCCAGGCCGGTGCCATAGGCGCCGCCGTGCTCCATGGCGATCTTCACGGTCGCGTCGTAGGTGCTCTGGCGTGCCCAGTCGCGCTGGTACTCCAGCAGCACTTGCATCCAGGTGACCGGAACAGCGCCAGCCTGCACCATGCGTGCAACGGCGTTGTCGTGCGCTTCCTTGGTCACGCCGCCAGAAGCATCGGTCACGATGTAGACCTCGTAGCCTTCTTCAAGGGCAGACAGGGCGGGCATGGTCAGGCAGACTTCTGTCCACAGGGCCGCCATCACCAACTTTTTCTTGCCGGTCTTGTGCACCGCGTCGCGGAAGTTCTTGTCTTCCCAGGAGTTCATCGTCGTGCGGTCGATCACCGGCGCGGTGGGATACACCGCCTTGATGCCGCCGAACAAGGGGCCGGAGAAGCTCTTCTCGGCCACCGTGGTGAGGACCACCGGCACGTTGAAGGCCTTGGCCGTCTTGGCCAGTGCCGTCGCGTTGTTGACGAGCAGCGTGCGATCGATGCTCTGCACCGCGAACGCCATTTGCGACTGGTGGTCGATCATGATCACGGCCGAGTTCTCGGGCGTGAGCAGCTTCTTGGCGGCCCCGGGGGCCTGTTGAGCGCTGGCGGCCGAGACGAGACCGATGGCGGTCAGAGCGGTGGCCAGAATGCGAACCAGGTATTTCACGGTGACTCCAATTTGCGAAATAGTCGAACATTGATGATCTGCTGCTACAGGCCATTGAGTTGATGTCCGGCTGCAGTGAAACGAATTCTGAAGTTGCGCCAGGTAAGTCGGTGATGGGTCTCTCGTTCGTTATCTTGTAAATTTTCGAATATTGAAAGAAGTCGACATGCGCAGACTGACCCTGGAAGGACTGGAGCTGTTGGTCGCGATAGACCGGGCAGGCTCGTTCTCTGGCGCCGCCCAGTTGATTGACAAGGTCACTTCGACCGTGTCCTATGCGGTGAACAAGTTGGAGAGGGACCTCGGTGTCAGCCTGTTCAAGCGCAACGGGCCGCACATCGCCCTGACCGCTGCGGGCCGGGGCCTCCTGGCCGAGGGTCAGGTGCTGCTACAGGCTGCGGACGATTTGGAGTGCCGGGTCAAACGCATCGCCAAGGGCTGGGAGAGCGAACTTCGGATCGACATCGACTCGCTGATCCCGCCAATGATGCTCAATGCCTTGGTGCAGAGCTTCTGCGCCCACGCTGAAGGCACACGGGTCAAGCTGATGAGCGAGGCGCTGAGCGGCCCCTGGGAGGCCCTGACTGATGGCCGAGCCGACCTGATCATTGCTGCGGGGCCTGGTCCTTCGGGCGGTGGCTATCAATCCCTCAAGCTCGCGGAGCTGGACTTTGCGTTCTGCGTGGCGGCCAGCCATCCATTGGGCAAGGCACATGAGCCGCTGACCAGCAACGAAGTGAGAAAGCATCGCGCTATCGTCGTCTCAGACCCGGCACGGCGCATGCCATCGCGCACGGTGGGCCTGTTGCGTGGCCAGGAGATCCTGGCGGTGCCAGACATGCGGACCAAGCATGCCTTTCAGATCGCGGGGCTGGGGGTGGGCTCGCTTCCAGTGCTCTTTGCGCAGTCCGCGCTGGACCGTGCCCTATTGATCCGCAAAGAATTGGAAGAGCCCGCACGCACGGAGCAGCTGTATCTGGCCTGGCGCAACGAAGAGTCAGGCCTGGCGCTGAAGTGGTGGCGTGAGGCCTTAGGGGCCCCAGGCGTGATTCGCAGCTATCTCGAGCGAGCGTCGCATGCCTGGGGTGCGGACTATTGAGCGATCACGAACCACTGGCAAGTAGCAGCGGCGAGAGCATGGCGTAGCGATCCTTGTCAGGCCCCTGAGCGTCGCATTGATCGTCGAAGGCGTCGCGCCGTCATCGGGCAGGCGCACTTGGAAGCGGCTCAGGTCGTCGTCGGCGGCCGTGCCGGGCGCTCGCTCAAGAAAGTGCGTCAACCGCAGCACCGCGCGGATATCGCCTGTCTGGGTATGCGGCTGAAACTTGCGCATGCCCATGTCCTCGAGCATGCGTTGGCGTAGCGGGGAGATGGGCGGAGCCCGGAATTCCATGGTTCTGCTCCTGTCAATGAACGAGGCGGATTGCCTCGCACAACAAGATCGGCAGAACGACTGTCTCGAGTACTCACCTATGCAGCGGCGGAGCGTTGCCGCGAGAGCGGCTTCGTCAACGGCCGAGACCGGCGCCGGCGAACGTCAGCTGACCGGCATCAACAACTTTGGCTGATTGCTCGCTGGAATCGCGCCGTATTTCACGCGCTCGCACTTGGACGATCGAGGAAATTGCTTGCGAATAGATCGTGTGCGATGTAAACTCCCTCCTCATGAACAAGGCCAAATCATCGTCAGCGTCGCTTGCGGTCCAGTCTCTCGAACTGGACCAACAGCTGTGCTTCGCGCTGTACTCCACCATGCTGGGCCTGAACAAGGTCTACCGCGCGTTGTTAAAGAGCCTGGGCCTGACCTACCCGCAGTACCTGGTGATGCTCGTGCTCTGGGAGAGCAATGACCTCATGGTCTCCGAGATCGGCGAGCGCTTGTTCCTGGATTCACCGACGCTCACTCCCTTGCTCAAGCGCCTGGAGGCCGCCGGCTTGGTGGCGCGCAACCGGTCGGGCGCTGACGAGCGGCAGGTCATCGTCTCGCTGACCGTCGCGGGCAAACGCCTGCGCGAACGCGCCGTGGCGATTCCGGGTTGTGTTGCTTCGGCGATGGAATGTGCCCCTGGCGAGATCGACACGCTTCGTTCACGACTCACAGAGATGAGGTCAAAGCTCTACAAGAATGCCAGCTGAGGTTTGATGAGCAAGGGCGCGGCGTGCGCCCGTTTTTTGGCCGATTACATCGTGCGCTATTTATTAGTACAAACACACCAGACCGATGTCGCGCACCGGTCGCAGTTTTCAGACGCGATTCGCTCTCACCCACACCAAGGAGATGTCATGTCGATCGAGAAGGTTCTTTACCGCGCTACCGCCAGCGCCACCGGCGGGCGTGATGGCCGCGCCACGACCAGCGACAGCCAAGTGGACCTCAGGCTCACCACGCCGCGCGAACTGGGCGGTGCAGGCGATGCCGGCACCAATCCGGAGCAGTTGTTCGCTTGCGGCTACGGCGCCTGCTTCCTGGGTGCGATGAAGTTCGTCGCGGCGCGCGACAAGCTGCCGATGCCTGCCGACGCAAGCGTTCGCGGCACAGTCGGTATCGGCGCCATCCCGAACGGCTTCGGCATCGAAGTCGACCTTGTGATCAGCCTGCCCGGAATGCCGCGAAGCGTGGCGCAGACCCTGGTCGACCGTGCCCACATCGTTTGCCCGTACTCCAACGCCACGCGCAACAACATCGACGTGCGCCTGAGCCTCGTCTGACCGTTTCTCCACTCCACTGCACTCACCAAGGTACCGATATGAACACCCTTCGCAAAGTCTTCGCCACTTCCGTTCTCTCGATCGCCGCTGGCGCCGCACTGGCTGCCGGCAGCCCGGGCGTCGAGCACAACACCCAGGCCTTCCTCGAAGCATTGGCCAAGGGTGGCGGCAAGCCGCTGGAAACCCTCTCGAACGCCGACGCCCGCGCGGTGCTGGTCGGCGCGCAGGCCGGCGCCAAGCTGCCGGCGGCTGATGTGAGCGAGAAAACCATCACCGTGGATGGCAAGCCGATCAAGCTGACCATTGTGCGGCCGGTCGGCGCCAAGGGCGTGCTGCCCGCGTTCATGTTCTTCCATGGGGGTGGCTGGATCCTCGGTGACTTCCCGACCCACGAGCGCTTCGTGCGCGACCTGGTGGCCGACTCGGGCGTCGCGGCGGTGTTCGTGAACTACACGCCTTCGCCCGAATCGCGCTAGCCGGTGGCCATCAACGAGGCCTATGCAGCGACGAAGTGGGTGGCCGACAACGGGGCACAGATCGATGTCGACGGCAAGCGGCTCGCAGTGGCCGGCAACAGCGTGGGCGGCAACATGGCGGCGGTCGTGGCGCTGATGGCCAAAGCCAAGGGCGCACCTGCGCTGCGTGCGCAGGTGCTGTTCTGGCCGGTGACCAACGCCAGCTTCGAGAACGCCTCCTACGACCAGTTCGCGAACGACCACTTCCTGACGAAGAACATGATGAAGTGGTTCTGGGATGCCTACACGACGGACCCGAAACAACGCCAGGAGATCTACGCCTCGCCGCTGCTGGCAACGACGGAGCAGCTCAAGGGCCTGCCGCCGGCCCTGGTGCAGTCCGCCGAGAAGGACGTGTTGCGTGACGAGGGCGAGACCTATGCACGCAAGCTCGACGCCGCCGGAGTCACGGTGGTGGCCACGCGCTACATCGGCATGATCCACGACTTCGGGTTGCTCAACGCGCTAAGTGGTGTGCCCGCAACGCGCGCGGCGCTTCACCAGGCAAGCGAAGAGCTGAAGGCGCGGCTGCGCTGATGCACACGAGGCGGGAGCATCACCAGCTTCTGGCAAAGCTTCCGCCCCTTGACGGTCCACCCATGTACCCGCAAGGACCTCCTGTGGCGGTTCTTTGTTGTCGTGCGCCCGGCACGGGCGCACTCTTGCGGGTGCAAGTCCCGCCGTAAGTTGATCCCAGCGAACGAAGCGAAGCGCAACCGCATGAGGGCGATCGAGTGTGGGGAGGAGGCGTGGAGCGATGCTGACAACAATCGCGACGTCGATCAGATTGTTCGGATTGGGTGAGCTCGCCGAACGAGATTCACCAGGCTGAGATCATGAACGAATCCCGCGCCATGGGCTGCGGTCGTCTCGAGAGGCGGAAAGCGACCGAAGAGCGCCTCGATCCGCTCGTTGGGCTCGAATCTCACCAGCGTCTTGACGTTGGTGCCGTGCACCGCAGCAATGGCATCGATGAGTTCTTCCATGGAGAAGCGCAAAGTCGGCAGCGTGAGTGTCCGTCGTACCTGAGGCAACACCACGGGGGCTGTCGCTGCGTGGACCAGGTTGTCGACCACGCAAGGCAAGGACGAGGCCCAGGTGGTCGCCTTCGGCGAGGTCGGGCAGGTGAAGGGCCGGCCGGCCGCCAGCTCGCGAATGATGTCGCTCATGAAGGCCGAGAGCTGCCCTGTGCGCGCAGGAGGACGGGCGAGCACGCCGGGCAGGCGAAGCGACACGCCATTGACCCACCCACGGCGACTGAAGTCGGCCACCAATGTTTCGCCGATCAGCTTCTGCGCGCCGTAGGTCATCAGCGGACGCGGCAGCGTCTCGTCGGCAACGAGCGCGGGCATCGTGCCGAACACGGCGATCGAGCTGGCGAACACGAACACGGGCGCGCGCCCACCGGCCTCGACCTGCGCTTTGCCGCTTTCGAGCAGCACCGTCGTCGCGTCCAGGTTCACGCGGCGCGCCAGTTCGTACTGCTGTTCGGCCATGCCGCCCGGGATGCTGGCGAGGTGGAAGATCGCGTCGATCGGCGCCTCGGCCAAGCTGCGGCGCAGCCACGCCGCGTCGCCCATGTCGCCCGCAAGGTGGCGAACGAATGATTCCACCGGTGGCTCGTCGAAGCCGAGGTCGAGCAAGCTGAGCCGTTCGATGGGCGCGTGGCCCAGCCGGGCATCGGCGGCGAGTCGCCGGGCCAGCGCGCGACCGACGAAGCCGTTCGCGCCGGTGACGAGAGCGTGCATGCCGTTTCCCCTTTTAGCGCGCAGCGACAACGCGCTGATCGATGACGCCGAACGGCCCATCGCGCCCGTCGTCGAACTTCGCCTGCATGCGAACGCGGTCGCCGAAGTGCATGAAGCCGGTGCGAATCTCGCCGAGGTCGATCTTCTCGATCACGCGGCGCTCGGCGATGCAGGCCGAACCCGCGCTGCGCGTCACGTTCGAGACCGTGCCCGAGCCGACGATCGTGCCCGCGGTGAGCCTGCGCGTGCGCGCCGCATGCGCGACGAGCTGGCCGAAGTGGAAGTTCATCTCGCCGCCATGCGGCTCGCCGAAGCGTTCGCCGTTCCACTGCACGTGCAGTCGCATCTGCACTCGGCCGTCGCGCCAGCCGTCGCCCAGTTCGTCGGGCGTGACGGCCACCGGCGCGAACGCGGTCGAGGGCTTGGCCTGCAGGAAGCCGAAGCCGGTCTTCATCTCGTGCGGCCCCAGCGCGCGCAGGCTCCAGTCGTTGACCTGGACGACGAGGCGAATACAGGCCAGCGCGGCCTCGGGCGTCACCGCCATCGGCACCGGGCCGCAGACCACGCCGAACTCGCCCTCGAAGTCGATGCCGTCGGCCTCGCTCGGCAAGGGCACGTCGTCGCCCGGCCCAAGGAAGTCGTCGCTCGCGCCCTGGTACATCACCGGCACGGTGTCGAAGTCGGGGATCGGCGGGGTGTTGAACGCACGCTCCATCAGCCGGCCGTGATTGAGGAAGGCCGAGCCGTCCAGCCACTGCGGACTGCGCGGCAGCGGCGCGCAGCAGCGCAATGGATCGAACGCGAAGCTGCCTTCGACATCGCCTGCATCGAGGGCATCGCACAGGTCGCTCAGTGGCAACTTCACCGCATCCCATCGCTGGAGGGCATCGAGCAGGTTCGGCGCAATCGATGAGGCGGCGACGGCACGAGTCAGGTCGCGTGAGACGACGATCAGGCGGCCGTCGAGCGAGCCGTCGCGCAGGGTGGCAAGACGCATGGTGTTCCTCTCGCTTCAGCGCTGAGACAAGGCCGCGCCGATCGCCGGCTCGTACTCGCCATCGACCAGCACGAACAGCATGCGGCAGGGCTTGCCCGAGCGGTTCGCCCACGCGTGGTTGGTGCCGCGCTGCACGACCACGCTGCCGGTCTTCAACGGCACTTCGGAGTCGTCGAGCACGAGCGTCATCTCGCCCTCGATGACGATGCCATAGTCAACCGACTCCGTGCGGTGCATCAGTGGATGGGGCGACTCCGCCTTGACGGTGGACGCCTTCTCGTCGCCGATCTGCGCGAAGGCGTCTTTCATCTTCGCCGCACCCTGGGCGAGGAACTCGGGCGTGTCCGGCGGGATGTCGACGAAGCGGATGCGCGTGCCTTGCTTTGGCGGCGGCAGCATCAGTGGGCCGAGGCTCGGGTCGGCACCGTTGTCCACCGGCGCGGGCGAGCCGGTGGTGCTCCACGCCTCGTGGAAGATCGTGCCGGGAATCGCCGCAATCTCCACGACGGTAGGCAGCGCGCCATTCAGGGCGACGATGGCGCGGCCATCGGCGTCGTGTCCGGTGACAACGCGGTGGATGGGTGCAATGCTCATGTTGTTCAGTCTTCGAAGATGGCCACCGCCCGCGTCCAGCCGGCGGAGGCGCCGCGGATCTTGTGCGGGAAGCAGCTGATGGTGAATCCGTTGGGCGGCAGCGCTTCGAGGTTGTGCAGCTTCTCGAGGTGGCAGTAGCCGATGTCGCGGCCGGCCTTGTGGCCCTCCCAGATCAGCGAGGTGTCGCCCGTCTCGGCGACCTTCTTGGCGGTGTAGGAGAACGGCGCATCCCAGCTCCATGCGTCGGTGCCGGTCAGGCGCACGCCGCGCTCCAGCAGGTACATCGTGGCCTCGTAGCCCATGCCGCAGCCGGCGCCGAGGTAGTCCTTGTGGCCATAGCGCGAGCCGGCGCGGGTGTTGACGACGACGATGTCGAGCGGCTGCAGTTCGTGGCCGACGCGCTTCAGCTCGGCCTCGACGTCCGCCGCAGTGGCCACGTAGCCATCGGGCAAGTGGCGGAAGTCGAGCTTCACGCCGCTCTGGAAGCACCACTCCAGCGGCACCTGGTCGATGGTGATCGAGGGCCGCGCGCCGCCGTTCTTCGCGTCCTGCGTGGAATGGAAGTGCCAGGGCGCATCGAGGTGCGTGCCGTTGTGCGTGGTCAGCGTCACCCACTCGGCGGCGGCCGCCTCGCCGTCCGGGTAGTCCTCGGGCTTCGTGCCCGGCAGCATCGCCATGAACTCGGGCAGCGTGTCGGCGTGCTTCTGGTAGGTGATCTTCGGCGCCAGAGGCGGTGGATCGGAGAGCACGTCGTTTTCGAGGTAGATCGAGAGGTCGACGAAGCGCCGGGTCGGTTTCATGCAGGAACTCCTGCCGGCAGCACAGCACCGGTCTGTTGTGGAATGCGCGAGAAGGCGAAGACCGCCACCGCATCAATGGCGAGCGCCGCGACGCCGAGGCTGCCGTAGCCCAATGTCTTGACCAGCGTGCCGCCGAGAATCGGGCCGATGGCCGCACCGAACATCAGCATCGCCGGCGTGGCGGCCAACGCACGGCCGCTCGGGTCCAGCCGCGCGAGCACGCCGAAGCCGAAGGTGTGGGTGAAGATCATCACCGCAGCAAACACCGCGGCCGCTGCGGCGTAAGGCGCGAAGGTCGGCGAGTTCATGATCACCGCCACCAGCAATGCCTGCAGCAGCGGGCCGACGAGCAGCACGCGGCGCGCGGACCAGCGCCTCTCCAGCAACGCCGCCAGGGCGGACGGAAACAGGTTGACGATGCCCAGCGCGATCAGCACGGCCGTTACCGCCTGCAAGCCGAAACCGCGGTCGCTGCCCACGCGTTCCAGGAAGCTGAAGGTCATCGATTGCACCAGGCCCATGCAGGCCACGCCGGCCACACCGAACCACACCGCGCCCGACAGCGGCCCCGCGGGAGCGCCGTGCGCATGGCCTTCGCCGAGCGCGTCCGGCACCGGGAATGCGAGGGCCGCCAACACTGCCGCCACGGCCATGACGCCGGCGAACACGCGGAACAGCGCCGGGCCGCCAGCCGCCGCGACGAGCTGCGGCGTGGCGCCGAAGAACGCAATCGCGAACACGCCGAGCGCGATGCCCACGATCGCGAACAGCCGATGCGGGTTGGCGCTGCGTGCGATGGTGCCGTGCGTGACGCTCAGCGCTGCGCCCGCGGCGATGCCGGCCAGCGCATGCAGTGCAGCCAGCGTGCCGAAGTTCGTCGTCGTCGACGCGATACCGAAGCCGAGCGCGGCAGCACCGAATCCCAGCGTCGCCACGAGCCGCCCATTCAGCCGGTTGAAGCGCGGCGCGAGCAGCAGGCTCGCCAGCACGGCGCCGGCCAGGAACAGCGTCGCCAGCAGGCCGGCCTGCTGCGGGTCGAAGCGGTACACCGAGATCAGCGTGCCCACCCAGACGGGCAGCGCGACCAGATCGACCATGCCGGCGCAGTGGCCCGCCATGAGCGCGACACGGCCACGCAGGGAGTTGGTGTAGATCATCGAGGGCTCCAGGTTCAGATGGGTTGCGCCAGCGCCATCAACGACTCGCGCATGATGCGGCCGTGCTCTTCCTTGTCGCCGCCGGCGATCTCGATCTCGCCCAGACGGGCCGAGTTTTCGACCACCATGCGGCAACGTTCCCAGCGGCGGCTCTCGAAGGCCGACAGTGCAGCGCTGACGTCGGGCGCACGGCCCAGTTCGTCGGCCAGCACCAGCGCATCCTCGATGCCGATGCAGGCGCCCGAGGCCAGGTGCGGCGTGGTCGCGTGCACCGTGTCGCCGATCAGCACCACACGCCCCTGCGACCAGGGTCGCGGCATCAGCAGGCCTTCGAGTGGGCGGAACACGATCTGCGAGCCGGGGCCGATCTGCTCGCGGATCGCACGCAACACGGGGGCCGGGAAGTCCGCGAGCAGGCCGTGCAGGTGCTCGGCAAACGTGGCCGGGTCGACGTGCTCGTTGCTCGGCCGCGGCTCGGTGACGAAGAGGTACATCTCGGTCTTCGACACCGGGTTGACGCCGGGCTTCACCTTCGGCCCCATCCACATGGTTGCCGTCTCGATCTCTGGCGGCCGCGGCAGCACGGCGCGCCACACGGCCTGGCCGCTGTAGCGCGGCTTGGGTGCACCGGGGAACACCGCCTCGCGCACCTTCGAGTACAGGCCATCGGCGCCGATCACGAGGTCGTAGCGGTGGCGTTGGCCGTCGGTGAAGCTCACCTCGACGCCATCGGCGTGCTGCTCGATCGCCGTGAAGGTGCAGCCCAGGCGAATGTTCGCGCCCGAGGCACGCGTGGCCTCGGCCAGGATGCGCGCCAGCACCGGCCGCATGATCGCACCGCCGCCCGGCACGTCGGCACCGGCGATGCGTGGCGTCGGCAGTTCGGCCACCTGGGGGCCGTGCGGTGCGCAGAGGTGCACGCCATCGGTGGCGCTGCCCTGCGCCAGGAAGGCGTCGAGCATGCCCAGGCGCCGGAACGCACGCAGCGTCGCACCGCCCAGGCTGATGCCGGCACCGTAGCTGCGCCAACCGGGGTCGATCTCGACCAGGTCGACGTCGGCGCCCTGCTTGCGCAGTTCGATGGCGGCGGCCATGCCGGAGAAGCCCCCGCCGATGATGAGGATGCGTTGCGCTGCGGATGTCATGGGTGAGTCTCCTGAAGAGTGTCGGCGGCGATGTGAACCTCGCCGTTGTCGTGGATGAGCAGCGGAACCGGCGTCAAGGCATCGCCGAGGCAAGGCCCGAGCGTGCAGCGGCCGGAGTCGATCTCGAACTGCGCGCCATGGGCGGCGCAGACGATGCGGTCGCCCGCGGCGTTGAGGTAGGCGTCCTTGCGCCAGGCCATCGGCGTACTGTGGTGCGGGCAGGCGTCGGCGTAGGCGAACAGCCGGTGCCCACGGCGGACCACGAGCAGCGTGTCCTGTCCGATGCGCTGCGGGTCGAAGCCACGCGCGGCGCCATCGGGCAGGTCGTCGAGATGGCACAGGCGCATCGTGTCGGCCTCAGTGCTTCGGCGGACCGCCAGCACCCGGCGGCGGGCCGGAGGGCGCCCACTTCTCGCGGTGCTGGAACAGGAACAGCTGCGACGCATCGGCGCTCATCGCCGCCTCGCGCGCAGTCCACTGGTCGTCGTGCAGGTCCATGTCGGCGTCGTACTCGATGTGGCAACCCAGCGGCGAGTTGAAGTACCAGAACCAGTTGCTGCCGAACTTGTGGCGCCCCGGCCCCCAGAAACTCTGGTAGCCCTTCTCGACGAAGCGCGTTCCGGCCAGCAGCACTTCGGTCGGCCCGCCCATGTGGAAGGTGAAGTGCTCGCAGCCCTTCATGAACGGCGGCGTCTGGATCATGAACAGCGTGTGGTGGTCCTGCGTGCCGGCCGGGCGCAGGAACGGGCCGACACCGCTGAAGCGGTCGGTGCAGATAAAGCCGAGCCGTGTGTAGAACGCTTCCGCCTTGGCCGCGTCGGGCACGAAGTAGACGACGTGCGACAGCGAGCGCGGCAGCGCCGGCATGTCGGGCGCGAAGGCCAGCTGGTTCGGCCCGCGCTGCGGTGCGGCGCCCGGAGCGTTGACGGTCTCGGCCGCCAGCGCGATCGGCCGACGCACCGTCACCTGGAAGGCCAGCGCGAAGCCCATGTCGTCGGCGCAGCGCACGACGCCTGCGACGCGGGTGACTTCGCGGTCACGCTTGAGTTCGGCCTCGATGGCGTCGAGCGTGGCGGTGTCGGCGACGCCGTAGACCGTCTCGCGCAGCATGCTCGCGGTGCCCATGCCGGGCGGCAGCGATGGGTCGTCCTTGGCGCGGATCACGACGGCCGTGTTGTCGAGTGCCTCGAAGCGGCCATCGCCTACGGCCTTCAGGCCGTAGTCGATCAGGTACTGCGTGCAGGCGGCGAGGTCGTCGACGCCGAAGACCAGTGCGTCAGGTCCGATGATGTTCATGAATCGTTTGCTCGTGGTGATGTGAAGGGGGTTTCGATCTGCGGGCAGGTCATGACCCGAAGTCCAAGGCCACCATCTGCGCCTCGGCATCCTTCAGGTAGTCGTTGACCAGCACGTGTTCGAGAAACGGTGTGTGGTTGAACACCGCATCGCGCAGCGCCGACAGCGGCCATGGCGTGCGGTGGAAGATGTTGCCCAGCTTGCGGGCCATGATGGCCTGCTTGTTGGTGTAGTTGACGCGTTGCGCGTCGTAGCGCGCCAGCCCTTGGGCCAACTGCTGACGGTCGGCGAGGTCGATGCCGGCCAGCGAGCGCGCGAGCCAGTAGCCGTCTTCGATCGCCATGCCCATGCCGTAGGCGGCATAGGGAGAAACCGGGTGCACCGCATCGCCGACGAACGAGACGCGGCCGCGTGACCAGCTCGGCAGCGGCTGGCGGTTGTAGACCTCCCAGCGGAAGGCGTTGCGCTCGAAATCCGTCGCGGCGAAAAGCTTCGGGATCGGGTCGACCCAGCCTTCGATCAGCCGGCCGATGTGCTGCTTCATGTCGCCGTGAAAGACCTGGCCTTCGTTCCACGGCTCGACCACCCACCACTCGAACGCCGGCTTGCCCTGGTGCAGGATCGGGAAGTAGCTGGCCTGCACGCGCGGCGAATGCGAGATGTAGCCCACGTCGCGCGGGATGCCGTCGGCGTGGCACCACGCCAGCCACACGTTGATGCCGCAATGAAAGAGCTTCGGGTCGCCGAACACCTGCTGCGACACCGCCGAGCGGATGCCGTCGGCGCCGACCAGCATGTCCGCCTCCCAGCTCTGGCCGTTCTCGAACTTCACACGCACCGAGGTGTCGCTTTCGTCGAAGCCGGTGCAGCGGTGACTCGGATAGAGCAGCTCGGGCGGCAGCACCTTCAGCATGCGCGCGATGGCCTCGGCGCGCAGCAGCCCGTAGTGCCAGCCGGGCAGCCCGGCCTTCTCTTCGGCGCGCTTGTTGAACGGCAGGCGCACGCGCAGCCGGCCCTTCCAGTCGCGAAACTCGGTGACGGCCATCGCGCCCATCTTGTCGATGTCGACACCGTAGTGGCGCAGGATCGCGAGCACCGGCAGCGACAGCAGCACCGCGCCGCCCAGCGGCGTGACCTGGGGCGAGCGCTCGAACAGGCGCACCTCGTGACCGGCCTGGTGCAGCGCGATCGCGGTGGAAATGCCACCGGGCCCGGCGCCGACGACGGCAACGCGGCGGCGTGGGGAAGTCTTGGGTGGGGTTCCGTTCACAACAATCCTTCGAGTTCAGGCCGCGGTTCGGCCAGCGAGTGTTTCTGCCACCCAGTCGGCGATGTAGTGACCGGCGTTGATGCTGTTGTCGAAGCTCGCGTGCTGCACGCCGCCTTCGCGGTCGGTGAAGATCTTCAGCTCGCGCTTCGGGCTGTTGACGAGTTGCTCGTAGGTGCGCTGCGCCCACTTCAGCGGAATCTGCGAGTCCTTCTCGCCATGGGTGACGAGGAAGGGCACCTTGATGCGCTCGACGACGCCGTCGAGGTGCACGTCTTCGGCGATCCTCATGAAGTCGGCGATGTCCTTCGCGCCCCAGACCCAGCAGACGTGGGCCCAGTAGTGCGGCACGGGGAAGTCGCCTTCCTTGTCCAGCCTGCGCTTTTGCACGTCGCGCCAGTCGTGGTTGGCGCCCCAGGCAACGCCGCAAGCCAGGCGCGGCTCGAAGGCCACCGCGCGTGGGCAGTAGTAGCCGCCGAGCGAAACGCCTTCCATGCCGATGCGTTTCGCGTCGACGTCGTCGCGCGTCTCGAGCCAATCGACCACGCGGCTGGCCCAATGCTCGCTGTCGAAACGCGCAGTCAGGCCATGCAGGCGCAACGCTTCGCCCGTGCCGGGCTGGTCGACGACGAGCGACGAGACGCCGCGCTTGGCCAGCCACGCCGGCAGGCCGACGCGGACCTTCATCTCCTTGGTCGAATCCAGCCCATTGACCTGGATTAGCAGCGGCGTCGGGCCTTGCACACCCTCGGCGCGAACATACAGTGCCGACAAGTGCTTGCCCTCGTAAGGGATCTCGACGCGCTCGCAGTTGTCGCCTGCCAGCCGCGCACCTTCGGCGAATAGGTCGAGCACGCGCTGGTACAAGGCCACACGCCCCGGCGAGCCGTGGGCCTGCAAGCGCTCGGCGGTGATCAGGTAGCTCGCGGCGCGGCCGAGCTTCTCGCCGGCCGACAGCAGCCGGCCGCGGGCCTTGTCCTCATCGGCGAGCACGCACAGCTTGTCGGCCATGCGCACCCAGGTCTCGCGGAATGCCTGCGTGCCGGCGGCATCGGGCGCTTTGGCGGCCTCTTGCAGCGGGGCGCACATCTCTTCGATCTCGCCGATGCGCGCGCCCATCTCGATCGCGAGATCGACCGAGAGGTTCCAGACGTAGTTGGTGGGGAAGTACTTGAACATGGTGTCAGTGTTTCGCTCGCAGTGAGCCGTAGAAGGCCGCCGATTCCTCGGCGGTGCGGGCCTGCCGCTTCAGCAGGAAGTGCGCGAGCGCCGGCAGCAGGATCAGCGCGCCCAGCATGTTCCACAGGAACATGAAGGCCAGCAGCAGCCCCATGTCGGCCTGGAACTTGATCGGGCTCGCGACCCAGGTGATGACGCCGATCGCCAGCGTCACGCCGGTGAGCATCACCACCTTGCCGGTGAACAGCAGCGCGCGGTAGTAGCTCTCCGACAGGCTCTTGCCCTCGCGCAGCTGCGCCATCGTGACGGAGAGGATGTACAGCGCGTAGTCGACGCCGATGCCCACGCCCAGCGCGATCACCGGCAGCGTGGCGACCTTCACGCCCATGCCGAGCGCGACCATCAGCGCTTCCGCGAGAAACGAGGTCAGCACCAGCGGCAGCACCGCCACCACCACGGCGCGCCAGGAGCGGAAGGTGACGAAGCACAACAGCACAACGGCGCCGTACACCATGACCAGCATCGTGCGCCAGGCGTCCTTGACGACGATGTTGGTCGCCGCCTCGATGCCGGCCGAACCGGCGGCGAGCAGGAACTTCACGTCGGCGCTGTCGTTGGCCTTCGCAAAGGTTTCGACATGGCCGACCACGCGGGTGAGCGTGTCGGCCTTGTGGTCGCGCAGGTAGACGTAGAGCGTGAGCAGCCCGCAGGCATCGTTGTACAGGCCGCGCGGCGCGCCGGCCGTGACGGTGTTGAGCATGTCCTGGTTGGGCAGGAACTCATACCACTTCGGGTTGCCCTCGTTCAAGCCTGCCAGCACGCGGCGGTTCAGCAGCGCCAGCGTGTTGGTGCTCTCCACGCCGTCGATCTGGCGCAGCTGCCACTCGAGTGCGTCGACCTTGTTCAGTGTCTCGACCTTCGAGCACTGGCCGTCCGGCGTCTTCACCATCACGGCCAGCACGTCGCTGCCGGCACCGTAGGCGGCGTTCATGAATGCAACGTCGCGGTTGTAGCGGCTGTCGGCGCGCAGCTCGGGCGCGCCGGGATCGAGGTCGCCGATCTTGAGCTGCGTGCTGACGGCAAAGCCGGCCGCGCCCAACACCGCGCCGGCCGTCACCGCGATGCCGGCCCAGCGGCGCTGCGTGAAGCGGTCGAGGAAGGCCCACAGCGGATGCTTCTCGGCGCCTGCTGCTTCGGCTTGCTCGTCGCGCAGGCTGCGCGCGGCGGCCTTCGCACTGACGCCGGTGTAGCTCAACATCACCGGCAGCAGGATCAGGTTGGTGAAGATCAGCACCGCCACGCCGAGCGAGGCCGCGATGGCCAGTTCGCGGATCGCCTGGATGTCGATCACCAGCAGCACCGCGAAGCCCACCGCATCGGCCAGCAGGGCCGTCAGCCCGGCGAGGAACAGGCGGCGGAAGGTGAAGCGCGCCGCCACGAGCTTGTGCACTCCGCGGCCCACGTCTTGCATGATGCCGTTCATCTTCTGTGCGCCGTGGCTCATGCCGATGGCGAACACGAGGAAGGGCACGAGGATCGAATACGGGTCGAGCGCGTAGCCCAGCGTCGGCAGCAGGCCGAGCTGCCAGACCACGGCGATCAGCGAGGCCAGCACCACCAGCAGCGTGCTGCGCACGCAGCGTGTGTAGGCGAACACCATCGCCGTGGCGATGGCCACGGCCAGCGCGAAGAAGCCGAGCACGGCCCGCACGCCGTCGATCAGGTCGCCGACGATCTTGGCGAAGCCGGTGATGTGGATCTCCACGCCCTGCGACTCGTACTGGCCGCGCAAGGCCTCGAGCCGCTGGGCGAGTCGGGTGTAGTCCAGCGCGCGGCCATCGGCGTCCTTGACCAGCAGCGGCACGAAGATGACGCTGGACTTCGCGTCCAGCGCGACGAGCTGGCCGATCTCGCCCGAGCGCGCGATGTTGGCGCGCAGTTGCTCCAGGCTGCGCGGCGAGCCGTCGTAGCCGTCGGGAATCACCGGGCCGCCCTCCAGGCCGTCCTCGGTGACACCGACCCAGCGCGTGGTCGGCGTCCACAGCGACTTCATCTGCTGGCGTGCCACGCCCGGCACGAGGAAGACCTCGTCGCTGAGCTTGCGCAGCGTGTCGAGATAGGCCGCGTCGTAGATGCTTCCCTTGGGATTCGCCACCGCGATGCGAACGGCATTGCCCAGGCCCGTGAGCTCGCTCTGCTGAGCGAGGAAGTTCTGGATGTACGGGTGCTGCGTGGGGATGGTCTTCTCGAAGCTCGCGTTGAGCACGAGCTTCGTGGCCTGCCAGCCGAGCACCGCGGTGACGAGGGCACACAGCAGCACCACGAGCCAGCGGTGGTTGAACAGTGCGCGCTCGATGAGCGAACCGGAACGCGGGTCGAAGTCGACGGAGGTCATGGCTTCACGGGCAGCACGCCCTGAATGGAAAGGGCCAGCAGCTGGCCGCCGGGGCCGGCCGCGAGACCGTTCAGTGGTGGCAATGGCGTGCGGTTCAGCGGCACGAAGGCATCACCGCGGCGCGCGAGCACGAAGCCCGCTTGGTTGGCCAGCAGCAACGTGCCGTCGGCGGTGATCTGGCTGGCGGTGATGGACACCGGCATCGGCACCGGCCACTGCGTCCAGGTGGCACCGTTGTCGCCCGAGCGCCAGACGTTGCCGCGCAAGCCGGCGAGCACGATCTCGCCGGACGCGGGCAACTCGAGCGTGAAGAAGCTGCCGCGATAAGGGGTCTCGACGCGCTGGAAGCTGCGGCCGGCATCCATCGACTGGAGCACCAGCCCTTGTTCACCGGCGATCACGATGCGCTCGCCGCGCTGGCGCACTGCGTACAGGTGCAGGCCCTTCGGGTTGTCGAGCCGCTCGGCCCACGAGGCCCAGGTCTTGCCGCCGTCCTCGGTGGCCAACGCCAGGCCGTAGGCGCCGATCACCAGCGCGCGGCCGGGGCCGGTGAGCAGCACGTCGAGCAGCGGCTTGTCAGGGCCGTCGGCCACGAGCCGCTCCGCGGCCTTGATCGCCGCGGCATCGCCGCGTGCCTGGGCCTCGGCAAGGCCTTGCGCGGCGAGCTGTCGGCCGTCGAGACGGCGCGTCCAGGTCTGCCCGCTGTCCTCGGTCACGAGCACGGTGCCGCCGTGGCCGACCGCGATGCCATGGCGCGCATCGGCGAAGCGCACGGTGGTGAGCGTGACGCTCACCGGCGCCGGCGACTGCTGCCACGTCTTGCCGCTGTCGTCGGAGCGCAGCACGAGACCGCGCTCGCCCACTGCCACCCATCGTGCGTCGGCCGCGGCCGCAGACAGCAGCACGGCGCGCTCCGGCGCGCGGGCGCGCTCGGCCGGTCGGTCGAGCGCCGCCGGCGTGCCGTCGGCGGCGAGTGCACCGCTGGCCACCAGCGCCAGCACGGACAGCAGCAATTTCATCAGCCGCGCCCTCAGCGCACGCCTTCGCCGGCGAGGGCGTCGGGCGAGAAGGTGCTGTCCGAGAAGCGCGGCTTGACGGCGTACTGCGAGGCTTTGCTGTTGTAGAGATTGCCGACGAAGGCAACACCCGACAGCAGATCATTGAAGCCGAACGAGCCGATCACCGTGCCGGGCAGATCGGGCGCGACGAACGTCATCGACCAGAGGGTCTTCCACAGTTGGCCGTTCGCATCCCAGCGGTCACCCAGCACGCAGATCCAGGTGTCCTCGTCGCAGTAGTAGCGGCTCTTCGCCGCCTGGTGGCGCTGACCGGCGCGCAGCGCGGCGTCGACGACCCAGACACGGTGCAGTTCCCAGCGAACGTGGTCCGGGTTCAGGTGGCTCTTCGTGATGACTTCGGCGTCCGCCTTCGGTTGCAGGAGGCGGTTGCCGTTGTAGGGGATGTACATCTCCTGCTTGCCCACGAGCTTCCAGTCGAAGCGGTCGGTGCGACCGGTCCAGGTCTCGAGCTCGTCGAAGCTCATCAGTCCGGCCGTGGCGGGCGTCGGCGTGTCGCAGCACGGGTTGGGCAGCTTGCGCACGCGGCGCTGGCCGGTCAGGTAGACCCAGGCCTGGTCCTTGCTGCCGTCGACCTGCGTGCGGCCGACGATGGCCTCGCCGGCGCGGATCGGCGGGCCCGAGTTGCGCAGGCGGATCATCCAGGGCTCGTTGGACTTGGCGAACTGCTCGGGGCTGCCGTCCTGAAAGTAGTACGGCATCTGCTGCTCGATCGAGCCCTCGGTGGTCAGCACGGCCTTGCCGTCGGCGGTGAGCTGGTACTGGTTGATGTCCAGCTGCAGCGAGGTGCCGCGCCAACGCAGCGAGTGGTTCCACATCACTTCCAGCGCCGTCTTCGGGATCGGGAACGGCACACCGCCGAACGCGCCCTCGACCAGCTCGCCGGTCAGCTTGGCGCGCGTCGCGTTCTTCAGCGTGTTGTCGTACACCCACTGCGGCGCGGCCGCGGTGCGGTGGGTCTTGTAGACGTCGACGCGGTAGCTCGGGTACTTCTGCAGCATCGCCTTGGTGCCCTCGCTGAGCTTGTCGGCGTGCTGCGCCATGTTCTGCGCGGTGATCGAGAGCAGCGGCTTCTCGTCCTTGAACGGGTCACCGCGGCGGCCGCCCGGCTTGTCGCCGGCGATCGGCGTCGTGTAGCCGCCGGTCCAGGCCGGGATGCTGCCGTCCTTGTTGCCAGCCTTCTCGGCGCCCAGCGGCGTGAGGTCGTTCTTGAGCCGGGCGGCTTCTTCCGTGCTCACGCCGGCCGAGGCCGGCAGCGCGAGGCCGAGGGCCGCGATCGCGGTCACCGCAGCGGCGATGGAATGTCGATGGGTCATGGCTTGTCTCCGAAGGGATCAGAAGGAGCGGCGCAGCGTCAGCGCCAGGTTGTTGCGGTCGGCAAGGTGGTTGCCGTGGCCATAGATCGCAGGGCCACCGGTCGCCAGCGGCGAGAAGTCGACGAAGGGCACGGCGGGGCCGATGTACTGCGTGTAGGTCAGCGCGAACTGCCAGACGCCGAGGTAGTTGCCCTCGAGCCCGACGTTGAAGTTGCCGGCGCCCTTCGCGTCCCAGGCCGTCGCGGCCGAGTTGCCGTCCACCGTGTAGCGCAGGCCGATGGGCACGTTCAGGTCCAGCCCGGGCAACACCTGGCGGTAACTCGGCGTGAAGATGAACTGGATCGCGGTGGCGTCGCGCGTGCGGCCTTGGTCGAGTTCAGCGTCCGGGTCATCCAGGTGCAGCACGCGATTCCAGGCGATCTCGGCCACGAGCGCCGACTCGCGGGCGAGGAAGCTCGGCCCGAAGGTCGCCAGCGTCGACAGGTTCAGGTGAGCCGTGCGGCCGGTGGCGTAGGCCGGTCGGGGCTGACCGGGGAAGAAGCCGTACAGCATGTTGGTGCTGCGCAGCGCAGCGCCGTCGCGTATCGAAGCCTCGGCGGCAAAGTTGAAGTCGCCCAACGATCGCGTGGCGCTGATGCCGTAGGTCTTCACGTTCTCCGGGAACACGTAGAACCAGCTGCCCGGCAAGGTGCCGAAGGGGCTGGGGGTGCCCGCGGGATCGAGCTGGCCGTACAACTGGCCGCCTTTCTCGTGGTATCGCGCAGCGTAGAAGCCGAGGTCGGTCTCGGCGAGCCGCCACTTCAGCTGCAGGCCGAACTGGCCGGAGTTCTTCGGCTTCACGTCACCGCCGGGCTGCAGCACGAAGCTGCCGACGTTCGGGATGTTGACGAACTCGGGCTGCTGCGCGCCCCACGGGATGTTGGCCACCGAGAAGTAGCTGCCCGAGGGCGGCAGCCGATCGGCCTCCCAGCGGAACTGGTAGTAGCCGCCGATCGACACGTCCGGCGACACCTGCAGCTGCGTCGAGAGCTGCGGCACCGGGCGGATGATCTCCTTGAACTGCGCATTGGGCGAGCCGAGCAGCTTGAAGACATCGATCGGCCCCTGCGCACGCGCGATGCCGTTGTCGCCGAAGAACAGGGTCTCGCCGTACTGCAGCGCATGGCGGCCCAGTCGCGCGGTCAGCTTGCGGCCTTCGCCGAGATCCCAGCCGCCGAAGACGAAGGCATCGAGCACCTCGGCCTTGCGGCCGGCGAGCTTGCGCGTGTCTTCGGGGAACTCGTTGGCCGGCGTCTGGCCGTTGAGTGTGTCGGCCGCGGCGGTCGTGCCGCGATAGGCCGCGTCGTACCACGCCGCACCGCTAAGGCGCAGGCCGTAGTCCTTGCGGTAGACAGCATCGAACTCGCTCAGCAGGTCGAGCCGCTTCGAGACGAAGCCCCGGTCGCGGAAGTTGTCGTCGCCGGCGTTGAAGTTCAGGGCCTGCGGGAAGGCGGATTGCGGCACGTTGGGCACCAGCAGCCGGAACGAGTCGACCAACGCGGGGTCGGCCTTCTCGGTGCGGTAGACCAGGCCGGCCTTGACCGTGTTGTCGAGTCGGACCGACCAGTCCGGGTTGCCGGTGTCGATCTCGACGGCGTGGGCGCCGCAGCTGGCCATCGCGGCCAGCGCCAGAGCCGCCAGGCGAGGCTGGGGTGCGGGGAAAACAGGGTGTGTCATGGGTCTCCTCTCGTGGTTGTTCGGGCTGAAGCTCTTGGCGGCGGTTCAGGCGGGCTGCGCCACCAGCGGTGCGAGCTGCGCGATCAGCGCAGGCAGGTCGGTCGCGGCTTCGGGGCGCAGGTCCCAGCGCGCCGCCTGCGTGACGACGGCGTGCACTCGCCGCGCGCGCTCGCCGCGGCGGGCCATGAAGGCGTCGAGCAGGTCGTCGCGCGAGGGTCTCGTGCGCAGCAGCGCGCCGAGCACGACCGCGTCCTCGACCGCCTGCGCCGCGGCCTGGCCGAAGTGCGGCGGTAGCTCGTGCGCGCTGTGGCCGATGCGCAGCACGCCGTGTGCGTGCCACGGGCCATCGAGCAGCCCGCTGCGTACCGGGCGCACGACGGCCGGCGTGTCGTCGCTCCATTGCGCACCCAGCGATTGCAGCAGCCTGCCTTGGCTCGACAAGGTCGCACGCATCGCGGCCGGCGTCGATGCGACACCGACCGGTTGCAAAACAGCGATGCCGGCGCGTCGTGCGTCCACCGGGACGACCACGGCCTTGGTGGCCCCGTTGCCGATCACCCAGGTGGCGCGCTCAAGCGTGACCGGCCGCGGCAGCAGCGCATGGCACCACTGCTGCGGCAAGGTGTCGAGCGGCATCGCGCGGGCGGCTTGCCCCGCCAACGCGGGCAGGCGGGCACCGCTGGCGATCACCGCGAGATCGACGTGGTGGCGCTCGCCGTCGGTCGTCACGATGGCGTCGCTGTCGTTGTCACTTTCGCAGGCGTCGCGCACCGCGCGGCCGGTGTGCAGGCACACGCCGTGCGCCACGGCGGCCTCGCGGAGCAGGTGAATCAGGTCGCCATAGACCATGCCGAGCGACGACGGGAATTGCGGGCCGGCCAAGTGCGACGTCGGGATCTCGAAGAGCGCTCGGCCGTCGCCATTGAGCACCGCCAGCCCGTGGTACGGGAAGCCGCGGCGCACGCACGCCTCGCCGACGCCGAGTCGCACCAGATCGCGCAGCAGGTTGGGCACCACGTCGATGTGGGCCAGCGGCTGCAACGGCGCCGACTCGGCCTCGAACACGTCGACGCGAAGCCCGGCGGAGGAGGCGGCCAAGGCAGCCGCCAGCCCCGCCAGGCCCGCACCGATCACGCCCACATGCCCGATCGCAGCCATCGCGATCAGGCCTGTCGCGCCGGTTCGGGCAATTCAGGCGCAAACACGCCTGCCGCTTGGCACGAGGCCATTCGTTGTCTCCTGTTTCTTTTTTGAGCTATCGGGTTAGCGAGAGATTACGGAGATCGAAGCCTCATGAAAAATGGCTTCTTTCCATTCGACGATTCGATCGCGTGAACAGTTTTGGGGTTAACCCGCGATCACTACGAGCCCGCCCATGCGCTTCAACCGACTCGACCTGAACCTGCTGGTCGCACTCGATGCCTTGCTCACCGAGTGCAGCATCACGAAGGCATCGGAGCGCCTGAACCTCAGCCCCTCGGCCACGAGCAATGCCTTGGCGCGGCTGCGCGAGTACTTCGACGACGAGTTGCTGGTGCAGGTCGGGCGGCGCATGGAGCCGACCCCGCGCGCTCAAGGGCTGCAGGAAGCGGTGCGCGACGTCCTCGTGCGCGTGGACAGCACGATCGCGATCCAGCCTGAGTTCGATCCGTCGACATCAGATCGTGTGTTCCGCATCTTCGTGTCCGACTACACGCAGATGGTCTTCGTGCCGCACGTGCTCGCGCTGGCCAGCGAGGAACGCTGCACTGCGCGCTTCGAGTTCCTGCCGCAGGTGAGCAACCCTCAGCGCAGCCTGGAGCGCGGCGAGGCCGACCTGCTCATCATCCCGCGGGGGTTCCTCTCGCCGGATCATCCGCAGGAGACGCTCTACACCGAGGACTTCGTGTGCGTGGTGTGGCGCGACAGCGCGCTGGCCTGCGGCGAGCTCACGTTCGAGCGTTACCTCGCGGCCGGACACGTGCTGATGCAGCCGACGGGCAACTTCGGTGACTCGTTCGAGACCTGGTTCGTGAAGCGCTACGGCGTGACGCGACGTGTGGCGGTCACCAGCTACGGCTTCTCGGCGCTGCCGGCGATGGTGGTCGGCACCGAACTCATCGCGACGGTCCACACACGGCTTGCACGCGTGTTGCGGCCGGCCTGGCCGATCGAGCTCCGCCCGGCGCCACTGCCGATCACGGCCATGGAACAAGGGCTGCAGTGGCACAAGTACCGCGCGCAGGATCCGGGGCTGGTGTGGCTGCGGGGGCTTCTCAGGAGCGCAGTGGCGCGGATGGACGTCAGCCGATCATCGCTTTGCGCTCAGCAGGCCGACCCTGGTGAGCGCGCCGGAAAATATTCTTCTTGAGAATAAGCATTGGTGGCCTGGGCAGAATCGAACCACCGACACGCGGATTTTCAATCCGGCGGACGGAGAGTCGAACTGAGCCACGGTGAAAGCGTGAGCCGCATCGTCTCCAAGGCGCAGGGCTTTGCCAGAATGGCGTCCATTCCGGCATCGAGGCATGCATCGGAAACGGCAGGCGCCGGGTCCGCCGTAAAGCCGATGATCGGAAAGCGCTTCAGCTCCCCTCTCGCCTGAGCGTCGCGCAATTGCCTCGTCGCTTCCGCGCCGTCGATGCCAGGCAACCGAACATCCATCAGCACGAGGTCGGGAGCCTTCGTGGCACAGGCCGCAATGGCTGCCTCACCACTGTCGACACAGATCACGGAAAGGTTCAGCGCGCAAAGCACCGATTCGCCGACCAATCTGTTCACCTCATCGTCGTCGACCAGCAGCACATGTCCTCGCAGTGGCGCTGACGAGTTCGCGGGAAGCTTGGATGGCAGCGGCTGCGCCGGAGTCATGCCCGTCATCGTGAGCAAATCGCGTCGCGCCACGGGCACATGGAGGACTGCGCCACCCAGGTCGAATGCCTGCTGCTCGAACTCTGGATGTTGCCAATCCGGACGCGAAACCAACACCGGTCGAAGGTGTGGCACGACAGCCGCCAATCGCGGCAAATCGTCCCCCGTGTGCACACTGTGCGCCGCCACGATCACCAGGTTCGGAGGGCTGCTGTCGGTGCGGGCCACCGCGGCATCCAGACTCGGCAACAGTTCTGAAGTCCAGCCGAACCGCGCCAAGCGCCGGGCCAGCCACACACCACCGTCGACGAAGGGTGGTTCGTAGATCAGCCAGGCGTGACCGGGCGCCCGAGTTGGCAGAGGCAGTTCCTCACACACAGCGCGGAATTCAAATCGGAGCTCAAACGCCGTGCCCTCCCCGACGGTGCTCTGCACCTGGATTCGCCCACCCATGGTCGCCACCAGCGCGTGCACGATCGACAGTCCCAGGCCCGTGCCGCCGTGAAGCTTGGCGTCGTCTGCGAGCGCGAAGGGGTCGAAGAGCCGAGGCAAGCGGTCGGCCGGAATGCCCGGACCGGTGTCCTCCACGCGCATATACAGCTCGCATCGCCCATCGCCAATCCACACTGCACGGGCGGTCAGTCCGATGTGGCCGCGCACAGTGTGCCTGGCCGCGTTGCCAAGGAGATTGACGACAATCTGGCGCAGTCGCCCGCCGTCGGCCTGCACTTGCAAAGCGTCACCGTCGAAGTCATAGACGACCGAAAAATCCCGCCAGCCGATCTGCGGCGTGATCGAGCGCGCGGCTTCGGCGAGCAGTTGGTCGGGATCGAACCAGTCAAGGGGTTGTATCGCCGGCGCCGCATCCAGCCGAGCAAAGTCGAGCACGTCGTTGAGCACTCGCAGCAGGGCTCGACCGGACTGCGCAGCGAGCTCGAGGTATCGCCTCTGCGCCTCGGAACTCGCGATGCGTTGGGCCAGATCGACGAGACCGAGCACGCCGTTCAGCGGCGTCCGGATCTCATGGCTTGCGTGAGCCACGAGCCGCAACTTGGCAGCACTGTCGCGGTCCGCCTCAGCCACGAGACCGACGCGCTTTGCAGCCGCTGCGGCGCGCGCGCGTTCGACGTCGTCGACGTCGGCAAGAGAGCCCCTGACGCAAGCGCGACCGTCGGCGAGCTGTGCGACCTGGGTACGTTGTCGAAACCAGCGATAGCTTCCGTCGCTACAGCGGAGGCGCCCGATCAACACGTCTGCATTCACCGCCTGCGCTATCAGTTCGTCGCTCTGCGGTCGGTCATCCGGGTGCAGCAGTGAAGCCAGCGCACTGCGCAGCGCCGGTACGTCACCGGGCTCGTAGCCGAGAAGCGTCCAGAGACGGTCCGTCACGAACAGCGCGTCGTCGTCGCCAATTCGCTCGAAGAGTGCTTCTTGTGCGACATCGAGCAATCGCAAGAGTTGGTCGCGGGAATCCCCGGGCCCAACATGTGGCCCAGCTGGATCGGTAGCACCGGGCTCGCCGGACAGATTGCTCAATCGACGCCTCACAGTCTGCGCGCATGGTAAGCCTGCGCGTAGAGATGGGGTACAGCCAATGGCTGGTCCTCCGCTGCCTCCAGCCTCGGTCCCGTCCCGCCCGATGTTGACAGGCCCTAACCAGGGCACGCGAATGTCCGCTGCTTTTCGTCACGTTGCCGACCAATCCTGTCAAGGAGTTCTCGCATTTGACATCCTGATCGCTTGCGCCCGGATCAATCGCGACAAAGTGCGCGCGCATCACGCGGTCGATGTTCGAGCCGACAAGTGCCGGCACGTCGCGTGCATGTGGAGGTGAGGGCGCGGCTGTGGTGGCGGATCTCAACGTCGTTTCCAGGGCCTGGGTCGACGCCGAGACCCACGCCATCGCGTCGCCCTCGAATTGGCATTTCACTGAAGCAGGAGTCTCCTTGAATTCATCTCGCTGTGTCGCCAGCCGACGCCACTTTCTGGTGGCCGGCTGCGCCGTCCTTACGTCCGCCTGCGGCGGTGGAGGTTCCGACAGTTCGTCCTCATCCTCGAGCAGCGGCTCAAGCAACACGGCCACCGACATCACCGCTGCCATCCTGGCCAACCTGAACGTCACGCTGGCCGGCGACTCGGTCATCAATCTCCCGATCGGCACGACGACCTACACCGGCGTGATCAGCGGCCTGGGTACGCTGCGGCTGACCCCGGTCGGCGGCACGGCCAGCCCCAGCACGCTAATCATCACGCAGACCAGCAGCTTCACGCTGCCGGTCGCGCAGCAGGCGCAGGTCGTCACGAAGACGGTCTATGCCGGCGCGGGCTACGCGCTCACGATCGGCGGGGTCAACCCGCCGGTGCTGACCATCGACGCCGGCGTGACGCTGCAGATCGGCACCAACAGCAGCGCCGACAGTTGGCCCAACATCATCGCCACGTCCGACAGCAAGAACGACGCGAGCCTGGTCAACGGCGAGGTGAACCTCAACAACATTCTGAACAACGGCACCATCGTCATCAGCAGCGCCCAGTACGTGCTCTTCGGTGAGGTCAGCGGCACGGGCCACATCGTGCAGGCGGTCGGCGTGTGGGGCGGCAACTCGCTGCGTGGCGTCAGCGCCTTCTCGGGGGTGTTGTCGTTGGCCGCCGGCCATGACTTCGGCAGCAACCACGTCGCCGCGTCCGTGCCCAACGCCAAGGCGATCCTCAATGAAGGCTCGTGGCTGGTCTGGAGCCCGCCGGGCAGTGTCGTCACGGTGACGCAGAACATCTACGAGGCGGCCTATGGCAACGACATCAACTTCCACGCCATCGGCAGCTCGACCATCGTCATGTCCGGCGTCTACAGCCACACCGACAACAGCCCGCACAGCAGCCCGAACCTCGTCAACCCCGGCCTCAGCGATGCGAGC
>Ga0307509_10001517_pt1 | contig 39160 bp, 51 predicted proteins | sample 10_EM_MG_FD_202245 | JGI IMG/M metagenome (GOLD analysis project Ga0307509, IMG submission 202245) | Populus trichocarpa ectomycorrhiza microbial communities from riparian zone in the Pacific Northwest, United States - 10_EM | ecosystem: Host-associated > Plants > Roots > Unclassified | place...
CGGAAATGTGTTCTGTGACTTGAATTAAGGGTGCGGGGGTTCACGCTATGGACCCCCGTGGGAATGTATCACGTCGGAAGCAAATTTGGCAGTGGGTTGCCGGTCCCCATTATAACGCGTTATAATCGAATATCTTGGTCTACCACTTTCGTAGACCATGATATTTCACTATATGATTTTCCACCATTTGCTGATGGCCGTTCCTTTGTGAACCCTGAGGGTTTGCCACTCTTGGACTCTCAACGCTATTCGGTTGAGAACCGAATAGTCGCTGAAACCGACCAGTGCAAAGGGAGAGATCAGACTCGAGCCCCGGATCGGCGTGGTATGGTTCTCGTGCACGAGTTGGCTATTCCGCCACCTTCACTGCACCAGACGGCGTTCAGTACAGATGGGCCATGGGCGCGTTTGGGTTGGGCTATCCCAAGGTGAGTCGGTTCCCCGCTTCATGGTATCCTCCGCGCTGAGCCATGGTATGAAGCTGGTCACCACCGATGGGAAAAAGACAGTAATCGCCGGATTTCACCGTGCACACCACTTCACGAAGAAAGAGAAGGTGAAACTGGAGGTCCAAGCGGCGGGGATGGATTTGCTGGACCACATCGTTTTGACGTGGGTGTTTGCGGAGAGCAAGCGCAGGGACAGAGAAACGAGGGTAAAGGCGGCGTCGAGCAGTGGTGGTGATGGCGGCGGCGGCGGTGGTTGAACGTCAATGCGATGTCGCGATCACATATGTGAAGATACCTTTGACCTCCTCCATCGTAGTTGTGTCCCTCAACGAAATCCATCAACGACACCACGAGTAGCTCGGAGCATCACTTCCACCCGTCGAGCGTGCTCACAGCATGCATGGGACTACAGCAGCCGAAAACGCCTCTTCTCAAGGGTATGGTTCGGTGTTTCTGGATTGGGGGGGAGGGGTTCAAGCACCCGACCGTCCCGGAGTGGCCCTCTCATCGTGTTACCCACCCCAATTACTGAGTGCGTCGCCACGGCGGAAACTTGCATCGAGGAAGCCTCCGGTGATTAGCACCTGCATATATCCGGTCCCCTGCGGATCTTTACTTCCCGGAAAACCCCTCGCTCGGCCAGACATTAAAATAGGAGCTGAACACATGGCCCTGGTCACGCTCGTGGGCGCGCGTTCGGCGGTCGTTCTGGATACTCCGTGACTGGTACGAGGATGCCTCTAATTTCAGAATCTCGGTTGGTAACTTGTTCCAATGCGGTGTACCGAGGGGGGGGTTATTGACATTCTGGGAGGTAGCCGAGCACACGAAGGGCGGCGATGGCGGTAGCCCACACGTCGTGTACTCGAGGGTGAAGTTGGTTGGGTGGGCGGTCCCCCAGGTTCTGAGCTTTGTTGATTATTTCCCGCCTCGGTTCAGAACGAGCTCGCGCCTCAAGCGAACTCTGGATCCGTTCATTGTGGGACGGGATGTGGTGAACGGTTTCAGGAGGTCGGTTGAGAGGTGTGAAAGGGATGCAATGGCTTTGTTGTAATTAGCACACGCTCGGGGATCTGCTATGTCCGCTCTTCCTGTATGAGGCATCGATTCGAGTACTGAGCACATGAGGGTGACCGGTAACGATTGTTGATGGGGGATTTTGGCTGGCATAACAATGGGTGTAATCCGAATCGATCTGTGTAGCCCGCAACCCGACTTGGGACGCTACACCAAATCTCCGATAAAAATTTTAGATTCCCGTTCCAAGGGGTCCCATCGCCATATGACTACACGGCCAGTCGCTTCGTCCATGTCCATCTCGATCGTACCCAAGGAATCCTTGAGCTCCTCAAAGGACACAAGCATTCGGAGAGTCTTCCCTCCACCCTCCGAACCGAGGTCAGTCAAGGGTGTTACAAGGATATCGAGTTTGAGGTCGTCTCCAACAACGATATCAAAGTGTAACCCCTTCCTAGAGGAGATCCAGCCCGAGTCCTTGTGGTATTGGATAGAGGTTGATTTCTCCTCAAGCGGTGGTAGTTCAATTGACTTGCGAGCGAAATTGTCTCCGGTGTCGATGGGTATCGTAACAGTGATCACGAAGAGTTCTGACCGGGAGAATTTGGGTCCGCACACGTAGTGGAGGTTAAACTCTTGTCCGGACAGTGGGTCGTAGGAGGCTTCACCGGTTTTGTAGGATAAGTCCATCCAAATATCCCAGTTCAACCGGTCAGGGCCGGGCCAGCCCCATTTTGGTTCCAGGCCCAAGCGATTGACACCGGAGGGCACACTGGAGAAGTTGGGGACTTCATAGGCTATAATATGTTCGGTGTCGTACATGATTACTTGGCTTTGGGTTGGGATGTAGATGTTCCACTGAAAATACTGGAAGTTGTATTCGATCAGGGATACGAAGAGCATGAGAAGAGGAAAGTCACTCACGCCTGAATTAGCACTATAGGTAGGTGGAAGCTCAAACTCCATACTGACCCCGGGATGATCTAGGTGAAGAACGATAGCCCGTAGAGACCCCCGGGATTTCCCAATCAAAAGTCCGATGACGCGTCCCTGACCGTGAGCTCCGGCGAAACCGTATCCTTCGGGTGTAGGGAACGTGGCCTCCAAACTCATGGTACCATTGTGATGGTCAACCCGTACGAGATGCATGCTGGATCGAGTTTCCCAGTTCAGTCAGTGAGATGGGGCACAGTGGTGGAAATCTCACGTGTTCCCTGACAAGTGGATGAGAATCGGGTATGGCGACATGGCGGTGAGCAATTCGCTCCACCTGGGACCTACCCTGCCAAACCGGAGTTTCGATGTAACAGGCAGAGAGAATCGTCCGTTGTAGAGCTTGATCTGACACAGTTTCAATTTGGATTTGTCTACAACGAGCAAGAACTTTCCCCCTGGCAAGAGCCAAACGTCTTCTACTGCAGAGAGCTCGACCAGACCCTCAGCGACCAAGCCATTCACACCGTCGTCCCTGTTCCAGTGGAGGCGTAACTTGTCCCAACCAATGACGAAAGCCTTCAACTCTTTCACGGAGAGGGAAGCGAGCGGAGGGATGGCAGTCCTGAACGCCGGCTCGTTCCGACGCAACTTTTCGAGTTGATCTATCCAAACGTGGCGGTCCTGCATGACTCCGCAGAGGTCTTTGCAAGTCTGACGTTCCGAGGCGGGGATTGTGAGTGAGTGCTGAGATCGACACGAGGGAACGACCGCTCACCACCCCAGTACGAACAACATCGACAATATCAAGGTCTCGAAGGATCGCCAATAGAACATCGAAGGGAAGTGATAGCAAGGGCATCGTGGTGGGTAAGAGTGAGGGAACGGGCGTCTAGTGCAAATCCCCCCTCCCCGGACCTGCTATGGGCTAACCTGAATCGCTCGAGTCCTGGGTCGACTTGCACGTCGGGGGGAGGGGGGGAAATCTCTTCTCGCACACGCTCAAAAATACGTCAGACATCGAGACGAGCAACCGGAAGAGTTATTCCGCCAGCAGTCCCGTGGGCAACACGGCGGCCGGGTTCCCGACTTCCCGTGGACAATGCTTTGGGCCATTGCGTTGTGCAGAAAAAAAAACAGGGAACAATGTACTACCTACACAAAACAGCGCCCGTTCCGACCGCACCTGAGATGTGTGCAACCATGTCCCCGGCTGGATCGCTACAATCGTATACTTAGGACCTTCTCCACCGTACTTAGCCGCGTCCCATCCTCAAAGGCATCCGTCAACGGTACCATGAGCAGCTCAGAGCTACGGCTCCCACCGGCCCCGTGCGCTCGCTAGCGTCGCATGCGTGGGGCCGGCAGAACACATCCCTCCTTGCGGCCATGGGAGGAGGGGTCGGTAATGGTAGGATGTAATTCGAATAGATATGTCACGTCCTAAACACCTGGTCATCCATTCAGCCGGGGTAGAGAGACACTACACCAAATCTGCGACAAATATTTTACTTTTGTAAGCCATACTGTCCCATCCCCAGATGACTACTCGTCCGGTGGCTTCATCCATGTCCATCCCGATCTCTGGCATGAATTCCCCGGGCTCCTCGAATGGCACAGTCATCCGGAGAGCTTTCCTCCCACCCTCCGAACCGAGAGCGTTCAGGGGTGTAACCAGGACATGGAGCGGGGGGGCGTTACTATGAGCCACGTCGAAGTGTAACCCCTTCCGACAGGAAAACCAGGCTGTGGCCTCCCCGTGGTTTGGGGCCTCGGTCAATTTTTTCTTGATCGTCGGCAGTTCGGTGGATTTGGAAATGGAACCCCCCTCGGTGTTGATTGGCACTGTGACGGTAGTCACGGAGGGACTTGCCGGGGAGAAGCGTTTCTCGGAGACGTAGTAGAGGTTGAAATCTTGTGCAGAGGGTGAGTCGCGGACGGTTTCGCCCATTGTGTAGGATACAGGCAACCGGGCACCCGGACCGGGCCGGTTCCACACCGGCGCTACGCCCGGGTGATTAACACCAAAGGATAAGCTGGAGAAATTGGGGATTTCGTAGGCTAGAATGTACTGGGTATTGTAGATGATTAATAGGGTTTCGACTGGGATGTAGACCCCCCTCGGAAGGTACTAACACCACTTTGTATTCAGTGACTCCGGTAGCATGAGGGGAGGGGAGGTTGCTTACGCCGGCATCATAGTCAGATGAAACTTCAGACACCATACTAACCCCGGGATGGTCAAGGTGGATAACAACCGCCTGTGGAAGTGGAAATCCTCGAAGTCTCTTGATCAAGAATCCGACGACGCGTCCCTGACCGTGGGCGTGGATGAATCTATATCCTATGGGGATAGGGAATGTGGTCTCCAAACTCATGGCGCCGTTGTGGTGATCGACCCGTATGAGATATATGCTAGATCCAGTTTCAGTCATGGAGGTGGTGCCTGGAGGAAGCGGAAGCCTCACACTTTCCCTTGCTCATAGAGGAAAATAGGGGAGGGCGACGTGGCGGTCAACAATTCGGTCCACCCGGGTCCCATCCCGCCGCCCCCGAGCCTGAGTTTCGCCACAATGGACAGAGAGAATTGACCATCCTCGAGCTCGATCCGACACAACCTCACTTTGGAATCACGAATGGCGAGCAAGGACTTTCCCCCTGGCAGGAGCCAAACGTCTTCTACCGCGGGGAATTCGACCAGACCCTTCGCGGCGAACACGTTCGCGCGGTCATCCCTGTTCCAGCGGAGGCGGAGCTTGTCCCAACCAGTAACAAAGGCCTTCAACTCTTGCACGGAGAGGGAAGCGAGCGGAGGGGTGGCAGTCCTGAACGCCGGTTCGTTCCGACGCAACTTTTCGAGTTGGTCTATCCAAACGTGGCGGTCCTGCGTGACCCCGCAGAGGTCTTTGCAAGTCTGTGGCGTTCCGGGGCGGGGATTGTGAGTGAGTGCTAGTGAGTGCTGAGATTAACGTGGGAGAACGATCACTCACCATACCAGTACGAACAACATCGACGATATCAAGGTCTCGAAGGATCACCAATAGAATATCGAAGGGAAGTGATAGCAAGGGCATCGTGGTGGGTGACAACGAAGGAACGGGCGTCTAGGACCCGCCATGGTCTAGCCTGAATCGCGTTGCTGTTAGCACAGGGTGTCGATCTTGTCCCGACGGTGAACGGTTAAGCAATTCAACAAGTCTGTTCTCTGTGTATTTAGCACCACTTCGAGTACCGAGCCACCCTCACCCAATCATACACTAAACGTACGTGACGCGTATTTCCACGAACGGCGAGCGGAGAGGGGAACAAGTTGGGGGACGTGCAATACAGATAGTGATCTACCAGGACCCACACGGGCCGTAGTCATTATAACCTGAACAGATCTGTGTGGGCAGTCGCCTCGACTTGGGTGGATGGATCCTACACCAAATCTCCAATGAAGATTTTAGCCTCGCGATCGCCACTTCCCCATCCCCAGAGAACTACTAGTACCCGCCCAGTGGCTTCATCCATGTCCGCAGCGACCCCTGACACGCCACCACGGACATCCTTGAGCAACAGCCCCACAAGGATTTGGATGGACTTCCTCCTACCCTCCAAAATGGGTCCGTTCAGAGATGTGACTAGGATACCCAGTTGGAGGTCATCCCGGGGTCTGGCCAGTTCCAAGTGTAACCCCTTCCTACTAGCGAACCAGCCCCCCTGCTTGAAGCTTTGGACAGGGGTTGATTCTTGTCCAAGAGCAGGTGGTCTAGTCGAGGAAGCGGGACCGTCTTTGGTGTTGATCGGAATGGTGACGGTGGTTGCGAAGACTCGTTGTTCCCCGTGGTGGCGGTCACTGTAGACGTAGTGGAGGTTGAGCTCTCGTGCAGAGGGTAGGCTGTAGAGGGTTCCGCTGGTTGTGTAGGATATGGGTCTCCCTTTGTATTCCTGGCCCGGCCCAGGCAACTCCCACATCGGTGCCGCGCCCGGGCGATTGATGCCGAAGGATAAGCTGGAGAAGTTGGGGATTTCGTAGGCCAGAATTTGTTGGGTGTTGTAGATGATTACCCGGCCTTCGGCCGGGATACATATGTTCCACGCAGAGCACTAGAAGACCACATCACGTCAATTATACCAATGGTAAGAGGGGAGGGGAGGTTACTCACACCTGAACCGACAGCATGGTGAGGTGAAAGCCTAGGTTCCATGCTGACCCCGGGGTAGTCCAGGTGAACAACAACCCCCTGTGGCCGTTTTTCGGGTCCCCAGATCAAGAATCCAACGACGCGCCCATGACCGTGAGCTTTAAGGCAATTGTATCCTTGTGGTATAGGGAATGTAGTCTCCAAACTCATGGCACCATGATGATGATCAACCCGTATCAGGTGTATGCTAGATCCGATTACACGTCAAGGAGGTGATACACAGAAAAGCGAAAGCCTCACATCCTGTTTTCTTGTTTGAAGAGGAGAATAGGGGATGGCGACATGGCGGTAAGCAATTCGCATGACCCGGTAACCACCAGGCCATACGGGAGGCTCGCCACAACGGGCAGAGAGAATTGGCCATCCTCAAACTTGATCCGACACAGTGTCACTTCGTGATAGCCGACGACGACCAAGGACTTTCCCCCTGGCAAGAGCCAAATGCCTTCTAATGGAGAGAACTTGACCAGACCCCTCGTAGTGAAGTTATACTCATACTCATCCCTGTCCCAAATGTGGCACAACTTGACCCGATTGATGACGAAGGTTTGCAACTCTTGCGCGGAGAGGGAAGCGAGGGGAGGGGTGGCAGTCCTGAGCGCTGGTTCGTTCTGACACAACTTTTCGAGTTGATCTATCCAGACGTGGCGGTCTTGTACGACACCATAGAGGTCCTTGCAAATCTGGCGTTCCGAGACGGGGATTACGAACGGTACCGAGACGACCATCACCGGGGAACTTACCATCCCAGCGCGAACGACATCGACGATATCTAGGCCTCGGAGGACAACCAGGAGAACGTCGAGGGGAAGGGTAGGTAAGTTCATCGCGGCGGGTGAGAATGAACAAGCGAGCGGCGGGCCAGTCGAATTCCAGGAGAACCGTAGGTTTGCTTTTTTGCTTGAATGGGCGGGATCGGCGGGATAAGTGCCAAACCAGGACAAGCGCCTCGGAATGATGTGGGACCCACACGCAAACGGGAGGTCCGAGGTGCGTTTTTTTTTTCTCAAAAAAAAAACAAGCTATCAACACACACACAGGGCGAGCACGGGACGGCTAGGTTCCCGTAGGCGACGCCCAGGTCACGCAAGCGGTTCAGGGCCGGGGCTGCTTATCCACGATCCAGTGCAGATAACGTAGGAATGAACGTAATGCTTGCACATGAGGGCGCCGGTTTATGCAACTTAAGAGGAATCCACAGAAACACGCGGCTGTTGGACATGTGTGGCAGTTTGTAGGATTCCAAATATCTGTTTGCGCCTGTCAGAGCGCCTAAGTAATACACAGGGGGTTTCAATACAGTGTGCCAGGGTCCGTGACCCAGATCTCCGGTTGCCAGGAACCCTTGGAGACGGATTCAAGTCGGACCAAAAACATATTATCCAGGTGCATAAACCCCTCGCCGATCTTCCATGGAGCAGAGCCGTTTGATCCCTGCTGAAGTTTAATTTTGAGCAACGCCGGACGCACAATTTTAACATGTGAACTTACCGCGTCGAAGTACCGCTTGACCTTCTTTGCGACCTGGTATGCCAGCTCACTGCGGGTTACCTGGTCACGGGCTTCGTTCCATCGTGTTGTAGAAATCTGCCATCGTGGTCAGCGTGTAACAAAGTGACCGGGGCAAGTGTTCCTACCTGAGGTGAGTTGTTGGGCGGGCACCCGGGGAACTTGAGACGGGGTCAACGTTTGTGCGAGGGGGGAATCACGTTAAACGTACCGACAACCGGCACGAAATGGCGCTACTTGCGCCTTGTAGCACCGGGTCATCGCGCCCGTCAAGGCCGTTAAATCTCTTGTGGAGGGCATCCACGACGTTCACGCCTGGGCAACCGTTTACCCCAAAGGAGATGCATTCTGATGGGATGAAATCCCACTGCTTCTGTCCGTGATCATAAGTCTTCTGCGGTATCTTGTGCCAGTTGGGTGAGGGTAATGTCGCGGCCTGAGGCGGAGGGATTTGGGGTGGTAACGAAGTTGACGCGGACCAAACGACACAGAACCTTTCCCTGTCATCAACTTGGGCGACTTGCGGTGGAAGGCTTGATGGGTCGAAGATATAAGGGAGAGAGTTTGCAATTTCCTGGGCCGTCTGGGTGCCCAACGGAGTCTCAGGGAAGAATTCGAATTGCTGTTCGAGGTTGGGTAAGGGAGAAAGTGGGAATGAGCTGAGGAGGCCCTGGAAGAGAAGGGCGGGACCGACAACGCCCAAATTGGCGGGCGACATGGACGAATACTAAATTCTGAGAACAAGAGTCGAGCAGATAAATGGTCGAGACACTCACATCCCACAATTCGCTGGGAAGAGAGTCACTGAAGTCTGCGGGGTTCATGCCGGTACACTGAACGTTGTGGTGGTGGTATGTGTCAGGATGGGGAGGCATTTTATACTTGCCCAATCCCAGGTCCTCCCGCCTTCCCTTGATAACCACCGAGACTTACAAATAAGCTGCACCTCTTTTGAAAACGCTTACACGCAAACTGACGGTTCGAAGACGGGAGCGGAACATTCAAACCGCTGACCGGTTCGTCTCGGGAGGGACTGGCGAACCGACAAACCAGTGAACCATCCAACACCAGAGTGTCCGGGGGTGTATAACACGGGGGTATTATCCACCGCGGCTCCGAGGGAGGACAATGGGTGGTCCGTGGACCTTGGTCCAGAGTCGGCCAAAGTGTTCGGACACAATGGGGAAAACACGCCTACCATGCTCGGGGTTCTGGAAAAAACCCGGACAGACAGCGTAACTTTGACAGGAACGTGGCGATCGAATCGTGACGCTCATTGCACCCCCCATCGGTCTCTGGGGAAGACGTCCTGGTACAAGAGATTGAGAGCTCATGAAGCAGAATAGGATCAGCGCGCCACCCCAACTACTCGCTTCCAGGCCGTCGAAGTGCTGACGGTCGGTTTAATCATTCGGAGCATATCATTACTCACGAACCAGTAGCATTACACCGTTGTGCGCTCCCGGTTAGGGGATTCAGGTGCGGGGGGATGATGTAGGGAGACGCAGATGTTAGCAGAAGCCTTCATGGGTGTATTAATGGTATAAACGGAGGACCACGGGCGTGAAGGAGGGGAGCGGAGTTGAAAGGTGAAGGGATATGAAGGACGGGATGAAAGGAGCGAGGGGGAACCCCACACTGCGACAAGTCAGTATTTAACGGATTTCATGCCTCTGGCGCTTGGTTGGTCTCGCCTGTAACGATCGATCCTCCCCACCCGGACAGTTGCGGTCAGCATAGGTGTGCCGCGTACCTATGCCGCCCCCAACCAACCGAACTCCGCTACCCCTTTGGTCGTTCCCAAATAAACAGAAATTATCTCACGAGGAAAACAGAAAAAATCGAGGTCTTTCATACCACAAAATGGGGGGGGGCTTTGATGTTAATGTTCCCCTGCAACGCCTGTGTCCGGTTGCCGCTTTCCCCGCCCCGGACGCACTCTGGGTTCAGCCTCACGATGCAACACCCTCCAGAGCAAACCATGACCTCCCGTTCCTGCTCAACTGCGAAGTACCTCGTATGTTGGGATCTGGGCGCGGTTGGGGGGTGAGGCGGGACAGTAACCACGTGGGGGGGTTAGAATGGATGGCGCAGATTAGGTTCAAGATAGACGATCTACCGTTTGAACCTTATCTTCGCCCCTGTGCCACCCCATTCAATCGTACCACGTAAAGGCCCAGGTTCAAGCGCCGTCAAGTGGCAAGCCCCGAGATCGGTCAACTACCATGGTACAAATTCTGGTCGTTTCCCGCCATATCGACTTCCACCCACCGTATAAATTACCTCGGCCCATTTTCGACCGACAACCGGTCGATTTTTACTCACATCGGGGGACCAAGGCTGTGGTTTCGCTAGTTTCGGTGGATCGCCGTTGGAACCGTGCCCAAACCCGTGGGAACTGAGCCGGGAGTTTCCTGACGGATCATCGATCCCCGATCAACCGAGCCGATGTGGCAAAGAGTCCGCAAAACCACCTGAGTCCTGACTATCGTTGTCCATGGTCAACGACGGGTCCCCCTCGAGTCTGAGGTAGCTCTGCAAACTCGGGAGTGGAGGCGAGGACTGGAAGTACCATCTCCGAGGTGTCAACGACACACCGGGCGCGAGAATACAACGACACACCGGGTGCAAGAATAGTCAAAAAAGACACGAGGATACGTTACGCTATCCCTCTTGCATGATGTTGTCCGTATTAGTGGACGGCGACAAACCTATCCCCTGGCCTTGGTTCGAAATTCCTCAAGATCTCCAACTACGGCATCATTCAGTTGGTAGCGTCAATTCTTCAGGTTCGGGCTCCAACGAGGTTCATTGGTGAGCGAGACAGCCGGCGGTTTTTATTACACGAGGTATGCAGCAAAGTAGATTGGTAAAGGGAGTTTATGTCACCCACCCACAAAGTGCAACGTCAGGGGAAAACTAACGCCACAACGTGGGTGACTACAGTTAAAAGACAACAAGCCAAATAATTTAACGGTCATTGAGGCCACGAAAAGGCTCAAGAGCCAAGTGAAGGAAAAACAAAAACAGAAAAATACAACCGCCGGCGAGGGCAGCGCCTCCGATCCAGGCCGCCTGCGTCCGGTCGTAATCGTAGCCGGCAGCGATGATGTTGTACGCGTGTTGGCTCCCCCTCCCCAACACGCTCGAGTTACAATAACACGTGCTGTAGAAGTTGGAGAACTGGAACACGCACACAAGGGTGACATAGATGGCATTGCAACCCGCGACCGATATTGACAGCCGACGCAGGAAAGTGGCGAGAATTTTGGCCAAGTTAACGGAATTGAATCCAGAGCCTGGGACGACACCGGCATCGTGCCGCGTTTTGGCATAATGAGCGAGGTAACTGGACAATAAAAGCGCCAGCCAGATCATGGTCGAAACGATCCCGTAGAGGATGTAAGAACCGGAACGGCATCCAAGTCCAGTCGTAGGTGTGAAGACCACGACGATGGCCGCTGAGACTGCGGCGCCCCACTGCAACCCCAGTGCGACAACCGAAGCGATAAATATTCTCTTCCACATCCCAGAAGGAACGGGTTGCGTAGGTTCGCTATCTCCCTGAAGCGGTAATCCGCAATAAGCTTGAACTTGGGATACGGTTCCGGTCCGATTGTCACGATGATTCGCGAGATGTTTGTCCTCCGTATATGCCCATCCATTCCTGGGGTCAACAGGTATGTGCCTCCTCGCATTCCCATCTGCATGCTCGAACGCCAGGGCGACCGTCTCGACGACCGAGGACCATTCCCAAATCCTCGAGTAGTTGAACACCGGCGTAGCCCTGGCAGCATCTTTGGTGAAAATCTTCTTCTTCTTGTATATTCTGACCGCTTGCATGTGTGAGATCTCGGACACACGCCTTGGGGTATCTGTTGTAGGTGGCGCGTCGACCTGGGGGGGACTGTCACGAGCAGCGACGAACGCGAGATCGTTGGCCTTGTCGATCGCAGCCTTCAATTTATCGTGTGAGCAGACTGGGATCCACAGCGAACCGACAATGATAGGAACGAGCCACGACCAAAGGGAACCGACTCCCAGACCGTTCGAGTTGATGTCCTTCCCCAGGGCCGCGAGCGAGTTGACAATGGCGAAGGCAAAGGCGACGATGACCCATGCTGTGGAAGTCGCAGCGGCGATGGTCAAGGTGTGGGTTTGTTCCAACCCATCGACGAGGCATTCCCACCAGTCTCCGTTTTCAGGAAGGACTATCAGGGATGCGAGGAGTCCGTTACAGGTCGTTAGCCGTAGCGGTACCTGTTGGAGGGAGGCGAGAGCCTTGACAGCGTTCCTGCAGTTGGGATAATTGATGACCGAGAAACGCTTGTGGACCCAACGAGTATTGATGGCTGTGAGAGCGAGCGAGAACGCCGCGAGGGTGGGTGACCCGACAGTGAGGACGACTGAAGCATGAGAGTAAGAAATCTACAAGACGTGTTGATGCGCGTTGGAGGGAAGCTCACCAGAGATAAGGTTGTCAAGGTGGCACTCCGCCCCGAACGGAAGCTGGCTGATGAGGGCAAGCCAGGGCAACAGCCAGGCAGTGAACTGTTGGGAGAAAGGGGACCATTCGAACGGCTCCCGTCCTTTACCACACCAGTCTACGCATGCCTTATAGGTCAAGGCAACGGCAGCTTTGGGGTCGGTAACGGGACTACCACGGAAGTCGGTTCCTCCCTCAGTGGCGTTGCTGCCCCTGAAATCGACCAGACATTGTGTGAAATTGGTGGCGGTGACGGAAAGGAAGAAGAGAAATAGGAAGGTGAGAGATTTGATTCCGTTGGATCGTGTCATGATTCGAACATTTGCGGTGGTGACTTAGAAGGGAGGGGAGGGGTTACTCTCAGGCCGCAGTACACGACCTTTGTAGGCGGCTGTGGACTGTACGACTGAGTGGCTATCCGTGGGGCTGCGCCGTGTTTGGTGATCAGGACTGCTTGGGTCGAGACGGTGACTGAAAATGCGAGCGGTTCGCGTGGAGTGGAGGGGGGACGTGAAGCAGGGTGAAAGTCGGGGTAATTGGGGAAGAAAAGGCGTTCAGTACGGTGGGGACAACCGGGTGGGGAAAGCTGTCCATAGATTGTGCCCTGCATATAAATGCGCGCACGTCCAACTTTCTGTAGGGCTATGTCGCAAAGTTCAAACCCAATTACGATCGATTGAGGGTCCCCCTGGCGATTCCCGAGCGCAGCCACGAAGACCAAAGACTGTTATCACAGCAGGTCTCGTTTCGATGGACCTCTTCCCATAGCCATAGGACACCGCCCCAACGCGTTGTTTACACGAGGGAGCCGTCGGACGGGGTCCACTAGATTTTCCACAAGGGGCGATCGATCTGCCAGGCGCCCGAGCGGGTGTATTGGCATCCCCGGTAGAATTACTTCAGCGGTGTCGGTGTGGAGGGACGGCCAACTACCCAGATATGACGAGCAGGGGGCGTCGGTCGGCCAGTCAATCCCCTTCCTTCCGTTTTATACGCAGATCAACGGCTCGGACGCATGTTTCCGACTTGGGTTTGGCCTCCTCCGTCTCCGTCTCCACCGTGACAGCTGCCATTCAGTGGTCTGACCCAAAGCACAGAACATTAATTTCATTCTTACGGATGGTTGCATTTCGATACAGAGTACAATTGCTCACCGTTTGATCACGTTGAAGCTCGGCACTCCAGGGTAACGCCTGGTGCAGAAGCCAGGTCTCCTTCATGCAATTCACGAAAATGGGAGACACACCTCGGACACACCTCAACCGCTGTTGGATACGGACCTCTCGAGGCCACGAGGTCAATGAACAGCGATAATCTCGGATGCGAACCGTGTTCTAAGGCGCCACGCCGAGTGAAGCGCCCAGTTGCGCAGCAGCATTGGTAGTATAACGAAGACCGCGCCGATCAGTCGAGGTTTGGCTATCCCATCCCAGTACTGAGCTGTGTGCACTCCACAGGTGACCCTACCCCTCCTTATTTAATTTCCAGCCTCGTATATATAATGATCATCGCTTCTTTTTTGTTGGATCCCCCACATCACCACGATGAGCGGCTGCACACTTCGATTCTCTCGGGACTCTCCCCTTCGAACGACCCTTGTCGATGAATCCACTGGCCATGCCAAATACCAGATCGATACCCCCATGAAGCTCGCCCGAAGCGTCACCCGGATCAGGAAGTTCGATTCGCCCACACAACCACCCCCCCATTGGTGGGATGATGACCGCGGCTCTGATTCGGGCGATGACATCACCAATAAGAAAGGGTCCAAATCCAAGTCCAAGGAGGAGGAGGAGGGAGATGAAACGGGGGCAGAATTGCCAGAGACGAGCGATGAGATAGCAAGGATTTATTGGAAGTGGTTCTCATCAGATAGGATCATTTTCCGCGGTCGGATAGCATCCCGGACCGAATTCCTGCCCAAGACAGGGAAGGCAAAGGGGTGAGTAGCTTCTTGTCGGATTCCACGTTGAGAAATGGCCTGAGTTGGATTCGGGCACCAGGAGCTACAAGTTCACTGGGCCGGACGGCATTGAGTATAGGTGGGCTTTGGGCGCATTTGGGATGAACTACCCCAAGGTGAGTTAGTTCCCCACCTCGCCAGAATCATCCGCGTTAAACCACGGTATGAAGCTGGTCACTGCCGATGAGAAGAAAACGGTGATCGCTGAATTCCACCGCGCGCATCACTTCACGAGGAAAGAGAAGGCGAAACTAGATGTTCAACCGGCTGGGATGGCTATGTTAGACTACATCGTCTTGACGTGGGTGTTTGCGGAGAACAAGCGTAGGGAACGAGAAACGAGGGCAAAGTCGAGCGGTGGCGGCGGTTGACTTGGAATGTTATGTTATCATCGCGATCACGTGCGGAAGTACCCTTGACCTTCTCAACCTCCCAAAGAAATCATGGATGAAATCATAAACGACGTTATGAAGGACCCGGTGTTACATTTCCCAACCCCCACGTGTGCTCGCTGTTGTCGCATGTCTGGGTCCGCAGGAACTGAAAACGCCGCCTGGAGGCACACACGTTCAGATCTCCGACCGGAGGATGTGGACCCTCTCGTCGCGTTGTTCACGAAAACGGTAATATGGTATTTTGGTAGTGGAGGACGGAACCCACTTGTGAGTGCCTGGTTCCGATGCCTCGTCGAAGAGCGCGTTCGCTCGGATCATGGAGGGGTGAGGCAGAATATGCATTCGCAAGACGCAACGCTAAGTAAGAAAAGTGGAGAACGTGAACGAGACCTTTAATTTCCAGCCTCGTATATATACTGATCATCACTTCTTTTTTGTTGGATCCCCCACATCATCACGATGAGCGGCTGCACACTTCGACTCTCTCGAGCCTCTCCCCTTCGAACAACCCTCGTCGATGAAGCCACCGGCCATGCCAAATACCAGACCGACACCCCATGAGGTTCGCTCGAAGCGTCACCCGGGTCAGGAGGTTCGATTCGCCCACACAGCCTCCCCTCGACGATGATCGTGGCTCTGATTCAGGCGATGGCACCACCGATAAGAAAGGGTCCGGATCCAAGGAGGAGGGAGATGAAATGGGGGCGGAATTGCCAGAGACGAGTGATGAGATAGCGAGGATTTATTGGAAGTGGTTCTCATCCGATAGGATCGTTTTCCGGGGTAGAATAATATCCCAGACCGAATTCCTGCCCAAAACAGGGAAGGTAAAGGGGTGAGCAGCTTCTCGTCGAATTCCCTGTTGAGAAAATCCCTGAGTTGGATTCAAACACCAGGAGCTATAAGTTCACTGGGCCGGACGGCATTGAATACAGGTGAGCTTTGGGCGCATTTGGGATGAACTATCCGAGGGTGAGTCAGTTCCCCACCTCAGAATCACCCGCGTTAAACCACGGTATGAAGCTGGTCACTGCCGATGAGAAGAAAACGGTGATCGCTGAATTCGACCGTGCCCACCACTTCACAAGGAGAGCAAGCGAAGCTGGATATTCAACCGGCTGGGATGGCTATGCTAGACTACATCGTCTTGACGTGGGTTTTTGCGGAGAACAAGCGCAAGGAGCGAGAAAGGAGGACAAGGTCGATCGAGGGCGATTGACTCCTCACTCTGCGATTTGGAGCGTTATCATCACGATCATGTGTGGAAATACCATGATGATAATGACCTTCTGACCTTCTCAAACTCCCGAAGGACCCAGTGTTATGTTTCCCTACCCCCCCGTGCGCTCGCTGGTGTCACATGTCTGGGTCCACAGGAACCGCTTGAGGACACACGTGTTCAGGGCTTTCTATTCAATTGCGAGGATCAGCATGCGCAGGGGCAATAAGGGCATCGTATACCCACAATTATCCCCGCCCAAGCCACCAACTTGGAGCGATCGAGCAGCCAATGGTCCACCCGCTCGGTGTCGAAAAACAGTGGTTGGTTGTTTGGATCTTGCAAGTTCCGACTGGATACTTCTCCTTGAGCGCTTCTATGATTTCCGAGATGTCATTGTCGACCGGTGGCTGAGCAGAGTCAGCGAGAGTCTGAGGGTGGGTTCCGTAACAAACCTTCCGTTTAGCGTTCTCGCCTTCATCATCTTCATCAGTAAAATCATACTTCCGCTTCGCAGGTCCGGCCCATGGCTGTGAATATTATTTTTTTAAGTTTCGTTGTGCATGAAGAGTGAAATGGAACTCACAGCTTCAGAGAGGAGGGGCTTCCCCATTTTAGCGACCATCCAACGATCAGGGCTCTCCTTCTTGGACCGGATAGCCTGGATCGTGATACCATAGCTTTCGCCCTCAGATACGTTCGTAGGGGATGCGGAGGCCGGTCTCCGATGCTTCCAGCGCATATGTTCTAAATCAAGTTGGGACACCTTTACCTCGGCTACTTTGAGGAACTTCGAGTAGGTTGCACCGAGCGAGAGGTTCACCGGTGGTTTCGTCATCCTGAATTCCTGGGCCATTCTGCGGCTCCCCGGTTTCGGCTTTGCCTTGGTGACAATATGAAGTTCCATCACAAAAGTCGTGTCGAGAGAGGGGGACTGGGGAGCGGGAGGCTGGGCGGTGTCTCGACGGGGGGTAAGAGAGGGCTGGTCATTTGCTGGGGGGATTCGGATAGTCGCCAGTCGCTGGCCGCCGGGCTTGGGGGGAGTTCATCAACGAACGGAGGCGGAGGGGAGTATCGGTCGTTGACTACGCGTGGGGACGTTGGATGGTGGTGGAATCGGGGAGTGGGGTGGCTGCGACCGCGATCGAGTACGCTGGAGGTGGTGCTGGTGATTGCAACTGAAGCTGAAGCCTCTACATATCAGCCTCTGGGTGATACGGCCCGGTAATGGCGATCCCGAGGTTCGCCCAAACAACGTGATAAGCGAAAACAGTGATCTCGGATGGAATGTGCTCGACCCTGGTGCGTTCTCCGCCAACCATAAGCGATGGATCGGAACTTGAGGCCGACCATCCCTAGAAATCTATAAGGGGGCCGGGGTGCACTCCCCGGTTTCTCCAGCCGCTGTGCAGCTCACCCCAGTCCTTCTCCCCTACCTCCCAATCCTCGGGCCTGGTGCCGTTCTTTTCTGCTCTTCCTCACGACAATCCACATCATCATGCTCCTCAAAGCTACTCTCACCTTCCTCGCCATCGGGGCTCTCTCCGTCAACGCGTTGACCACCCCGGTCGCGCGCTCCCCTGCTCCTGAGCCAGACTGTGAGTTTCGCCGATCTATCAGATCTTACCTAGGTCTGACATTGATCTCCTTCAACAGCCCAAGAACTCGAGGCCTGGATGCTCAAACGCGATCTTTCTTACCACCTGCTCTCACGTGAGCTCCGGGCTCTGGACGAGCTGTTCTCTCGTGAGCCCGAGGACAGGGCCAAGTGGGCGGGATTCGCCAGGGTCCCCCAGGACAATAAGGACGAAAAAAAGCTTCACACGAAGCGCAAGAAGAAACCCTCAATATGGGCAAGTGATCTACTGGCGCGCGTTGCTTTACCCGTTCTTACTCCTGCCTCTGATAGGACATGTTCCGGGTAGGAACGTAAATGAAGTGATGAATTTCCCAAGGCAAGGTTGGACCAAACAACGTTGTCCGACACGGTCCGACTGAATAACACGTTGCCCGGCAGTTCGCGAGTGGCCAGCGACTGTAATCCTGACCGCGATTACCACTACGTTGACTTTCGCACTGTTTATTTCACCATGTACGATCGACCAGAAAACGAACCTTTCCGCAATACCACCAACCGTCGTCCTTTCTGTTGCTCGTCCGCTCTTCAGTGTTGGCGGCGAGCCGCCTTCCAGCGACTTAGCTAGTGTCTAACACAAGGTGGCCCAATCTCCGAAACCATCGCGTGCCATTTTGACAGTTGTAATTGCGTGGGGCTCGTTGGCCAGGACTTCAGGATAGACCACATTGGTCGTGCGTGTGCTCCTGGTCTGTGGGGAGGACGACCTTGACATCCCGGCTGCTTGTTGATCTAGTCTCCTCAAGCAGACCACGTATTCCCACTGACGATCACCCGTCCGGGATGTCAATCAACCTCCCAATGGGAGTCCCAATGAAATCACGCACGAAATCATAAACGACGTTACGAAGGACCCGGCGTTACATTTCCCAACCCCTATGTATGGTCGCTGGTGCAGTGGCATGTCTGGGTCCGCAGGAACTCAAAACGCCGCTTGAGGGCACACGCGTTCAGGACTCCGACCGGAGGATGTGGACCCTCTCGCCGTGTTGTTCACGGAGGACGAAACCCACTTGTAAGCGCCTGGTTCCGATGCCTCGTCGAAGAGCGCATTCGCTCGGACCACGGAGGGGTGAGACAGAATATGCATTCACAGAACGCAATGCTAAGTGAGTGACCGCTGAATTCGACCGTGCGCACCACTTCACAAGGAGGGAGCAAGCGGAACTGGATATTCAACCGGCTGGGATGGCTATGCTAGACTACATCGTCTTGATGTGGGTGTTTGCGGAGAACAAGCGCAAGCAACGAGAGAGGAGGACAAGGCCGAACGGTGGCGATTGACTCCTCAGCTCTGCGATTTGGAGCGTTATCATCACGATCATGTGTGGAAACCCCATTATGATAATGACCTTCTCAAACTCCCGAATGACCCAGTGTTACGTTTCCCAACCCCCCCCCGTGCGCTCGCTGGTGTCACACGTCTGGGTCCACAGGAACCGCTTGAGGGATGTAGACCGTCTCATCGCTATCTTCACCCCATATTCCACGAAAACGAGGATCCTGTGAGATATATGGTATTTTGATAGGACGAGACCGACCTGCGGGTGCCTGGCTTCCAGGTGCTTCGCCGAAGAGCGCGTTCGCTTAGAATTTCCCGCCTCGTCACGGTATGTATACTGATCATCACTTCTTTTTTGTTGGATCCCCCACAACACCTCGATGAGCGGTTGTACACTTCGACTCTCTCGGGACTCTCCCCTCCGAACGACCCTTGTCGATGGAGTCACTGGCCATGCCAAATACCAGATCGACACTCCCATGAAGCTCGCCCGAGGCGTCACCCGGATCAGGAGGTTCGATTCGCCCACACAACCTCCCCTCGACGATGACCGCGGCTCTGATTCGGGCGATGACATCACCGATAAGAAAGGGTCCAAGCCCAAGGAAGAGGAGGGAGGAGATGAAACGGGGGCGGAATTACCAGAGACGAGCGATGAGATAGCGAGGATCTATTGGAAGTGGTTCTCATCCGATAGGATCATTTTCCGCGGTAGGATAACATCCCGGACGGAACTCCTACCCAAGACAGGGAAGGCAAAGGGGTGAGCAGCTTCTCGTTGAATTCCCTGCCGAGAAACGGTCTGAGTCGAATTTAAACACCAGGAGCTTCCAGTTTACTGGGCCGGACGGCATTGAGTACAGATGGGCTTTGGGTGCATTTGGAAAGAACTACCCCAGGGTGAGTTAGTTCCCCACCTCGCCAGAATCATCCGCCTTGAACCACGGTATGAAGCTGGTCACCACCGATGAGAAGAAAACGGTGATAGCTGAATTTGATCGTGCCCACAAATTCACGAGGAAAGAGAAGGCGAAACTGGATGTTCAACCGGCCGGGATGGCTATGTTAGACCACATCATCTTGACTTGGGTGTTTGCGGAGCACAAGCGCAAGAAACGAGAAAGGAAGGCAAAGTCGAGAGCACCGCGGGCGGTGGAGAATGTTTCTGTCGAATAAATCATGAGTTTGCCCTGAAGTGCGAACCGGTATCCCGAATGCAACGATAGAGATCCTGCGTAAACGGTTCCATACTGAGATAGCTAAAAGGTGAGCTGAACAGGCAGGGTCCAGGCCAGGCATCCCGGTCAGTTTCCTGTATATATCGAGCTCTCGTTGTATTGGTTGATCTTGAGAACGACCCTAAACCCATGCCTGTTGTCTAGGGCCCAAGCGATTCCTACTTCGTGATGTCAGTTCGCCCTGCCACGCATAGAACCGGTGGTTGCTCACCGTGATGGCATACTAATCACAACCTCTCGATCACAAAGTGGTCTGTGCCGTCGTCGTTCAACACCCTTGTCCCTTTCAGGAAGGAAAGTACTCGGGTCTCGTGCAGGGGAGGTACGACGGGCAGGGGGTACGTGGCACAGGCCCGGATAATTGGTGTCACTCATGTCGTTCATTATTTGTCAATGCCATCAGCACTCGTAACTTGGCGAGTTCGGTTACGTGGGCTGCGCTCGAGAGGCCTGCAGAAGGCGCGGTGGATAGCCTGGCATAGGCTGGAATCCAACGTCGAGTTCAGAGGGAGGTAGCTCTGAATGCAGAATAGTAGCCTAGCCACAGTTCCAAACAAGGTCAAAGCCCAAAGCCACAGTGAAAGGAAGCGCGTGAGCCGCTCGGCTGTGGTGATCGTGCTTAAACCTCGTCCATCACGTCGACACTGCAGCCAAAGACAAAATGGCGCGGATTTCTGACCCAGAGGACGAGGATTCGCACCCACAAGCTTCCCCGTCCAAATCGAAGATTATTAATGGTCCGTCGTATTCGTAGAATACCCGAGAGGGTGATTCACTCATAGTCCACCGTTCTGTTGCAGATAACGAGAACCCTCTCGCAGATTTCGAGTTCGATAAACTTCCGACGGAACTCCTCGTCGAGATCTTCCGCCACGCACACGCAGATTCCCTATACGACGCCCACCGCGAAAAGCACTGTTATCCGGTCGCTCTGTCACACGTATGTCACTACTGGAGGACAGTGGCCATAGGCGCACCCACCCTATGGACCGACATTCGCGTCCTGGAATATTACACAGAAGAAGCCAAAGAGGCCACTCGTGTATACCTCGAGCGCTCCAGAGCGTGCCCTATCTTCCTCACCTGGTTTACGGAGCCGGGGCAGTTCCACACCGACGTTCCTGCAATCGTCGAGCGCCTGATCATACCCGCAGCGGAGCGTTGGCAGAGGATCACTTTAATCGCTGGAAACAAAGCAGCTCCAGAGGCGTTGCTCGCCGCAATGGAACCCCTTGACTTCCCGATCCTTCGGGCCATCGAGATCTCCCGCGTACCCTTCGTAGAGCCGGTTTCACCCACATCTCCCTTGTGCCGCAGCGCCCCCCTTTTACACCGATGCAGATTCCGCAACATCCCTTCCTTTCCACCGCTGCCATCGAACCTAGTGGTTCTCGATTGGGTCTTCATGCCGCTAGCCGTGTCATTGGAGTTCGACCTTAACCCTTTACTCGATTTCCTCCCGCATGTAGCCCACTCCCTGGAACACCTACGATTCGGGCCGCCTCCCACTTTCAAGTTCAAATCCACACCCCATACACCCAAGATCCCTCTTGACAATCTTAAGTCCTTGCTTATAACGAACTCGCACGTCATCATGGACCATATACTCGTGCCAAATTTGACCTACTTCGTCGCTTTTCATCCTCCTGGAACAGACACAAAGGGGGCAGCTGAAATGTTTCAAGGTTTCTCCGCTCCAAAGTTGCAGTCCATCAAATTCTACAAAACCCCACTGTTACCGCTCCTCGCCACGCATAACCTTCCTTCAATGTTCCCCCAACTCGAATCCGTCTTGTTGTCCGGTTGTGCGGACGAATCAGCCTTTGTTTCCCTGCTTGAGCCGCCCAAACCAAAGAAACCGTCGTCGTTGCAAAAGGCATCCAAGTACCCACAGAAACATCGGAAGGTGGAGAACCGATTTTCCCACCTGAAAGAACTCACGATATCGGACGTGACGATCTGGACTTCTCTCCAGGCAGCGATCGAGAAACGTCTCAAGAACGGGGACAAGTGCCTCCGAAAGATTCAGTTGCCGAAGGGAGACGCGACAGAAACCATCATGCCGCACCTTCGTCAGTGGCTCCCCGCACAGGGTATCGAACTCGTCTTGTACGAGCCTGAAGAGTTGCCGAGGTCTACGCCAGAGTTCCAGGACGATCCCTGCGACGAAGAAAATAGTTTCTTCTTTGAGCTCAGCATGGGAGGGAGTGAATGGGATGATGAGGACGACGAAGATGATGACGACTACTACTGGGACGAGAGGGCCGTGGACCTTCCTGACTACGATCTCCCTTCGTACCAGGACCCTCACCAGTACTGGAATGAATTTGGCGAGGACTACGATGATGAAGAGGATGGGTACGGGGACGAGGAAGATGATTTTTACATGTGAGGGTTGAATTTATTCGCACGTCCCTTGTTTTTCTTTCTTGTGCTATCTTTGAACTGGCCAGTTCACCACGGGTGATCGGCAGCCTGTCTGACTTTTCATCGGGTAACCCGCACATATGCGTCGATGGAGCGGGTCAACTCCTCGATGGGTCTGTGGGGGAGCGGGGCTGATGCGATCGATTCAAGGCTGTACTAGGTTACGCTTTGGTATAGGAAACAAAAGTTTGAGGTGCCTACGAAGAGAACGACGGTCGGGAAAGGGGTCGACAGCTGCGAAGATGGCGTCGACGTTCAGTGACTGTGATGGGAGAGGGGAACAAAGCCACGCTCCAACGCGAACACTCAAATATCCGGGTGTGATGTTGGGAGACTAGTGGGCCACCATGTCCGCATTTACCTCATTTGGCGGCATCCAGCAACGGGCGTTGAAGGTGGCATGTCTGGGTCCGCAGGAACCGAAAACGCCGCTTGAGGGCACACGCGTTCAGGACTCCGACCGGAGGATGTGGTCCGTCTCGTCGTGTTGTTCATCTCCGCTATCTAGCGCACCCTCATAATAGGGCCTTGCATCGGGAAAAATCCTCCGGCAACTGCCTGCAAATGTCGCTTTTCACCAATCTTCGCCGAAGAGCGCGTTCGCTTGGATCATGGAGGGTGAGGCAGAGTATGCATTCACAGAATGCAATGCTAATTAATAAAAGAGGGGTCTGTCGACAACACCATCCGGTCATCGTATCTTGCGATCTCAGGCTATGATTTACTCCGTCGTGGGGTCCCCCCTTGTTTCCCGATCAGTGCGGCTGGTTGCTCCTGGATTCAGATCAATGGGCGTGAGTTCAGGAATAAATCATGCGAAAAGGAAGTATAAGCCTACACTAGCCAACGACCCGCGTGTGATTTTCAACGCTCTGCGATTCTTCTGCTGAGCTCACCCCAATCATCCGAGAACCCTTTGGTGAAATTCAGGGACGGGAAAATATCAGATAGTCCGTTTGCCACGGTTTCAAAATCGGGAGTCGTACATCCAAATAGGTGAGTCCGCACCTCGGAAGCGGCCATAACCCCTGGAATCGAGGGTCCTCCGAGACGTTCTTGAGATCATTGACAATATTCTCGGTGTTGAAGCGAATCTCCAACTGCTTCAATTTGAGGCAATAAACGGAAATTGGAAGGAGGCAGACGACAGTCGTGGCGCAGGTATTTTCGAAGCACGGCTCTCCAAGGAGAAGATACTCCAGTTGTGGCAGGGCCATAGCGAGTTCGGCGGCGTCGTCGTTGCTCAGCTTGAAGATGCATTCACCCAGGCCGTCCTCGTCATGGCAGTGGGAGTCTACAGTTAGAGAAACCAGGTTGTGGAATATTTGAATCCCGGAGGCGAAGGAGGCATCTAGAATGGGACTGAGGTGGGTTTCAACCTCCAGGGATTTCAGGGATCCCTTCACCTCGGACAGTGGTGTCACGCCTTGTGTGGTGGAAATGTGGTCTTCTATGCCGTCTTTCCCAAGTATAAATTTGGTGAGAGGTGGGAAAGCTGGTGGCAACAATGAAGTGGAGTACTTTGGTGGAGGACCTCCAACACGCCAGGTACGGAGGTGGGGGAGCCGAATCAAATGGTTTACCGCCGCGCCGGTCAACGGGATCGGGGAGATGAGTTCGGTGAGTGATGGCCCACAACGTAAAATGAGGGAGGAGAACGAATCCTGGAGGTACGCCCTGGGAACCATATAATGGTCTTCGCCTACAAATAAGGATTGAAGAGTGGATGCCGGCAACGCGGAAATGGTCGAGGCGACAGCGGGAAGAATATCGTGGACAACTTTGGGATCACCCCACGACAATGAGGGGTAAATAGAAATCTTCTTCAAGCGTGGGGAGATGAATAGGTCGACAGAAGAGAGATTGGATTCCGTGATGGACCAAGCTAGATCTTGCAGCGCTGGGAACCATCCGCCTGCAGGCATATTGAGGCGTAATTTAGGGAGGGCGCCTTCCCCGAGGACCGAGAGCTCATTTAGGTGAACCCTGCGCATCCAAGACGCGTAGCATCGTACTCTGCTCCAATCTTCTGGCGATGGATCCTTCACGATTTTGAACTGAAAGAACCCTAAGCGTAAACGTCCAATCCCGATAGGAGATCTGGGCTGGCACACACCACACTCTCACCGGACTTCGGGTGATCACAATCCCAAGTTTCTCCAGGCAACGCCCTCATAAGGGTCTCCAACGACCGTTGTGTCCCCCATAACGTGGTGAGGACGGGTTTTTCGAGATACCGACGCGCAAGAGAAATTCACGGCACTCTTTCGGCTGGGAAGGACGTGGCTGGCGATGAGCCTCGCCAGTTCGCCGATCTTGAAAACGGGATGGGATGCGTAGCCGTCGACCATGGTGGCTCGTCGCAAGAACCACAACGAACTTCGCGCTTAGCGGCTGTAAAGCGTCCCCACTATTCAATTAAAGTCTCGGGAAACAGGCTGTTTATCCGATAGCTGGCCACTCGCGAACTTGTCGGGAAATGCCCATTGGCATTGTGCTGGTTGCGGTAAACAAAGCGCACGACTCTGGCCAAGTCTGTCTCGCATTTTCTCTGGATGGCTCGTTCGTCGCGCAGTTTTTGCTGTGCTCGCCGTGAAACTGACCGCCGGACTCTTGTACACTGGCGGTCGATCTCCCCGCCCGCGTCTGGCACCAAGCGGACGTATCTGCATCCCCAGTAGGATAACTTCGACGGCGTTCGTGTGGAGGGACGGCTGACGACTCAGACATGACGCGGAGGGGAGTCGGCTGGTCAATGCCCTCCCCTCCCTTCCTATATGTGGACCGGCGACTCAGATGGGTGTTTCCGACTTGTGTTTGGCCTCCTCCGTCTCGGTCTCCGCCTGGTTTCATTCTTACGGATGGTTGCATCTCGATTGAGAATACCCTTTGATCCTGCTCGACACTCCGGCATAATGCCAGGTGCCGGAGCCGGATCCCGTTCATACAACTCAGGAAATTGATGGCACATCCCAACCGCCGCCGGAAACGAACCTCCCGAGGCCCGGGTAGGATCAAAAGGTGAACGGCAAAATCTTTGCCTGTCTGGAAATCACTACGTTCTAGGGCGTCATGCCGGGTGAAAGCGCCCAACGTTGCACAGCAGCAGTGGGAGTTTCACGAAGACTGCGCCTATGTTTGAGGTACAACCGCCCCATCCCAGTACGGTTCACTCGGCACAGGCAATGCTCCCCTCTGTTCGTGTCAGGTGACCGTGACCGGTGTGACCTGGTGCGAGTTCTCTCCAGGTTTCTTCTCATGCCGGACTGCGGAGACTAACAAGAAGTCCCCTACCTTATATATAATGATCACCGCTTCGTTTTTGCTGGTTCCCCCACAACACCACGATGAGCGGCTGCACACTTCGACTCTCTCGAGACTCTCCCCTCCGAACGACCCTAGTCGATGAAGCCACCGGCCATGCCAAATACCAGATCGACACCCCCATGAAGTTCGCCCGAAGCGTCACCCGGATCAGGAGGTTCGATTCGCCCGCACAACCTCCCCTCGACAATGACCGCGGCTCTGATTCGGGCGATGACATCACCGATAAGAAAGGGTCCAAATCCAAGTCCAAGGAGGAGGAGGGAGACGAAACAGGGGCAGAACTGCCAGAGATGAGCGACGAGATAGCGAGGATTTATTGGAAGTGGTTCTCATCCGATAGGATCGTTTTCCGGGGTAGGATAACATCCCAGGCCGAATTCCTGCCCAAGACCGGGAAGATAAAAGGGTGAGCAGCTCTTCATCGAATCCCTTGTTAAGAAAGGGACTGAGTCGAATTCAAACACCAGGAGCTACAAGTTCACTGGACCAGACGGCGTCGAGTACCGATGGGCTTTGGGCGCATCTGGGGTGAATTATCCCAAGGTGAGTTATTTCCCCACCTCGCTAGAATCATCCGCGTTGAAACCACGGTATGAAGCTGGTCACCACCGATGAGAAGAAAACGGTAATCGCTGAATTCCACCGTGCGCACTACTTTACGAGGAAAGAGAAGGCGAAACTGGAGGTTCAGCCGGCTGGGATGGTTATGCTGGACCACATCGTCTTGACGTGGATGTATGCGGAGAACAAGCGCAGGGAACGAGAAACGGGGGGAGATTCGACCGGTGTCGCTTGATGCGATTTGGAGCGTTACCGGATTTAGATGGGGCAGACTACACTCGTTCTTGGAGCAAGAAATAATTTATTCGATTGTGCATTGCACAAACTTTGGGGGGGGGGCATTTTGACAGAATCCCTTAGCAGGCGCGACGGGGGCATGGTGTCGTTCACCAGTCTTCACCTCCGATTTCATGAACATTGCCGGATTGATCCCTATGATTCCGTCGCATTCTTCAGTCCGGGCAACAAACACCGGCCGGTGAAACACCTCACATAGGAGGGAACATGAGATCTCGAGATCAACCGGGAATATCCTGGTTGGAAGGGGACCGTTAGGACCCCGACCTTTGTCTGCGGCTCGAAACAAGAGCCACAACCCTCCGCGGTGGCGTTGCGAGTTTGCCAATCATCCTGACTTCGGTGCGGAAATCATCCACTCATTCTTCTGATCGGTTTTCACGATAGCCTAGCCACATTTGGGTGACGTGACCGTTGCCGTGACGTGACTGACGCGTCGCGTCTCGTCGTGTCAACACCGCGACTTGATCATTGCTCTTCGCCTGTGGCTGGTCAAGATCGCCCTCTTCAATGGCTGCGGTAAACAAAGCGCACGACTCTGGCCAAGTCTGTCTTGCATTTTCTCGGGATGGCTCGTTCGTCACGCAGTTTTTGCAGTGCGCGCCGTGAAACTGACTACCAGACTCGGACAGAATACTTTACACTGGCGGCTCGGATCTCCTTGCTCGCGTCTGGCAAGCGGATAAAGGCCCAGACTTTGAACCATCAATCGCTATGGAAGCCGAAGGCCCTATAACATGTCTCGCTGCCTCGGTACGTCCCAGATCTATTAATTTGTCGCGCTCACTTCTGACAGGTTTGTGTACTATGTCCCTAGGACGACAGCTGGTTTGCCGGAAGTGCTGACTCCAACCTACGAACCTATGTCAAGGGTGAACATGACATGTCCGGGATTATCACCGCAAACCCTGGAGGAGATGCTATTCGATCAGTCTCTGTTGATCCGCATTCCAAGAGAATTGCAGTGACATCTGAGTACGCTTCCCCGTACGTCTCCTATGGGTACTCATCCCTGACTCCGTAACAGTGATAAGGCGGTGAAGGTTATTGACCTCCGGGATACCAAGAAGCTCGTTTTATTGGAGGGCCATTCGAGGGGCGTAAGAAGGGCGGCGTGGCATCCTTCCGGAACACTATTGGTACCTCTCAGCCCTTAGTTCGCCAGATCTTCCCTTATTCAAAAAACCCATGTAGGCCACCTGTGGTTGCGATGGGAAGATCATCATCTGGGACGTTTCAGGCGCAGAACCAAAACTAGAGAAGACGATCGAAGGTATCATCCCCACAGTGGTAGACACACAGTGAGTACACTTGAACACTCCAACGTAGCTCTGATTGACGAGATTTATTCCAGGGCTCCCGAATACTGTCACGATTGCTCGGTGGTGTGGCACCCTTCTGGGCAATACTTTATTGTGGTCACCCGCACCCAAGGTTTGTTTGACAACTATCCTTCATTACCCGTTCTGATTGAGTAACCCAGATATCATTTCCGTGTCGAAGTCAACTTGGTCGAAGTCAGCCGTATACACATCTAATGATCTGTCAGGTGCAGTTACCGCACTATCTCTTTCTCCCAATGGCGCATACCTCGCCTCTGCGTCAAGATCAGGCGTCTTCATCTGGTCGACGCAAGACCGGAAAGTCAAATATCGCTTCGGTGAACCACAAGCCGCCACTGTCACACAAATCGCTTTCTCTCCTACCAGCAATCTTCTTGCGTGGACAGATATGGATGGATCGTTAACCAGGTGGAGAGAGCCAATTCCGAAGGATGCTCCCAGCCCGTACGAGGTGAAAAAGGCGGAGCAAACGATTCACTCCAGGGCGAGGGCAGCTCTCCGTGGAGAAGACACGGATGATATGGTAGATGATGCTGCTGGTGCCAATGAAAACGAACCGGATGTCGTTCTCGATGATGACATGGATCTAGACGATGAGTTTGTTGTCGACGACCTCGGTGGTGGGATGTTGGACGATGAGCCTAAGTTGGGTGGGTGGAAGAGTGGTGTAAGAGAAATGGGTAAGGCGTGAAAACCGGACAATCAGATTTTCTTGTCCATCCGACTCATGTTCCTCTCAGTTAGCGTGACGAAGGCGCAGCCCCCCTTTCAACCTGGGTCCACACCCATGGAGGGCAAGCGGAGATACCTAGGTGCGCACCCAGCCTGTCAGTCGAGCGTGCTCGACTTGATTCGCCATAATCGCAGCCTTCAACATGATCGGTGTGATTGAAGCGACTGACCAAGACACCCACCATATCGTCAATGTTGAGTTCCACGATAAATCCGCGAGGAAGAGCTACCATTTCACCGATTACTTCAAATACGACCTGGCCGCGCTCGGTAACTCAGCCTCATTTGGATCGTTACGCACCTTTCTAACCCACTCGGCTAGGTGAGCGCGGCGCCGTGTATTCCTGTCCTCCTGAAGGGGATCACACCGCACATGTTGCGTACAAACCTTACGGCACCTGGGCTACGCAAGGCGAATGGACATACGACCTCCCTCCTAAAACCAAAGTAGTTGGTCTGGCAGCTGGCGGCCCACCTCCTCGCAAATCTCTCCTCTCAAAATCTGACGCGGACATTCAAGGCAATGGAAACGTTGTGATCGCCACCACTGAGGGTGACTTGACCTTCCTCTCTGGAGGGGGAGTTGAGAGGTGGTTCATGGGATTCGAAGGAGAGTTCGTCTCGATGGTGGCCGGTAACGAGTGGTTGTTTGTTGTGTTTAGGGATGGGTCCACGAGCATGGACGGATCACAGAACTTAAAGTGTCAGCTGATTCGCTTCACGGATTTCACGGTCGTCCAGGATAGGCGGTTACCGCTGTTGAAGGGGCACACCTTGAGGTGGATAGGGATCAGCAGCGATGGGGTTCGTTCGGAGCGTACTTGTTGCACGTTCCTCAGCTGACGGGATACGTTCAGGCTCCATGTGTCTATGACTCCGCAGGATATTTGCATATCATGCATCACTTCCGTATTCCGGGAAGGTGCACATGGGCACGAGTGTTGGACACCCAAAAGTTGGAGAGGCGGAAAGGAAAGGATGAATCGTATTGGCCGGTCGGGGTGACCGATGGAAACTTCATGTGTCTTATCCTAAAGGTGAGAAATGTCCTTCCTCGAATCGCGCGCACATACCAAACCAAGACACAACTAGGGTCGGCATGAGCACCCTGGCTGGCCGAGACCCCTCATTCAAGATTTGCAACTCCGCATGCCTTTCAGGAGAGCCGATCCGAAGGAAGGTCCTATGGAACAACAGTGTGTTGCCCTTCCGTGTCTGCTGGGTTCGAACACTGACCACAGCCAAATAGGCTCGCCATCGAGACACTCCACCTTGATGCCCTCCGAGATGCGCTTGGTCCTGATGATATGACTTCCGACGAGATCGCAACAAAAGAGCTCGAACTCGACAAGATCATTATCCAGTTGATCCAGAACGCTTGCAAAAATGACAAACTCCCTCGGGTGCTCGACCTCGTGAAGATGTTACACCACACCACTTCGTACGACATGGCGGCAAAGGTGGCCGGGTTCTACCATCTAATCGGTCTGCAGGAGAAGATCGAGACGCTCAAGGTCGATCGGGAAGAGGGTGGGGATGACGAAGATGAGTATGGGGTCGACCCGAGGGAGGTCGCGAGGAGGAAACGGGAGCAATGGAGGAGGGAGGGGTCGGGGGCTGTTCCACCGCCTCGCCCGGTTGGAGAATCGTCAAGGTCTGTTGGGTATCACGGAGGGACGAAGGCGTTCCAAGATTTCGGTCCTCCACCTGCGATCCACCGACCGGGGTTGACGAGAGCGGGAGCTGGGTTTGCCCCGTCACAACCTTCGCAGATACCGTCGTCCTTGGTGGTCGGACCACCCTCTTCGAGCCTTGCAAACGAAAGTGGGTCTTCGTACCGCGAGGCTTCGCCGATGAACGATGGTGGGAGTTATGACTGGGAGGAGGATCAATCGATGTCTATCTCGACCCCCGGGCTGGTCAATGAGGGGAAACGTAAACGGGATCACCTGGACGAGCCGATGGTGGATGCGTTTGATGCCAGCAACGAAGGTGCGAAGCGACGTGCGCTTGGCCAACCCAAAGCCAGTTGAGTATCGACCTGGTTTACAATAATACCCCACGCACGGCTGACCTAACGCGTTACGGGTTTATTTTCCAGAGGTGAATCCTTTCGCGAAGAAAGTCGAGATGGGTCCTCCGAAGGGCGGGATTGGCATTGGAACCAGGAACCCTGCCGCGGTGGGTCCGCAAAAGTCGTTGCACAAGAGTGAGACTTTCTTCGAAAAGGTCGAGGCTGCGGAGACGGGCGCTGGTCCTCCTAAACGTGAACATTGGTCTCTTTCTCTCCGCCTTGGTGAAACTAAGGATATCGTTTGTTTCACACGCTAGGCGGAAAACCGGCGAAAGCGGAGATGAAACAAAGAAACCTGTTTGGCCAACCCGTTGCAGAGGATGCCAGTGGAGGTGCTGGCGGCAAGGGCAAGAAAAAACCCACGGGGAAGGAGAAAACCAAGGTTGACCCCAAGAAGAAATCCAAATCTCCTCTCCCAGAAACCGAAGACGATTCTCAGGCGACGACGGATATCGACTCTCAGGTACAAGAGGTCGAAACCCAACTTGAGGAGACGCAGTTGGATGGATCGTCGCCACCTGTTGACACTGAGGCCGAGACCCAGCCCGCGACGCAGAGCCAAACGGAGGAAGGGGTGTCCCAGTTGGAGACTCAGGTGGTTAAGGATTGCGGTGAATCGGTAAGCCGTCCCTCTCTGGAGTACCCTACTCACACGCTGACAGTGGGGGTGGCTTTCGATTAGGTCATCGAGTGGCCGGCTACACCACCACGAGAAACATCAGGGGAATCGTAGTCCTTCGGGGAGCCTGGAAGAGGCTTTCTCGCTCTGTACCTCTCGTCCGCCAACTTTTAGGTCAGATTTGTATCGTTATGTACGGAATATAATAACATCGCCTTATGCCATGGGGATGGGACCTGGGACAGCGACATCGGTAATATCTGGGTGGCCGCGGGCCGCCGAGAATTGGCAAGAATTGACTGAGAGCGGGCCAAGCGGACCACCACGGATAGGGCCCACGTTCACTCGTGTCGAGTTATGATCCCAGTCCCCCGCGAAGATTCACAAGCACTTACGATAAACTGAACGTGACATCGGGACATGCGAACACGTCTGAGGATCTGCAGTCGACCAAGGTCGTGTGGTTTGTCTCACCTGCTTGGAATCCATTCTGTTTGCCCTGGTTCAGTCGAAAACGCTGAAGCACCAAATGGAGAGGGGGGAGTGCATTAATAATTTATTCCGTGAACCCATATCGACACCGCAATCGTCACGGCGAGACCACGAGTGTCGCGGCGAATTGTAGGCGGTTAAGGTAAAAAGTGGCAGAAGCCTCGCCGTCCTGCTGGAGTAGAGTGCCGAAAATACCGGTTTTTCCCACCAAGGACCCAAAGGTCCTGTGTCCCAGAATCTACAGTGGGACAGTATCCCTCGAAGCTGGATTATAACTGTCGGAAATCAACAAGTCCTAGCGTCGATTATGATCAGCACCAGACGTAGCACAGGAATGAGGGGGGATGATATTATTTACCTCGGGTGCGAAAGGCCAATTATCGAACGCTCTGAGAATCAGCGCCCAATCCTTGATATCCAGACTCCTGATTTGCTTCTTGATGTCGACACGTTCTTCAGGTGGGAGGCTTGGGTCTGTGAGCTTTTTTAGGAGGGTTTGAGCACCCGGCGCCAATGACCTATCCGCGGGAGAACGGAGAAAGCTCAGACCAATGTTTAACATTCGCAATGTTGGGAAATATGACATACCCAATAGAAGCCTTCAAGGTGTGCCCTTTCAGCACAAACAGCTTCCTTAAACAATAATCCCACTTCTCCAACATGGCCGTTCCGATAACCTGCTCCTCATGTGGCAACACGTTCACTCCAAGCATCGGATGCCCCAGTTTCCTAACATCTGGTCTCTTCGGCTCCACCTGTTTTGCGATCTTGATGGTAGTCGGGTGGAAGTGCTCATCGTATGGTAGTAACCTCTCGGGAGGGAGGGTTAACGATAATTCCGCCGATGCCTCGGCAATAACGCTTAGCTTGCATCTAGCGGATCGAGTGCCAGGTTCTGCTGATGAACGCTGTTTTTGGTGTAGTGTACGTTTCGTGAGAAAGATGCTTTTGGGTTGAAGAGGAGGAAAACACCGAAAGGTAAGCGATGAGAAAACGAAGAAGTGAATAACGATGGTCGTCGAACCGAACGGCGGTCGAAGGACGTATCAACGAACTGATACGAGCACACGTGAGAGCACGGGAAGACAGTTGAACTGGCGCGGGAACGGATGGGTGGAAGGGGGGTGGACGGAACACCGACGGTATTCGCATTCGGATAAGGTTGTATGGTCGCCTGGTTGTCTCCCAACCGACGGTACAAGGTGGGGGTTGGGGGGAGGTGCCAGAAAGGTCGGCAATCAGCATGGAAGAGGGATACGGCGTGGTGAAGAGACACGTGTGATGATGCCCAGGGTCGTGCTCGCCTCCACACGATGAAAGAAAGAAAAAAGAAGCGCGGCGTGCGGGACATGTCGCGGCTGCCGTCGGTGAACGGAGGTTTACACAGCCGAAAGGGACAACGAAAGAAAATTTTCGGATCTCATGCATCTCACCAACAGGTTATGACACAAAGCTTGCGTTCAGCAGAAACGTCGAACGTTAATTGACGCGAGCAGTCGGGAGTGCGTGATGGGTGGTGAGCTGTTGTGCACCGAGCGCGTGGCAAAACGGAACAACCAGATGCAGGGTAAGCCCAAGCGAGTAGAAGTGAATTGGCACTGCGAATTTCAAGGCAGGACAAATGTGTTCGCAGGCCGGGCATCAAGGGATCAAAGATAGGCAGGGTGAGATTAGAGATTGGTTATCGTCAACACCCAATACTGCTCGTAACCCAATCGACTATGTCGGTGACATGTCTTCTCAGAGATCAATGTGCAGCGCAAACAACACATCACCCACGTGTCGATCGCGGTCAAAGCGAATCAGGCGACCTCGGCACATCGCTGACGGCCTCACCCGGCAAGGAAGAAGAAAAAGGCAGGAGAACCGGATGTCGGTGGAAGGTGAGAGACCGTAGCGGAATTGAATGGGCAGGGGCAGATCACCTGCTCGATTGGATCAAAGAGCATCGCAGAGGTCGCGGGCGCACCCCCAGGCTATGTTGGAAATGGGTAAGGGGATGTTCTTCGTCACCCCGTTATCCCTAGGAATCAACAAGGCTGCCCTTGGCCGGATACCACGGATCCAAAACCTCGCCGAGTCGGTATGACCTTCTGGGGACATATGGGCGATGAGCGAAGGGGCGTTCACACACCGTGCCCCATTCAGATTGAACTGAACGGGTCGAACGGAGACGCGAGCCCGACAGAAGTAGGCCGTACCTCCCACCCCGATGTTGAGATGGAGAAACAAAGAGCCGAACGAAAAAACAAACAAACGGAAATGCCAACAGAAGGCGAAGGGACAGTGGATGTAAGATGGAATTCCAGAAGAACTCACTTGCCAGACCCACTCTCCCATAATCAAATTGAGGGGAACCCTGCCGTATCTGAAGAGCCAGGTCTTATCGGGTATGCACCTCAAGAACTGGTTCACGAGCTGTTCGCCAGTGATTGAATGCGGAATGTGGCTGATGAACTGCAGGCTTGGGTGGACTGTATGGGGATGGTGTATAGTGTCAAGTTCATATCGTGAAACGAGGTGTTAGTATCGCACCTCCATCCTCCCAAGGGACCGTCGGTACATCATCTAACCACCCTTGCTCGTCCAGCATAGAATACGTGTCCCAATTATATCCGCTGTGAGGGAACACCTTGACCCTATCATCTACTTCTTCCAATGGCTACGTAAAGGGAACGACATGTCAGGTTCGACTGTCGTGAGGCAAGGAGTCCAGCGCGTATGCGCTGCTAGCGGCCCGGTTACCTTAAGGTATTTCAGATACCCAGGCTGTTCTTCCAACACGATCAACTTATCGAAGCTATCCCTCGGAAGTGTGAGCAAAGCCCTCGTCAATGCTCCAGGACCTAGAAACCGCAATGTCAAAGGGGTGAGTATATATGTGTGGCGACGGGAACTGCAGAAGCGTGGGGCGCACCAGGGAAAGCCTCAATAATAACCTTCGGTGCCCCCTTCGAAACAGTTCCACTTCCGTTGACTCCGCTGGCATTTATGAGGGGTTTCGTCCACTTTGTGAAGCCCTCCGCAAGAGCTCTGGCGGTGTCGGGGTTGCGTATGGAAATCCTCTCTCGCAGTGCGAGGGGACTGCTGGAAGGGACGAATATCGGTCTCCATTCTGACTGGTCAGGTAATGGTGGAAGGGCGGCCAGAGGGATTCCGTTCGGGTTGGATGTCGAGGTAGAGTACGGGAAAGAACCCGAGGTTCTGTGTAGGAATTGGGACACGCGTGTTGACGAGACCGACGCCTGGTTGAAACCTGAGCGAGGAGCGCATTTCAGCGGCGACCTCGAGACAAGGGATGTAGAGAACATGGTCGTCTTTCTTGACCTCGTCGGTGACGGAATGGCGGACGGAGTTTGTACTCGGATGACGATCGAGATTCGTCGCGTCGCGTCGAACACGGTTGATACTGGGGGACGTTGTGATAAAATACAAAGTACAACATTCACTTGTGCAGAAACACGCTATACGATAGTTGTATACGGTCAGGGGGGGAACTAAGGTTGAAGATCGTCCAAAGAGTCGGGAGAGAAGCATACAGGGCGTTCGGGCGTCGGTTGGTTCGAATGGGCAGTCGCGGAAAATAAAAAGGGGGCGGCGCTAAGAAGGAAGGGGAGGTATTACAGAGGCGAAAGTGAGGGTAAGGGGCGCAAAGGAATTCAAGGGGGAGCAGGGGGAAAGGACCAAATCTACGCGTTCAGTAGCTGCTATCGTATCGCCTTCTCCTGTAGCTTCCGAAAATGCCACAGGCGCCGGTGAAGAACCCGATGAAGAGGGCGATAAGGGCACCGAGGGTTAGCCAGTTGGCATTACCGTACTGAGCGCTGACCCCGTTGTCCCTGAGGACATTCCTGGAAATCCCCCAAAGTACCATGTCGATAACCCAAGCAATGAGGGTGCAGATAAAGGCGAGGCCAGAGACGAGGGACATGAATACCGTCCCCGAACGGTGGTATGCAGCACCGCAGAGGCCGAAAATGACAGCAAGACCAGAGAGGCCAGCAGCTACGCGAGACAAGGTCAGAAACGCGATCGGATGGAACCATCGGGGGAGAGCAACTGACCGATTGGGTGGAGGATGAGAGTGAAGGTCAGATTATGGATGATATTAGACGAAAGTCTTCCATCGCTGGAGATCTCTCGCGTCAGGACATGTGGAAACTTTCGTGTACCGGCAAGGAAGAAAAGGGAGGGGAAGTACTGACTTGTAGCCCCTGAAGGCAGGTGGGAACTCATAACCAACGCTGGTACCGGAACCGGTGTAACCGAATACACCGAAGCGGATTCTGCCTGCTCCAGTGCCTGCGTTGAGGAAGTAGACGGACTCCCAAGTTGGGGGCGAAACGGAGACGAAGATGAGGAGAAGGCATGCGGCAAAGCAGAAGAAGAGGCCCGGGAGTGCTGCACTCGCTGCCATTTTATCTGGTCGTTGAAGGGGGAGAGTCGTGAGCCGTGAGGATAGGGGTGGGGTGTACAACGGGTGGGCGGAACAGACTTTATATTAGTCCCGCGGTGATGTCATCCACCCTCGACCAGCACAGGCTCAAGCTGTGGCGCAGCAGATTCCACTCTCATCACTCCCCACACCACATAACCTAGCAACTGATATCTCAAGCATCCGTATCTGGAGTCTCAGCGGAGCTTTTTCCAGCTCTCTACGTCATCTTCGCGCCCACGTCATGACCCCAGGATTTTAAGCACACGTTTCTTTACGGCGGCGAAGGCACTCGGGTATCTTTCGTCGTACGTAAGTAGATAAGCCACAATGGTTGTCCATTTTTCTCTCAACTGCACTTTGATTTGCGCACACAGCCGGCCGTGGTTCAGAGACCGCAGGATCTTGGTGTTGGTGGACATGGCCTGGAAGGCTGTGTCGGGCCTCAACGGTCCGGATTCAATATCCATCCACTGAGCAAGAAGCCCTGGTTCCCACGAACGACATCCACCCCAACCGACTCCTTCGGCGGGCCCTCGGTGCCGCTGCATGGGGACCCGCTCCAGGTTCCCATTTTGGTGCCGCGTCGGCGCGGCCATGCGTACAGACCCAGACTATGTATGGCATGGCGACCGTCGAACGCTGGATTCTGCGGTAATGAACACGGCCCATGCCTCCACCGTGAAGTTCCACGTATCGGCTAACCGCGACTCGTCCTCACTGGTGGTCGAAGGGAATAAATTTATCGGGCCTCCTGTTTCGGAACGGCTCGTTGCCGTCAAAGCCTCCTTCCTTTGTACCAAGGCCATGAAACAAATTTCAATCATCCAATTAGGTTATTCGAAAATGGTCCATTGTCCGTTCAAGAACTCGTGGCCCGTTGGCCACCTTACGGTCTCGAGGGCTATAAATCATGGTGCTCTAACGCGTTCTTGTGTTTTCTCCTCGCCGCTCTTCGTCTCTTCGCTGCGCGATCCGATAATCTGGCACTCTCAAACTTTTCGTCTTCTGTTCTAAAACCTTCTCCAGCGCATTTTCGCTGTTGACCACCGAGAAACGATGTTTCACATGCGCAAACTTTCAAACACGCGTTCCACCCCCGTGGTCTTTTCATCCAAACCGACCAAAACAAGGTGGGCCCATGGACAGTGGACCTCAATCTACCCGGAGACTGACGATTGTGCCTCTAGGGATACCACCCCCACCCCCACCCCCCCCACTAACCACATCTCCACAAAGCCACACCACCGACGTGGACGGCCAAGCATCGACAAGTCCCAGGTTTCGAAACCCTTCCCTATCCTTGCCCAAGATGAAAGGGAGCTGTTCGACGTGATAGCCTCCGGAAGTGCCCAAACGAGGGTCCGAAGGGTTCCCAAGGTCGCTGAGAAGAAGGTCAAGGTTGGCGATCCAAAACTCGTCAAGTCCAGCCCTAAGCCCAAGCCAAAGGTTGTCGACGTACCTTCCCAGTCCTGGTACACCCCAGCACCGGCTCAGCCCCTCGCAACGGGTGCCCTGCAACGATCCGTCTCCAATGTTACGCCTCGGACCTCCCCCTCTAAGGTCGACGTGGGCAGGGCAAACTCGACTAAGGAGGTCTGGAGTCACCTTCGCACCAGGTCAGACACGCGATGGGACGGTGTCGAACAGACGAAACGACATGTTCATAAGGGATTGATCACACACACCGATTGCCCTTGGGTTGAGTCGAACGGCGATCCGCACCCGCACGCTGGGTCACTGACTCAGTATCAACCTGTACGCTCCGCGACCATGGGCTCGTACGAGTCCGACGAGACGGCCGTCGAAGGCGAGGCCCCCATTCGTGTGGACGCTAAGGTGGATGGGTGGGCTCCGGCCAAAGATGTCCAGGACACTCTTCGCCCAACGGTCAGGCTGGTCTCGAAGTCTCTCCCTGACCCTCCGGTTTTCGACTCTCTCCCGTCCAGGTGGTCCCAGTCGACCGGATCTGTCTATAGCGACAGCGACCCGTTCCGGTACGACAAGATCCTTGACATGTTCCCCGCCCCGCCCAACGTGCCGAACGCGGATTGTTTTAAGGAGGACTTTGACTCTTTGTCTACTCCGCCGGTTTTCATGTCTTGCTCGAACCACAGTTCCAGCTCCGTCGTTACGATCACACCTGCAGCCACCTCGGACTGCCCCACCGTCAGACCTCTGAAGATTAACGCGGTCCAGCAGCCAAAGGTCGCCGCCGTTGTTCATCAGACCCCCCGCGCGAGCTGCTCCTTCACTCAGGCCCAGGATTCGCTTGTCCTGCTGCGTGGCCGTGTCCATCCCCAACCGTTGATGAAGGGTAGCGTCCACACCTCAATCCCGGTCACCGGTGCTGCCTCGGACCCGCGACGAATATCCTCTCCCGCCACCCGCTCTCATGGTCGAAACCGGCCTGAAAAGTCCTCTACTCCCTCAAATAACCGAGCCCTCAGAGAACCCAACCCCTGCCAGCTTTCTGGAGAGATCAAACAAGATGACAAACAGTCCAAGGAAGAGCAAAACAACGAATACTATTTTCCAA
>Ga0307509_10001518_pt1 | contig 39158 bp, 43 predicted proteins | sample 10_EM_MG_FD_202245 | JGI IMG/M metagenome (GOLD analysis project Ga0307509, IMG submission 202245) | Populus trichocarpa ectomycorrhiza microbial communities from riparian zone in the Pacific Northwest, United States - 10_EM | ecosystem: Host-associated > Plants > Roots > Unclassified | place...
AGGACTGATATGCAAAGATACCAATAATTCAGGACCTGATAGCCCATTCAAATCCTACTTTATTTTCTCCTTCACCTTTCTACACTATGGGTCTTATTGTAGACATCTATGCTGACTTGTGGTTTGATGAGAAAGCATGTTGCACATCACAATTGAGTGGTAAAGAATATCATGGAGCCTCTTACATAAACTATATTTCTTGGCTTTTATTTGTGTGTCAACCAGACACACTTCTGTATCTTTCATTTGAACAGATTATGCTAACTTCACAAAATGCTAGTTTCCGGCTGCAACTTGTGTTTTGGGATTATAGCACTATCCCTAAGCAACGACCGCCAGACGCACCCTAAGTTGAACTCCATTCTTCCCAACTCTGACCCTTTTCTTCTATTGTTACTGGAATAGCTGGGTGGTTAAATGGTGGAGGATCTCTCCCTCTTTCTTTCTTTCTTTCTTTCTTTCTTTCTTTCCCTCTGCCTTACTGCTTGTACCATCTCTTTCGACCGGAGTATGGAATGAAGAGAGAGAGAGAAGAGTCATTAGCTTCCGGCGTGCGAATGTGAGATTGGAAGAATTTTTGGTGGTCGTTGGGCGTTGTGCTAAAACTACAGGTATCATACCGGTACCTCTAACACAGGCTTTCCTCTACTCGAGTACTTAACTGTGTTGTAATACGTAGACAACGTTCAATGTATCGCTTTGGGTGGAGTGGCTAAAACACTGTTGACCGGATCGGTGAGAGTTTGGTTTTCTCAATCAGGCTTGTGTTATTTGCTAAGGGACTGGTAAACCGGTTCATGGGATACTTTGGTTTTATTCTAACTGAATGAAATCTATTCGAGTGCCCTTGGGTGAGCTGCTATTGCCCGCTCGCCATGATACCGTAAAAACTGGAATAATCGAGTCGTGTGCTATGTAAACTAGTCAGAGTTGCCTCCTCTGGTAAGGTCTGATGTTTTTTTTTGTTTTTTCATGTCTCTCGGAGGGGCTGAGCAGCTCTTCTTTTGCTGTGTTTTTCGCCCCTTTTCTAAAGTAGAGAATTCCCAACGACATAGCACACGATTCGATTATTCCAGTTTTTACGGTAGGTGGTCTTCTGCCAGGTTGTGATTGGCATATCATGTTCAACAGGAGAGTGGAGGTGGAACTAGCTATTAAGGCATAACCCAATGACTTTTTCGTCACCAAGATCATAACATTATCCGTATTTTAAAATGGCCTCTTTTTTATCTTTCTTTCCATTTTTTTGTTCTAACAATGTTATTATGAAGTTGTCCTCTAGTTCCTAGCAAAAATATCCCGAATACTTTCAGCAGACCCTGTTAACACAGTCTCAACTTCATCCCGTTTGTAAAAACAGAACACACAATTTCACCATAGTATCATAATTATTATCATACTTGTATCATACCTCCGTGAAACATTTACAGCAGGAAGTTAAGGAACAGTTGTTTAGGACTAACCAGCCAAATATATTCCTGTCGGTTCCGGTTAATGGGTTCCTGCCCTTGTACGAGTACGAGTACGATCATAGTATGATATGATACATTCTCCTTTTTTTTTGCCTTGCTCCCGTTATGAAATCACGTGTAAAGTTAGCTATTTTCCTTTCTTTTTTTAGTATCGCCTCTCGACTTTGTGTTGTCATTGCTGTTATTAACTGCCCGTTTTCTGTCTTATATTATTACCCGCTTGGTTTTTTATTCTGCTCAAGAAGCACATTTGCCTTGCCCTACCGGTATTGCTGGTTGCTAGAGTACCGGTAAATACCAGTATCATAAGTGGCACAAGTGCACCTCTGTGGTGGTTGGTTAATCTAACAGTGCGCATTTTCTACAGTACCGGTATGGAAAGCTAGGTGGGGGCCAAGTTCCCTTGTCGCCAAGCTTGCACACAGCTTGTCTAATATCTGACAAAAAATAGACTACCGGTATGGTACCGTATCTGACAAGAGGACAGGGCTGCTTGGGCGGTTGTGTAACAATGGCAGTATTTCCCGACACCCAATCGCCAGATTCAAGTACCGGTAGGGCCCGCAGGGGTCAGGGGTGTCCACGACACCCCACGTTCACTTCACCCCCTTTACCTAACCCGACAACAAACCCTCGGCTGAACCGGACAAAAGTTTGTTCTATGATACCGGTGCAATATTATGGTACTTGTGCTCGTACTACGATCTACCGCCCGGCCGGAGACCCCCTTACCTGGCCCCAATACCTCCCCCCCCTCTGCTCCTCCTCGTCCCATCATCCACCCCACCCACTCATCCACTCACACTCGCTCATTCATGAAAAGGCCCGCCTAACTCTCGGCACACCATTGTCCCGCACATTCCGGCTATAATATGGCATCATAGTAAGCTGTGATGTAACTTCAATTGACGTCTTTGAATGAGCCATCAGAGCAAAAGTAGCAAGGTGCCGTGGGAGAGGAGAGGTAGGAGAGAAGAATGAAAAAGTAAAAAGGGAAACGCCAATTTAAAAAGAAAGAAAGACAGAAACGCAGAGTAGAGCCGAGCTGCCGGCTCTCCCACTCGCCTGCGAATATATGGGCGAAGGGAAAAGTGAAAAGGAAGAAAATAAAAACAAAGCAGAGCAGAGAAAAGGTTCGTTTTATCCCCATGTGGTGTATGCATGCGTGGATGATAATAACATCAGTAACAACGTGTGGAAACTGCCTCTATCCCATCCATGGCAACCCTCCCCCAACATACTATCCAGGTATAATAGCAAATCCCGCTTATTTATTTCCCCCCTTCTTCTTCCCAACTCCAAGCAAGAAGTCCTTCCCTTTATCCGCCCAGCCTCTATAGTCAATCTTGGTATGATCGATGGGCGCCGGTTTCGCCATCTCCGCCGCAAGGCGCTCTCGCTCCTCCTCTTCATGGCGGAGTCTTATGAGATCTGAATCGGTAGAGTGGACGACGTTGCCTACACCCTATTCACCGGTGCAGCATAGTTAGCTTCAGCACTCTGAGGTGGTGTAGGGAGGGAGAGGGAGAGGGAGAGGTAACGTACTCTGCGGCCGCCATGGAAGGAATCAGAGCTGCTAGGACGCCTAAGCTCCCCTCCGACATCTACATCTTGGGAAGCGCGAGCGAATTCCGGGTGGGCGGAGTCGTTGACCGCCATGTTGCCCTAGTTGTTGTGGGGGAAGGAGTTAGTTCCGCAGGGGGAGAGATATATATAAGGGAGGTGGAGAGTTACTGTTCCGCCGCGGCCGGTGGTGTAAACTGGGCTTTTCAAGGTCGGGATGCGAAGGTCCTCAGGGGATGCTTCGTGGGGATGCTCGTCTACGCCGATATTTCCGGCTCCTCCGCGTCCTTTAAGAAAAAACTCAATTAATCCTTTCCCTTTCTTTTATTTTTCCTTTCGTCTGGTAGATTTCGTAAGGATGGGGTATTCGATTGCTAATTGCCAACTACTAACCGTGGCTGGTCTGGAGGTGAAGAATTGATGGGTTAGATCAGTGGTTTCTTTGTTCGTGAAGGTCTCGATGAACGAATGAATGAGAATGGATGGATGGATGGATGGGGAAAAAACTCACAACTCGAGCAAGATTACTATAACCGTCCAAGGACTGACGAGGAATTGTAGGAGTAGGCATTGAATCTCGAGCGGCGAAGACGAGGTTTATGTTTTGTGGAAGAAGCAAAGAAAAGTCCCTGGTTTGCTTTTTTTCTTTTTTTCTCTTTCGTCCTTGTCAAAAAGTGAAGGAAAAAAAACAAAGGACAGAACGAAAGAGGAAAAAGAAATGAGAGGAAAGGGGAGGAGGATCAGGCAAGAAAGAACGGCAGTAGAGACGGTAAGTGGGAGAGCTACCGGCAGGTCTTCAGAGGTCTTCAACACGACACAGTGTTTTGCACAACACGATATCGACAGCTGCTCTGTTTGATACCCAACTCAACTCATACAGACTGAAGGTTGGATGGGCCTCGATGGATGAAAGAAGTTGACTTCCCTTTTTTATTTAATTTCACTCTTCCTTTCCTTTGCAAAAAGAAGAAAAAAAGCACCATGAGAGAGTTAGCCAGACTCTACTTAATTTATATCTTTCATCCCTCTCATGTTACACACTCACTCACGCATACACACACACACACTCACTCTCTCTCTCTTACTTAACTAAATCCTACCACCGCCTCGACCGCTCTTGTCATTCTGTCCAATTCGCACCGCACGCAAGTAGCCATTGTATGTTCTCGACACTAAAATAGCTAGAGTACGGAAACAAAGTTAAAATCCAATGGAGCGGTAGAAAAAGTGCGACAATTTTATCCAGGAATGTGCATTTCTCCTCACACTCCGGTATTCCTAGGACACAGCTGAACTACCATACAGAAGCACTTCTACACCCCCTATCAGAGGGGGGAGAGGGGAAAGCTAACTACCACACATATCCACCCAAGTAGGCATGCCTTTCTCGTGCATTTCTGATTGAAAAAAAGTTAGGTAATGTATCTGCAATTGTCGTGTTACAGCTTGGGGGGGACGTAGGGTAGGGTTAATTGAGGAAGGTCCTGAGGTTCTGCGGTCCTTGCAGATGTGTGTGATTGGTCGGTTGGACTACCAGTCCAGCAACCGCCCAACTAGACTACTTGAGGTACGGAGTGTATAAATTATAGGTGGGCGGGAACGTCATGTCGTATACTCGAGTAGTGAAGAAGTCCGCCTTGGAAAGTTAAAGTGAGGTGAGCTTCACGAAAACCCAATAATCCAATCCGAGGCTACAGTAATGACATCCTTCTTTTCCCTTCCCTTCAATTCCTTCGATTTTCCCACCTGGATGCCTTGCTGCAAACCATTCCTTCTTTGATTGTTGCCTTCCTCCCTTCCCGTCGGACATTTCCGAACCAGGTACACGTACTCGAGTACTGTACCTAGGAAGCGGTCCAAAAAGAAAAATAAATCATGTGTGCGTGTGGGAGGAGGGTTTGATGTGATATGGTGCGGTATGGAGGACCATTACTCGAGTAGTCTACCTGTGGACAAAGAGAGCATGGCGTTACAAACGGACTCGAGTATTCAAGCGTAACACATAATCTGCGGCGGGCGTTGTGGATTAGATTAGATTATCGTGCTGCAGAGGCCCTAGGCTGGCTTGTTCGGCTCCGAGGAGATATGATATAGTTTTGTGGGTCAAGTTGCTGCTGCTGGGTGGTGCAAGGGGCTGAAGATGAGAGCGGTGAATGGGAAACAAGGAAGGGAAGGGGGGAGAGTGACAAAAGGGGCGAAAGGTAGAGGAGCCAAGAGAGTTCAGGTTAACTGATAAGGGGAGTATCATACCTAACCTGACCTTTGTAGCTTTGCTAATACGAGTATCGCCGCCGCTCATTGGTGGGAGAAGAATACCGGAAACGGGCGCCCATTGCTCTCCATCTCTAGGAATGATTTCCTATTATCTTTCGCTTCCCAGATAAACACTGGTACGGATAATACTTAGGTAAACAAATTCCCCAGACCGTTCCGCATAACTACCGGTACGCCAGGATACAGTATTCACGATACCCGTACCATCTGTAGCCACAAGTACTAGTACGAGTACCGTATAGCCTTGTACTCGAGTACCGGTAATAGACATCCAGATTGTCCCTCTCGTCATCTCCCCCAATCCGCTGGTGTCGCTCTCCCTCGCCCTTGCCCCTACCGAGGAAACTCGACCCAACACACCCTCCCCCAGAGGGTCTCTCCCTAATAACAAAAAAATACAGCGTCTCTAACTCTCTCTTCTAACTCTATTTTTGTGCACCTTGTTTCTCCCCCCCCCTTTTCTCATAGAACGACGATGGTCTCCTCGAACCTTTCCACTCCACATCCTTCCTTCTCGGAATACACTTTCCCATCGCACCGATTACGAGCACTACAAGATGGAAACAAGACGCCCTTGGTCCTGGTAGCGTGCGGGAGCTTCTCGCCAATTACGCACATGCATCTGCGCATGTTCGAGATGGCAGTGGATCATGTCAAGCAAGGGATGAGCGACTTTGAGGTTGTGGGCGGGTACTTGAGTCCTGTTAGCGATCGGTATAATAAGGCTGGTTTGGCGAGTGCGGCTCATCGGTGGGTACCGCTCTTCCACCCTTTGGGTGGGAATGCCTGCTGATGGGGGGAATTGACCAGAGTACGAATGTGCGAACTAGCCTGCGACGAGACATCAGACTGGCTAATGGTTGACCCCTGGGAAGCCGTGCAACCAGAGTACCAACCAACCGCCGTAGTCCTGGACCATGTCTCTCACGAAATAAACCACAATCTCGGCGGCATTCCCTACCCCCCACTCTCACCCCCACTCCCACCTACCAACCTCCTATCCGTGCCCTCTCCCACCACCGCCACCCCGCGTAAACCAGCCCGAGTAATGCTCCTCGGTGGATCCGACCTCCTGCAGACAATGTCGCAACCGGGGGTCTGGTCGCAGTCCGACCTCAACCACATCCTCGACACCCACGGCCTCTTCATAATCGAGCGGTCTGGCAGCGACATTTCCGATGCCCTCGCCCCGTTGAAGGAATGGAGCGACGCCATGGGGAAGAACTGGATGGAAAACATACATGTCGTTCGCCAATTAATTGCTAACGATATTAGCTCCACACGCATCAGGCAGTTTCTCAGACAGGGGATGAGCGTGCAGTATCTTTTGCCCAAGGTTGTTATTGAGTACATCCGTGAGAGGGGGTTATATAGGGAGGTAGAAGGGTTCAAGGAGAGTAGGGCGAGTTCTATGCCTCCGCTTAGAAGGGAGGCGGTTGATCGCGCTGTTAAGAAGTGGAGGGACTCTGTGAAGGCTGAAGGTGGGGAGCGGGGTGGTGGTAAGGGGGAGGAGGAAGAAGAGATGAGGGGGAGGGAGGTATAGCTAATCAGAAGGGGAGGGGAGGGGAGGTCGACCTGAGAGGCAGTTATTGGGCCAACAGTAGGGAATTGTAGACGAAGGAACGGAGCTAGGCGTGAATATGCGGGGTTCTTTTTTTCTCTCTTTCTTCTTCTTCTTCTTATCCCTCCCCTCTCCTCTTTTGTTCATCTACTTATCCCGTTTTTGGGAGTTTTAGATTGTATTGTACTGTTACCTGCTCACTACCCAAGTCGCCGGATCGAAGTTGCTCTCATTCTGGTGATGCACCAAACGGGGGCAACTTCAATCTGGCAACCTGAGTATTTTAACAAGAAGGTTGATTTTTGTCAACCAATTGCACAAATCATCACTCGGGGAACAGCTTGCGGCAAATAGAGCTTGACTCGAAACTCGACCGTAACTCCCTGAAGGCGATAATCGCAAGCTAGAGGAGCCACCTGCGGTCTGGCGCCCTTCCGTTAATTCTATCATACAGCACACCTATCAACACACCCCCGCGAGCCTGACAACCAATTTGCACCCCTCTACCCTGAGAAATCCACCCTATACAAAACCCTAATTCCTTCACTCCCACTTGGAATGTCCCTCCAAAAACAAAGTTACCACACCGTCGTCTTAGTGGCCGATATTTTCATTCCTATCGTTTTGAGGGGGGTGCCGCAGTGGCTGATGGTGTGCGATCCCTGACGCATACAGGCTCCAATTTAGGCACTATCGGGATTCTTGTTGACCAACTCATTCGTAGAAATGAGGAGGAGAGGAAAGCCAAAGGATTGTTTATAGCATGCCGGCTTGACATTAGATATGTAAGCCCGCTGTCGGTAGGAGTGCGGGATTATGTATGATGATAATGGTGAGGTGTGGGTATGTTGACATTATGGACGTAGGGAATGGATGGGGATTGTCCGTCTTTCCATGACACTGTTCCTGCTATCCTCCTTCCTGATCGTGGTGATTGGGGGGGGGGGTTCCCTTCATGAACCTACCAGACGCCTAAATTTACTTGTACGATACTCGTATATGTTACGGTGAGTGGGGGAAGGGGGGGTAGCATTAAATACCCGTTCGGAGTCATAGGGTATCAATCGGTCAGCATAGAAGGGGTGGTGGGGGGGAAGGAAGCACGGTTTAACCCCCCGCCATCACTGGGTCTTATAATGCAAAAATCCGTAATCCATAATCACCGTTGGATGGACTGTTACTTATCCCCCCCCCACTACAATATCACTTGGAATAACCTGTCTAGCATGTTGGACAAAGTCAAATATCAAGAGCCTGACCTACACCCATCACGGTTGCCAGGTCAGCCCACCTTATTATACACACACCAATAATTTAATTAGTCGCTCATCATGAATTTATCATCACTGGGCAGGACACCAGCTGGACCGGCGAAGTAGGAAGGGGGAAGAAGGGAGGAGGGGCAGGCGACTTCCCACTGACCTCGAATGGGCCAGTTGGGGGAGGATGGTATGTAAATCTGCTTACGCCCCGTGAACCAGGTATGATACAGCAAAAGTTGGCGGGATTCACTCGACCTTATATCTCCCATTGTCAAGACCCCTAGGCAATCTCGGGGGGTTCTAAAGGCACTTTTGTGTACCCCGCTAAAGGTTGCTTTTGTGATCATACTACCGCTCGTTGATACTTGTATTGTATGATACATGATGATTTGACGCTAGGGAGTATTATCGCCCTCCCCATTTCCCCGATCTGGGAATGGCTGCGGTGGGTATCGTACTATTGGTCTGCGGGGGTTTGAGGGGTTGGGTAAGTTACATCTCTGACAAGAAGAAGCCATTGATGGTTGGATGGGAGGGGAGGTATGTCGTGCTGGGGGGTGGGGTAGAGGATAGGTAGCCGGATAGGTAGGAAACAGTAAGTGTGCTGACGATGACGTCGGAGATTGTCGGACTCGAAATTCTTAATCCGGGAGCCACGGCGGGGCGGTACAGTACTATACTCGGCGTGGGCTTCTGTGCTGTATACTAGTCCTCAAATGCAAATTTCCTAAGGGAATGAGGGCACTATACCAGGGTAGGATACACTGCCACAAGACAACTAACCTGAGCTTCGACACCATCTCAGTACCAGAACCCTCCAGCGAACAAGGAGGGCCTCGAGGGCCGCGCAGCCCACCAAGTTACCAACACCAGCTTGGAGAAGAAACATGGCCCCATCGAGGGAAGAAGAGGTAAAAAAAAGTGATACATCAACCACAGCTTGCTGCCCATGTCCTGTCCCAGTATTCAGAGAAATATAAATTTAGGTATCATAGTAGGAATGCTAGTATGTTAAGAGGAAATGTGTATTAGGCTATGCATTGAAGAGCTCAAGGGATTTATGTACCACTAAGGCAGACGGCCCCATCCCGTCGGAGCTCCTACGTTGAGAGGTACAGTCTGTTTGATTCGTAATAGCTTTCATGCCTCATAGCTTCCTTAACCACGCCTTTTTCCCTGAAGGCTTACCCTAATTGGGTTGGAAATGCATTACCATAATATATTATTAGTTAAGTTAATAGAGCTAGAGAATTCCCCAAACACTGCTCCGCTATTTAAAATGATGCAGACAACTAACGATCCACAAGGGTTCACGCGTCCACAAACTACGTCCTTCTCTGATGCTACCATACGCCCTCAGAGAGGGCCGGGAAGGCAGGGTGAGAGCAGACAAGAACCCAACATCTGGCTTTCTGCGCCAGACCCTGGTTCCTCCTTCGCCGCCCTCTCTGAGGGCATGCGATCTGTTTTCTTCTTCCTCTCCGGAGAGAACTATTATATATATCGCCCACGTGGGGAATTGGGCCCGGGAAGCTAGGTAGATCAAGTTTGCTGGAACTATGATACACCCTGGACTATGATCCTTGCATTATGTGCTATCCTGTTTATTAACAGGTTGGAAGGGAGGAAGGAGGGAATGGGGAAATAAACAAGATGACCTGGGCTATCGTAAGGGATAATAACGGGAACTCACAGCTTGAGAAGGTTATCTAGTAAGGATAAATAGAACAACACAAAACCATTGCAAAAGGGCACCCGATGCTGGGGGGGGGCGATAAACAAGCAAAGACAAATCACAGATATTGATAAGAGCTCTCCATCTCCAGGCGAGTGCTCACAATTCGAATATCGGTGATGAGAGATGCTGCAGAGCATGCATGTACTGTAAAATCTCAAATAATTGGACCTTGTGCTATGTCGTTGGAGTTGCCTCCTCTGGTATGATCAGGCCTGGCGTTTTTTTGTTTTTTTGTCTCTCATTGGGGCTGAACAGCTCATATTATGCCGTGATCCCCCCCTTTCCTAGGCAGGGAATTCTGGACTACAGAGCACAAGGTCCAATTATTTGAGATTTTACGGTATGCCCAAAGCCTTCAAGTTAGGCACCTCAACATGACGATAGGTGTGTAGCAGAGAAGTGCCCAGTGTTCCCGGCTTGCAAAAACCAAGCTCAGGAAAGACCCCACTTGAAAGTCGGGTGTCAGCTGTTTAGCCTGGTAGGCCATATCCGAATTCCTTCCGAGTGCTGTAACATGAAGAATGGGAGTCGAGGAAAGATATCCACCAAGGCAATAACAAACTTTCCATAGTAATTGTTATTGTCGTTATCGCTATTCCCCTTTTAAATACATGTGGCGGTCAGTTGATGTTACAAAAGCAATCGTCTCACGGCGGAGACGCCTAAATAGTTGGGAATAGCTCAACTCCCCCCTCCCTTCCTTTCTCCCTCTACACTTATTACTGGTATTCATCCGTATCACCTAGCCTTCCCCCGAAGTTAGAGCTCATATCTGGTTGCCAATTTGATGGTACGTATGGCAGCAGCCCCTCCGATGCCTATGGCAACCGGTCTGTCCCCTCCCCACCTCACCTCACCCGAGAGAAAGCTGATTGAAGTAGTAACGCTAAGCCCTAGAGCTCAAGGGTCGACTCGCTATGAAAATTTACTAATTTCGCCTCAGTTGGAAGTCTTAGACTTTCCTCATTCTACGCTTCCTGGCCCCTGTCATTCGTGCTAGAAACTGAGTGCTGTGGCGATTCTAGGATTGTCTCGGCAAACAAGACTGGAAGAGATGCATGAATGTACGAGGCTGGCGACATAAATCAGCGGTAGCAACCACAAATCTCATCTTATGAACGATCAAATATTTCAAAGCAACAATGATAGCTGAATAACAGAAGCAGTAGGAAAATTCAAAAAATCAAATGCGGTAGAGAAGATGAATGAGAATAAACAAAAAGCATTAAAACTCTGTTTGCATCCCTTTCCGTTCTTTGACTTGTGCAAGTCTTACAGGCATACTATCAATGTATTGGTTCCATGCAGATGGCTGTAAATGATCCCATTCTTTCTGAACCGCCTTTCTCAGATCATGAATATTTTGAGGAAAGGTATCCGATGCCTAGTCTTCGTTACGGGATAGGGTGGGGCAGGTTTTCTCAGAATGGCCCCAACCTCACTCTGGCTTGGGGCAAGAGTTTTGCCTCTTCTTTCCGCCCCTTCATATACGGCCCCCGACAGGTGATGGGATAGGGTGGGGATTTTCCTTCCCCTGTTGATTAGCCAGATAGGCCCCCGTTCTATAATCCCCTGTTTTTTACCCGGTGCGGGGCGCAATCTTTCACCCTGAGTGATATTGTGTGACTACTAATATATTTTCTTGAAATCTATAATTGTATATTGTATCATAGAAACCTGATCAGACTATCATACTAGTATATATTATGAACTGAGGATATAGAGCTCTATATATAGTGCTAGGATTATTAACATAGTTTGAGCATATCGTTCAAAGTATATGTTTCTATGTCTCTGATTCTATATCTATGATTCTAAGCCTATGATCCTGAGCTTATGATTCTCTGTGCATATGACTCTGAATGTATGATTCTGAGTGTATGATTCATTAAGAAAAAGTACACTTTTGATCCCTATGCCTCATGGGGTATAGGGGGAATAGGGGGCCAAATTATAAAACCCCAGTTGTTGTACAAAGAGATAACAACACGAGATACCATGTAGACTAGGGGAGCCTTGGGTAATATTTGAAGAGCCTGAGGTGCCATTGTCATACAAGCTAAGTGAGATGTACAGAGTCTCATTTGGGACTCCAGAAAGTCTACCAGAAGTGCTGAGACAATGTCAGATACAACAGGAAAAAGAAATCCACATCAGAACAATACTGCAAAAATATCGGAAAAATACATCTGGGCTACTGAGAGGCTTAAAAAGGCTTTTGGAGGACTAAAAGATCCTACAGGTTACAGGCTAATTCAGGTTACAGTTGAGTCCAGATACCAATCCAGGCTAGTAGAAAAGTTTTTCATGGGTTCTATAAATTTCTGAATTTATGTATTTTGACCTTCTGCTAAACTGGCTACTAAGAGGCTATATACATAAAATAGAAAGAGAGTAACAACTTAGAAAAGACACAAAGGGGACATTTAAAGGCTTAAAAGAAAGCTCTCAATTAGGGGAATCTAATAGTACAGCCACTCGTCATAAGTGTTCATGATCTGAGACCTGTTAAATGAGTGGTTGCACCATACCGTGCCGTGGGGTGGGGGGGTACCGGGGGGTAGTAGGATGCTGGGTAGTGGGTAGCGTAACAACGGTTGGTTGTGTGCGTGCGCGTGGGAGTAAGTGAATGAACAAACGAACAAACGAACGAATGAATGGGCAACCAAGTCAATAAGTGAACGATCACCAAAATGATCAACAATCCCATAATAATAATAAATAAATTAAATAGTAGAAATAGAAATAATAATAACTAGTACTTTGTGTAACCTCTCCTTGCTTCCAACACTGCAGCTACCCTATCAGGCATTGATTTCCACAACTTCTCAAAAAACTTCTCAGGAATTATCTCCCAAACCAATGGTAATACATGTGCAAGCCTATTCTTTACTGCCCTCTTTTCCTCCTAGGGTATCTCCAATCCTTGGATACTGCTAGTGTAATCGCTTTTTAAGCTCAACCCATGCATGCTCAATAGGATTCAAATCAAGGGGAATAAGGGGGGTGCTCCTCAATCTCAATACAATTTCTCTCAAACCAAGTCATAACACTATGAGCCTTGTGAACAGGAGTATTATCTTGCTGAAAAAGAATATCTTGCATACCAAAGGAAAACATTTGATCAATAACAGGAAAAAGATGCCTTCTTAAAAGTCTAACATACCTGGTCTTATTGATATTTTGAGTAATGGGAACTAAAGGACCTTTTCTCCAACCCTAAAAGCAACCCCAAACCATAAGAGATATTCCCTTATCCTTTTTTTTTGGATGAATGCACTCAGCCAGCCACTTTTCTCCAGGTTCCCTGAAAACCCATTGTTGTCATGGATCTTTGGATTTCTCCACACTGCATTCATCACTCCAAATAACTCCTTGAAAATCCACAGCTGTCCAATTCTTATGAATAGTAGTCCACTTCAATCGCTTAGCTATATGCTTAGTCTTGAGTCTAGGCCTGGATTTTGCTAGCCATTTCTTGATATTGGCTTCTCTGAGTACTCTGTCCAGTATATCATATAATATTAGCTAACTGAAGTCATAGGCTATCACTCAGGGTACTACAAGAATGCCGGGTTTGTTTTTATTACCTGTAGAAAGTGATACACCAGGTGCATATTTATCCCAGAAGTCACATCGGGTTATTTTGCGATTGGACTTAGCTGCCCAGATAATTGTGAGACGCTGTTCATGACTCAGAAGGGAAGGGTGACCAGGACGAGGATGGTTATAGAGAGATAGGCGTTCACATGCTCAGGCAAGGAAGCTTTTAATTGTAGACCAAGGACGTCCAACAATTTGAGCCACAAGGGCTATATTCCGGAGGCAATAGAAAAAGGCAATAAGGATGCCCTTTTCAATGGTGATCATTTCTCTCCTTGATGTCTTAGGAGCAGGTTTATTTTTTGGAGAAGGCTCCGCATATCCAGATCGGTAAACCATAGTTCAATGAGGTTCGACGAGCAGGTACACAATCACCGGGGATGGGTGGGAACACAATCACCGGCCGCAATGAATTTCATGATCTGGCATTTTTGGCGAGGCAGCAGACTAAGCCATTACGAATACTTATGACGAGTGGCTGTAGTATCCACATGGCGATAGCAAGCCTGTAGTCTAAGTAGTCAGTTGAGATAGTTAGAAGTCTAAAGTTCTACCCAAGTGGAAAGGTGTAAATAAGGGACCTTGAAAATGGTGCAAATGGGACATTGGAAGACTTTAAAGAATACTGGTGATGAGGGGAATCTAACTTTGGTATTGGCTTGATGATGGCATGCTGTAACAGGGGCACCCTATAGAGAGGTGAACTGTAAGGTTGCGACTGCACCAAAACTCAAAGTAGAAGATAAAGATAGAGTAAATAATTCTCAAAGAATAAAAACGGTAAAACTTAATATCATTAAGCTGAAAGCTTTACTCAATAAGTTCTCTTGAGGAAAGTTGGTTATCAAAGTAGAATGTCAAACTCTTAAACTTACGTGGATATCAGATTTAAGACTTTGACATTGACCACGACTCTGACCTTGTGCGAGGATCCTGTCCTGCTTAGGGCTGTCTGAGGTCTACCCTCCACCAGGAATTATCCTGCTGGCAGTATCGGACCAACTCGGGTACGCTTAACTCCGTCAATAGGATATGAGTTTCTGCAATACATCTCCAATACAAGCGCAGGTGGAAATACTCTTCCTATCAAAGTCATACTAGTAGCTAACTATTATGACAACAACCAGAGTCAATACCTAGGTGGTGAACTCACTGGCCCAGTGGTAGTTTTGTCTATACAAGCTATGCAGTCCATCATTTAATCTAGACGACGACTACTCAATACAATAATCAGAAATGCAAGCTCCCTCAGTGAGATGTAACCAATGGTTGGGTCAATAGGAGCTACCCATAGCCAGCCTCTCGGGACATACTCTACTGTGACAAGACTCATACCTCTAGAGTCTACTGACAACCTATAGTAATGCTACAAATCAAGAGGAGAAGGTTCCTGCTGGCTACTATGATAATTGTCCTGAAAGCATCCTCGCCTCCTGGGACTCCCTAAGTGCCTCTAGGAAGACTACACTACTACACATAGGTGAAAATAGACTCCTAGGTGCCGGAGGGACCATTTATGTGTAACCCCATATTTGGCAGTTACATTTTGTTTCTTTTTCTTTCAATCAAGTGCGTTTGTTTTATTAAGGTATAAAGACAGCATGCATCTTATCGATATGGCCGACAAAAACCCTATCCTCTTCACACTAGGAAACATCCAAACCCCCAAGTCCCTATAGTATGAGACCAACTGCACATCTCACCTGTTGCCTAACCAAATCCTACGGACATACTCGTGCATATGAAGGAAACAGAAAGGAAAAAAGCAAGCAGGAAGGAGAGGAGAACCCTTAGCGATATCTGCAAAACCAAAAGGTAAACAAAAGAAAGTATACACCCCTGACAAAGGAAATATATGTCTGATAAGTGACGCAAATCAGCTAAGGCTTAGGAAAGAAAAGTATAGACCTGCTCGATGAAGTGGTGCTGGGGAGCGAAACAGTGCCCGGGGGCAGGGTAGGAACTGAGGAAGCAGAGGACATCAAAGAGGGGTCCCTGGGGCGAGTGCCTAACGGCTTTAGCGACGGCCGAGAGGACGGGCGTAACCGAGGCATGTTTTGGTATAGTGACCGAAGGTCGACCGCTCGGAGGGGGTGGCCGTAGGGTGCTAGCGAGGGGTGGGTAGGGCAGTAGGGTGCCAGCCAAAATGGGGAGAGGCAGTGAGGTGCTAGCTAGGAGAGTGTAGTGTGGCTGTAACTGAGCAACGGGACGAAAACCAGGGAGGGGATGAAGGAAGGACCAGTTCAAACACTTGAGACGACCAACTAGAGTGACAGCGGCTGATGCTTTTCCAAATGCGAAACGAAGACGAGGTAGTGAAGTTACTAACCGAAGCATTCCCCGACAGGACCACGTAATCAGGACGGAAAGGTACTTCGCAATGGGCTTGGAAAGCTCAGCGCCAGCCGTGAGTGAAGGGAACGGAATGCCGACCGTGCAAAATCTAAGCAAGGTGCAAATGAAGTACGTGGTAAGGGGGAGAACCAAACTTCATGAGTAGTGGTCAACGATGAACGAGAACAAGAACCCCATGGTGGGAGAGGGGGAGGGTCCCTGAGGGAGAAGAGGGGATGGCATCACTCCCCTAGGCAAAAGCCATCAAGGGGGAGGAGAGGGGGGGTGGTGGAGTTGACGATGATTTCTGTGGTGTTGAGATTTCAATTGCCAGAGGTGTAGAGGAGATGGTTGGTGATATTTGGTGGTTATCCATACTCCCATTATATATACTGTGAATGACATTCGGTTGGAGGGATGGTGACGAGTCATACTGTGTTATGGCAGCTGCTCCAATGACCACTTTTTACTAGCAAATGAGCAACTAAGCAGCCGTCTGCCTGTGACACGCTATCTCAACACTTGGGCTAGAGGGGGGTGTTTGCAAAACTCGCCCAAGTTCAATACCATGTTTGGGCCACCATTACTCAGGTGTCTGACCTCGCTGCGCAGATGCGTGTGCCCCCATGAACCACTAAGAGCCTATAGAAGGTAAGGCAATTGACTGCTAAGTTCCAGGATGACTTTGCTGGTAAAGGTAGGGTAACTTGGATACCTCAGTAGGGTAACTGCGATCTATGGGCATAATGGTCAAGTCCCTAAGGTAGGGTAACTTTGCCCTCTTATGCCATTAACCGCTTCGGAAGTCCTGCTATGCACACCTAATGTCATCTGGTGTGTAAAGTTCCCATAGTTCTGTTGACTTTATGCGAACTTACTCCCGAAAGATTACCCTGCCTACTAGAGTACCCTAGGCTACTCTATTGGCTCCTAGGCCTTGCACTAGGTTAACTGGCCATTTGTATACTAACTATACGAGACCATACCACCTCTGGTTACAACTAAATACCTTGTTTTGCGTCCTGTTGCATGCTGAGGATCTGGCTGCATCTGGCACGTTGGGTGCAGCTATCTGTATGCTGGATGCGATCAGGTAAATACCTCATCACTCAGAACCCCAGTTTACGTTATAAGCACCTAGAACATCCGATGCACAGAGTGCAAAGGGTGCTCCTGGGCACAACTGACCTATTTTGCTGATACCTTTACTCTTCTTTTCCATGACACTTGGATCGGCTGGCATCTTACTACTTGTGGCTCTACACCCACCACCAGACCTCTGTCCTCTTCTAATATCCTAGGACTAGGGGGGCATGTTCTAACCTTCTTTTATCCTTGTTCATTTCCTGAGATAGCCAACCAGATTTTCTCTTGACTGCCACAAGCCCTTCTTAGTTTGGCAGCACTCTTTAAACTCCGTTGTTCCTCCTGTGTCTCTGCTGGCTGTGCTATATGCCCCAGGGAGCTTTTCTCCCCTCGAGCCTCTCGAGATGCAACATGTAGGAGTCCCTATTCCTTCAGGGCCTGGGCCTGGTGGGGCTTTACCACAGTTTAGCTTATAGGTGGTCAGACTTGGGGGAGGGGGTTTGTTTTTCCTTTGTTGTGGGTGTCGACTGTCAGTTGAGGATGTTTTTCTTTCAGGCTAGCTTCCCGTAGGGTTATTGGTTTATTGCTTTGAGGCCCGTGTTCTCATCTCCTTGTAGTTTTCTACCCATAGTACAGTGCAGGGGTTTCTTGGACAGGGTTAGGGGGTTTCTAACTTGGGGATAGTGAGATGCACTGTAGTTTGAGATTTTGGATAATATGGCTCTATATGGTGTCTGAATGTCCGTTGTAAATTACCTAGGACTGAGGGATGAGCACAGTTGTGCGTTTGCCCAGCTAGAAACAATTAATAAATGAGATTCAAAAAAGAAAAAGTCAGAGTAGTTAGAGCTCTTCACACAACCATCTAAGTAATACAATACTCAGACACTGGGGCACTGGCCAAGCCCTTTGACAGTAACCTTCCATAGGTGCAAGATATTCGATATACTTATTCCGTTTTACATCTATATTATCTCACTTGTATGTGAGCACCCTATTTCTATAACGCTAGGATTTTTCAGGATCTCTTTGCAGAATATGAATGAAAGATGTTAGTCTTTAACAATCAACTGAGAGGACTACGTAGACTATATTGATAGTTTATGATAGTTAAGATAGTCGTTTTCCATTACAATTACCTAATGGAAGGATGTTTGTTACATTTGGTTGCGTCAACATCAACGGCAAATGACTGCACCAAAGAAGAAGACAACTACCAGAACTCTTGACCGGGACACTCTGGATACCACAATGAACAATAAAAGATAGAATGAAAAAGTCGAAAGAGGGAAGAAAAGAATGACTAAAACTCTTCACTGAGACATCCTGGCCAATACAATGAAAGCCAAAATCAAGAAAAACGATAGTTAGCAAACCACCTCCAACCAGCACGAACCACTTACAACTGGAACATACTACTTGGGAAACAGGGAAAAATATTGGAAAAAATCAGGAACTGTTTTTCTAAATGTACAAACCTGGTAGGGGGAGACCCCGGGAGGGGGAGGCTTTTTGCATGAACTGAGGGGACTAGTTCAGTGTGAGAGAGGAGCTTAGGTGAGCAAGGGAAGAGGGTCAAATACCTTGCCTCAACAGTTTCTCATGATGCGAGATCGACAAGTAACATGAAACCAAAGACGAACAAAGTATGTTGGGAATCTATCAAAGACAATTATATAGGCCCCTCATAGGACGAAATTGATGAAGCAACTCAGAAGTGAATACGAATACAAATAAAGTACATGAGGAACCTATAAAGTTAAGAATTATATAGGTTTCTCCTAGGACAAGATTGATGAAGTGACTTGGAAGCAAAGACGAACAAAGTATATGAAGAATCTATCAAAGTCAATTATATAGGTTTCCCATAGGACAAGAACAACAAGTGACTCGGAAGCAAAGACGAAGGAAGTATATAGAGAATCTATCAAGGTCAATTATATAGCTTTCTCATAGGACGAGATCGATGAAGCGACTTGCTAGTAAAGACGAATGACATATATGAGAATTCTATCAAAGTCAATTACATAGGTATCTCATAGAGTGAGATTGACAAGCAACTCGGAAGCAAAGACGAACGAGGTATATGGGAAACCTATCAAAGACAATTACATACGATTCTCATAAGACGAGATTGAGAGGCGACTCAGAAGCGAAGACAACTGAAGTATATGAGAAACCTATCAATGTCAATTACATAGGTTTCTTACAAGACGAGATTGACAAGTGACTGGCCAGTAAAGATGAATGAAGTATAAGAAAAACCTACCAAAACAGAATAAAAAAATAATTCAGGAAAATGGGGAATTCTTTTCGAAACTTGAAAGCCTTATGGGACCAAGGCTTGAGGGAGAGGGATCTAAAAAGTAAAGAACAACAAAGAAGACTTACCTGATAGGTGATGAACCTTGCTCAATGGGCCCAGTTGCGTATATAGGAAAGTGTACCTAAAACCATATCGGAAATTTACGACCTACTAAAAGAACAAGTCTTTAAACAAGAAAAGGAAGAAAGAGCTTGAGATAATCGATTGATTGTAATGACATCTCTGAGAGGAGCTAATTGAACAAACAAAAATGAAACAAGGGCTTGAGATTCTTGATCAGTGGTAACAACATATGTGAGAGGAGCTAAGCCAACAAATAAAAATGAAGGAAGGGCTTGAGATACTTGATGTCTTGTAACAACATCTCAGAAGAGGAGCTAAGTAAACAAACGACAAAGACAAGCAACTGTGAGAGATGAGCTTAATGAATAACAAGAACCTGTGAGAGAGGAGCCTAATGAAAGACAAGTACTTGTGAGAGAGGAGCTTAATAGAAACAACAACAAGGCAGCGGAGAAGGAGGGCCAAATCGTTAGAGGAAACGCAAGTCCACAGACAATAGTACTTATAGAAAAATTCCAAAAATGAAATCTGTTAATATACCCCACAATGGAAGAAAGATCATACGACAACACAGACGAACAGAGAACTTCAAGAAAGAAAGTTGATTAAGACCACTAGATGTAAGAATGAGAAAAAGCGACTAAACGATTACGACATAATTCTTTCGATAAGAATTATCTGATGCAAGAAGAATATGAATGAGAAAAACTAACTGAATGATTACGACATAATTCTTTTGATAAGAATTATCCAATACAAGAAGGTCATACCACAACATAAGTGATTGGAGCACTTCAAGAAAGGAAGTTGATTAAGATCACTTGATGCAAGAACGAGAAAAAGTGACTGAACGATTATGACATAATTCTTTTGAAAAGAATTATCCAATGCAAGAACATCATACCACAAAAGGATCATAAGATCAAGGATGAGTGAATGAAGAACTCAACCAAAAGAGTTGATTAAGATGATGAGACAATATTATATGATTCTTTTAGAGTAACTGATGTAAGAACAACATGAAGAAAGAGAAGGGAGAGTACGTTTATTGCATAATCCTTCTGATAAGGATTAACTGATAGAAGAACAATATGAGAACATTTAAGTGAAAAGGATCACAATTGCCAACAACCAGAAAACTGGGTGAATGGTTCTGAGGCTAGAGTTGGTAGAGTATCTCTCTAGCTTCTTGAAATATATTTAATTTTAAAATTCAAGCAATGGTGGGTCTGTGATGATTATTTTTGTAAATTTACCAAAAATCTTTTTCACATAGGATGATAGCCTATATTAAGATCTACCTGTTAGCAAGTTTTCAAATATTTTTAATAATACAATCTGTGGTTATTACAAAGTATAGTAAAATATCAATTCACAGTGTATACTTTCCAGATATTATTAACCTGTTGTTAGACAAGAAAATGCAACAAAGCTTGAGATGAGATGTAGGTATACAATTGCAGGTTTAATATCCAAGCTAGATTGAATAATTAGATCAGGGTTGAGGTACTAGTAGTAGTAAACCACCTTACCATCTTCTTAAATTGTTTAGAAAACCTCTCTATTTCTATGTTCTCATAATCTCTTCACAATTATCATTGATTTCCTTAATTGCACATCACTATTTTCATCTTTTACCTACTTTAAATTATTCTTCTCTTATACTTGCTTTATAATAAGCATGGACATTGATCCTAGTGTTAGCTCATCAGACTTTGATACATATCACTTAGTATTAGAGTCTGAGAGTGGTATTGCACAGAGTGAAGGCTTGTTTAGTTCTGGAAAGTGTAAATGATAATTCATTGTATTTAAATAATTTAGATTCTAAAATTAATATGTGAAATAGAAAGTGAAGATGATGAGCTTGTAGAGATACCTGAGTAGTGCTTAGAATCACTTGGGCAAGCTTGTTCTTGATCACCAGAATCTATAGGTAAGGCTAATCTAGAATCATGAAAAAGATAGCTGTTATATCATGATAAGCTATCAAGAAAGGAGAAGAGAATTATGATAACAGATCTCTTATCCCCTCAATTATCATGCAAGTCATCTGTCTTCAATGAGTGGAAGATACAACATCAAGATTATCGTAAGCATAAGGGTAATCATAGAAATAACAAGTATGTTCATCCCCTTATTGAAACTATTTGTAGAGACGTCTTTACAACCTTTTGGAATATATCCTTGAAAGCTCTGTATGCCTTGATTAGCCATCTGCGTGCAACACAAATGCCTATTCCCAAACAGCATGGCAATTACAGTCATGCACCTTCTAACCAAATACCCAAAGAGGTAATCACTGATGTAGAAGTGTATCTCTTAAGCTTAAAAGAGGAAGAGGGTGAAGCAATTGCTACCTGTCCGTATAAGCAAAAGCTAACCAATAGGAGAATTACTATCTATATCGAGCTAGAGAGTATATTCTATCTTCCCTCTCATTTATGGCATCAGCAAAAGAATATACTACCTCAGGTGGGTTGCTGTTGCGTCCTTACTCTGATGGTTGCTACTCTGCGTCTTGTGCCTCCTCTGCGTTGTGTGCGTCCTGTAATCGGACACCACACAAGGTTGCGTCCTGAAACTCGGTACCACATTAGGTTGTGTCCTGTGTGTCCGGACTGCATCTGGAGACTAGGTAATACAGCACCTGCCATCCTGCTAGATGCAACTAAGCTACTATTCCTCTGGTGCATCCAGACACATATCTCAACACTATCGCACATCATGATTACCCCTGACTGACATTTGCTCTTGGTGGGTTTTCGGCACCTAGGCTCAAACAGGATGCGACAGACTATTCTCTTATCACCACACTTGTCATTCATATCCTTGGGCATACAGTGCAATACTTCACTACAACCACCTGACAGATTCTGAATCCAATATATGGAGCTTGCTGGGGTCGACACCAGCTACATGCCACCAGTATAAAGTATGTCTCTGTCACATCAATAGTCATGAAATCGCTATCTACTGTAGGGGGGGCATCTGAGGAGGTCTAGGGGGTGCTGGCGATCCCAGAGCTCGATGGCCGATTCCTCCACAACTGCTAAACCGATTTAGATTCTGTCACTTAGGTGTTGTTGGGCTTGACGCTGGCTACACGCCGGTATAGGGTATGGCTGTTGCATCAATACTCATAGAGATCGCCCACCCTTCCGACAGTGGTCTTTAGGAATCCTAACACCTAAGTGATCATGAACTCTATAGCCGATATCAGTACAACAGCTAGACCGATTTTGATTCTGTTACCTGGATGTGATTGGGCTTGACGCCAGCTACATGCTGGTATAAGGAACGTCCATGTCTTATCAATACCCATGAAATGGCTATCTACGCTTGGGGGGGTCTTGGGAAGGCTGAGAGGGGATACTTGTATTCCTAGGGCTCGATGGCAGATTCCGCTACAACTGCGACACTGATTGTGAATCTGTTAACTGGATGTCATTGGGCTGGACACCAGCTACATGGCGGTATAAGGTACGTCCCTGTAGCATCAATACTCATGAAATCGCTATGTACTCGGGGGGGAGGTTATGGGAAGGCAGAGAGGGGATGCTGGCGATCTCAGGACTCGATAGCAGATTCCTCTACAACTGCTGTACCAATATTGGATCCATTACTTGAACGTCGTCAGGCTCGACGCCAGCTACCCGCCGGTATAAGGTACATCTCTGGCACATCAGAATCCATAGAGTTCGCCTTCCTTCTGAGAGTAGGCTTTTTTTGTAACAAATCCTGAACTCGATGGCAGATTCCTCCACACCGACTCAACAGATTTTGAATCCATTGCCTGGATGTAATTGGGCTCGACGCCAGCTACACGCCAGTATAAGGTACGTCCCTGTCGCATTAATACTGATGAAATCGCTATCTACTCTGTGGGGGGAGGTCATGGGAAGGCTGAGAGGGGATGCTGGCGATCCCAGAACTCGAGGGCAGATTCCTCCACAACCACTGGGCCAATTTTGAATCTGGCATTTGGACATCGTTGGGCTCGGCACCAGCTACACAATGGTATAAGGTACTAGCTGATGTTTTTAATATCCGGACACCTTGGCGCAGATTTGTATGTGTCTTGGCGCCAAGGTGTCCGGATACTTTTGAAAACGGCTAGTACATCTCAGGTGCACAGGTATTCATGGAGTTTGCCCTCCTTCTGTGAGTAGTCTTTTGTCTCCACTAAGCCTGAAGTAAATAGCAGATTCCTCCACGACCTCTAGACCGATCTTGAATCCGTCACCTGGATGACATTGGGCACGGCGTTAGCTACACGGCAGTATAAGGTACGTCTTTGGCGCACCAGTATCCATGGAGTTCACCCCCCTTCTGAGAATGGTCTTTTGTCTGTACTAATCTTGAACTCGATGGCAGATTCCTTCAAAACCGCTTAATTAATTTTGAATCCGTCACATGGATGTCTCTGGACTTGACACCAGCTACATGGTGGTATAAATGTAATGACCCCACGATAGGTAGCTACAATAACTACCACCTTAGCCCAAATGGTATACCAAGAGGTAACTGAAGGTGGTATGGTCTTGTATCCTTTATATACAAGAATGCTGGTTCTCATAGGGCAAGGCCAAGGAAGACGAAACTACTACTGGGCCAGTGAGTCCACCACCTAGGTATTGATTCCAGTTGTTGTCATAACAGTTAGCCACTGGTATGACTTTGATAGGCAGAGCATTTCCTTCTGTGGTTGTATTGGAGATGCATTGGAGAAACTCATATCCTATTAACCGAGTTAAGTGTACCCGAGTTGGTCCGATACTTCCGGCAGGATAATTCCTGATGAAGGGTAGATTTTGGACAAACCCTGAGCAGGAGAGGGTACTCGCACAAGGTTGGAGTAGTGGTGAATGTCAAAGGCTTAAATCTGATATCTACTTAAGTTTAAGCGTTTGGCATTCTACTTCGATAATCAACTTTTTCTCAAGAGAACTAATTGAGTAAAGCTTTGAGCTTAACGATATTAAGTTATACCATTTGATTCTTCGTGAATTATTTACTCTATCTTTATCTTCTACTTAGAGTTTTTGGTGCGGTCGCAAACTTAGAGTTCACCTCACTATAGGGTGCCCCCGTTACACAACGAGACACAACTCTCGATCCACGCCGTTCCGCTCACCTACCTCCCAGAAGAGGAAGACCAACTCCTCCCCTACCTCCATGAATTGATCCGCAATGCCAGTGGGGTCTCCATACTCTCGGCCCGCTACCTCAACTCCAACCCCGAATTATGTTCTCAAAAAAGCGGTACTTCAATGATGGTGCCAGTCTCCCCTCCCGATACTCAACTACTCCTGCCCTCAATCAATCTCTTCTCCCGAAACCGCACCGTGGAAAAGATGCACCCCTCCTCGAAATTCACTCAGTACACTAAGTGCTGGAAATTCGGCCAATCTCGGCATGTTGCCCCAGCCACTCTCCGGTCTGTCCCTTTTGCTCTCTCCCTCACAGCAAGTCGGAGCATTGCTGCCCTAACCCTTCCTGCTCTAAGGGTGGCAACATCAACCCGCTCCTTAGCTGCTGTGCATGCTTGGTGGCATGCTGTCCTAACTACCACGAGGAGCACTCTGCATGCAGCAGGGATTGCCCCTCAAGACCAAAGCCCTCTCAAGAACTACCCGAGACATCCGCTCGACAGGCGCAGGATGTTATAGACCTTGCTGATGACCAGGCGGGCCCAGTGGCATCCAAGGATCCTGCTCCCAATCCTCTACTCCAAACCCCAGCCCCTGTACTCCCCGGCGATGCTCCGCCTCCTAGGCAGAGACCCTAGTGCGTCATCACCGCCCTCATCCCAAGAGAGTCTGTAGATCCCTCCTCCGATTCCAATTCCTCTTTGGGCTCTGCCCAGTAATGGAGAGTTTTTTCACCAAATACACAGACAGCAGGGCTGTCTTCTCATCCTTCCCTATCGTCCTACATAACTGCCTTGGGAGCTGGGATGTTTTTCTTTCACTCTTCAATAGTTTTACTACAGTTCCACACCCACCCCTGATCGTTGCCCTCCAGGACCCTCCTTTCCGTTTTTCGAAGCTCCCAACCATTCCTGATTTTATGTCATTTGCGCCGCCCCCACCGGGTCGACCCCGTGTTGCCATTTATATTTCTTGTTCACTTAACCTGGATTTTGCTGTTTCTATTGTTCTCTAGGACTCCCCTAATATGATCTCGCTGGATGTTCACTCCCCAGAAGGCCTATTCAGATCCCTCCACCGCACCCTCAGGATTACTTCTCTCTACCTCTGGCATACCAACCGCCCTCCTTACCGCTCGGTTTCACCTGATCGCGTTTGCTCCCCCCCTCCGCACCTGCATCTCATTCTGGATGACTTGAACATGCACCACCCTCTAGCGGACCCTCTCCGGTCCCTTACCGACAAAGTGTACTCTCTCTCAGCCACCTACTTTGATGCGGCCTTTGACGCCCTCAACCACCTTCTCAATACTCCTGGGATCTACTCCCATTTCCCCTTTGACACCATCTGCAGGCCCTCTGTGTTGGACCTCGCCTTTGCGAACTCCCCTCCTTCTCCCTTCATCTACTGTTGGGACACCCCCCTCCCTTCGACAGGCTCAGATCAGGTCTCTATTATCGTCACCCTCCAACCCCCAGCAATAATGCTCCCTCCTCCGACTTCCACCTGGGCTCTAATCGACTGGTCATCGGCTAGGAATGATATTCTCAACTTTTCCATCCCACCCAGCCCCACCCTTACCACATCCAACCCTCTCGCAAGATGGTTCGACATCTCCTCTACCCATCTCACCACTCTACTACTCTTGCATGCTCCCAATAAGAGACCATCCCCCCACTCAAAACCATGGTTGTCCCAGCACCTCACCTCCCTCAGAAGGGACTATCATACAATGTCCAAGAGGTCCCACCAGCAGCCATCCCCTATCAACCGGGATAACATGAAGAGCACCAGAAGGTCCTATGTAACGACCCTAAGATAGGTAGCTACAATAAACTATCATCTTAGCCCAAATGGTATACCAAGTGGTAACCAGAGGTGGTATGGTCTAGTATACTTAGTATACAAGAATGCTGGTTCGCCTATAGGCAAGGCCTAGGGAAGAGTAGAATAGCCTTGGGCATTCTATTAGGCAGGGTAACCATTCGGGAGAACATTCACATAAGGTCAAGAGAATTATGGGAATGTTACACGGACCTCCGAGACGACCTTTGTGGTTGACTGGAGGACTTCCGGAGTGGTAAAAGGCATAAGAGGCCAAAGTTACCCTACCTTGGGAATTTGGTCATTTTGCCCATGGACCCCAGTTACCCTACTGAGGAGTCCAAGTTACCATACCTTCACTGGCAAAGTCATCCTAGAACTTAGAGGTCGATTGCCTCACATTCTATGGGCTCTTAGATGTTCTTGGGCGCACACGTATCTGCGCGGGGAGGCCCCACGCCTGTATGAGGGTGGCCCGAAAAAGCTATTAAACTTGGGCGGGGTTTTGCTAACACCCCCCTCTGGCCCCAGGGTTGGGACGGCGCGTCATAGGCAGACGGCTGTGTAGTTACTCGTTTGCTAGTCAAAAGAGGTCATTGGAGCAGCTGCCGTAACACCGTATAAGTCGTCACCGTTTGTCAGACTGAATGTCGTTCGCAGGATATATAAGGGGAGGATGGGTAACCGCCAAAATGGAGGTCGCCCATATATGGTCTCTCGGGCACCTAGGAGTCTATTCTTGCCTACGGGAAGTAGGGTAGTCTTCCTAGTGGTACTCAGGTAGTCTCAGAAGGCCAGGGGGCTTTCGAGACAAATACCTAAGTAACCAACCCGGGCCTTCTCCCCTTGATTTGTACCATTACTATGGGTTGTTATTGGACTCTAGAGGTATGAGTCTTATCACGGTAGAGTATGTCCAGAAAGGCTGGCTATTGGTAGCGCCCACTTAGCCAACCCTTGGCTACATCTCATCGGGGGAGCTTGCATGTCAATTTATCACATTGGATAGACGCGTAGATTAAATAATGGACTGCATAGCCTGTATAGACGAAACTACCACTGGGCCAGTGACTCCACCACCTAGGTATTGACTCCGGTTGTTGTCATAACAGTTAGCCACTGGTATGACTTCGATAGTAAGAGTTTTTCCACCTGCGGTTGTATTGGAGATGCATTGCAGAAACTCATATCCTATTGACGGAGTTAAGTGTACCCAAGTTGGTCCGACACTTCCAGCTGGATGATTCCTGATGGAGGGTAGACCTCCGACAAACCCTTAGCAGGACAGGGTGCTCGCACAAGGTCGGAGTAGTCGTGAATGTCAAAGGCTTAAATCTGATATCTACTTAAGTTTAAGCGTTTTGCATTCTACTTTGATAACCAACTTTCCTTGAGAGAACTTATTGAGTGAAGCTTTCAGCTTAACGATATTAAGTTTAACCTTTTTGATTCTTCGTGAATTATTTACTCTATCATTATCTTCTACTTAGAGTTTTGGTGTGGTCGCAACCTTATAGTTCACCTCTCTATAGGGTGCCCCCGTTACATCCTATTTCAAGGCCATTTCTTCAGCCAAGAGACCCCACTGGTCAGACTTCCTTTCCTCAGCCACCTCTCCCTCCTTTGGGACGGCCAAAAGGTAAGCATTCGGCCGCCCTCTGCAATGCTTCCCCCACCTCCCAGAAGCCGACAACACCACATCAGTGGCGGACACTCTCCTGTACCACTTCTTCCCACCAAGACCCCCCTCCCTCACACTGTCACGGCACGAAGACTACTCCTCCCTTACCCCGGAAGAGTTCTTCAGGGCACTGGCCTACTCCTCCAACTCCTCCGCACCTGGGCCCGACCAAATTCCCTTCTTGGTCTGGAAGTCCCTCCAGCACATCAAGCTATCGCTATCGCTCCTTCCTTCCCTCCTGGATCCTCTCCTGGCCCATGCTTTCCACCCCACGTCTCTCAAGAAGGGTTTAGGTATTGTCCTCAACAAACCTGGCAAGCCGTCATATAACTCCCCTTCCTCATTCAGGGTCATTGTCCTGCTCCGTACCTTGTCAAAAATCCTGGAGAGAATAGCTGCATCGAGACTCTCGCTCCAGGCCATCACTTGCTCCCTCGTCCACCCTCTGCAGTGGGCTCCCTCCCTGGAAGAAGCAGGGTGGACGCCGCCCTTGTGTTACAACAACACCTTCAGTCTCTCCAGCGTCTTCAACATAAAGGCTCCACCCTTTTCCTGGATATTCAAGGCAGTTTTGAGAATGTGGAATTGTCGGTCCTACTCCCCCTGCTCCACCAGCAGGGTGTGAGCCCCTATTTAATTCAGTGGATCAGTTCCTTCTTAAGGGACCACACCTGCCGCCTCGCCTGCCAGGGTTCCCCATGTACCTTCGCCCCAGTTTCAGTCGGTGTCCCACAGGGCTCCCCCATCTCTGCCTTACCCTCACACATCCTCTGCTTGCTCCCATCCTGCTGTACGGCTCGACTGTATGGCACCCCCCCCCACCGTCATGCGCCCAATGTCTGTCTTCTGGTGACATGTGTGCAGATGGACGACCAACTGCTTTTCTACCACGAACTCGATATGTCTCTATAGAGAGGCATGCCTTCCCCCTCTCCCCTGCTTGGTCTGCCACCAGCAACGCCTTGCAGGCGTTAGGCTCCAATGCTCCCCGCCAGATGTCCACTCAGCCACAGCCCGCCTCCTGAAACTTGTCCCCACTTTTACTTCTTTCCGGGTTCCTCCTCTTTCCCAAAGGAAGATCACTGACAAACCTTGCCTGTTCTTCAACCTGTCCTGGGACCGCCCTCCAGACAAGAGCAAGAATCCCAGGTACCGACATAACACACTTTCCACTCTGGCCTTTATGGCTGCTCCCCTGCTTTGTGATGTCGTCACCCTTCCCCTGATCGCCCTTCAACTTATGGAGTAGCTTCCTCCCATCCCACCAGTCATCCTCTCCGATGGTAGGCTCAAGACCTGTGCTAAACAGCACCTTCTTGTGGATTGGGGCTCCGACCCTGCACCCGAGTACTACCCATACCCGCTGTAACTGCTTCTCGTAGGGGTAGTGGTCTTGCGAAGGGATATTGGTATTGACTCTAACCAAACCGGTGGTATAAACAAGGTCAAGTACCGGAGACGCCAACAAGTAATTGAATAGACTTTATTACTTTATCGAAACTACTAAGAGAAGACCAAGTGCTGTAGGCCTGTGCGAAGCTCAAAGATTCTCGAATCGAACTGAATAGAAGATAACTGTTCAACCAAGTATATTGAAAACCCTGTCTGTCGAAGTCTGATCTCTCTAAGTCTGGAGAGATACAGGTCTTTAAATACACTTGCGATAATCCATCTCGCATCAATCATTTCCAAATCTTAAGGCATCAAACTATAGCTAACCCATAAACAATCGAACAATAAACAAGGCTTAAAAACTTCCGGTGTTCGTATCCTAAAACAATACAAGTATCAAATAACAGGTCTTACGAGTCTCCTGAACTTGTCTCCTAAAACATAAAACAAACTAACAAGGCATACAAGTCTCCTGAACTCGTATCCTGAAACAAATACATAAAACAAATCCATACCTAAAGTAGTAACCTGTAACAGTTACACCCGCCGACCACCTGCCCACATCCATTTCTGGGCCTGGGCAAATTTGTGGCCGGCAAAATTCATCAGATGCGTTCAGGAAAGGGTTAACTGGCGGCACACACATTGTAGGAGAACCCCAACCACGACACAACCTGCACTCGCTGCTCGAACGCCCCCCAGATGTATGTATACGCCATCTGCGCCTACCCCTCGTCAGTCTGGCAGAGATCTCGTCTGTTCCAAGGGGTCTCCGAACTTGGCCCAGTGGCCCCAATCTGGACAGACCATCAGCTGCTCGTTGACCTTGCTGAGTTTATTCGTGTTACTGCTATAGGATTCCCTCCGGGGATGCTACCCCTCCCGCCTTCAATTCACACCCCCCGCCTAACCCCTTTCTTACTTGCACTCCCCTTCCTGCACCCAGTCCTTGAGTTTGGTTTGCAGTTTATACTTTGTATCTTTAGCTTCGGCTGTTCTGTGAAATGTATTGGTCGCATGGGAGGTACTGGTTACGAATATTGCTTTTGGGGTTTGTTATTTGATTTCCAGTTTTGTTTTGGCCATATCGTTAAGATGCATGCTATTTCTTGTATGGTAGAAACAATGAACATATGATTAAACAAAAAAAAAAGAACAGAAAAGAAAAAAGAAGAATCACAGTAGTTAGAGTCACAAACCTTCTCCTCTACATGTACATTCCAAAAGTATCCGGATGCCAAGGCGTTTCGTGGTCTGATTACCAGATGGTCGAAGAAACCTTTAACTAGTACTCTAACCTAAAGGTGCCCAACTTCAAACTGCTAAGGCTCGTCCTTAACCTCCTTGGTATTTGTTTCATTTCTATTATTTAATAAACAATAGATTGGAGATTCACAGGGCGGAGAATTATATAAAATATATTAACCTTTGAGTGAGTTATAGGGGTTGTAGATGCAGCATGATTTCTAGTAGGCTCTGTTTTAGGGCTTTCCCTACCCAGAGTTGGAATTGAATCTTGGGGCCAAGGCATCCGGATACTTGTGGAATCCGCAAGTACATCTCCGGCGATTGAAATCTCAACATCAGGGAAATCATCGTCAACTCCTTCACCCCTTTCTCATCTCCCCCATGATGGCTTCTTCCTAGCGGAGCGATGCCATCTCCACGCCACTCTCTTCTAGGGCTCTCCTACCTCCCTCCACCGGGTTTTTGTTCTCGTTTGTCGTTGGCTCCCGCTCGAGAAGTTTGGTTCTCCTACTAACCCCGGACTTCCTTTGCACCTCACTTAGGTTTTGTATGGTCGGCATTCTGTTCCCTTCATTCACGGTCAGCACTGAGCTTTTCAAGCCCTTTGTGAAGTACCTTTCTGTCGCGGTTACCTTGTCCTGTCGGGGAACACTTCGGTTAGTAACTTCACGCCCTTGTCTTCGTTTCGCATTTGGAAAAGCATTGGCCGCAGTCACTCTAGTTGGTCGTCTCAAGTGTTTGGACTACTCATTCCTACATCCACCTCACCTGGTTTTTGTCCCGTTGCTCGGTTACACCTCCAATACCCCTCCCTGCTGGCACCTCCCTGCCCCTTCCCGAGGTGGCACCCTACTACCCCACCCACTTCAGGCTGGCACCCTACTACCACCCCCTCCGAGCGGTCGACCTTGGGTCGTTATACCATAACACGCCTTGGTTATGCCCATCCTCCTGGTCGTCGCTAATCCCGCTTGTCACTCCCATCGGGCACCCCTCTTTGATGGCCTCTCTATTCTCCGTTCTCAACCTGCCCCTGGGCATCGCTTTGTTCCCCGGCACCACTCGGTCTAGCCGGCCCATACTTTCTCTTCCTATGCTTTGCCTGATCTGTGTCATTTATCAGACGTACATTTCCTTTGTCATGGGTCCATACTTTCTTTTGCTTTTATACTTTGGGTTGTAGATGTGGCTAAGGGTTCTCCTCTCCTTCCTGCTTTCTTCTTTCCCTTCTACTTCCTTCGTATGTACGAGTATGTTCGTAGGTTTTGGTTGGGCGATAGGCGAGATGTGAGGTTGGTCTCATACCAGAGGGACTTCGGGGTTTGGATGTTTCCTGGGGTTAGGAGGAATAGGGTTTTTGTTGACCATAGTAATAAGCTGCATGCTCTCTTTGTACCTTAACCAAACAAATGCATATGATATATATAAATAAATAAAAAAAGAAATCACATTAATTAGAGCCTCTTCACTCTGCAGCCAGCGGCCATCATGGTTCCTCCCCCGACCCCAGACTGGGCCCTTTGGGACTGGTCTGTACTCAGGGATGCTGTGTTTGATTTTTCACTCCCACCTTGCCCAGCCAGAGTCACTACCAATGCCGTTGCAAGGTGGTTTGCCATCTCCTCCACTGGGATTACCCATCTTCTAACCTCACATGCTCCTTCAAGATGCCCATGCCCCCGCTCTAAACCAGGGTGGTCCCCTGGCCTCTTGGCCCTCAGACAAGAATACCACAGGGTGGCCAGGCTTTCCAGTCTCAACCCCTCTCCCCTCAATTGGGACAACATGAAATCCGCGAGGTGGACCTACTTTAAGGTTGTGTCTGCGGCCAAAAGGAACTATTGCTCCGACTTCCTAGTGACTGCCACACTACACTCTGTCTGCACGGCGAAGAGATTTGCCTTTGGCCACCCCCCCCAAAGGTTTCCAACCCTACCGACTGCCAACGGCCCTGAAGAAGTAGCGGAGGCTCTTTTGACCAACTTCTTTCCCCTGAGGGCCCCTCTTACGCATCTCCTTAGTCTAGCATGTCATGAAGACTACACCCCTCTCACATTAGAAGAGGTGTCTAGAGCTCTTGCCCGCTCCTTAAATACCTCCACAGCCGCCCCGGATCACATCCCCTACTATGTGTGGAAATGTCTCCATCACCTCAAGTCTTCCCTCCTCCCATCACTACTGGACCCACTCCTAGCCCACGGCTTCCCCCCCCCTCCCTCAAGAAAGCCCTTGGTGTTGTTCTCGACCAGTCTGGAAAGTTTTCCTATGACTCCCCCACTTCCTTCAGGATTATCATGGTCCTTCTCACCCTCATCAAGATTGTCGAGAGAGTAGTGTCCTCCCGTATGTCTGCCCAAGCACTGATGTGCTCCCTCATCCACCCGCTTCAGTGAGGCTCTCTCCTGGGGAGAAGCACGTCCGATGCAGCTCTAGTGTTGCAACACCATGGCGAATCTTTCTATCACTTTAATTACAAGGTCTCCACCCTCATCCTCAATATAAAGGGTGGCTTCGACAACGTGGAACCACCAACCCTCCTCTCTCTCCTCCACAGAAAAGGGGTGAGTCCCTACATCATACAATGGATCGGCACATTCCTCAGGCACCGTAGCTGCCGCTTCACCTTCCAGGGGTCTCCCTGGACCTTTGCCCCCATCTCAGTTGGCGTCCCTCAGGGTTCCCCAATCTCCCCCCTTCTATTCGTCATATATGTAGCCTCCCTACAGTTGGACATGCCCAAGACCCTCACCATCTCCTATGTCAACGACTTCGCCAACACGGTTGCATCCCCCTCCCACAGGACTAACGTACGCCTTCTCCAGAACACTTTCTCGCTGCTCAAGCGGAAAGCCTCCATGTTCATCATTACCTTCTCCGTCCCTCAAACCAAACTAACTTACAGGCACACCTCCAGGAGCAATGAAGCGCCGTGCCGCCTCCAGGTACACCTTGAAGGCCAGGCCTTCTACCCTCAACCCTCCCTGAGATTGCTTGGCTTCATCTTTTCTCCCTTCTTCGACCCGAGGGCTCACTTCTCTCGAAAACTCACGCTCACCAACGCATCTTTTGCCACCGTCCGTCGCCTCTCTCCTCCAGGGATGGGCCTCTCCCCACACCGGTGCCTGATACTAGCTCGCTCTCTCATGGCCCCCATCCTCCTATATAAGTCCGCTGTCTGGTCTCCCCCTCCCACCATCATGAACCCAATGTCGGTGTTCTGACGCCGAGTCTGCAGGTGGATCACCAACAGCTTCTCCACCACGAACACCATCTGTTTTAACAGGGAAGCTTGTCTCCCTCCCTTCCCATGCCTGGTACGCCATCAGCACCGCCTCGCCGGGCTAAGGTTACTGTGCTCCACCCTGGAGGTCAACCCTGCCACGGCAGGCCTCCCCAAGGCTGTACCTACTTTCTCGCCTCACTAAGTGCCACATGCCCCCAGAGGAAAGATCACTAACCGTCTCTATCTCTTCTTCGTCAACCTCGATTGGCAAGTATCTCCGGACAAAGCAAAGAACACAAGACACCGCCACAATGCCATAACTTCCTTGGCAAACTCGGCTGCCCCCCTCGTCCAGGACGCCACTTCATTACCCCCCTATCTCTCTCCACCTGACAGACTATCTTCCCACAATCCCCTCAGTTTCTCCCCTTCTACAGGAGACTTAACATGTGGGCAAAACAACATCTCTTGGCTGACTGGTTCTCCACCCCAGCCCCCCCATACTACTCCTACCCCCCCTTTACCCGTTCTCATCCCTGTATTGGACTCGGGAAGTTTGTAGCTGGGCAGATCCACCAAATGCGCTCGGGTAAGAGCTACCTGGCCGCACCTCTCTTGGGATAACCTACATCCCGCCATGACCTGTCCCCACTGCTTCATGGCCCCACTGTCATTTGAGCACACCATCCTCGCCTGCCTCTCGTCCGCCACTCAGAGATCCCAGCTCCTGCAGGGGATCTGCAACCTCGGCCCTGAAGCTCCTCTTTGGTCCGACCAGCAGAGCTCATCAACCTTGGTGAGTTTATCCGCATCATGGCTACTGGTTTCCCCCCTGGGATGCCCTCCTCCCTCCACTACTTCACCCCTCCCCCCCCACAACCCGTTCTTTCCCCCCTCTCTCTCATCTGCCCCTAGCCCTCAACACTAGTTAGCATTTCAGTACATTTTCTTTATTAGCTTCGGCTGCTCTGCGACACTTATCGGTCACGTTGAAGGAACTGCTGACAAATATTTCTTTTGTTATTAGTTATTTGATTTCCGGTTTTGTTTTAGCCATATCATTAAGCTGCATGTTATTTTTTGTACTGTAGGAACAATGAATATCTGATTTATAAAAAAGAAAAAGAAATATCACAGTAGTTAGAGCTCTTCATGCAATCATGTAAGTACTTTCTTACAATACACTCTTTACCTTTAACTCTCGATTATATGCAAGCAACCTAGCTATTAGCATTAGAGCAACCATGATCTTGTTAAGACAAGGACAGTCTCACATCTCTCTCACATGAGAATAGATTAAGATACGAAGACTATAAGATAGTCTAAATAAGAAGGAAGACTATAAGATAGTCTAAGAACAAATGAGAACTATAAAGATAGTTCAAAGTATGAACGAGAACTATAAGATAGTTCAAGACCCACACATAAGCGATTCGTTACCTGTTGCATAAATAACCATCTCTGCGTAGGATGGTTACATTTGGTTGAGTCTCAAATCACAACACCTAACGAACACCCAAGAGGGCTGATCTTCCGGAAAAAAACCCTCTAGAAATTGATTTACTTCAACAACAAGGACATAGCGAGTCAGATATTTACCCACAGAAGGAGAGATCAACGTCGAAGTACTAGGGGAAGCTTTAGAAGAATCACTAGGCAGAACAAGACCAGCCAGTCTGGTATCAGTATTACCTGTCTCTGAGACAGGCTCCATCGATACCAGCCAAACTTTCACATGAAGACAGACAATGTCAGGAGCGGCGGGAGCCGTAGGGGTGATCCCTGGCCCAGGCAATATACAAGTCCTAGGAATAACGTGTTAGGCATACTGGAAAGCTTAGCCTTCCTTTAGTGAATAAAGACCTGTAGTTACCCTACCTTAGGATTCTGAGTTCGAAAAGGAAAGGCCAACACCCCCCTCCAGCACCAGCATTGGCACAGCACAACATCGGCAGACGCCGCCATAGTTGCTTCCCCTCACCAAAGACATAGTCATTGGAACCTTCCTTGTAACCCCGTATAAATCGCGGCCCTCTGTCTGACCGGATCCCGTTCGCAGGATATATGAGGGAAGACCATTGGCGAGCTTATGCAAGTGGTTCGAGCCAAAAGGGTAGACGTCGCATAAGGTTACTGAACACTCAAGACCTGAGTCAGAAAGTGGTTACTAGGTAACGGGACGCTTTTACGGACAATAGTTAAGCAACACATTCTATATTCCACGCTCCGACGATGAAAGTCGCAGAAGTGAATGGTGTTGTTGGATGAGGTAGTTTGAGAAACCAAACAGACCCGCACTCACATATGTCACTAGTATCCTCGGATACGGACAGAACCATACAATAATGATATGACTATTAAAGGATAATCGCCATTGGTATGATTATCGGGACAAGTCTATGGTATGCCTCACAGCTGTCAAGTGCAGAATACACCTGCAATGCTGAGAGGTTCAATAACAAAGCTGGCCCCTTTGTTGGTGCGATTGGGGAGATCATTCTGCGTATGCAAATGGTAAGCAAGACTCCATGCCGATGAAGATGGATCACAACAATGAACTGATGTGTGGGAGCACCGTCAGGAAAACCCATGGTGTTGCAATTCAGAATTCGAGTAAGATAACAGAATTGTCAGGGTCAAATAGTGTTCGCACCTTTAGGATAAAGCTGGAGTTTGCTAGTAGGTACTTAGTTTGTATGATTGTAGCCTAATTGGTTTACGTTTGAACTGAATACTTAAGGTCCTGGGCTCAACTCGCATCCAGATCATAGTTATTTTATACATGACAGAAGGATGAAGAGAGCTCTGAACTTAAGATCCTTCTGAGGGATGCTTATGTAGCACAGAACAGAGAAGTGATCATATCATAAAATTGTTGACGCTAGAAAATCTTTATCACTCTATCTACCTCTAGTTTAGACATTGAGCCTTCCTAGACAATCTGCGTCTACGAGTAAGATTATCGGCCTGAGTTATCTCACAAGACTTTGAGATAGGCTCCCGCCTAACATAACTGAAGAACAATTCCGAAACCTCATGAATGCCACCAGAGAACCAATGAATCAACAAAGGTTCAAACTAGAAAAACCTTTGACATTGAGCGGAGAAAGAGACAAACTACAAGAATTTCTAGTACAATGTGATCTTTATATACAGATTACAGGCATACAGAGTGAACAAGAAAAAATCAACTTCACTAAATCCCTCCTGAGGGGAGCTGTATCAAAATGGAGCACACCATACATCAAAGGAAATAGGGACGAGGAATAGGATACCTACGAAGGACTAAAAGAGGCCCTCAAGAGACAATTCGGAGACCCTGATGCCGAAGGAACTACACTAAATAGGTTGGAACAAATCCGACAAAACTCAAGACCAGTTACTGACTATTGGTACGAGTTTCGCTTATTAATACTCGTCAATGCCAACGTGGAAGATTGAACTCAACAACGACTATACCTTGGCAGACTGAACAAGAGACTTCAGTCAGCATGGATCCAAGGGAATGATAGGTACAATATGATTGAAGACTTAGCAGCCTGGGGCATCAGACAAGAAAACAGATACCACACTATGGATCAAATACAACAACCGATCAATACCCAATGAAGATTGGAAACACCCAGTAACGACAATTGTACATTTAAAACCCCTCAGATAACAGAAAGCCGCGGAGAACGAATGGAGATAGATGCCTTCAGAAGGACCAGGAGGTTGAACATTTTGCCCGCCGAATACCGAAGAAGGAGAGAGCTAGGATTATGCCTCAAATGTGCAAAACCAAGACATATGGTAAAATACTGCAAAGACCCAGCGAACGAAGGGGAAGGCATCAGACAGTGACCAACATATAGCAAAAGGAGATCAACGGATACTAGAGGAAGTAATGGGAACTAGAGACAAGGAGCCAGACTCAAGGAGATTAAGGTGGATGGCAACGAAGAGGAACGACAACAGGCGGGAAACGAAGACTGTCCCCAGTAAAAGATGGTCTGAGGGATAGGCTCCATCCTAAACACATCATTATCAGAAACCTTTACAAGGCACTTAACAACATGGAATCACTTAACAAAGAAAACGACCACACCATGGTAAAAGTTTGCTTATATGGTATGAACGGAAACACAACTATCAATGCAATGATAGACTCAGGAGCCACAGAAGACTTTATCAATCAAGAATTCTGCAAGAAATACAACATCAAGGCAAAGAAAGCCAAAGACCTGAGTGAGATTTACCTAGTGGACGGCGACCCTAGCTCAATGGGGCCAGTTACCTATACAGCCAGGATCCCAATGGACATTGGACACCATAGGGAACTCGCGACATTCCAAGTAGCAAGCCTCCAAAATCACGAGGCAATCTTAGGAATGCCATGGTTAAGAAACCATAACTGTAGAATAGACTGGGAACAAGGAAGAATCACTATCAATAGTGAAAGATGCACAACATAGTACTTAAATGAATCTCTAACAGTATATACGATACTAGAAGTGGAAGCCCTCGAAGAAAATCTTGATAGCAAGTTTTCCACAATCCAGGCCAAGAACAAAGAAGAAATCCTAGTCAGGAGAATGCACCCTGACAGAAAGATACCCACGAAAGAATTCAAAGATGCTGCAGGACATGACCTGTACGCCAATGAAGATAAGACAATCCCAGCAAGAGTACAACAAGTTGTCCAAATAGGAATATCTGTCAAACTACCCAGAAATACCTATGGGTGAATAGCACCTTGCAGCGGAATGGCTGTCCATCACGGAATAGCAGTCAATGCGGGTGTAATACATGCGGACTATACAGGAGAAATAAGGATTGTATTAGTCAACCTGTTTGACAAAGATCATCAAATCCGAGCCGGAGACCGGATAGCACTACTGATTCCTGAGAAAATACTGCAAACAACATGCAAGGAAGTCCAAAGTCTAGAAAAAACAGATAGAGGAAACCAAGGATTCGGAAGCACAGACAGAAAAAGGATTGGGATAGAAGAAATCTCAACACAAACCCACAAGAGGACCCAACAAAAGGGAGACATGACCGGCCTCCTATGGGGAAGATATGTGGATGGCAAACTAAAGATATGGGCTACCAACATCAGCACAGAACTCGCCATCAAAAGTAAGAAGGAATAAAAACAAAAAGGAATTACGGAAATAGTACCAGATGAATAGTGAGACTATAATAGGGTATTCCAAGAAGAGGAAGCAACAACTTTACCACCCTATTGTTAGGCATACCGGGAGGCTTAGCCTTCCATTAGTGAATAAAGACCTATAGTTACCCTACCTTAGGATTCTGAGTTCAAAAGGACAAGCCAACACCCCCCTCCCGCACCAGCGTTGGGACGGCGCT
>Ga0307509_10001519_pt1 | contig 39157 bp, 54 predicted proteins | sample 10_EM_MG_FD_202245 | JGI IMG/M metagenome (GOLD analysis project Ga0307509, IMG submission 202245) | Populus trichocarpa ectomycorrhiza microbial communities from riparian zone in the Pacific Northwest, United States - 10_EM | ecosystem: Host-associated > Plants > Roots > Unclassified | place...
ATTTTCGTCCCATCATCATACTTCTGCCAAATCAATTCACTATGGAAGGCTCTTCCAACATGAATGGAGTCAATGACTTTGACGATCTAGACACATGGACACAACAGGTCGAGTACCAGGATATCAAAGCCCAACAGCAATTGACAAAACAGCATTACGGCTCGCCAACGGGCTCACCAACACGCACCCCTCCTGCAGCAGAAGATGTAAAAGCAAGTTTGGCTGCACTGGAAACAGCCCCAGCGCAGGATTTCTCAGAGATGGAAAAGCTATCCAGAGACTACCAACCAGATCTTCAGGTTTGCCGTCTTTGTTTTAGTTTGGGTGGGCTTGGATTGATTGTTTTAGGGTCCACTTGTTGGAGCTGTAAAGTCCAGCAAGGCTTTGGAGGTGGAGTATGCCAGCGCTGATCCAGCCTTTGTGAGAAAGACCGTGGTATGTTTGTTCTTACTGGTTTATTGATTTTGCTAATCCGATAGGCACTTTCTCCTAAATACCCATTTTATCGCACTATACTTGGGGACGGTAACTGTGGATGGAGAGGTATGTGCCTGCATTTTACGGAGCTGCTCCAACTACTCACGTTACCCGCTAACCTATTTGAAGCTGTGGCCTTTGGCTTTTTTGAGCTTCTTTTAAAAACCGGGGATACAAATCACATTGGGATGCAGTATGCTCGTATTGCATCCTTGAACGGCCTGATGATACTTGCTGGTCTCCAACCGTTCATCTACGAGGATTTTGCCGAAGTCACCTTCGAGCTGCTTGGAGCTATCAACTCTCCATCGGCGATTGATACCCCTTGGGATGTTTCCATCATTGCGGAACGGTTCAATAACCCAGAGGTTTCGAACGCCATAATCACCCATTTTAAGGTTGGCATTTCGATCTCATGATACTAGTTGGGCACAGGCTAACAGATATCTTCAGTTCCTTACAAGCTCTTGGATGAAGACTCGTCCGGAGTATTACCAGCCTTTTTTGGATCGGCCTGTCAAAGACTTTTGTGAAGCTCAGATCGAACCCTATGGTATTGAGATCGAGCATGTCGGCCTTATGGCTCTGATTGATTGTTTGGTCCTTCCTGCTGCGTTTGCGGTTGAGGTCTTTTACCTTGACCGCAGCGCTGGTGACGAGGTTAATGTGCACCGCTTTGCAGACCTCGGAGCTGATGGCGGCATTCCAACCCCTCCTGACGCACCAGTGCTGAGGCTTCTTTATAGACCGTAAGTACATTCTTATCATATTAGGATGTTAAGCCATCTGACGAAAGAAGCGGTCATTACGACATTATCTACAAGAAGGGGGATATACCAGAGGCATCGCCCCCTTCAATCCAGGTTTCGTTTCTGTCAAGTTTGCCTGAGCAAACATTTGCCCCCACACCCCTAGGCAGCTTGCTTCATCATATACCTTCCTCCAACATGGATCCCTTCACCATGGAGCCTGGCCCATCGAACTTCCGTCCTTCCATGTTCAACTTACCAGCTTTTCAACCTTCTCCCCTCCAATCTCTACCCTTCCAGACTACCACGTTCCGCAATTCGCCCTTTAACCCATCTCACTTCCAGAGTGAGCATTTCCAACCGGAAATTTATCAACCTCCTACACCTACCTCACTCGGTGGATCTAAACGTAGCTCTTCTGTTGAGAAGTCTTCTGGAGGGGGCTCGAATGAATGGGGTAACGGGCAGTATCCGAAGGATGGATATGCAGGACCAGATCATGAGCACCCACCATATTCTTGATTGTACCCATAGTGATGGTTGCATTGGGGATCTCTCTGCAACAGTAAATAGATGGCGGGAGACCTGGTTTCTTTTTTTCCTCATCTTTTTTTTTCTTTCATTAAATTTTACCTCTATCTTTTTTCATATTTTCTTCATTTTCCACGCGCTTTGCCCCCTTGTCTGATATTACTCTTTTCCTTTTCCTTTTTACCGTATTCTGATTCAACCAGCGGGCAGGCGTAATCGTTTTTTTTCTTTTGCGATCCTTAGTGTAACGAGGACCCGCTCCAGGTATTCTATGTTTGCGATAGTTAAATAAGCATTTTCCCCATCTCATTTGCCAAGAATGACGTAGGATCTACGGCAAGGATAGCTCATCTCTCTGCGAGGACTACATTGTGCGGCTAGGCCGTTCGAGCACTTCGACGTGCAAGTGATGGACCTGTTTCGTCATTGTGCTAACTTATATATATCTACTGAACCTACTGAACCCTACAGGCTATCTAACCGCCGCTATCATCATTAACAATGTCTGCAGCACGACGTGAGTGCTCCCTACTCACTTTTTTTTTTCATTTTGATTTTTTTCTTCCATATACATAATTGTTACTCAGCAACTGCCGAATGCTAAGGCTGATTCCGGTTATTGGCTGTTGTGTTGGTATTTCAGGCATAGGATTCACCATCCCTTCGTTGTTCCTCCTTTCGGGAGCCATAGTCCTACTGTTCCTACTACTACTAGGAGGCGCGTATGACAGAACACCACTGAATGAGATATTCTTTCTACAAGCGGACACCGACAACATACCCAACGCACCAAGCGGCGTCTGTCATTGGACGCTCTACAATGTATCTTCCCCCCTTGCTTCCTCGCCTCACCCCCTTCCACCCGTTAGGCACTTTCTAGGTAAAAAGAAAGTTAAAAAAAGTAAAACCTAAGCTAAGCTAATAAATAGTACTGCGAATCCCGCAATGGGAAAAACTACAATTGCCGCCCTAATAACGCTGCATACCCACTCTTACCCCAGAGGAACTTCCGCACGGAGACGAACATCCCCAGAGACTTTATCCGTAACCCCAGGCGGTACTTCTACCTGAGTAGGTTTTTGTACGCCTTTTACGTTATTGACCTGTTCTTTGCGCTATTAGCGCTCTTTGCGGCGCTGCTAGCTACCTGTTTTCGGCTGGCCGGGTACTTGGCTGCTGCGGTGTCTGCGCTTGGACTGCTTTGTATGAGCTTTTCGGCGGCGATAATGACGTTTGTTTTCCCCCAGTCCCTCCCTAGGTTTGCCCCGCTTGAGACTAATCGTGGAGAGGTAGGGGATGTTACGTCCTCGGACAGAGAGCTTTCAGAGATGATGGGAAGTTTGCGCGGGTTGGTGTTAAGGTACTCCTACTCCTCCAATCTTTTAGCATCGACGAGATAGTGACAACCAAATATATTTATATATCAAGGCATTCGCCTTTACATGGACTTGCGTCGCCCTCTTCTTCCTCTCAGCACTAATGCTAGCCCTCGGCCTGCTGAAAAAACGTCGGAACACTGATAGGACGCGCCCCTCCAGAACCCGTTATTCGGGATTAGCATCCCGGATGCGCGGCTCCCGACACTCACCCGTTGACAAGGGATACTCAGAGAAGGAGTACCCCAATGGAACCAGCCGCGGGTACGGAGATGAGCAAAGCTCTTACGAGCGTATGGATGGGAGCGGTACTAGGCCGGGCAATAGAGGGGTCAGCGGAGACTCAAGTGGTCAAAGGAGGCTCAAAGCCGAGTATCCACTAAATGCTCCGCCTACAGATGTTAGGTAGGTAGATGAGTGTTAGTGGTAGATGGGGGGGTAATGTTTAGTTTTACTTGGTGGGGGGAGTGAACCTCCAGCAAGTTTATCTCCTTCCCTGTTGTCCGTGGACAAAAGAGGAGGAGACAAAATTGTAGGACGTTGGTTTCTTAGAGTAGGGTAATTTAGGGGCCGCTGGGATAGGGGTATATATCAATGAGATGTGAGGCTGTGTTTTGGGAATCCTATTTGGTCAGGGTAGCTGATGTAGTTAATATATTGTACCGTCGTCCGTTCGAGTGGGATATTTGAGAAGCAAGATCATTGACAACCACGGCCCCTCAGAGTCCGTAGACCAAATGACCCAAACTCATTACCAATCTTCTCTCTCGTTCCGGGGATGCTGGCACTGACAATACTACCCTCAACGCCAGGAATACCTCCTTATATACCACGCTCATTCTTACCATCACAGCTACGGCAGGCCACTACATCCAGACGTACGCACCGTACGCTCTTAACCTATCAATACATAGACAGCGCAGCTGGATATATTCAAAAAAAAAGCCACCGCATCATCGGATTTTGTAAATGTAGTTGGATGACCAATAGTTAGTACGGTATTAAGTGGGTTTTTGATATTCGGCCAGGTTTGCTATAGCGCCGGGGTGATGCTGTGGTTTTGTCTGGCCTGGTCTGGCACTGTTGCTGATTGTACCGCACAATGTACGAGTACACATTGTCCACCAATTTGCTTACTGGACCCTGAAGAGTTAGCAACAGACCGGTTACTCCTTGCGACCAACATAAGTAAATCTAGGTCTTTCATATTGCTATTGTTATTGGTGGCGGCCCCTCCCATGGGTTAGATTGGAGTGGAGGCTAAATCTCTTGAGAAAATCACCCCTGGAAGTATTCTAGCCTAGCCCAGCCCAGCCAGCTATCACGGACCAAAGGCCTATCGCACCGTACCGCTGATCACCAACCTACAAAGTCTGAGTCCAAATATGTTTCGCATCTTCCCACCCCAGTTAGTAATACTGCCGTTGTGTTATGTCATGCAGGCAGACCGCGTGCACTTCCCTTCCCGATTCTTAGAGATTTTGGTTATTTAATATGCCCCATATGGATTGCTATTATAAAGGACGGTGGCATATCTCGTTACCACTTCCCCAATTCATTCCATTCACTTCTATTTCAGCCGGGTGGGGGGATTGTTGGGATTCCCGGGGGAGGAGAAACCCCTTTGGTGCAGGGGTTTTACCACCACTCATCACTCCTACACTATAGGAAGCTTCGAATCTTAAGGTATAACGTTCAGACACCAACCTACCAAACGCCTACCTACCTATCTATCTGGGCACTCCTATAATGAATAAGGGTTTTTCAGAAAGGGTGGATCGATGGGCGGATTGATGGGGCGGATCCATGCATACATAACAGGCATACACGCATACACATATATCCAGTATTGCAACTTCTTCGATTCCAATCTTAAACCAAGTAAGACGTGGCTAGTTTGGTGGGATATGATATACGTTAGCCAGGGATTTGACCATACTCTCGGTACCTATCTCTCCCTCCCCCTAACTCACACTTCATACCCGGAACTAAGTAACACCGACCACGGGGACACACGCACCAGACCAGAGGTGAGTGAACCAAAGTGTTATTCCCCAGTCCCTGCTACCTCCCGTCCACTTCCGAAAAATAAACAACTCTTTGATTCATTTCACCTTTCTGCTTGCATGCTGCTGCCGTCCGGGTCTAAGTTTGGTTTCCCCGGGAGCGAGCGGACAAAGCAGGGTGTACTGTACGATGTAGAGCTACCTTCCAATCACGATCATTGGCCAAAATCTCGCCCTCTTTGTTTTTTCTTTCTTTTCTTCTGGGCTGACTAAGACAAGTTGAGGTGAGCCTTGACCAACGTCACCTATCTTATCGACAATGTGTGAATATTTCTTTATCTCCCCTCCTCCCCCTAGTAGATACACACACTGTCTCTCCCTCGCGTGGCAGGGCAGGTTTAGATAGCCCGAATTCCTAGACAATTGCAAGTACCAGCTGATGATTAAATTTCATGAGCGACCGATTGATTAATTGATTGCTTGATGTAACCAACCTTCCTTGCAGTCCGCAAATCCCCCCAACCCGATGTACAGTGGAGACGCGCAGTACAGTACAGCGCAGTGCCGTGCCCTACCGTGCGAGGTTATATAGGAATTAATAAATAGAGATTGGAGGGAAGGGGGGTCCGGTACTAGCGAGCTAACTTATGACAAACCGCTTCGCTGTCAGAAAGGATATCCCCGACCAGGCGAGGGGGACCTGCCCTTTCCCCCATTCTACTCCCTTGTGTGGGTGACACTACCGGTATTCTTTGCCCAAGCGTCCACTTTCTCCGGAATGCCTCATTTAGGATTGAAGTATAAGAATGGAACTCGGCAGGATAAATCATTCATCCACCCGCTAGGGGTTGAAAAGAGAGAAAAAATGAAAGAATAAGGAAAAAAAGGATCTTCGGCGACAGTTGTCCGCAGATCTGCGGTCCGTTGGATACCGTACAGGTATCATAATATCATCGGTGCAGCGGCACTGGTTGGATAACCTTGTGGTCCGAGTGATCTTGCGTGACCTCCTTTTGGACGCTAGGGGACGTGTAGTATCCTGTGCCGTGCTCGCACGGAGAGAGAGAGAGGAAGGGAGAGTCTAGTCTTGACATCAATTTTAAAGAACATGAAACCGGCTTTTGCGCCCCGCGCCCCTTGCTCTATTTCCTGGGGTAGACTGACTGACTGGCGATCATAACTCGTTAGCGACAAAGCAGAGCTTACCCCAGGAAATTCACCCCCTGCAGAAATCTACTTCTTCTATCCCCGCATCCTGCTCGATTGCACACATACCGTTCATTGGATCGATGGTTCAAGTGGGAAGCATCAGATTTTCAACCCGGGGCACAGCGCAATGGAGTACAGTACTGGACGTGGCATGTTCCGCGCGATGCACCTCTTCTCACTCACCCACCAGAACCTTCACCCTATTGTGTACGGTACTCTCCTCCTTCCTATTAACCTCTACTCCACAATAAGTTGATAGCAAACCGTCGGTCGTGCATAGAGAGAGAATGCTAAGCGAAGGCAAGCTATGCGCGGTCCCATTCACAATCCTTTCTTTCTCTTTCCATTCCCAACTTGCCTGGAACGCCTGCATGCTTATAATAGAGGAGGATATAAAATCTGAGTCCCGTTGTGTTATCAATTGAACCCGTGCATCACATCACCTGCACAGCCTATGGGAAGTTGCAGGAGAATAAGCTGTGGATATGGTAGGCCCGTGACTGAGGTATCGAGGTATCGGGGAACGTGCTGCACTGTATCTCTGATATCTAAATGGTGACGGTGGTGACGCTAACTGTCACTGTGAACCCGTGGTGGTGGTGGTATGGTGTATTATGCTATGCAAGTGAGGCCGACAGGCAAACCTATTATACATCTATACATGATCATGGTGGTAGCATTTTTGGAGGGAGAATACTAGCTGTGCCCCGTAACCCTTCACACACTCCGGCAGCATCTCCCCGCCAATCCTTCCCCGCAACGCCCCAAGCTCAAAAGGGATTATAGACTAAATGACTCTCCGTCAAGGCTATTGTCTACCAAACCTTACACGCAAGACATATGCCTGAAAATCAATTGTCCCACCACAACCACAACGGTAATTCACCAAGCACCTCCACAGGACAAAACAGAACAACAACAACAGCCTTCAGCCCTCCCTCCCTCCCTCTTTCTCTCCCTCCCCAGCTCCTGTTTTTCCCCCCCCAAAGTCCCCAAAGTCAAGCCCTCTCCAACGCCTCCCTCTCAATCCACTCCTGGACAATTCCAACAACGGCCTTAACTTCCCTCCCCTCCTCACCTTCGATCTTCATCCTAACGGCTAAGACACGACACGGGAGCACGTTCCCGACCTTAACCTTCAGGTTACCCTTTGCATTGATAAGCCACCCGCGCTCCTCCTGAAAAGCGAGGCCGGAGGAACTGGTCAAGATGCGCGGGACTTGGAAGTCGACGGATGGATAATCCGCCATGGTACCGGTGAGGCCGTTGGCGTCGACTTGAGTTATGGTGATGGTGAGGACGTCGTTGAGCTGGGGTTGCTGTTGCTGCTCCTGGGAGGGTGCTGGAGTGGTGGTGGTGGTGGGGATGGGGGCGGCCATTGGATATGAGAATCAAGTGGTCGCCGTTGACTGGAGGAAAAGAAAAGATGGAAAAAAGTGGATTGTGTTTGGTATTTGGGGTGTTGTGTGTTGAAGGGAGGGAGATGCTTCTTGGTGAAGGGAGGAAATGGTCGTCTGGACGTATTTTGCTCCCTGCGGTTTTTTTTTCAAGGTTGGTAGCTAGGGAGTTTCGAAGGGGGGGGGGCGGTGGAATAGAATTGTTACTTGTTTCGTCGAATGTTTAGGGTCTGTCTTTTGAAAGCGATTAGGGCTTATGAGTGCCCTCATTAGGATTTTGCCCCTGCGTAGGGCGGGGTGTGTAGGTAGTGTACCCTCACAGAATAAAAACCGCTAGGGCAATCACAAGGTATGACTCGTCCGAATTTTACCGCTGGAATCCATCCGGTTTTCTATCGTCAGGCATTTGGTGTACTAAAACCACACCGGGAGTTCATCCTCAGCGCACGATATTTTCCAGAGAAAGATGGCAAAAAAAAAAAAGACCTCCCACGACCGGTTTTTCGGAATACAATAGTGACTGTACAATACGGGCCTGTAAGTTCAAAGAATGCCAAAAGCGCTCCGTGAGTACGGTACTGTACATAACACCCCTTCCCAAGAATGCCCCGGAGTCTACGAAAACACCAAGAAACAAGAAACGAGAGAGCGGGATTACGGGTACAGAACGAAAGAATAGCAGTATTAAAAATTAAAAATTAAATAAAAGCTACAGGGACGAAGGAAATGCTAATCTTCCCAAGCTCTAGTCTCCCGTCCCCCCCACATTAAAGCGAGGGTCAATCAGATCTCATTCGCCAAGTCAAGTCAAGCCAAGCCCAGCCCCCGCTCTCACAATAACAGATACAGAAAAAGCCTACTCTAGCCCTCTCCCGCAAACAAACGAACAAAAAGAATTGACCGGCTGCTACCCTCCGTTGGAAAAAATGGCTTTCAACGTGACGAAACTATGCCCGAGTGGGAATAGTGGAATTTTCACATCATTAGCCATGTATATACCCTGCACTGGTATAGTTCTTGAACACGAGTCATCTTCGGTCAAGCGAAGTATCATATCATACCCGTCAAAACACACCAAACCAACGAAAACCCCACAGTACAGCAAGATCCTCAATACCAATAATTACCAAAATTTCGCCTATGGGTGGGTAGCTAGGGTAGGGAGCTTGGTGATTCAGTCCATGTAACTCTAGTAGCCCGCAATCGCTTATGAATTGTGTGCCTTTGTGGAGACAAAACAAAAAATCAGGTATGATAGTCGAGTATCATATATCCATCCATGCCATGCCAAGCCGTGGAATTTGTTTATAGTATAAATGGGAAACCCACAGAAAAAAAAGGTATATATTATACATCTAATTTACAAAAAAATCGCAATTTCCTTCGACTCGCACCAATGATACAGCTGGGTCCGGCCCGGTTGAAATTTCAGTTTAGTTCAAGCCAAGATATGCCTGTGCACTAGCGCTTTGGGCCCCTTGGATACTTGATAGGATAACCGTTTTCGTGGTTGCAAAGAACGGCCAATTTTGGTAGTGAGGATATTATTATAACATTTACCACCGAACTGTAATAAATAAATATAATACCATAGCCCCAACAACCCAAGTAAGTTAGCAAATGCACAATAGACAACTCAGTTCCACCTTCTAGGAAACTATACTGCTGCTCTCCCACGTTTCAACTGGTTCTTTCCACTCTCTCTCTTCTCTTCAAGCCCGCATCTCTCATATGATATATATACAGATTTTTCCCGACATCTTCCAGTATACATATTTCGAGTGATAACTCATGACCGCATTTCCCCTCCCCTCTTTTTTCCCTCCCCCCGCTATACCTGGGCACCGACCACACCACAATCCAACTTTTCCCAGGCGGAACATCGCCGCTTAATAAGTAAGGCATCCAACCCCCCCCCCATTTCACAACATGTGCACTGTATGATATAAAATACCGTAGAGGGGCAACCTACCGTGCAGTAATATGTGTCAGAACTAACTAACTATCCACCCACCCCCTCCAAACCAGAACAAGACGCAGTATATAGTGCGAAAAACCGCACAGCACAGTAACTTACTGGCCCAATCGTAAAAAAGTCAGCATCCACCCTAAACTTCACAAAAACCCGCAACTTCAACAAAAACCGAGCCAACCCAACCCAATCCAACAACGAAAAAAACTCCAAAAAAACCAAACACAAAACAGAAAAGAAAAAAAAAAAGAAAAACGAGAAAAAGTATATAATATATTTCCTATAGTAATACTTAATATGATACCACAAGTAGCTATAATAATATTATATATACTTACTTAGAGATCCTACACGAGCGAAAGTTTTCAAGTTTTTATTATCCTGTAATTATGATAAGAGTGCTGTGTGGATGAATTCGTTTGTCACGTCAGGGAGGTTTAACTTACGAGGTTTAGGGTGGATGGATGCAGGCAGACTTTTTACGATCGGGGGAAGTATGATAATACTGTATTCAGCCCACTCGTTATATGCTCGAGTATAGTAATATAATACTGTACATACATGCATACAAGTACAAACAAACAGTACTATATATATATATATGATACCCACCCAGCGCGATCCCCCGGACCCGAAAACTTCTCAATATTTCGTCAACTTACTAGGAGTATCGGTGTTGTGTGTGTGGTCCCTGCCGTACCCGTACCGTACTGTACCCAACCGACTGGCTACCACACCCTTGAATGGATAATAATAATAATAATAACCCATTAATTAACGGAGCAGAGCAGAAGGGATTGATGGATCGAGGTCTGGTGTGTGTGGTCTAATCTAACTTAGTCTTCAGCTTTTTGGCTCAAATACGTCATGGTCCTTGACGTTATTGTTGTTGTGGTGACCCCGCCTTTTTTGCCTAGGGTGCCGCAGGGTAAAAAGCATCTCAGCTCCTAACCCCGCCCGAGGCTGGGCACGCTACTACCCCGGGCTTGCCCTGCGACGGTTTACCCGAGTATGATACTACGAGTAGTACTCGTACAGCACCTCTATTAATTAGAGTGACGGCCCCCCGCCTAGGTAGGAAAGTTGGAAGTTGGAACTCTTGACGAATATTCGAGAGGGAAGAAAACTCCTTCACAGCAAGAAGTTTGTGTCTTTGCCTATTCCTTGCTTTTCTTCGGCGTTGGCTCAGGCATGGTTGCCAAGGCTTAGGACTTCTGACTTCTAAGTTCGATTTATGCACTGGGGCGCCGTCACTCTATTCACAGTTCACATAGAGAATAGCCTAGTCAACTTAAAAAGTCATTTTACTAATCCGAGTCCGTCTCAGCCCTGAGTCTCAAACATCCAGCAAGAAAAGAGAAATGAAAAAAAAAGAATGAGAAAAAAGCCACTCCAACAATCAAGACCCCCTCCAGTCGGAAACCGTGAAGCCAAGGCAGTTCAGGCGCCCCAGGAGACTGACCAAGCACGTTTGAGTAACTTTTATTAGGTATGTATACTGCAAACCCCCTCCTCCCTCCCCCCGAAAATTCAAGCACGCACACCAAAATCAACCCACAACATGTCTTCCAGCACAAAAGTATTCCTCCAAAACCAAAGCAAAGGGTGGTGTTGAGGAAGGCTGGCGACGCGGGGCTCAAAATCCGTGGATCTAAAACACTTTGTGAGCAGAGCCTCCAACCGAATCGCCGGATCCCGAAAAAAAATGACTCACCTTGATATTTTCTTTGGCAAGTGCGTACTTGCCCATCTTGTCGCTTCCCTTATCGGTAAGGAAATCCATAACCTTTGTACGATGATCACCCTGGAGTTGGATCACCTCCCCCATGTCCTTATCTTGAATGATGGTGCCATTGCAAGCTGTGACGATCAAGGTAACACAAGGTCAGCGCTTCTATTATCCCAAAACAACCAAGGGGTAAGATCCATGCCCTGCCCAGACTATACCGCATTGCCTGGTTTTTTTCGCCTGCCGCTAGTATGTTGAAATAAAGTAGGGGCTGAAGCAAAACATCCAATACAGTCAGGAAGAGTCCAAAATGAGCCTGGTTTAGGCCATAAAGGGTTAAGTGAAGGCGTTTTATTGCGAATTTGCAACAGATTATGGAGGAAGCTCTTATTTCAACGTACTAGCGGCAGGCGAAAAAAAAACCAGGTAATGCATGCAAGACAGACGGGCAGAGTCCCGAATCGAACGAAAGCGGTGGGGAGGGGGGGGATGGTTACCATATTCCTTTTTGAAAGCTTTCAAAAGGGCCTTAGGACTGTACTCTTTAGGCAACCCCTGAACAGTCGTCAACGTCTTGCGACCGTTGCGCTCTGAAAAAAACAAGTTAGTGAATGTACTCGAGTACCAGCCGGGAGCAAAAAGTGATCGGAAAAAAGTGGCTGGTACAACACCACCCAAGTACAGAACAAAGTGCAAAAATTTTCTTCCAACAAAAAAGGAAAGAACCAAGGATGCTCACGTTGGATACGAATATGGACGTAATTCTTGGGCTGAGTATCACCAACGTCGTCGGCGAAAGGGTCTAGGAAAAAGGTGTCAGCAGTTGGCAAGGAGAAGCTGGGTGAGCAAGAAGCATCCTGCAGTGAGGCGATGAATCAGGGCAGCCAACGAGATTAAAAAGACAGGGATTTTAGCTGAAGTTGTCCATCTAGGACAAACTCTTCAAGGAGGCGTTGGCCGGTGTGGCAATAGAGACTTTGCGAAAAGACTCCGGATGTGAGGCAAATGCAGTTATGGTCTAACCAGATTGCTAGGATTTGACTCTGGACGCGAAATCGCAAAGTCCCCAATAGCTCGAGAAAAAGAGAAAAAACAGAAAAAAAGACTCACCATTAACTTTGAGATTTTCGATGGACATAAACAGACTTCGAGGGGGGTTGGGTATGCGGGAAAGCTGTGTTTGAGTGCTTCGGGGCGGTAGTTTGTTGTGTTGGTAGCTTGTGTTTTGGAAGGGAAAGCGTGGAGGAAGGGCGGAGAGAGTTCTTGGTGGGGAGAGGGAGAAGGGGTAGGAAGGCAGAGGGGCGGAACTTAAATAGGCGCTGGTGGGTCGAGCGAAGGCGAACAAGCGAAGAAGGGCTAGGCTAGTTGTTAGTCATAGTCGAGTATGGACGTGGGTGATGGGACAGACAGGGATTAGAAAATCTATGGGATGCGTAGATTTCTAATCCCTGTCTGTCTCATCACTTATGTCCATACTTGAGTACAGTTGCCCCTAGCTACAATGAACGCCAAGAATCAAGACGGGCGTTCACTACTCGAATAGTAAACTGGACTCTGCGGTAAATTCACTAGCGTGGCCGCGAGGGCAGCGTTCCATAGCCAAAAATTCATTCTAGCAAAGTTCATTATAGCCGGGGGCAACTGTACAAGACTGCCAGCACTACATTCCAGAACCCCATTTCATCCTTGTCCAACCCGTGCCATTCACTTTTCTCCACCCGACAGATCTATGTTTTTCTAGAAGAAAGTGAAGAGTTCTAGTGATGCTGTCCAGCATTTCCGGGAGGATTCGCCCTGGCGTTGGGGTTGCGAGGGTCATTCCTATACTCCTCGGCTGCGGATTGTTAGCCACCATACCGTCCATAACTCCATCCGCTCAACGCAAAATCCTCCAAGCACAGCAATCTCCACACGGAGCAAAGGCATGGACCAAAGAAAACGTACTATTAGCGAGAAAAGTAGAAAGGCTATTAACTCCGTAGAAAATGATTGCACCTGCACAAATTAGCCAAGCAATTCCGAATTAAACCCTCTTGATTGGAAATTTTATTTACCGGCAACATAGAAAGGTGCCATCGGCTTAGCTAATCATCGCATCGTTGTTAGCGAGTGAGTTACAGAGCGGGGGGAATCAATGGCAGGAGCGTACCAACTGGCGCAGGCCACTTCCTTCCAAAGATTCTTTCGAGCATCGCGAGAGGTTTGTAGGAGTCGGAACGATTCGAGGTTTGACGTTGGCAGGAGGATGGTTGATGGACTTATGGGAAGCGGTGGTGGTGGTGGTGGTTGATGTTTCGAGGGTGGAATCGGGTTCGGGTTTGTGGAGGGGGGACGACGGCAGAATCGATCAGCCCACCCAAATACTGTATTATCAGAGGAGCTAAAGGGCGCAAAAAGCAATAATGGAGACTCTACAGAGAGTGCTAATAGAACTCGTCCCGTCCAGTTTGAATATATTTTCCCGAATTCGCATCAACCTACAAGTACTCGGGTATGAACTTTGGTGGTCGGACAAGCAGGGATTAAAAATATATGTATTCTCATAGATTTTTAATCGCTGCCTGTCCGATTACCCAGGCCCATGCACAAGTACAATTCCCCTGATCATCACTAAAATCACCCGTGACAAAAAATACCCGGTACAGCCCCGACATGGTACCGGACCCCAAACAGCATCTAACCACCCCGCCTCATCCCACAAAAACAAAACAAAGCAAAGCAGGAATGTCGTTGTCGTTCGGAACCACGAGCACAATTTCCTCGCTAAGCGGCTGCGTATCCTCTCTCCGAAACTCAACCCGGCTCCTAGACTCTTCGATTTCAATCCTAGATTCGGGAGTCCAGGATTTCCCGCGCATCAAGAAAGTCCTACAATGTACTCGGGTTTGTTCCTCCCAATTGCAAACCCTGCGATAGATAGCTAAGAGGGGCGCTAGCACTTTGAATTAATCTCCGAGCCAACGCTATACGCCGCGCAGACTGCCCTCGCCGACGAGATCGGGCCAGAAGTTGAGCATTTGCTTCGCAGGGTGGAACAGCATTTGGCAAAGATGGAGAGGAGGGAGAAGACGCTGGTTGCAAAGTCAGAGTTGCAGGAGGGGAGGTTACAGCAAAAGCCTTCGCTCTCCTCTGCTTCTTCGAGGCAGAGGAGGGGTGATCTTGGTGGGAATGTTCAGAATGCGGAGAAGCTAAGGATATTAAAGGGGAAGAAGGAAAGGTTGGCTCATACTATCGAGAGGTTATCATTACAGGCGGGTCACAAGGTATGCCATTCCTTTCAACTTGCTGGAGGACTCATCCCGAGCAAAGACTAACATTGTTCGTAACAAATAGGAGAGGCAATTAAGGATGACTATGAACTACGGAGCTTCATGATAGAACTTAACAATATCGATTTCTCGTACGGGTATCACTGGTGAATTGGTGTTATTATGGCTTTAGAATTATTTTCAGAACCGACCACAGATATCCTGTAACCAATTACAAACCTCGTGGTCCAGAACCAAGACTCCCAGTGGAATCAACCCAACCGGAAATACGCGTGTGAAGAATTATCAATCCCATCGCTGACGAACCCCAGCTGCACTCTTCGCAATGTCTAAGGACTTGATGGCTAGTCCCAATGCATGTTCCAGGCCTCCCAACTTTGCCCAAACAGCCATCAAGCTAGGGTCCTGACTCTCAATCCTGACCCTCTCCCTGACCCGCACGTCCCCACCTTTGTAGTGATAAATCTGATCCTGATTAGCGATCCCAACCCCATTTCCCCCATTTCTCAGCCCGACAGCCGCAGCGAACCTTTCCCGAAAGCCAAACGGGGACTCCAACGACGGTAACGCAAAAGTAGGCCCACGATAGTCCGGGGGAGTTAGTGGATCCAGCGTCCGTAATTCTACAATGAGTGCTGCCTCCGATATATAAAGATCAAACGCGAGATGAGGATGAAGTGGAGGGTCAAATATCTAACCAATCAGCCTCCTATAAACCAAATTGCAAAGCAGGAATCAGATGAACGTACCCTAGGATCCACAACATGATAGGGAAACAACCGATGCATCTGCGTCCCTCTCAGTGCATCTCTCGCAGCGCGAACGCTCCCCATGGCTCCATCGAGCTTCTCAGCGACGCCCATCCCTCCATTCACTATATCCAGACTTTCCGCAACGTGATTTACCACATCCGTCAACTGCTCCAGCACGATCCCCTTCCCCCTAGGGTCCAAGCTCAACTTATGGCAGGCAAACCCCTTAGTATTCGGCAGCCCGTACATCTTGACCTGCATATCCGATTTGACGATCTTATTAGCCACCCGCGTCGCATACCCCTTAAGTGACTCCGAGCGCGGGGAGGAAAGGACCAGCGTGGAGCCAGTGCTCGGGGCGAGGAGGTTGGAGCATTCTCGCAGGCAAGAGCGGACATTGTCGATTGTTTCCTGGAGGGAGCTCATGAGCCAGGCCAGCTCCCGGGCCTGCTATTGGTTAGAGTAAGGTGAAAAATGGGGGAGTGAGAGGGCTGTTACGGCAGATTCCTCTTCGGCTTTCAATGTGTCTCCTTCAGGGCGTGGGGGGTAGAGGGTTGCGGCCATGGTGCCGTTACTATTATGCCGATAGGGCTGGTTCGGTTTTGTTGGTGGGTTGGTTGGGTCGGCCGGTTTGGTTGAAGTAAGGGAGATAAGACACGCACAGCGACACGGGGAAAAGGCTTAAGGTGGCACCCCTTGAGACACCGGTTCAACATCAACGATGAATTCACTAGTGCTGAGACTGGCTATTAGGCAGACGGCTCTACTGAGGAATCTTCCCAAGGGCTTCACGTCTCAATTCGCACCCTTCACTTCCCTATCCCGGCCACCGCCCAATTACGAGGGTCATGTCCCACTCACTGTTCCCGAGAAGGGATTGCTTGCAGTGGGTTCGGCGGTGATGTCACTATTGAACCCTCGACGTGGAGGTATCTTCTTCCCCTTTTCGGTATAGTTTATCAAGAACTATAGTACAATAGCTGTCTGTTCTTTATTTCAATGGCTGGGGTTGCCCCTTCTCACTAAGAGTGTTGATATAAACAGACTTAATTGCAGCTCTCGGGGAAGCCACAGCAACACCATACTTCATATATAGGCTCCGGGATGCCATGCTATCCTCCCCCACCGGTCGGAGGATTCTCAGAGATCGCCCAAGGATTAACTCCACCACAATGAGTATGGAGAAGTTACGGAGGTTGCCGGACGGCACTGTAGGTAGGGAATATGTAGCATGGTTAGATAAGGAGGGTGTCTCGCCAGATACTCGGTCTCAGGTATATTGGTTTCCCCGCACAAGAGCACAAGTATCTCGCTCTTGGAATTACTAACAGGAAGCAGGTCAGATATATTGATGATCCAGAATGCGCCTATGTTATGCAGAGATACCGTGAGTGTCATGACTTCTACCACGCTCTTACAGGTTTACCCATCATAGTCGAGGGAGAGGTTGCTCTGAAGGCTTTTGAATTTGCAAATACGCTTATTCCTATGACCGGCCTGAGTATGTTTGCATTGGCAAGACTGAGGCCAGAGGAGAGAAAGAGGGCCTTGACCATGTATTTTCCTTGGGCTATCAGAAATGGATTGCAAGCCGAGGAGGTGATCAACATCTATTGGGAAGAGGAGTTGGGGGCTGAGGTGGGGGAACTGAGAAAGAGAATCGGCTTGGAGAAGCCCCCAGAGTAAGTCTTACCATATTTACGCATCAGCACCGTACTAATACGATACATTGCCTATTGTAGTCTGCGAAAGATCAGAGGAGAATTGAAGGCTCGGAAAAGAGCTGAAAAAACTGTAAAAAAGACTGTAGAACATTAGAGCACTACTTGTATTATTACTACCACCACACAGAATGGCTCTCCTTTGCCTGTTTTTTTATTACCCAGCTGTCCAGCAAATGGTCGGCGATAGCGTTAGAGAATTTCAACCCGCTCAGTCCATTATCAAAGGCGTGATTTTGATTTTCGCAGAAACAGTACGGTCTTGAAACTTCCACCGAAACGCCAGTCTCCACCATGACCAGAAAATCACACCACCATTCACAGATCGAAATCGTCGTCGTCGTCAAGGATACCTTTACGACGTGAAAAAACAACCTTCTGCTCAGTAGTCTTTTTCTCGTCAATGGCATTGATCAGGGCAATCAAATCCTCCTCTGTGACACGCTGACGAATTTGATTGGAGCGAGCCATCATGATCAAACGGTTCTCGAGGTCGCGAGCTCTCGATTCCTTAACCATGGCTATACGGCCAAGGCGGTCGACGGCCTCCGGAGTGAGTATTTGTGAAATTATAGACTTCCGAGCTTCATCTATTGGTTCCCAGACATGAGTTTAGAAGACAAATGAGATGCTGTGGATCGAGATGTGGAAAATAAAAACCTTCTTGCTGTCTAAATGCCATGGTAAGAAGATGTTTGTACATATAATATTTAAGGAGAGAATTTCATGGAACAATACTTCTTATCGTTTCCACCCTGGCCTTGTTGGGCAAGCTCCTGCATCCTCGCCTGGCGGATTTTCTGCAAGTCTAAGTTTATCTGGTCAGCGTGATATGGTCATTTACACAAAATAAAGATGTAGGAAGCCGAACCATCGTCATCCATGTTGCGAGATCTGTCGATAGTAATGTGATGGAAGAAGTAGGGGAGATTTAACGGTAAATTGTGTGGGGGATGAGATGGTGATGAGGATGGAGAGTTTGCCTCGTGCCCCTCGTTGGTGTGCTTCTTCGCCCCGCATTGCTGGGACCCATGGCAAAAGGCGCTGCGCAGAACAAGGTACTAGACGTAGTATCGCATTGCCGGGTGCGGCGGTTTGCTGGGTGGAGCGGAACGTCAGCTACGCACTGCAGCTCAGAAATACGCGGCCTAGTTTATTCCTTGAAAGTTTTCAACGGGGTCGAACTGGTCCAACTGAAGTGAAGCTGTGATCCAGACAACGCTGCGTTTTCTGCTGCGTATTTTCCGGCCCTCTCAGCGTACCTGGCGTTCTGCCATAGTCTAGGCAGCAAACTATATCATACCTGGCAATGCGATACCGGCAGTTAATTCGAGTGCTAGTGATGGCTGGACAGCGTAACTTAGTTTTCCTCCCGACACTACTTCTCGATTGAGGCGAGAATCGCACTCGTTAATTAGACGCCCTGCCTCAAACGCACTACGGCACAGCGATCGGATTGCTACAGGGCAAGATTGGTCCGGAGGCATGACAGGATGGGTATCATATGGATGATAGGTATGGATGGATGCTTTCCCGTCCTCGAGCAGCCGCCCTACTCTATTTTTTGCATTTCTCTGCCGGCCTTCAATCGCCCATTTCTCCGCCTCTTATCCCAACCAATTCGTCACTCATTTTCCTTGCCACAGACGCAGCCGCCTCTTCCCTCCTGGATTCCCTGTCTTTCTTGCACTTCCGTGAGTTGGGGTTTCGCAGCCTCCAATCAACCAACCAGTCACTGAAGGCGTCGACACAGGCCGCTTATCCCGATTTGATTTTTTGGTACAGAAAATGCCGGCCGTCACTCCGTCACCTCCTTCTTGGACATGTAACTTGCTTATTCCGTGTGACCTTTTCGCTTTTTTGAGGGTTTAACGACACTCGTAGTTGCAGTTTAAGGCTTGGTCCTTGCCGGGCGGCTGCCGGGCTGCCCACTTAGAGCGGAGAGTGTTGCACTTTCTCTCTCTTTTCCCTCTGTCCCTCGAAAACCCTTCTTGCTGCTCGTTGCAGCCTCTGTTGAAGCGTCTCGTTTCCCGCTTGCCTCCAGCCGGGAACTCCCTCCGCCAGCCAACAATCCACCAAGACAGATACTATACGATAGATACTGCAACACCGGTACCGTTGACAGGGCAGGCGGTTGGCGAGTGTGACGCTTCTCTTCTTTCTCTGCTTCATCTTCTTCATCTTCCCCTTCCTTCTCGCCTTCTCTCATTCAATCGCCAGTCCAACTATTCTCTCCTTTCCTTTCTATATCCCCAATCACTTTCCCACAGTACGGTACTCCTACTGGTCCTCCGCCAAACTTTTCCCCATCACCATCATTATCCAATACTCTACTCTCCTCCCTTGTGGCTGTTAGTCAGCTACCGTAGTCGGTCCTTGATTCTTCCCTCCGGTCCCTTCCGCTGCTACACCCCCATTCTTCCTCTCACTCATAACTTTTACAAACATTTTTCCTTCTCTTCTTTCCCTATTCTATTCTCGCTCTCGCTTCTGTTTTGAATTTTTTTCCTTTCGCAAAAGGAAGAGTCAATCGCTACATCAACTAGATCATCACTCCGCTTTGAACACTTCCCGTACTCGAGCATAAAGAAAAAGTACTCGTACAAACTCTCTTCTTGCGCTCACTTCCCGCTCTATAAATATTTTTCCTCCGCCCTTTTCCCGCCTTTCCTAATTTTTGCTCCTTTTCGTCATCTTCTTACTCTCCTCTGCTTTTGTCTCCGGACTGCCGAGCATCTAGCTCGCCCCTAATCTCTTTTGAGACATATTTCATTCCAAGCCGCCAAGCTGGCTGAGTGAGTTTTCCACGATAAAACCTAGCTCTCGTAGCTGTCCACCATGTCGCTAAATCCCCTCGATCTCTCTCGTAGATACCTTTATCTGGTCCATGCCAACGGGCCGCATGGGCCTCCCTTTTCAAGCCCTTCTTCGAAACCTCCTCTCCGTTCCATAACAACAACTGGCCATAAACTTTCGCCTCTATCGATAACCTCTCCGCCAGCCTTTTCGACAATGACTGCCGACCGTCCGAATCTGTACAAATCGGCTAGCGAGAGTGCTCTACGGGTCCCAGTTACCGATGGAACATCAAGTGGCAGATCAACGCCCGGCGAGAATGGAAGCACGGATCTCAATGTGGAGGTGGCAGCCCTCAGCAATAAGCTCATCAACGCGATCAATCATCAGACCCAATTGGACGACTCGCTCTCGCAAACAAAACATGAGTTGGATATTTCCCGTGCAAGAGTCAAGCAATTGGAGGCAGTGGCCAAGGAAAACAGTGAGATGCTGGCCAAAGGGCTGCTGGTTAAGAAGTCAGACATTGAGGCCGAAACAAAGCAGCTCAAAGATCGCATGAACGAGGAGAGCAGGTTGCGGGCCAAGGCCGAAGAAGAGAAAAGGGTCATAGAGCGGGAACTGGAGGGCTTGACGGCTGCTTTATTTGGCGAAGCTAATGAGGTAAACAGCCTCATCTTCTAGGCCATTTCTTGCCGGTTCCGAGTACAATTTCTCACAGCTAACGGTATTAGATGGTCTCTGTAGCGCGCCAAAAGGAAGAGGCTGTTGATAAGAAAAATGAGCAGCTGAGATCTCAATTGGCTGATACACAACTCCTTTTGGCCTCTCACCAGGAGCAGCTCGCCGAATTAAAGCAAGTAATCCAACAAATGACAGCAGAGAAAGAGGAAGCAGAGACGGCTATGTCAACCGGGACACCTTCGACGCCGGCACTTGGAAACAGGACGAGTAAGGAATCATTGGGTCGTGTTTTTGAGGCCTTGCACTTGTCTCCCGACTCAGCCGCCATCGAGGACATACAGCCGTGCCCGCCTACATCCCTGACAAACTTCATATATCCTGTCCTTAGGCATGACATCCCAGCCTATCTGGATTTCTGTGAGGTTTTGCATTCTCCGAAAGGAGGCACCAGGACTTCGCCCATACCCCGGCTATCAAGTGGTTCTTTCTCGTCCATACAAGCTATGGGTATAGGAATGGGTATTTCCTATGGTTCGTCAATCAGTAGCTCCCCTACCGGGCTCTCTAGTGCCCTGTTTGGTGCTAGGGCGGACAAGGGCAGCGATAGCCACCCGACAAGTCCGGCGAGTGTCGGCTCCGCCACCAATGGCAACGCCCAGCAGCAGATTGGACTTGCCCTAAAAGAGACTAAATTCTATAAACGAGTTTTAGTTGAAGATATTGAACCCACTCTCCGGGTGGATTTAGCGCCCGGCCTTTCTTGGCTCGCCCGCCGGAATGTGTCATCGGCAATCATTGATGGTTCCTTGCAAATCGATCCTCTGCCTATGAATTCGAAATCCAGCGCTGTTAACTGTTCCATGTGCGGTGAGAGCCGGTTGGACGAGCAGCACGTCAGGACTCATCAGATGCGCACTAGCGATAATACAACTGCCCCGAGGCACATGCTATGTACCTATTGCGTCAACCGCACAAGGAGCGTTTGTGACTTTCTGGCATTTCTACGAACTCTCAAGGAGGGCATGTGGAAGTGCGACAATGAAGGTGATGAGAAGCATGCGTGGGAAGAATGCGTCAAGCTGAGGGAGCGTATGTTCTGGTGCAGAATCGGGGGCGGGGTAATACCAGCCTTTATTAACAGGGAATCAGCGAGAAACTCTGAGGAACATGGCAGACCTAGGGGCTTAAGGCCTGCCGGTGACGAGACGCTACGAGATCTACAATCTCCTAGAACACCAGAGCTGAGAGGATACGAGGGTCAAGTGAAATTGGAGGTTCCAAGAAAGAGAATAAGCAAAGAATTGCCACCGATTGTTCCCGAGAAGGCTTCTGTCAGCGAGGCTCCATCACCGATAGCTCCTTCGCCAGTCGACAAGGAGCTTCCCCCACCTCCTAGAATGCCCCTCGAGAAAGGCAGCCAGGAAGAAGACACCACGAATGAAGAGGCAATTGTTGAGAAGCAAGAGCCGGCCCAGGAGCAGAACGGTCCTAAAGTTGGCACGACCTCGGAGCATTCGGTGTCCGTAGCCCCCACGGAACCCACAGGGCCCGAACTGTTGACTATCCCGGTCCCCAAAACACCTGAACCGCCCATGACTACTACTACCCAAAAGGAGTTCACTGTGCCCGCCCTCGTAGACAAGTCGGATATCGAGGTTCCTCAAGCAGTTCCAGGAGCCTGGTAGTAATGCTTCAAGACATTTACTATGCTAGAGATATTTTATACGAAAGATTATGGATTGCTGAGGCTAGATTTTCATCCGGGGGGGTATGGGCAAATGTTTGTGTTGGACTGCTGCAATGGGAAGGGGTAAATTTTCGTTAGGTCGAGTATCATTTTTTAATATTACACTACTCTCTGTTGGCTGTACTCTTTTTCTCTCTTCTTTCCTCAACTGGCTTCCCTCTCTTCTGATATATAGTTTATTACGGTTCCATTGCCTAACTGTGTTTGTTCCTTTGGAGTTCTTTCCGTATCTTCCCCCCACCCCACTTATTTCTATTCATCCTCTCTTGTTTTGCATTTACAAAGGTTTTCACGGTGTACCATGTCTTTTCCTCTCTCTAGCTGCTTTACCTTACTTCTATTTTTCGCTTTCACTCATTCTTGTTGCTTTAGTATTATCATGTTATGGGACACGAAGAAAGAAAGAAAAAGAACTGAAATCAGGGGTTATTCTTTTTTGCTTTTGGCTCTGACGGGTTTTTATATCATAAAGGCGATTATTTTCTATGGTATGCTAAGTTTGGTCTTACTTAGTTGGCTAATACAAGGCTTGCCTGGGCTGGGCTCGTATTCTTCCGGATATTGCTATTTTCTAGATGAGGTTCGGAGGTTCCCGAGTGATTTGCTGTGCGTTTGATGTCCTGGTGAGAGGTGAATTATTCAGCTTAATTTTGTTCCCGTACCGTTGTTTCTCCAGCCTCAAACCGGCTCGAGTAGTATACAAAAAAAAATCCCTCAATCCCACCTATATCTCCCTGTTTCTCCTCCTCCGCTTCATTTCGAGAAGCACCGGCGCAGCGCGCATTCTCGCAAACTCCTTCATAGCGACCGAGTCCGTTTCCGTACGGATCGCGGTTCCGATGGACATGAAGAAGCTATTTTTTCCATCAGTCAATTGGCTTGTACGCTGCTGGGGCAGATGCCGAACCCAAATGTAGCGGCAGAGCCGAGCATGTATTGTCCTAGTGAGCGAAGGAATCCGTTCGGACCTGCACCGTGTTTTAGGAGGTTGTAGCCTCCTAGTTTGGGGATCAGTTTGTGCTGCTGTTGGGGAATGGGAGGGGAGGGGGGTACCGAAGAGGAAGCCGATACAGAGTCCTACGGCTATTTGTACTAGTTAGCATTGATGTGGGAAGGTAGGGGGGCAGAAGACACACAGGTCCCCATTAGAGCCCCGAGTTTCACTGATCCTCGTTAGCAAATTGAATAGCGTATGGGGGAAGGGCGGGATACTCTTGTCGAAGATAGTAGGGCCATGCGAGCCATGGCCTCCAGGCGCAGATACTGGTACGGGCATGTTTGTCGATTTTGCTGTGATGGTGATGGTGGGGTAGAGAGTTGTGGCGGGGGATGAGAGATGGTATGTAGCGGAGGATACCGGTGGTAGCCGGTTGATTGATTGCTTGCGATACGATTGCTCGTGATTTGTGCGGGGGGGGCGAAGAGGAGGGTCTCTGCAAGTACTTCGTACTCGTACACTACTCTACTCTGTGAGGGCAAATTATTTCTGAATCTAGGTGATAATTATGAGAGACAATCGTAAATTATTCTTCACTTCTTATTATGCCCTAGGTCCTTTAATAGAATCTAATGGGACAATTTAGTACCTTGCATCCACCAAGGGCAAGTCTTACGGATGGACAAAAGAGAATCAAATGCGATAAGACACTCTCACGTGACCTTTCTTAACCACGGCTTGCGTGTGTCTTGACCTTAACCCCATCCCCCGGGTTTATTTTGCCTTCCACTCATCATCACCATCCGTGCTATATATTAATATTACCCCCCCCCGCTCGACTCCACAAGAACATCTGTTGTAACACACCCCGGCACAACCAAGCATTCAGAATCACCGCCAACCAACCACCACAACAGCGACAACGACAATAATAACAAAATGCAAGCTCCGATCCAGTCCTCCCGAGCTCAGAGCTTTGACGAAATTTACGGACCCCCGGAAAATTTCCTGGAGATAGAGGTTTGTCCCCCTTTTTCTTTTTTTCCCCTTTCCTTTGTCCCACGGGTTGTTCCGACGTGTTTTGTGTTGCCGGCTAAGGCTGACGATGGTGTCTTGTGCGGTATGGTTCTGCCCGTAGGTCAAGAATCCGCAGACGCATGGGTTTGGGAGGAAGATGTACACGGATTATGAGGTTGTTTGTCGTGTATGTTCTCTTTTATTTCTTTATTTCCCCCGGCGTTGGTTGTGGGTGAGGGGTGGTATTCTGACTGACCGACTGACTCACTCATTGCTACTTCAGACAAACATTCCCGCATTCAAGGTGAGCCCTTTAATTCCCTTCCCCATTGTTGGAGGGGGGGTTTTTTTTTTGCAGAATGGAAATACTAAACAATGGATTGCTATCGCCTCCGCAATCACCATGATTATAGCTCAAAGCCTCTAGCGTCCGGCGTAGATACAGCGACTTTGAGCACTTCCGCGACATACTAGAACGGGAGTCCTCGCGCGTCACTATACCCCCCTTGCCCGGGAAAGTCTTCACGAATAGGTTCTCTGACGACGTCATTGAGCACCGCCGCGAAGGGCTGCAGAGATTCCTGCAGATTGTCGTTGGTCACCCACTGCTTCAGACTGGGAGTAAGGTTTTGGCGTCATTTGTTCAAGGTGGGCTCTCCTTGACTCACTTGCTCGCAGGATCGATTGATTGGCGGGCGAAACTAATGATTTATGGCTGTAGACCCGAATTGGGATCGCACGAGCTGGTCGATTTAATTGGCACTCAAGGTACTGCGGGGCGTTTGTGCTTGGTTTTTATGGATGGGAAATGCTGGCTGGATAGGGTTTTTTCTATTAATTTCTTCTCTCTCTTGCTCTCTATTTCTCCTGTCTCTCTTTTTGCCTTTTGCCTGAAAGGGGGTTGGATTGAGTTGGACTGAAAGGGTTTTTCTGAATGGAAGGGAACGGATTCCGGCTGGATTGTTATTTCCATTGTTTTTTTTTCTTTTTTCGTTTTTTCATAATCAATGATTTGATGTTTTAGCGACTACCCAACCAATAGCTTACATGCAGTACTGTACAGTACTCGTCTGCTTTTTCATTGTTTCTATTATGTGAATGCTAGTAGTATACAGACATGGCATTTCCATCCATTTCCACAGAGGAGGCATTGACGAAATCACACCTCCCCCTCACCCCCCCCTCACCTGTCCCCTCTCAAAGACCTCTACTCCCCCTCCGTCCCCGACAAAATACAAGACTTCCTTCCCCTCGTCCTTCTCCCCCTCCCCCTCTGCCATCCCACCAGCAGTAACGCGCAAAACCCCACTAACATCTCTCGCAACGCCCGTCTCCAACCCTCGTAACCCAAACACCCTCCACGCGATATGCCCCAGCCCGACAACAAACGCAGCATGGTCCTCATCACGCATAAGCGCTTCATCAACGTTCACACAAATGATCGTATGCTTAGCAACCTATATATACCAACCACATCAATTCAGCAAACGGAGTCCAGCATCAATTACCCCCGAATGAAGGAAGGGAAGGTAGGAGGAAAAAAAAGGAGAGGAAGGGCCGGTAAAACCTCCAACACCCCCATCACCAAATCCATAACCCCCTCGTAACCCACGCCAGCATGTAAGAGAATATCCAAACTCTCGAGCACAACGACCACATCTTCCCCCTCCCCCTCTCCCCATTCACCTCTCCTCCTCCTCACGGACTCTTCAAGAACCTGCAGTACCCGCGCGCACAAGCTACGGCCCAACTGTAAATCCGTAATTCCCAAGAATCGGAACTTGGAGGGGTGTAGGTTTGCGTGTGGTATTCCCTGTTTTCCAAACCATCTCCCCCCTGTTAGTAGAAGAATGGAGTAGAGTGTTGGGTGGGGGGGATTATAGCACAAGTTTCCGTAAAGCATCCACGTGGAAGGCTCGATCTTGGGTTAGTGATATTAGGAGGAGGAGGGTTGATGGTGGTGATGACGGCTTGGTCGGGGTGAGGTGCTGCGCTATGAGCTTGTGGGTGAGCCAGGTGCTTGGGCTCGATAGGAGGGATGTTAGGAGGGTGAGGGTGTGCGTGGCGGTGGGAGGGGTTGTGTAGGGCGTTAGGGGGTTTTGGGGTGGCATTTTTCTGTTTTTTTTCTTTCTGTTTTTGTTTTTTAGTTTCCTGTATCGAAGGGAGCGGAGGGTGGTCAGTCTGTTTATTGATATTGGTGTATGTGGCTGGTTGTGTAGTGGAGTTGGTAAAGTACCGTATTATCTCGTCAAATTGGGTATCTCCGTACAGGGTTCTTATCTCCACGCTGGGAAGGAGGGCCCCTGATGAAGCCTACCGTAGTGGTTAACAAAGAGGGAATAGGGGGATTGCGTGAGCCCTTGTGAGTCTGGTAAACTAAAGTTAACGCAATCTTCCTATCCCTTTTTTGTTCACTACTAGGCTTGATTAGGGGGCCTTTCATCCTGGTGTGGAGATAAGGACCCTGTACGGTGATACCCAATTTGACGAGATAATCCGGTATGATACTTGTACCCGGCACAAGCACCACACAAGATGTTTTTGTAACAAGATGAGGATGGCAGGGTTTATCCAAGATATCGTTTTTATTTGCGTAGGAAAATGCAGCAACATGCTACCATGCTGTGTTGCTGTTTGATGTTTTTGCTTCTATTGCCACCACCCAAGGATTTATCATGCTTGACCATTTGTGCGAAAACATCATGCCTTGTAGGGCGATTTAGTAGGGTAGTTTGGCAGTCGCATGGTGTTTTTGGCCGACTACGGTACAGTATTCACAAACTGGTAGGTGGCTTGGCGCACAGAATGTTCTGCATAAAAGGGGCTTTCGTTTCCTGAGTTAGATATGATCCGTGCAACCACACCTTTCCTCTCAAACGAAACACAACCATCACTACATCTCAATTGAGCCTACCCTTTTCCTTGCTCTCTCCCGGTATCAAAGTACAGTACTTACTCGAGTACCGGTACCGGGACACCCGTTTAAAAAAAAAAGGTCAGTCCGTTAAATCTCATACCCATACGAGTAAAAGCTTGCCAAACCCGCTATGCAGCCAAGGCCATCGTGCAAGGATTATGGCCAATTAGAGTGCAACAGTGTTTCGTCCTACATAGCGGGTTTGGCGAATTTTTACGAGTACTTTCTATTGAAAGACTGACTGACTAAATTCATGAGAAGTCAACATGTTTAGACAACTTGTCAAGTTGGCCATCAGGCCCGCCGTCGTGTCCGGCTACCTCACCCCGCATGTTTTGTGCAGGGCTATCGCCACCACCCCCATCCTGGTAAGCTTAAGGTTTTAATATGTGCAGGTCTCCGGCATGTAGAATCAAAACACAGGTGTCAATATTTTCTACAGCCTCTGGTAAAAAAATCGGAAAATGTGGAAATTAAAGATTTGAAACACGGTTGTTCAATTGGCCCGAGCACACTGAAGGCTCTAATCAGAACCCCAGAAGCTGTTTCGTCATTTTCAGATTTTTACCGGAGGCTGTATGGCGAATTGTCTGTGCGCATCTGAGACTCCATATGAAATTCAGCTCCTAAGATCGCACCTGTGTTCGACTTCTAGTTGCCAGAGACTTGTAGCCTACGGTAAACTGTGCTAACAATGTGAACGTTTAATAGAAAAAAAAGGAAGATGACAACAACACTGTCAATAGCAAATATCAAACCGCCTACTCAAGGGCTAAATTGCCTCAAGCCGAGAAACGCCTCGGCTTTATCATTCAAGACTTTGAAAGAGAAGGAATCCCTATTGGCGAAATGTTGTCTGAAGCACAACTGGAAAGCACGGGCCTGTCCGACGAGCAGATTAAAAAAACCAAGGAAAAGGTTTTCGATAACATCGTCGAATGTATTGAAGTAAAAGGATACCCAACGGAGTCGAACAAGAATTTCAACGAGACCAGTGTCCCTGATGTAGTCTTGTTCACTATCCTTCCTATCCTCACCGCTTTTCGATACGAAGTTAGGCGTAATATCTACCTCCAGAGAGATCGAGAAATCATCGCTGAGGACAAAAAGATGGGCGGCTTCCAAGAGTTTGTGGGTATTGATATTGTTGGGCCTGGTCAGCGCAAATTCGTCTTTATAATAGAAGCCACAAATTCCTTGGTTGGTCAAGCAAAAAGGAAGTGTTTGTTAGCCCTCAAAGATATTGGGGATAACAATTGTGGGGGTATTGTCTACGGTTTTGTGACTACTGCCGAACAATGGCAGGTGATCAGATACGATGGCACAACCTTTACACAATCTCACCACTTTCAAGTCATGTTTCAAGGAATGAAAGACAGAAGAGACATCTGGATGAAGGAGGGTGCAGTCATCGTCGACTGTATCAACATGGTTTTGCGAAGTGGGGGGTTTGCGAAGAAGTAGGCCAGGATGGGGGAAGCGGGGGGGCAGGGGGCTGGTGGATGTTGGAAAAATAGCTTCAATGTGACGAAAGTATTTCTGCCAGTGGCGGGCAATAGTGCCAGTTGATGCCTATTTTCCTCTTGTTTTTTTCTCATCAGTTTCTTTTCTATGGAACTTAGATACTAGCAGGCTCTGTATATAGATAACTCTTACAGGTATAAACACTGTGCGCTGGTACCCAAGCACCAATGTATAAGAAACATCAGTCAATTCTTGTCCTTCCTTCACAGACCACATTTGTTCTTTCAGTCGACCCGTCTTTACTTTCGCTTGGCTCTCGTTCTTCTCAATCCTCCTCATCTTCGGATGCGTAATATCATTTTTCAGCATGCAACTATCAAGAACTCTTGAACACCCAACCTCATCTCCGGGAATCTTCCTGACAAGTGTTCGTTACGGTGTGGGGCGGGGCAGGTTTTCACTCAGAGGCACCGCCCTTACTCCGGGGCGGGTCTATTTTTTATCTTTTCAACCCGCCATTAACGGGGCGGTGCCCCTTCTGGGGAACGGAGAGGGGCGGGGACTTGATTTTCCCCGTCTATTACCCAGACAGGTCCCTGTCTTATGATTCCCCACACTTCTCCTATCATACATGGCGCACCGCTTGCAAAAAGTCACGAAGAACGGCAACGGCAACGGCTGACCACGAAACTTTCACACTGCAATACAGCACAACAAAACAAGAGCTGATAAAACCAAGAATGTGATACAAGAAGGGCTCTAGTCTTCTACCAACGGGTAGGACCACCTCCTCGCTTAAGACAATTAGCTACACGCCTTAGCATACTATCAATGAAACAATAAATTCTCTCCTATGGCAATGCCTCCCATACCTTCTGTGCTAGTCCAATCAGCTCCTTCTCACTACGGGGTATTCTCCTCCTCTCCCAGACTGCTTTCCTATAGTTGGTTTTGAATAAAAGCCAAACATTCTCGATTGGGTTGAAATCAGGTGAGTAGGAAGGCCAGTCCATCCTTTCTATACAAAGGTGCTTGAGATATGTCTCTGTATAAATAGAAGTTTGATAACTGGCACCATCCTCTATAGTTTGAACACTAGCTTCGGTTCTACCAGCTTTCTTATAGAGTGGTCGAAGATGTAGAATGAGAATTTCATGGACATACTGGTGTGAATTGAAGCCTAGTCAATCTCTATCACTCTTTCGCTCATCTTTGATTCGTTTTCGCATAAGAACAAGCGGTGTGTGGAAACTATAGGTAAAACCAGCCCAGAAGCCAACTAATACTCTCTCCAACAAAGGTTAGCTGAAGGTTCTTCAAATCATAGGTGGCATTGGCTCCGGGAAGTCGTCACACTTTTCGTCTGTAAGCCGTTCCAGTAGCAATTTGAAGATATACTTCATCGGTATAACAATGCTTCCACCAAACTGAAATCTTCCACTTGGGCCGTAATCTACACCATCTCTTTGTCTCCTATTGTGAGGTCCTATCCATGGCTTGCGTCGAGCAAGAAAAACTCGCCGTTGCAGGCTGCGCAGGTGGTGGCCCAGAGTTGAAACCCCAATATCAAGTCTGGATTCATGTAAAAGGTCTCTAGCTGTTGCACGAGGATGTGCATCAGATAACCGGCCAAGGTATCTTTTATCATGGTCCTTAAGCTTTGGGGCTCTTCCAGTACAAGGTATCTGAGGATTGATATCGCTATACATTTTCCAGCGCTGGTAGATTCTATAGGCTTAGGCTCGAGGAACACCTGTTTCTGCCTCAATTTGAGGGAAACTCATGCCCAAAGAACAAGGTTCGATTATTTGGACCCTCTCATTTAAGGTCGTTTCGTGTTGCTTTCTGGTTGCTTTATTCCACGGCATTGTGCTCGGGAGTTGTTGTGCGGGGTTGTGATCGTGTTGCTGTGAAGCGCCAAGCCTTTTGTGACTTTTTGAAGCCTACTGCTTGTACTGCCCGAGTGATATCCTATGAATAGAGAACCGTTTACTTATAATCTTCAATTATATATATAGAATCATCAACCTCCTGTTTAAATAGCGTATGTATTGATTGGTTATCTATCTTGGGCTAGTTTCCCTCAGAGATTATAGCTGTCTTTAGGTGTTATTTATAAGGACTGGATATCTATCATGTCTACCTTGTTCATCAGGTTTGAGCTTATGATTTGAGTGTATGATTTGGGCGTATGATTTGGGCATATAGCTATTTTGATCAACTATTAAAGAGGCTGAACCTATTAGGTCAAAATATCAGTAGCCATTAAAGCTACCAAGTACCCAGCTAGTTGTATATTAAATCTCCTGCTATTCTAGGATCGGTTAGCATACCGTTGGTGACCACCACAATAGTTCTTTCCTATACACTATTTGTCTTATAGTGCTACTTTTGACAGCTGAACAGAGCGAGCATAACATATCATAAAAGGCAAATAAACTAGCACTGTATTCCAAATAGACTACCGTAGAAACTGGAAGAATTGGACCTCTTGCTAAGACGTTCGAAATTCCCTCTCTTGGATAGGGGGGCGAGCGCACAGCGAAAAGTGGCCTCTTGAGACCGAGCTCAAGACAGATAAAAAAGAAAAAATAGCCAGACCATACCAACAAAGGCAACTCCAACGTCCTAGAGTCAGGTCCAATTATTCCAGTTCTTACGGTATGAGAAGAGAAGCACTTCTTACTTAAAAATTGGAACAGGTATACTTCGATATAAGTACCAGAGTTAGGGTAAGGGAAAAACTTTCTCAATACTCTAAGATAGAACTTGGATAGGTTACAATTGAAACATACGTGCATCAGACAACTCCTCTCTAGATAATGCCGAACAGGTTGCAAACGATAAGCAGAAGAAGACCAACACAATCTGAAACCACGATAAGGGAACAACAGGTTGCTAATTCTGGAGAGCACCCAATCCAGCTGCCCTTTCCACCTATACGAGCTCACAAATTTGCCATTCTCGCTGACTTCTGCTTGATCCATTTCTGCTCCACTATATCTTGGTTGATTACGCCACATACGTTTCAAGAAGCGCTATCTCCAGAATCATGCATTTCCCCATATTGTAACATAAGGGCATCATGCATAGTAGGTACCAGGCATCTGCAAGAGACATCCGATTTTGGTGTAAAATGAACAAATCTCCAGTCCCGTATTCCGGCTGAATGTTCTATCTGAAAAGCAAAACAGCCTTGGATATCGACAATACTGCACTTGACACTAGTAAGATTTCTGAATCGGGAGATCATTGCCCATTCAACATTACCGGAATCCACATGTAGCTGTGAAAGGAGATTGACCACGCATGTGCCTAGGGAAAAACATTCTGTATTAGACTTACACCATCGTTCTGTATAGCGATGGATTAATGCTTGGACTCTGTTCTGCATTTAGGGTCTGTTTATCTATTTATCCCATTTTCAGATTTTGGTGGGGAAACTAGACGGTGGTGTCTCAAACAGGATCACGTTCCCATCGACGTGGAAAAACTGTTTACCCTGTTTTCAACCGTCTAATATTCTTGTTGCTAGATGGTCAAAACCCGATGCTGCTCAACAGGTCATTTTGCAACCACCCTCTATCAATACCGCCCATACATCATGCATGCAATCGCAAGAATAGCTACCAATCACCTCTAATCTTTTTGCTCAAATGGGAATTTGTTTTCTCATAACCCAGAGAGAGTTCAGAGACAAAATTCCCATCTTCTGTCTGTGAGGAGACATGTTGGTCAGTCTACTATCTCGGTTCCCCAGCACTGTGGAGAGCTGAAAGCTACATGGTTGCACACCGCATATCAATTAACCAAATCTTTCGCACTAAACTATACTAGACAGTATAATTAGTTAAACATGCACTGATCTATTCACCCTACAGACCTCCCACCGTTCAACCTGCCGTGACGGTCGGTACTGTCTCCGGTTGCCGGACAGCCATAGATAGGTAAACGGGCCCTTATTCGTGTTCCTGTTAGAGTTGATAGAGGCGGATAGTTGTTAGTAGCTAGAAATGCAGATAGCTGAGGGATTAGACCAGATAGTAGTTTTAGTTGTTTGATTTGTTCTAGACAAAAGGATTGACAGAAGGATTGATGGAATGGTTTCTGGTTATGACTTTCAATTGTTCAGAGTATGGAGGTACCGAGGCAGAAGGGGATCACGCATGAAGGAGAGATTGATAAGTATGCCAGATGATAGAATGATTGAGAGAGTTTTATTATTCTTATATAGACTTATGCTTGGTTAGTTAGTTTTGAGGAGGACGAGCAAATACAGTTTTTGATTCTCCGTAGTACTTTTTTAGTAAAGCCCTAGTCTGGTTTCACTAGTTGACGGTTACGTTCACAATATTCCTGCAACATTTGGGACTTTTCAAGTACGCCCAAGAGAAACAGTTTAAGTGAGAAGATGTTGTGGATAGAGGTGAACATGTTATGCTGATAGGCAGGCACGTAAGCACCAATCTGATGATCACAGGCCCCGGCGATTCATGACCTCTTTCCGTCTACCAGCCACAATGAAATACCCAGCAGTGCGATTCCGGACGGAAGCAGAGATCGGGGGTTTCAAACAGCCATTGCTGATACTGTTTGTGCCATCTGCTATTCGGAACTGAAGAGGGATTGCTGCATGCGTAATCGGCTATGTTTCTCGGAATTGTGTTTGAACTGTGTTTCCGACCGTGCAACTGTAACGGAGGGAATCAGGATTAGAGAATAAAATGAAGAAACATTTAAGCTGACAGTCAAGAGCTAGATAAAAGCTATATGGTGGGAGTTAGATCGGCAGATAGTTCTTACTAGTGGTTTCAACTTTAGAGAGAGTAAGATTTTGGAGTTCATGGAGTTTTATCCAAGATGTATAGGTGTTGATATTGATATTGAAAAAGACTTCCACGATACTTCATAAAGGCAAGTATACCACATTAGCAACCTCTCCTCTCATAACTACTAACTGGAATACTTAGACACAAGGGAGGATCAAGCATCATCATGTACTTGGGTAGCCAAGCTATAGAAAGGACAAGAGGTTATTCACCTTCAGAGCCCTGAGTAAGCGAGAGAATTCTTGCCCATTCTGCCTCGCTTCCTCACAAGCACCTCTCTTACCCGTTGTCAGATGAAAGAGGAAATTTAGCCAGTTCTCCAACACTTTGCCATTCTTTAAGAAGGTGCGATGGGTTCCCTTGCTTGTCATCTTCTTGGGTGGCCTTGGAGACTTGCGTTGTTCGGCCATATCATCGGAAAGAGAAGTGGCCAACTAAATGGATTCTGGAGGCTGTTCGGCCGACGCAGGTTATCCGTCGTATAGGGTAGCTCAACAATACGACCGGGCTCACTCTTCAGTATCCGTTCGTAAACAACTTTCCGACCAGCAGGTTTCTTTATCCTATTACAACTGTAAGCTGCATTGCTTGTAAAAAATGATAATCTGACTAACCTAGCCTTGGCACTAATGCTGACTTTGAAGGCTAATCCAAACACAGGTGTATTATGGTTGTATTTGTTAAACCATCACAGATAACCCGTATAGCAAATAAAATCGTTAGCTATTGGTGATATTTCTTCCTCTCTCATACGATCAACAATTCTAGCTATATGTTAGAAACGACAATCCATTGAGAGTTTACATAGACTTACCTTGGTCTTCACGCAGTGGATTGAAACAAAACAAAATGCCCCTTTACAAAAGAAACAAACTTACCCAAATCAACAAGACACTAAGTCACCTCAGGAAGAAATACCACAACGATAGTGGTTCCAACTCCCTTGTTACCAACGATAGGAAACCAGAAGGCAAAGTGATAGTTGAATGGGAAGGTTGAGTCAATGCAGGCAACGAGCAATGGTTTAACAAAAATGCAAAAAACAGAAGACATTGTCGGTTTGGGCTTGAAAAGGAGGAGAGACAGAATAGTGCGCCCACAGCAAGCAAGCAAAAAGCCCCTTTACAAAAGAAACAAACTTGCCCAAATCAACAAGACACTAAGTCACCTCAGGAAGAAATACCACAACGATAGTGGTTCCAACTCCCTTGTTACCAACGATAGGAAACCAGAAGGCAAAGTGATAGTTGAATGGGAAGGTTGAGTCAATGCAGGCAAAGAGCAATGGTTGAACAACAATGCAGAGAAGAGAAGACGCTGTCGGTTTGGATTTGAAAACGAGGAGAGAGAAAATAGTGCGCCCATGGCAACCAAGAGGTGCAGGTTACATGGGGGCAACTTGAGGAAGAGGGATGGAAGGGTACTTATAGAAGGACTTGGACCGGTAACAGTAGGCAAAAAGGATAAGGTGCTTTAAAATAAATAAAGTGTGTGCGTATACTCATGTGGCCGGATTACGCGGTCAATGCCAATTACGGAATCTCTCATCCTCGGATAATTTGGCCAATAAAGTTTGTTGGTAATAAGCAGTAGGTGCGTCCTGGCTCAGAAAGTTCAGAACTCCAAGAACCAAGACTAGCGCACCTCGGCAACTTGAGTGAGCAGCCAACCACCGGACAAACAAGCCCAAAATCATCTGTGCAAGAGAGTTCACAATGCTACCTTTGATGTAATGGTGATCATTTGATGGATTTTATTAGCCAAAATATCTGAGGATGAGCGATTCTATAATTCAAAGTGACAGAGCAATCCGGTGACATGAGTAGTAGATTCCTTCGTTCATTTTCAGGCACGCGCGCTAAGTGCGGGCAAGGCTAGTCGTGGAAGCTATTGGCGGTGAAGTAACTAAAGAGAGCGAAGTTAGGAATAATTGTGATAAATATCCCTTACCTTATGTCTGAAATTCATCCCTTTCTTCATTCCCGAGTTTCATGCACTTTTTGCATTGAACTAATGGGATAATAAGGACAGGAGAGGTAACGATCCTTGCACCAGTTCCCAAATTTCACATCTTTTTAGCGTTGCTGTAGCGTTTGGATCACCAATGACTAGTCGGTAATTGTCAAAGTCTACCTTAAACCACCCTCATGTTTAGACCCATCCACAATATTGGGCACTAGTTTATATGCTCAATCATTATAAGGAAAACACGCTGCTTGAGAAGCACTGTAGTGCTTGGAATAGAGCAAAATCAGCATAACTCAGTATGCCCCTGATGGATACAAGATTGTCTAAGCATATTTGCTCCTGATCTCGTGAACAGGTTTGGGGTCTACAAATTTAAGCCTGGGTGGATGCCAGATATTTAGGAAATAATGGCCAATGACATCGTTAGCCATACTCTCATTGGTATTGCGCTCACCTGGGTGTCATTACCACACCTCTACAGGCAAGCCGTGAAATCAGACTAAGGGATTGCGAATCACCGGCCCTTTCACAGCTAGAAATCTAGCCCCTTCCACGCAGATAGTCTTTAGTTTTTCTTTAATAATTCCAAGAATGAAAAACTAAAGTAAACAAATAGCTACAGGTTCAAATGTCCACGCAATTTCTGCCACCATTTTGGCATCCTCTCAAATTCCCATAAGGGCTTCCCAGTCAACTCTACATACGCATTATGGACAGTTTGATGGCTAAAGTGAACGACACTATACCGGGTACCCACATAGGAGCCAATATAATGCTCCACAGCATATGAGCGTAAGAAAATAACTGAGCCCAGAGGACAGTCAATCATCACACCAAGTTGGGGAAAGTATGCTTCACCTCCCTGTAAAGTCCCCCAATGCCACAATCGCATAAGACCCATGAAATACATCCTCCAAATATTTGTGGTTATTGGTATTCGCATTGATGACTAGGGAGCATGAAGTCCATATTTCAAATACTTCATCAACTGGGTTCCTTTTGTTTGTACTGTGAATCTTGTTGTAAATAGTGTTATAGGCAGCTGTGTATTTCTCATGCTCTTCAGGAAGAAAGACTTGAAATAAGGACTTGACAGTTTGGGTTAAGGGTAGGAGCTGTTGGCTAAATTCTTGCAAGGTAGAAATGACAGATTTGGTAGTATATGTTTGTGCTGGGCCAGGTCTGAGTTCAATATCATGTGTATGCGATCCCAGTCTAGCAACAAAGGCCTGGTGTCCATCCTGCAACTCTTTATTCTCACGGTGCCATCTGAATTCAATTCACTGCTCCTGTGTCCCTCTGCCGCACTCAAAGTGGTCGAATCCTTGGAATTTTGAGTATCAGCCTTGCTGTAACGCTTTCCAGTGCCAGCACGGCTGTGCAGGTGTGATCCACCGAAATACTCTATGAAGTAGCGTATTTGAGCACCGCTGATTCAAGCACAGGCAACATCCAGCCTGGCCGATCATTCCCAGCATTTATTACACATAGAACCCGGTGCCTAATGATAATTTATTCAAACCTTAACTCCTGTATCAAGTACATTATTAACTTGAATAAGAGAGAATTGTCTTAGGATGTCTGAGTTTCCTCTTTACTCATACCTGCATGAAGAACCTAAACATTTGGATCTAAATTTAGTATGTGCACTCAGAAACTCAGACAATTTACTCTATAAATTTTTGATCCCTGTACTCAAGTTCTATATACCAGAAGTGCTTAGGTGGCAGCAGGAGGGGGCACCCACAAAACGCAATGCAGCCTAACTTGGGTATGGAGGTGGGTGATCTGATAGACAAGGATTAAAAGTTAATCAGAATATCTAACACCTACCCACAGGATGGATTGCAGCTGTTCCCAAGAAAAACGAATCTAAAGGCATATGCGAACACGACTACTATTACATACAACCAAAACCATCCATGCCCTCTCTACTTGTGCATTTGTGAGCGTGACAGCTATTACATACGGGCAAAAAACAGACCATAGCCATAACTGCAAGATATTGCCCATGTGCAATAGCAGCCTATATGATTCTCGCCATTATAATCAGGACATATGCTTGTTGGCATAAGTGTTCAGGCATAATCATCAAGGCTTTATGATACTTGGTGTATGATTGACAGTATAATAATCAGGGTATATGTAGATAGGAGGTGTATGATTCCCGGCATAATAATTAGGGCGTAGCCTCTAGGTGTATAATTTCGAGCATACCCATCAGGGTTTACAATAGTGGGCATCTGATTCAGGGAATAATAATCAGTGGATATGTAAGTGGGAGGTATATGATACTCAGCATCATAATCATGACAGATGCTTGTTGGTGTATGAGTTTCGTCATAATCATCTGGCCTCCATAGTGTTCGTATGATTCTGGGCATAATAATCAGACCATATGATTTTAGGCATATGATACCTGATATAAACATCAGGCTATATAATTCAGGGATATTCCAGCACTATCATTTAAGTAGACTATTATTCCCATATGATAAAGTTATTGGTTTTATGTATTTCAAAAATGTCTGTAGAGAATAAAGGTATATCAGAACGGTGAGGTAGCAACTGCTAGCAAGGTTCAATGTACGTTCCTTTTGCTTAATCACAATGGCATATGGTGTTGAGAGTATTTGCCACTGGCATACCAAGGGACAAGATGGGATGGAGATTTTGACGTCCCTCCCAAGCCTACTTTTTGCATTTTCTTTTCATGAATTTAAGTTTCTAGAAGCTAGTATTATGCAAATGAGTCTAGGCATATAATATGCATGATATACTCATACCTCACTATAATGGCCAAAGTAAAGAACAACTCAAACCTGGTAATAGAAGAGGAAAGAAGAAAAAGTCTGAAGCTAAGCAGGGAAGGATAAGAACTACGGGGCCGTGCCTGGCCCCGAACGGGGAAAGGTATTTGACGGGCCCTGTCCGGGGCCAAACACAGGGCGGGGACCCATGCGGGGACAGGGGCGGGGGCGATAGGAAAAAAGCCCCGCCCCAGGCCATTGAGGGGGGCGGGGCGGGCAAAAGGGCCGGGGGCTCGCATTTTGGGGGGCCCCGGAGTTCCCGTAACGAACTCTATTCCTGACCCTAGCCTAATGCTTGATGTCGACCTTCTCCCCCCCCCTCCCCCCGATCCCTTACGACAATGCAAACTGCCCAAAGTGCAAAATCACGTACATCAGCTTCCACCATCCAGAAACTAACTTTGTGCCGATAGAAGACTGGATCAAGTTATGCATTGTCATAGTATCACTAGTAGAGATAGGAATGGAGATGTCCTGACTGATAGCTAAGGCATTGGTAAGAGCTCTCTTAAAAGACTGGATAATGGTGGCGGGATGGGTGTGGCAATGCAAGTGCGGGAGAGCTCATGCGAGGGTTTCACTGTTAAAGATGATCATGGTAGTAGTACCATCTCCAACTTCTTTGTCATATTCACAAAGGGGCTTGGAAGGTTAATGGCTACCCCTTTAAAAGAACCTAACCTGCTACTATACAGATATCTGGCCCCCCGACACCCCCATTACCAAATCCATAAACCCCTCGTAACCCACACCAGCATGTAAGAGAATATCCAAACTCTCGAGCACAACGACTATATCTT
>Ga0307509_10001520_pt1 | contig 39147 bp, 30 predicted proteins | sample 10_EM_MG_FD_202245 | JGI IMG/M metagenome (GOLD analysis project Ga0307509, IMG submission 202245) | Populus trichocarpa ectomycorrhiza microbial communities from riparian zone in the Pacific Northwest, United States - 10_EM | ecosystem: Host-associated > Plants > Roots > Unclassified | place...
CTGCTCTCCAGAGATCGCTTGCACCATACCACCCTTTAAAACCAGCCTAAGCTTCCTCTGAAATGTTGGTGATAGATTTAGCTCGGCAGCCGATTTCTGTAAAGCCTCCCCTTGGCGCTTCAGGGAGTGAGTTGTAAGTGGAGTCTGAGGTAGAGAGGTTGAGGAGTGGGAGGGTGTAGAGGGCGGGGTTTTTGACGGCTGGTTTTCGCGTAACTTTGTAAGAACCATATCGGGATCATAGGGTACTAGGCCAGTGGCCCAGAAGGCTGAGCAAACTGTCGATACTTTAAATGTCTACTGCCGAATAGAGTCGATTGCTGTAAGGAACTCAACTTTATTGAAGCCTGTGCATCCAGTTCGAGTTGCAGCTTCAATGGCTTGGCTATGATAGTGCTTATAGGGCTGGAAAACAACGACATCAAGTGGCTGGAGTAAATGGCTTGAGTGCGGAGGAAGGCAGAAGGGGATGATTTTAGCATTATCGCAGTACTCGATGAATTGTCTGATGCAATGTGAACCCTAACCATCCAGAAGAAGTAATCGATATGCACCGATTTGTTGTCGTGCAGAAAAAATGTCAAAATGTCGAAGCCACTCCATGCATAAGTGATCATTGGAGTACCCCGTCTCAGATATAGAAAGAAAGTAGTCATCAGGTATCTTTGTTTCTGTATACCAGTGCTCTTGATGGATTATGTCACAAATCGTGACTAAGCAATGAAGATTTCACATGACTAATAGTTATTAGTCATAAGGTATGTTTATGTTTCACGCTATGCAGTCAGTTGACTCATAGTTCTCACATGACTCGCACTTGCGTGTCATCGTTATGTATGATTGGTTGATGTTTCTATGACTCACGATTGTGAGTCATAATGATGTAATGACTTTCACGCGTGACTCACATTATGAGTCACGAGTTCCACGCAGGTGACACGCTTTGCGCACCTGATATGTTTTATGTTTTATGATTGGTTTACGGCATGTTGCGCAGTGACTCATAGGAGTCATCTGATGGATTTCGGGCATGACTCGTTATGAGTCATAGGACCGCGTGACTCAAGTTATGAGTCACCAGGGTTAGGGTTGTTAGCATGAAGAGTCTACAAGAAGGAGACTCGGTCATAGTAGTTAGAGCTCTTCACGCAACCATCTAAGCAATACACCACTCAGATACTGGGGCACCGGCCAAGCCCATTAACAGTGACCTTCCATAGGTGCAATATGTTCGAGATACCTAATGCCCTTATCTCTATGATACCTCGCTTGTATGCGAGTACTCTATTCCTACACGATAGGACTTCCTACGATCACTATACCTGCTACGAACGCAAGATGTTAGTCTATAACAATAGACGAAGCAAACTACGTAGACTATGTCGATAGTCTATGATAGTAAGATAGTTGTTTCCCGTTACGAATACCTGAAGGGAAGGCAGGTTTGTTACAGATTACACCAGATATAATTATCATAGGTGGTAAAACATGACCATCAGCACTGATAGTTTCACAAACAGTAACCAATTCACGGTTTCTAGAACTTCCTAGATAGGCTTGTCGAGTGGGATCTCGAGTGATTATCCACTGATCTCTCCCAATCCCTATCCGGAAGCCAGTTTCATCGAAATTGTACTGATCTCTAGCCTGAATACCATATTTATCACAGACTTTGGCACAGCGACCAAACCAACCGAGGATACTTGCAGGATTATGAGCATCTTTTCGGTCTGTATCGATCATATGCTGCTTTCGGATATGGTATTCTGGGTGCCGATCTAAGAAGCGCCAAGCCCAATGCTCTCCCACTGATGGTATGGGTATTGATTGGTCACTATGCACATGTAGTAGGATCGCATTTGCACATCCGGTAATCATATGCAGCCGTGCAGATGTTCCAATCCTATCTAGCCGGTCTAGATACTGGCAGACAGCGAGCTCTTCCTCCTCCGACAGCCTCCTATTTGTTTGTAATCGCGTCTTCTTACACCCTCTCCCGTTCCATCGTGCTCTTAATTGTTGAGGTAGAAGGTCAAAATCCCGAGCTGCAGCTGCTAGATCTGGGTTTTCGTCATGGGCTCTTTGCAAAAGCTCGGTGATTGCTTCCTTGATCCGAGACTCTACTGAGCTATAGGACTCTTTGAACTCTGGCATTTTTGGACTGTGGTGTGATGGAAATTTGTGATTTCAATGGGTCGGTTATTGGGGTATTATCGTTGAGCCTGAAATTATCGTTGAGCTGTCGGGCACTCCTCTGGAGTGACCCAGGGTCGCGAGTTTGCGAGCGACCAGGGGTGGTGGACGCCACCACCTTGGCACGATTAAGGCACCCGTAGTTGAGTCCACCAGTCCAGTATATATGCAGGCCAAGTACATCAAACCTTGTCAATATCTGAGTGGTAAAACCTAAGTTACATATCAGCCAACCCAAAGTACCAAGGTAACTTTATAGTTCTTCCATGCAGATGGGCAAGCGCTCTTGTGCCGGGTTCTGGCAAGATAAGGACTATCCTCTCTAATATTAGTCACAACAACTAAGTACGGTAAGTACAGTACAGTACAGTGCTCGTGCAGCACAGAGGGACGCGTAGTTGCTGTTGGTTGCTACATTTCTCATAATACTATAGTCTATCTTTCTACTTGTACAGTGCAAGATCCGGGCACATACTGGTATTCGGTCAAGCCGCTCTCCTAACCTAAGTGGGAATTCCAAGGATCGCTGACTACCAGTAAAGTTACTATACAGTGCCGTAGAAACTGGTGAAATTCGCTAGGTCAGTAATTTGTTCTTTTAACTTCTTGGCAGTAGGGTTGAGTCTCGGTATTGAATGTGGTCGGCTCTCGTACCAAGTATTAATGGTACAAGTCTGCAGAGACCGGCAGGCACCGGTAGAGAGCAACCATAATTAAACCTCAATCAGGCTATGATAACAGGAAAATTGAGTGCGTTTTTGGCTCCTTTCTATTTCCAAGCTTGCCTTATATCTATAGAATGCGGCTTTTCACGTCATAAACAGGCATAGAGGAGAAGGAAACCACGATAACTCTTCAGGAGCTACTTTAGGATCGAGCTACCCCATAAGCCACCAAGACACTATTGTCGGATTCGAAATCCGGAATTCCGACTTATTTGGGGGATTGGGAGTAACATGGAAGGCGGTCAGCGAACAGGAGAGCTTAGCGAACGCTACACTAAAAGTGACTTAGTTGGCGATAACCCTAGCGGCAATCGGTGGTCTGTTCATTGGACCCTCCTTTGTTGGCCCCCCTCTTGGTCTAAGTTTACGTAGAGTCTCTAGCTCCCATCACAGCCACACCGAGCAGTGATGATTTTACGGTGTTCTGAGCACAGGGGTGCACCTCTCTCTAACAGCGTAGGTCACCATATACCTAGATTGGCAGTGTCTCCTAGTAGTTTGAATAAATATTGACGCTCTGGCATCCCTATTTTTCCTATCACGATCACCCAAATAGCTTATTCTTGCAGAATTTAAAAACTGGTGAGAATGTCCCAACAGCTTATGGGACATTATTTTTGTGAAGCACCTTCAGCGAGGGAGAGCACCTCTCCTCATCCCAACTGGTATAGTGTCAAAAGATCCTAGGACGGACTTAGAGCCCTTTATAAGTTTCTACGGGTATAATGAACGGCTTTCTATCTGAGCCTAGGTTACCGTATGATATCAGTTGTCTCCGATGCGGTAACATGGGTTATTATGGTAAGTACGATACTCAACTAGAAAAGAAACGCGCAAGTTAATTTGGGCACCCTATCTTGAGTAGTGACAGAAAGTCCTATAGGCCTAGAGTTGGGGCCGAGAGGGGGAAGGAACAAAAAAAAAATATTTGTGGCGGGCGGATACAAGATTATCTTGTGTTTGATGAGCAAGTCCCGAGACTAGAGCGAATCACAACATGTCACTCGCTGGCTTTTACTGTTCAAATTGTTATAAGGAATGGCTGTAATACTTCCTGGTAACCTTGGATTGGAATGGGATGAACCTCCTGGCAGCACGAGATTGGAATGTGGCGAATGGAATGGGGTGTAAGGGAATAGGATGAGCGGAATGGCGGGGAATGGAATGGCAGAGTGAATACCGGAGGCTGAGAGACGGGTATTGAGACACAGTGGACTGGATGGCCCATAGGTTATCTGTATGATATTTGAAACTATAAGGAGGGCCATAGCCCCTCACCCTTATGCCAGGCTGAGGGAGGCAGATTATCGAGTCAGGAGTGGCTACCGCTCCCTTATACCCACCTTTAATGGCCGATGTAGTGGTGTTTTGCCGTTGTCATCTGGTTTTTCGGGGGTGATGTTGTCCATTCTAAGTAATATCCCAACCACACCCTTGCGCTCAACTTTAGCAGCCCACACGAGGGGTTTGTTACGGCACAAACCACTCAGCCGGCCCCACAACCTCCCATATCCACTAGGACAACTATAACTATAATAACCCCAAGGTAGGATGTAAGATGTAGACCACTAAAAAGGGAAATTATATCGGAATACACAATATAACAATACCGTTTCTGTCCTTGCAAGAGAATATGGTGGCCATGCAGTTGGCGTAGCCACCAATAGCTCCAACGCAAGTAGTTTCGTGCAATCTAACAGGCCCCTTTTTGGGTCAACTCCCCAATACGGAGAAGAATATTTGTGTAAAGGATGCTCTTTAAAGTCGAGGAGGGACAAACTAAAAACGCATTAGCACCGCGCAAATTCAGATAACTTGAGCAAGCTTTTGCCATTACCGAGCGAGCTTTACCGAAAATTTCACGACGAACCCTGAGGTATTCTTGAAACGGGACCTGGATTAAGCGGACCATGGGAGCCTCCCTACGTATAATACTACAACTAGTCCTTAACAATGGTTAGTCAGGTACTGTACTACACGACAACTCACAGAAATTCGAATGCTAGGGCGAAAAATCTTAACACTAAATTTATAAAACGGAGTGGGAATCCGTGGTTTAAACAGACAAGCGGTTGGTGATCCGGAGTGTTGGAGATGATATGAGGAGAGCAGGGACTGAAAAGCAGTAGGTAGAACCGAGCGTTTCCACTACCGCTCATTAGGAACGAAAGATGTCGGGGGTAGCTTTACCGAATATGTGAACAAGAGAGAAAAGAAAGGCAAATAAGAGTTATGTTAAAACCAGTTTGATTGATTTGGTTTACCGGAAAGAAAAGACTTCTAGGTGGAAAGAGAAGAAAGAGGATATTTGAGAAGAGGCAAGAAGCCCACTACCAATGACAACCGGGACAGCTCTTTAACTAAGCAGCCGCGCTGCTGCATACAGTCAGTGATATCAACAACAGGGTTCTAGGCACCAGTATAATGTTACTTGCATTGTTAGAGATACACATAGCCAATTTCAACCAACCAAACCAGTGTTAGACAGACTTTATGGTATACCCCATTACTGGCTAGTGTCAACCCAAGTCATATCCTACTGTAGGAAACATCTGAAAACGGTGGTTTGAAAGACGGAAATCGAGCGGCTCGGACTACTAAACACTCCAACAAGCACTCCTGAATCCGTCGTCACATTTTCCGGCTTTCTTTCTTTATCACAGGCGTTGCCACCCCCTCTCCTGTGTTAGAGTTTACGGAAGTGGATAGTTGTCAGAGACAAGGAAAGTGGATTGATGAAGAACAAGGCGGGAGAATTGTTTTAGTTGTTTCATTTGTTCTAGAAGAAAGCTTAGACAGAAGGGTTTTCTGGTGATATCTTTCCTTTATTGTTATCATGGGGATATGCCTGAAGGAGAGATTGATGTGTGTGGCAGACGATAGAATGGTGGAGATACTTTTATTCTTATATAGACTTATGTTTAGTTAGTTTTGTTTTGGGAAGACGAGCGAATGAAGTTTCTGATTAGACGTACCCTTTAGTTTGAGCCCTGAGTCTAGATCGAGCTGTCGTGCCGCCACTGCGATTTATCCCCCGCAACATCCTGTCTCCCAATAAATCATGACGTACACCCCCACCCCTTTGACAAACCTCTCCACCTTGCTCTAATCCTATCTTCCTCATTTTAATCAGTAGCTCTTCATTGACCCAAGCAATTGCCTCACAGGTATCTTCCAAAATCCTAAAAGCAACCGAGTTTGATGAACCTAAGTTGCTTGAGTTTCTCAACTTTGACCCGGAAGATTTCGCTTTCGTTTTCTAGAGCATGTCGGATCCTAGAGGTTTTTTGGGGGGATACAGTATTTCGGTAACTCCCCCCACAACGTACTTGGGGAATCCGTGCTTGCTAATCTAAACTAGTTTTTACCTTCCCGCACCAGAACCTCATTTCCGAACGGTAACACCCACCATTCTCGATACGACTAGGACCTCAAGGCTAGCCGGTCAATATTCTTGATGGAAGGCCCATGGACCTACCAATAAGGTGGTTGGCCGTTCCGTAGGCCTGTTGCCATCTCCAAATAAATCTCCTACAATATTCTCAATTTTCTAGTTCTTCCGTCTCCGAAGTAGGGCTATTCGGACTATGGACCATAGTCCGTCTTTTTTTTTTTTTGACGCGAGCGGACGCCCTATGCCCGAGAGCCGAAGACCCGGACGAACGATAGGCCAAGGCCTCCTGTACCCGACAAACTCTAGCAACCATCCTTAGGCCCTCACTGGCCCTACCGGCCTTTATATTATTATAACAATAAAGCGTACCCCTCATGGTGCCGCACCACTTTATTTATCCGTCACCCGTGAACCCGCCTAACCTGGGCACCCATCGGTAGGTGCCTCCTACCCTATAGAGTTGGGGATCAGGTAACTAGCTCCGTAATACTCTCTTGAATGCACCTAAACTTATGATTAATAGAAGTACCAGATAAAACCCGAAGATTCATTCTCGAGCAAAAGCCCATCCACAAATTAGACTCTGAGGTTCCTACCCAGGCAATTCATTCCGCTTGTTTGCCAGATTTCGGAGTGGCGATTCAGAGTTGAAATCATGAAACATCACTCATCCCATCACCCCTGAGGTGCCGTCCCCGGCTGTCCAGCATCTTCCCCCGGCTACCCCCCGGCATCACCTACGGTCCAACTAGTACTCTCTCCCCCGAAAAGCATTATCCCACCCTACGCGGTTCACCGTCCGAGTCAAAGACGACTATCCTAGGACCTCTCCAGTGTTCCCAGCCTCCCAGTCCGTCCGGTGCTCTTGGCAGTCTCACCGCCAGCCCCAAAGCCCCCCTGGCCGTTAGGACAGGACTGCAAACACCCGCAGAAGCTATTCGGAAACTCTCAAAGGCAGTGTGAATGGGTTCTCGAGTACTTGGCTCCAATAGAACAACATAGGGAGAAGGTCGAAGAAAGCATCAGAGACCGCCGCCCTATACGAAGGTCTTAAGGGATTTGGTCGGGGTTAGGTTTGATACAACTAGAGCCAGTCTAATCTGCCAGGGTTCCTTGGAAGTCCCCCGCAGGACCCCCGGACCGTTGGGAACACTAGTCTTTTATGTTACCTCGTTAGGTGGCAGTACTCACAGGCTACTACTGGCATCGGTGATTCCTGTGGAAATTATGGTATTATCATGGCATCAATAAACAAGACTATTATTTTTACTCTTATGGCCCTGATGGGTTGCCCAGAGAGGCCCCAGGAGTCAGACAGGTACCAGCGTCTAGCCGGACAAGGAGTGATCCCACCGTTGTCAACGGCCACCGGGTCTAGCATGAAGGATTCGAAGAGCGAATTTCGATGGATCTTGGTGCAGCTCAGTAAATCGAATGCAAGGAGCAGGATCCTAGCAGCTTCGGTAATCTGAATCTGCGCTACTGGTGCTTGGTGCTGTCATCGCAACCCCAATTGTATACCCCCTCCCTTCTACTATTAGTGGGTCTCAAACTCTCTTTTACTAAATAAGGACTACAGGACGGTTTCCAGTTCCCAGCCCTATCCTAGAGGAGGCTACTCTTATGACGAAGAAGTTGTTTGGAGAGCGCTGTCCACCAGGTCACAACCCGGAGACTGCGCTTGTGCTAGAGGTTGGCGAGCTGCGTTAGTATGATAGCTAGAGGAGTATATGACCAAGCGAGGATATGGGAGGACTAATTTCCGTTGGATTGCCTATAGGGTATGCTGTTAGGTGGTCAGGGGGATATGCATGTGAGCGGATATGCGGCCAGGAGAGATACAGTTATAGGGCACGCGGCATTGTGGGTTTCGGTGGTTATGTATGATAGGCACTTTGCCGTGGGTTGCTGTTTTCACATCCTATGCCGCTAGGCATAGGATATCGGTTTCATAGTTTTGTTGATGTTCCTAGCCATAAGGCATGAGGTGTGGGGCATTTTATTTCATTATTTCTTTCATACCCTATGTCACAATGCATACGGGTGTTGGCGCACTGGCAGGGGATAAGTTAGGCCTTAGGAGCAAAGAGGATAAAGGGAGATCAGGATGACCCCAGATCAGTGCTTGCCATGGGCCGGGCTGGGCCGGCCCACCAAAAGCCCGGCCCAGCCCACGAAAGCCCGGCCCGGCCCACCAGGCCCATGGGCCAGAGCAAAATTATTTATTATGACTAATAAGGTTCGATTGACCCAAACTATAAGACACAGGCTTCAAACTGTAGATGCAACAATAACAATATTGTTCAATTTTATGACTAGTTTAATTTCTCTAGCTACATTTCCTCTAATCATGATACAGAATTGACAAAGAATTTTGCCTTTATAGTTATGATACATAAAAAAAAGAGTACTTTTATACAAGCCCTGCTTCCTCATCTAATATTTACTTCTTTTTTCCAATTTGGGGTAAGAATTTAGAATCTGGTGAATGCCCACGGGCCCCACGGGCCACCACAAAGCCCATGGGCTTTCGTGGGCCTTGGCTCATACCGGCCCAGCCCACGGGCTGACAAAGGCCCATGGGCCGGCCTGGCCCATGGCAAGCACTGCCCCAGATTGCTTGTGATCGTTTGAGATCAGGTTGTGTTAACTGCGTGCGTTCCCTCAGAGGATTTGTTGAGTTTCGGGAGTGTGTAGTCGATATGAGTTAGACGGAGATATATAACTTATCTCCTGGCTTGTCCTTAGAAAGAGAGGGTAGCTATCTAGACGACAGTTCCTCCATCTTTCACCCATCGACTTAGAGCCTATTACTATTGCACCTTTGTCCTTTTCTTCGTGCTTTCCTTTAGGCTTCATCAATTTTCCTATCAGGATAGAATATGTGAGTGGCTCTCTAGGAACGTCATCCCTAGAGCCTAACGAACAATATAGTTCCTTTTTTCTCTCTCCCGTTCAAGGCTCTTTATTCCACATCTTATCTCTTTTTTTATTTGCCTTTCTCGCTAGTTAGGACCTCTTCTACTCACACAACTATAGTCCAACAAAAAGTGTAATCTAATCCTCAAAGACTCGCCTACTCTATTCCCACATTTTTAGAGTTATGACTATTTGACAGGTTTCCAATATTCTAATTTGAGTAACTACAGATGAGATGGTACTTGTATTCAATGCGCAAATTAGGCACTACCGAGGCTTGATCTTCCATACCTACAGTGCTCCAAAAAATCCTAATGCATTCATAGCGGATAAGGTTCGGTGACAAGTACAAATAAGATAATAACTTAGTTAGCAATGCACTGATTTATCGAAGAGGGAGACGTCTCATTCAGCCAACCAAGCCAAAGCGGGCATGCCCTCTTGTACTGGGCTCGCCTATTATTTCACAAGCGACCGCTAGCGCATCAGTTCCAATTCAAGGAAATGAAATAGCTCATTTTCACATTAGCAAGAAAAATACTTCTAGAAAAAAAGAAAAGAAAATACGTAGTCTATTAGGAATTTGCTGCAGGTTTATCAGGTCACCCTTTTGGTGAACTGACCTGGGAAAGTGATGTAATGTAGTATCCCGAGAGCTTATCACGTCGCGCCGCCCTTCCATAGTCTAGTAGGCGCGTGCTACCCATCACTTGTGCCTGAGCCGTGACGCACATATCCCAAGTTTTATTCTATTACCTAGCTTCAATTTCGAATACTTCCTACGGCTCACTAGTAAACAGGTCTGGCAGTGCGTGAGATATCGGCTTCGTGAAAAGGGGTTTCGGGCGGGGACTAGTAACTTCAAGCTAGCTGCCGGAGGGGAGTGGAATACAGGTAGACCGGGGGTGCCCTCAGCGAGGCGATGCCCTCAGCGAGGCTTGGCAGTAAAGAAGGGCACGTTCAACCAAAACTGCCTGCTAATATTTGCCAAGACTCGCTGAGGGCGTCGCCTCGCTGAGGGCACCCCCGGTCTATTGTGTGTCGACAAAATTAACCGATCACCACGGTGACAATGGCACCATCGCCTCCGGGCCCCCACAAAAATCATTACCACTCAACAGGCACCTCATAATAGTCTATCTTCTGTATTTTTTATGAAGGCTAATGGATGGCATACAAAGTGCTGATTACTGCCATGTATTTAAATTATTTTTACTTATTTCTTGGTTGGGTTGGGGTGGTTGTATCGAGGAGGTAGACAACATCCTGCGAAAATGAGCGTTCGTTGATTGGTTAATTTTGTCCATGCACAATATAATCTTCGTTAAAATATGCCCTTAATAGAAAAGAAAATCTCTCTAACTTCACATCGCTTCTTACGAGGAGTCAGAAATTCTCGTGCCCTGTATCGTTTTCTCTACCTGCAACTAAATAATCCTCCCAGTCAACAGTTTAGAAGGGCGGTAGGGGGAGGGAAAAGAGAAGATTACGGAAAAACTAAAGAAACAAGCGATCTTCAGAGGGGACTGCCACTAGAAAGCAAGTGAAAGAGAGCAAATATCATGGAAATTTTGACCCCCCTATTGTGGTTTGTTTTAATACAACAGAAATACCCCCGCTAAAGCTCAAACTCTGGACTCTCGACTATAGCCTCTAAAATGGACAAATCTTGATAAATCTTGATTTGATTGCATAAGAGGATCCGTAGAGCTTTTTTTTCGGACGGGCAGTTCCCTTCACCAAAAGAGAAATATTTCAGCTCAGGTTGTGTCGTAGGCTTATTCTTGGAGAAAGGGGGAAACGAGAATAAGCGCAGGGCGGGAACTGGAAAGGCGAGAGGAAGTTAAGCGGGAGTGAGAGGGGGGAGTCAATGGCGGCGATGGGGGTGCTGTGGACCTGTTGCAGTCTATGCGGGGATGGCTCACAGATTGTCCGAATTTTAAGGCGGTGAGGGCGATGGCTTCCCGCACTTATGGCGGGCTGGGAACGACAGATTCGGGGGGCTGAAGTAGGGCCATCACTCTCCGGCGCCCTTTCTCAGTAGCCCGATTGAGTGGTGTTTTGCCATTCTTATCTAATTTGTTGGGGTTGACGTCGTCCCGCCCGAGCAGTAATTTCACTACGCCCTCTTTTCCATTCCAAGCAGCAAGATAGAGTGGTGTTCTGCCATTCATATTTGGTTTGTCGGGGTTGACACCCACTGCTAGTAGCATTTTCGCCGTTCCCTCGTGCCCAAAGCAAGCAGCAATGAAAAGTGGTGTTCGACCGGAGTTATCTGGTTTGTCGGGGTTAACGTCGTCTCGTCCGAGTAGTATTTTCACCACTCCCTCGTTCCCACTCGAAGCAGCCCGCCAGAGTGGTGTTCGGCCGTTGTTATCTGGTTTGTCGGGATTAACCCCGTCTTGTCCGAGTAACATTTCCACCATTCCCTTGTTCCCGCTCCAAGCAGCCTACCAGAGTGGTGTTCCACCGTTGTTGTCTGGTTTATTGGGATTGACGTCGTCTCGTCCGAGCAGCATTTTCACCACTTCCTCGTGCCCGTTCGCAGCAGCGCACCAGAGTGGTGTTTGACCATAACTATCTGGTCTGTCGGGGCTAACGTCGTCTCGTCCAAGCAGCATTTTCACCACTCCCTCATGCCCGCTCGAAGTAGCCCGCCAGAGTGGTGTTCGGCCGGAGTTATCTGGTTTGTCGGGATTAACCCCGTCTCTTCCAAGTAGCATTTTCACCACTCCCTCGTACCCACTCAAAGCGGCCCGCCAAAGTGGTGTTTGGCCCTTGTTATTCGCTTTGTCGGGGTTGACGCCGTCTCGTCCGAGTAGCATTTTCACTACTCCCCCGTGCCCATTCCAAGCGGCCCGCCAGAGTGGTGTTTCGCCGTCGTTATCTGGTTTGTCGGGGTTGACGTCGTCTCGTCCGAGTAATATTTTTGCCACTCCTTCGCGTCCGCTCGAAGCAGCCTGCCAGAGTGGTGTTTGGCCGTAACTATTTGGTTTGTCGGGGTTGATGTCATCTCGTCCGAGCAGCATTTTCACCACTCCCTCGTGCCCGCTCGAAGCAGCCCGCCAGAGTGGTGTTCGGCCGATGTTATCCGCTTTGTCGGGGTTGATGTCGCCTCGTCCGAGTAGAATTTCCACTACTCCCTCGTGCCCACTCCAAGCAGCCCAATGGAGTGGTGTATTGCCCCTAGAGTCCATTCGGTTGATATCACAACCTTCCATCTCTACTAAACAAGCTACAATCCCCACAATCCCGAAGAAGGATGCACAATGTAGACCACTGAACAGGGAAGGGTTATCCAAATCCCTAGCATACCAATACATCTCCTGTGCCTCCAAGAGGATTTTAGCGGATATATGGCAATTGTATTCGTCAAATAGCTTCAGCGCAAACCGTTTGGCGCAATCTGAAAGGTCCCTTTTTGCATGATCCCCCCAATAGAGAGAAGAATATTCGAGAAATGGTGTGTCTCGGAGATCGGGGGGAATAATAGAAAGGGCCTTGATCTCCTGGGAATTCAGATAACATAAGCAGGTTTCTGCCATTGTCGAGTAAACCGCACCCAAAAGTTCGAGATGAGCCCGGAGGTATTCTTGAAGGGTAAAGTGAATCAACCGGACCGTGGAAGTCTCCTTTTCTACCACAACAAGTCCTTGACAACAGGCTAGTAATGTACCAATTGAAGGAACATTGTCGACATTGAGATTTGGCGACCCTATTTCGACTGCTAATGCGTGGCACAGTTCATTAGCCTTCAAGGGCCTCTCCGCGTGAGATATCCACATCAAAGCCGTCATGCCAAGCCTCGCTCTCTCCCCGCCTTGTCCCTTTATCCGACCCAGTGTTCCGCCATAAGCATCCTCCAACCCTGAGCCATCGGTCATTGTGCTGAGTTTTTGTCGCCTGCGATGGATTGTGGTTTCCTGCAGGATGGCATCGATACTCAGTGAGACTAGCAAAAATCTAGAAATAGATCTGTCAGTGCATGCCCCAGAGAGCAGTCCCGAGTGTTGTTGTTTCTATGATACGTACATTTCCGAAACGTTTTCTGGAATTTTTCTCAGAATCTCTGCCTCCAGACTACTATCCATCGCATCAGGGGTTGGGTCCTCTTCCAGCCTGCTGTGAAGATATCTGATCATATCATCCCTCTCGGTACCTATAGACAGGCTCGTCACTCTTCCACCTAGGCGCTTTCCGATCTCGGGTCGAATGTGCGGTCTTCCAGTTACAAATATTCGAGTACCTGGAGAATTTTGGAGAATTTTGTTTAGTGAATCAAGAAGCTTCACCCGATATTCCGGCACACATTCATCTAGAGCGTCGATACATATGAACGTGCGCTCTTTGGAAGCGGTAGTCTGTAACATTTTCACAATATCCGAGAGCCGAAATGCCCGCCCTCCAAGGCCTTTTTTCTGTTTTTGGTATGCTTGCGATACCTCCTCCGGGATCTCCTCTAGGCCACCAACCACTTGTTTCAGCAGGGCGCCCATCGTGTTTGCGGGTGACTGCTCCTTTTGGACGGCAAAGTCAAAATAAAAACATGCGATGGTGGAATTTTGTTCTCCAGCCTCATCACACAAGCTGTCTATCACTAGCGAGCTAACATCACGGCTGGTCAGCGCTTGCCCTCTTCTTCTATCCAGTGAGATTCGTCTTTGTTACCTAATATAGGTCTTGCCGACCCCGGGACCCCCATAACAAAACAAGACTCTGTTAACTGATTCATCTCGCTTACTGCCGGCGTGCCAACTTCTAAATTCCTCGGTTTCTAACAGCCATTCCCCTGTGTTTTCGACTCGGCGGTCTTGGATGTCTTGATGCCGTGACCTCGGATCTAGTGGGGATAGCCAAGCTAGGATATTGGATCGGTCATCAGCAACGGTAACGTTATTCGACACGCTAATAGCTGTGTAGCTCATGTTAAAAGAGTTGGTATTATGGCTTAAAGATTGCGACATTTTCTTTTCCGGGGCTTAGGATATTGTAGATGATGAGGGATGGAGTTAGTCGGCCGCTAGAATTTTGTAGGGGTGAAGAGAAGCGGGGTCATTCATTTGTGGAACCTCACCCATTCCTTAGCACCGACCTACCGTATCGACCTCTCAAGATTTTTGCCAACCCTGCTCCCTCTGTGCCTACCCAATTACCGGTAGGTGGTTCCCTTTAACTTACTCGAGTAGTTCACATCATAAAATATCTTTGAAATCAGGAGCCGGAAATTCTACACCTGTTTAAATTCTATCCTGCCGGACCGTACTCGAGTACTGTACTCGAGTAATGCCCACCACACCTTTTGCGCTATGATGCACGAACACATTAAAACTCCTGTAGTTGAATCCAGTACCGGTAATCCAGTATATATACAGGCCAAGTACATCAAACCTTATCGATATGTGAGTCGCAAAATCTGAGTTACAATTCAGGTGGGCAAGTGCTCTCGTACCGGGTTCTGGGAAGATAACGACCATCCCTTCCAATACTAGTCGCGACCGCTAAGTATTTGAAATGGTCAAATATACGTCACCGAATAACACTGGGATGGAATAGATAGCGCGCAAAAGTCTTCTCGTCGTCCTTGCTTGCTAAACTAGTGGTAAGGGCAGAAGTATATATCAAAAAAAAAACCCATCGTCTGATCCTTCTATCGATCACCACATATCTCCGCTTTCTTTCCGCCGTGCTCCAAGACAAAAGAAAGAAACATTCTGCGTAATCTCTGAACGAAAGAAATCCATCACAAAGACTTCCATTCTCCTCCGCCTTTGATCCAATGCCTCAGCTCTTGTTCTTCCTTCATCTCCTTTCATCATCCTGCTTTCCTTTGACGGTGTATGCTCTTTCTCATCCAACAACGGAAACATGTTTCCCATGCTTCTGCCTTGCATATAACAAAAGAAACTAAAGGCATGACGAACAGGATTAACTGATTTCTAACGCTAAGTGCCCGAGTACAGTACTGTTACAGCAAGCGCAGTACATGTGCAGCACAGAGGGGTGCGAGGTTGCCCTAAGTTGCTACATTTCTCATACTATTCCATCTTTCTACTTGTATGATACAAGTAAAGATTTGTGCACATATTCGACCAAGCCGTTCGGCTAGCCTAAGTGGGAATTCCAAGTCTCGTTGACTACTAGTACTGTACCATGCCGTGGAAACTGGTGAAATTCGCTTGGTGCATCACTGGGTCTTTTAGCTCCCAGCCAGTGGGGTTGAAGCTCAGTAATTAATGCGGTTGGCTCTTGTACTGTAGGAGTATGAAGGGCACACATTTGTAGGGACTGGTATGCACCCGTAGAGAGCGACCATAATTAAACTTCGATCAAACGAACAGGAAAATGAGTGCTTTTTTAGCCCTTTTATATTGCCAAGCTTACCCTATATCTATAGAATGAGGTTATTCAAGTCATAAACAGAAAGGGGGGGAGCGAAAATAACTACGAATCTTTAGAAGCTACTTGAGGATAGAGGTATCCCACAAGCGGTCGAGATATTCTTACCATGTTCAAAATCTGGAATTCCAACTTATTTGGGGGGTTGGAAGTATATCTGCGCAGAATCTCTAGTTTCTATCACAGCCATACTAAGTGCTAGTTTTACGGTACTCTGAGCATATACCTCTTTCTAACAGCATAGGTAGCCGTATGCCTAGATTAGTGGCGTCTCCTATTAATTTGAATAAATATTGATGCTCAAACAACCCTGTTTTTCCTATTACGATTACTCGAATAGACTAGTATTCCAGATTTTAAAACCGACTGCAATGCCCCGACAGCCCATGGGATATTATTACCTTTGTGAATCATCCTTCTGCGAAGCAGAGTCAACCCTTGAGAACTATGATTTACCATATGATATCTGTTGTTTCCAATTCAGTAACGTAGGGTATTCTGGCAAGTGCGATACTCAACTAGAAAGAAATGTCCCAAGTTAATTGGGGCTCCCCATCCTGAGTGGTGACAAAGAAGCCCTGTAGGGTCGGATTTGGGTCGGGCGGGGGAGGAACAAAAAAATGGGGCGAGAGGACAAAATTATGTTGTTCCGTATAAGCAACACCCCAGACTGGAGGGAATCATCACATGTCACTCGCTACCCCTTTTCTATGCTTAGGCCCTCTCACCCCCAGCGGTCCTTTATATTATACGAATAAAGCGTATGTACTCCTCATGGTGTCGCACCGTCTTATTTATCCGCCACCCATGAACCCGCCTAACTTAGGCGCCCCATATCTAGAGGCGTCTCCCAAGCCTCCAGAGTTCGGGATATGGTATGTCTCCGATACTCGCTTGGATTGTGGAGTGCCCCTAAACTTGTGATTAACAGAATCAGCGGACAAAACCCGAAGATACATTCTCGAGCAGAACCCCATCCACAAATCGGACTCCGAAATTCCTACCCAGGCAATTCATTCCACTTGTTTAACCGGATTTCCGAGTGGAGATTCAGAGTTGAACTCATGAAACGTCACTCATCCCATCAGGCTACGTCCCGGCTGTCCAGCATCCCCCCCGGCCGCCCCTTGGCATTACCTACTGTCCAATTAGATCCTCACCCCCGAAAAGCATTATCTCATCCTACGCGGTCCACCATCCGAGCCAACTTGAAGGGCGACTATCCTAGGACTTCACTACCCTATGCTGACTCCTAGGGGCAGTCCAGCCCGGTCAGGTGCTCTTGACAGCCCCACCGTGAGGCCCCGAAGGGCACCCTGACCGTCAGGAGCACTGCAAATACTTGCAGAAGTTATTCAAAAACTCCGTATGAATGGTTTCTCCAGTATTTGGCTCCGACAAAACCCCACCGGGAGAAGGTTGAAGAGCACATCAAGGACAGCAGCCTTATGTGAGGATCTTGTTAGAGTTAGGGTTAACACTACTAGATCTAGTCTAACCTGTCAGGTTCCATTGGCAGTTCCCCGCTAGACACCAAGACCGTTGGGACACCGCTCTTTTATGTTATCATACCTGGTTAGGTGATAGTACCAACAAACTACTACCGGAAATTATGCTGGTAGCACCAATCAGCCGGACCATTGTTTCTGCCCTAATAGCCCTGATGGGTTGCGTAGAAAGGTCCCACGAGTCATCCAAGAGTCTAGTTGGACAAGGAGTAATCCCACCGTTGTCAATGGCCGCCGTGTATAGTGAAGAAAATAAACAAACAACATAGTTCCATAATCGTGAGAATGTGTATTTCACTCCAACTCATCATACTTGCAAGATCACCAACAAAAACCAATCTATATACTCGACATTCCCAACCTCCAGCATTCATCCTGCCATTCAATTCCTTGTCATTCCTTGCTATTCCTCTCATGCCATTCCTTCCACTTCATTCCATTCACCACATTCCAATCCTGAGCCACCAGGAAGTTCGTCCCATTCCAATCCGAGGTTACCAGGAAGTAATACAGCCATTTCTTACAACATATAGCACGAAATGTCCGAAGAGCGAATTTAGGTGATCTTGGTAGAACTCAACAAATCGAACACAAGGAGCAGGATCCGAGAAACTTCGGCAATCTCAATCTACGCTGCAGGTGCTGTACGTTGCTGGTGTTGTTGTGGTGTCCACGACCACCACAACCCAAACTGTATACCCCCTCCCGTCTACTATTAGTGGGTCTCAAACTCTCTTTTACTAACTAAGGACCAGAGGACATGTTTTTAGTTCCCAGTCCTGTTCTAGACGAGGATACTCTTACGATGGAGGAGTTGTTTGGAGAGCACTATCTACCAGGTCACAGCCCGGAGCCTACACTTGTGGTAAAGGTTGGATATCTGCCTCATTAACTGGAGAAGTACTGTACACAACCAAGCCCGGACATCTGCCATCCTGATTTTGCTATCAGGATGGAATATGTGAGTGGCTCTCTAGGAACTCTATCGCTAGTGTCAAACGAACAATATAGTTCTTTTATTTGTTATTCAAGGGCCTGCTATTCCAAGTCTGTTTTTTTTTGTTTGCCTTTCTTGCTAGTAGATCTATTCTACTCATTAACCGTACAGCACACAAAAATGTGTAATCTCTTCCTCAAAGACTCTCCATCTATTCCCACATTCCTAGTGCTGTGGCTATCTGACAGGTTTCCATCATTCTTACCTGAGCAACTACAGACGCGATTTGTCACAATATTATTAGTACCAGTATTCAATGACCCAAATTGGCACTACCGAGGATTGATCTTCCATACTCCTTTCATATTGAATTAATAGCTGATAAGGTTCGGTGACAAGTGAGATGACACCAGTATAATAGTTCAGCAGTGCGGTAATCTACAAAAGAGAGGGAGACTGACGTCTCATTCGTCCAACCAAACCAAAGCGTGCATGCCTTCTTGTGCTATGCTCACCCATTCTCCACCAGCGACCGCTAGCGAATCATTTCCAATCCAAGGAAATGAATTAGCTCATTTTCACATCGCAAGAAAACCACTTCTGGAAATAAAATCCATTACAAGTTCATCAAGTAGAAAATTTGTCCCACAAGAATACCCTTTTGATGAGCTGGCCTGGGAAAGTGCTGTAGTATCCTGAGGCCTTATCAGGTCATGCCGCCCCTCCATAGTCCAGTAGGCGCTAGCTATCTATCACTATGTCTGAGCTGCGACACACAGAACTACTCCCAAGTTTTACTCTGCCTGTGATCAATTTCGAATACTTGCCACGACTCGCTCGTAGACAGGGCTTAGAGTGCGGCAGATATCTACCTACTTAAAGAGGGGCTTCGAGCTAGGCCTAATAACTTTAAGTTCTCGGCCGGAGGGGAGTGGAATATAGGCATGACCCTCGTTAATCCACGTCTTTAATGGAAAAAATATCTCCGACATACCTTAGTTAACATCTAACTTTCCATCACTTTTTACGAGGAGTCAGAAATGCTTGCGCTCTATATCGTTCTCTCCATCTACATATATATGACCCCACATCTACACTTTAATAAGGCGGTAGGGGAGGGAAAAGAGGGAATTGTGGAAAAATTAAAAGAAATAATCGATCAGCAAAGGGGGTATACAACTAAAAGGCAAGGAAAAGAGTGCAGATATGACGGAAATTTTGAGCTATTCCGGCGTGTTTTAACACAATAGAAACATCCCCCACTAAGACCCAAACTCTAGACTATAAACTGAAACTGATAAATCCCGACTCGGCTGTGCAAGAAAATCCGTATTTCCATTGGCCAAAAAAAGAGAGAAATATTTAAGCTGAGGTTGTGTTGTAGGTTTATTATTGCGGGAGGAAGTGGGAAACGAGAATTAGCGCAGGGTAAGAGAGCTAGAATCGCAGATGGTGAGAGGGAGGAGGTGGTGGCTGCGATGGGAGTGCTATGGAGCTCTTGCGGTCCATTCGGGGATGGCACTCAGGTTATCCACATTTGAAGGAGCTGAAGAAGAGGCGATGACTACTCGCCCTTATAGCAGGCTGGCGGCAGCGGATTCTGGAGGCTGGAGTAGCGCTATCACTCCCTGGCACCCTTCTTCAATAGCCTGATCGAATGGCGTTTTACCGTCATTATCTAATTTGTTGGGGTTGACGTCGTCCCGCCCCAGTAGTATTTTAACCACCCCCACTTGCCCATTCCCAGCAGCACGATAGAGTGGTGTTCGGCCGATGATAGTTGGTGTATCAGGGTGGATGTCTGGTCGTTCGAGTAGAATTTTCACCACCCCCTCGCGGCCAAGGGCGGCGGCAAAGAAGAGTGGTGTTCGGCCCACCTTATCGGATTTATTGGGGTTAACATCATCTCGTCCGAGTAGTATTTTCACCACTCCCTCATGCCCATTATAAGCAGCAACAGAGAGGGGTGTTTGGCCATTGAAATATGGCGTTTCGGGGTTGACGTCGTTTCGTCCAAGTAGCATTTTCACGACCTCCTTGCGCCCATTCGAAGCAGCCAACCAGAGTGGTGTTCGACCGTAGTTATCTGCTTTGTCGGGGTTGATGTCTTTTCGTCCGAGTAGCATTTTCGCCACTCCTTCGTGCCCACTCAAAGAAGCCCGCCAGAGTGGTGTTTGGCCGTAGTCATCTGGTTTGTCGAGGTTGACGTGTTCTCGCTCAAGTAGCATCTTCACCACTCCTTCGTGCCCGCTCAAAACAGCCCGCCAGAGTGGCGTTTGGTCGTAGTCATCTGGTTTGCCGGGGTCGACGTCGTCCCGCTCAAGTAACATTTTCACCACTCCTTCGTGCCCGCTCGAGGCAGCCCGCCAGAGTGGTGTTTGGCCGTAGTCATCTGGTTTGTCGGTGTTAACGTCGTCTCGTCCAAGTAGCATTTTCGCCACTCCCTCGTGTCCGTTCGAAGCAGCGCACCAAAGTGGTGTTCGGTCGTCGTTATCTGGTTTGCCGGGATCAACCCCCTCCCGTCCGAGCAGCATTTTCACCACTCCTTCGTGCCCGCTCAAAGCAGCCCTCCAGAGTGGTGTTTGACCATAGTTATCTGGTTTATCGAGGTTGACATCATCTCGCCCAAGTAGCATTTTCGCCACTCCTTCGTGGCCTTCCGAACCAGCCCGCCAGAGGGGGGTTCGACCATTGTTATCTGGTTTGTCGGGGTTAACGTCGTCTCGTCCGAGTAGCATTTTCGCCACTCCCTCGTGCCCATTCCAAGCAGCCCAATGGAGTGGTGTATTACCCCTAGAGTCCATTTGGTTGATATCACAATCTTCCATCTCTACCAAACAAGCTACAATCTCAACAACCCCGAAGAAGGATGCACAATGTAGACCACTGAACAGGGAAGGGTTATCCAAATCCCTAGCATACCAATACATCTCCTGTGCCTCCAAAAGGATTTTAGGGGATATATGGCAATTGTACCCGTCAAATAGCTTCAGCGCAAACTGTTTGGCGCAATCCGAAAGGTCCCTTTTTGCATGAACCCCCCAATAGAGAGAAGAATATTCGAGAAACGGTGTGTCTCGGAGATCAGGGGAGGGACTGATAGAAAGGGCCTTGATCTCCTGGGAATTCAGATAACTTAAGCAAATTTCTGCAATTGTCGAGTGAGCTGCACCCAAAAGTTCGGGATGAGCCCGGAGGTATTCTTGCAGAGTAAAGTGGATTAACCGGACCGCGGAAGCTTCCTTTTCCACCACAACGAGTCCTTGACAACAGGTTAGTACTGTGCCTATTGAAGGAATATTGTCAACATTGAGAGCCGGCGACCCTATTTCTACTGCTAATGCGTGGCACAGTTCATTGGCTTTCAAGGGCCTCTCCGCGTGAGATATCCACATCAAAACCGCCATGCCTAGCCTCGCTTTTTCCCCGCCTTGTCCCTTAATCCGACCCAGCGTTGCTCCATAAGCATCCCCAAACCCTAAGCCATCGGTCATCGCGCTGAGCTTTTGTCGCCTGCGATGGATTGTGGTTTCCTGCAGGATCGCATCTATTTTCAGCGAAACTAGCAAGAAACTAGATACGTATCAATTAGTGGATGCTTGAGGAAGCTTTCCCTGGTGTTATTGTTCCTACGACACATACATTTCAGAAACGTCTTCAGGAATTTTCTTCAGGATCTCTGCCTCCAGACTACCGTTCATCGCATCCGGGGTTGTGTCCTCTTCCAGCCTGCTATGAAGGTATCTAATAATATCATCTCTCTTCGTACCCACAGATAGACTCGTCACTCTTCCAGATAGGCGCCTTCCGAGATCAGGCCAAATGTGTGGTCTTCCAGTCACGAATATTCTAGTGCCTGGAGAATTTTGGAGAATTTTGGAGAATTTTGTTTAGTGAATTGAGTAGCTTGACTCGATGTTTCGGCACACATTCGTCAAGAGCGTCGATGCACATAAATGTGCGCTTCTTAGAAGAGGCAGTCTGCAGCATCTTCACAATATCGGTATGTTGTGGTCTCCGTCCACCGATGAAATTTTTGTGCTCCTCATAGGCTTGCACCATTTCCTCCGGCATCTCTCCTAGCCCAGCTACAAGCTGTTTGAGAAGGGCGCCTAACATACTTGTTGATGACTGCTCTTGTTCGGCCGCGAAGTCAAGGTAGAGGCACGCAATAGCGACATTTTGCCCTCTTGCCTGGTTACACAAGCTATCTATCACCAATGAACTAACCTCACGGCTTATTAGCACTTGCCCCCTCCTTCTATTCAGCAAAGTTCGTGTTGTTGTTACCTAATATATGTTTTGCCGACCCCCGGGTCTCCATAGCAAAACAAAACCGCGTCATCGGATCCATCTTCCCCACTACCAGCGCGCCAGCTTCTAAATTCCTCGGTTTGTAACAACCATTCCCCTATACTCCCGACTCGATGATCTTGGATGTCTTGATGCCGTGACTTAGGATCCAGTGGGGATAACCAGGCTAGGATATTAGATCGGTCGTCAGCCACTGTAATGTTATTCGACACGCTAATAGCTGTGTAGCTCGTGTTGAAACAGTTCGTATTATGGCTTAAAGACAGCGACATTTCGCTTTTCGCAGATTAGGATATTGTAGGTGATGAGCGATGGAGTTAGTGAACTGCCTGAATTCTTGGGGACAGAGGAAAGGGGGGTATTTGTGGAACCTTAAGCATGGCTCGGGGCCGTCCCACCAATCTCCCCCATATTTGTGTCAACAACGCCCTTCCTGTGCCTAGCGCATCTGCAGCAGGAAATTCCGCCCCTGTTTGGTGCTATCCTGCTGTACTGTACAGTACAGTACACTACTTGAGCACAGTACAGGTAACGCACTCACAAACCTTGCACTAGAATGCATGAACACTCTAAAGTGCCTTTAGTTGGATCCGCTGGTTCAGAATATATGGAGAACAATTACACCAGGCCTTATCAATGAATCAGTCGAAAAGGCTAAGTTATATATCACCTTACCAGTACTTAAACCATAGCCTTTCTAAGGTCGGTGCAGGTAGGAAAGCGCTGTCATACCGGGTTCTGGAAATATAAAGACCATCTTTTAAAATATTAGACGCAACCGCTAGGTAAAGTACTGTAGGTACAGTACGGTACTCGTGTATGATAGAGGGTGCGGAGTGGCTGTAGGCTGCTACATTTCTCATAATATAGTCCATCTATAGACTTGCGCGCATACTCTCATTGTGAAGCAGGCCTCGGATTTTGGTGAGTTTTCCATTGATCCGCATCATAACTTAACTTGCGTGCAAGTAATGATTAGGGCATAAATTCGGTCAAACCCTTTGGCTAAACTAAGCAGGAATTCACGAGCCAATAACTACTCGAGTAAGGTATCATACTGTAGAAACTGGTGAAATCCAATAAGTCCGTCACCAGATCATCTAACTCAGCCAATAATATTGAAGCTTGTTATTAAACCCCATTAGCCCTTATAGGAAAGGCACAAGTTTGGTGGGTATTATAGTTTAGTAATAATAAAATACCGGTCCCCTAGCCCGTTATCCCGAGTCAGTTAATACGGCAACCTATGTATGACTTTATAATATTTTAGACAAATATCGAAACGCCCTCTCCCACTATCCTAAACCAAGTTCTCTAGAGCTTCCCATAGGGCCGCGTTTTCCAACCATAATGGACACCACCGAATACTATGCCTATCATACATCCACGAGAGCTGCGGATATGTGACACAGAATTGGCGCAGCGGGGGAGGGAATAGATTCCCTTGATTCAGGAAATCCCGGGGCTGGGGGGAGTACAGCCCCACGCTGTTTATCGGCAGGCCTAATATTCTGACCATGACAAAGGATGGAAACTAGGCTATGTCGAGCGTTTAGATAAGCAAGCATCTTCTCGCCAACCAAAATACCTTCAGGTCGAGAGGCCAATCACTCAAAAAAAAAACTGTTGCATAGTATCTACAGGAGAACCAAAATGTGAGAAAAATTCGAATTGGATGATACCGGTATGATAGTTGGCTCAGAATAAGAGCTTGAAATTCTTTTTCTTGTGCGTAAAAACTATGCGTAAATCAACCTAGACACAACTGCAGGCTTTCTAAAAAGATCCTAGGTATGATACACTAAACATTCCAAAGCGTTAGCCTAGGCGAACAATGAGAGGATTCTACCCAACCAACCAATCTCACTAACCTGTTGGTTCCACCCAAGCAGGGTGAAACAAAATAGCAAAAGAGAAGGAGGAGTAGATTCAAAGCAGTCAAACCCACCATGGAAATAAGCTTCATTATCCCACCTTTCCTGTCATGAGCGCAGGACACGATTGTTTTACTTTGAGACAGCTTAGAGCGAGTCACAACACAAGATTGCTAATAACCCGAGAGTTTAAACAAGTATCGGGCATAGTTTCTCTCAAGGAAAACCAAGTTACTTCTTATCCACTACCTATCAGTTTCATTGGAGATTAAAGTTTGCTCCAGCGAGCCCAGATAAAAGCTCCTATCCCAATCCCACAATTTTAGTGAGCAGACAGCCAGATAAGAATTCATTGGGCCCATGATAACTCAGCAAAGCCTCAACCAAATACTACGGATTGTTTGAGAATAGTGGACACCATTTTAGTTTGCTCTTCACTACTCGAGTATGAACAATAATGCCCCAATCAATCCCGCAGTACGGGCATAAGAGTGGTACAAATCCAATTCATCCCTCACGATGATTTAGACCCCAACCGGTTAACACACCCTGGTCCCCAAAACTCCTTTGCATAGCGGCAGAAAATAATCCCCAGGAAACTAGATACCACCTCATAAGAATAAAATTAGTGCAACAAGACCCTACCCCTCAGAAAGCATATCTCGGTGGATCGGCAAGATTCCGGGCAGTGTATGATTTAGAAAACAGTTACTCCCATTGTGAAATTAGGCCAACCCAAGAGCAAACCCATTTCCAGTAGATAGCCACCACAGATCCCACATTTCATGGGGAATTATTATGCACCAGGTCTTCTCCAGATTTCATTCCTTCATTCCTGTCGAGCTTTCACACTTCCTACCTCTGGAGCGTTAAGGCTTGCTTTCAGTCATACTTTCTCCTATTGGTCGAACCTAGTACCTTCAGAGTCTCACTCACCCTAAATGAATTTACATATCTAGTCATATATTACTCATCTGCCACACGACGACAGCCATTCTCCCATCTCCTCACTTAACAGATCAATTGCAGTAAATCAAATATTTCAATTTCCCGTTCCACACCCGTTGGTGGGTTGGGCACAATTGTGAGAGGGATAATGCCGACAGCAGCTATTAAATATAACAGGGTAGTAGATAAACTCGCCACTCCCCAGGAATTAGTCCGATTAAACAAGAGGCCAACCACAGAGGCTCTGTGTATGTCATTTCTAAAGACAAATGAGACATAAACCAAGAGAAATGGGTGCCCCACACGCACCGACCACGGATGTAGTAGGCGCCTGTGCCAGAGAGCCCAGGGAACTACTTCCTGCCTCGAGAATGCAGCAGCTAAATTAGAAATAGCAAATAACCTCTAGTATAATAGACCTACCGGGACCTCCAAGTGGTCGTTAAATCCGAACTAATGTCGAGAAGATAACCAAGACGAAAGCAAAAAGACCACAAGCAGATTTTTTCTTACTCACCCTTACCTTGCCAACCTAAGCTTCTACCAAACCCGCTCCATCCCTCCCAACAAAAAAGTCCCTCAGTGCATTGGCACCATATTTACAATCCGCCACCTCGCTCACGGGAGAGAGAGACAAGATGTGAGGGAAGATAAGGGCAACATGAGCGATCACTCGTCAGAGCCCTAAGCCAGGAAACTGTGTTGGAAATATCGCACCGCACACACAAGAAGAGATTCGTATTGCTGTTGTATATATCGGAATACAAGAAGAGAGATTGAAAAAGGAGAAGAACTGAGGTAACAGACAGGAAGCAAACAATACTGGATAGCCTCGGTAAAGGTAGCATAGAAAAGGTACTACCAGTTTTGTGATCACTACGTAATCACTTTTCCAACAAACTGTACTGTACATGCGACATAGAAACTCTACGTGCGACACATAGTGAGTAGTAGACTATTCTAGATTCGGTATTTTACTAAGCCTTATGGTCGCAGGGAAGCTTCCTGGCGCCATATTAGTAGTATATATATATTATAGCCGGAGTCTGGGGTTGGATGCATTAATTTAGTTGGTCGGCTAGGAGCGAGGGTGTTTCTGGAGCTCTAGGTGGTTATACCGGTAGGCGACGAGTGGTGGGGATTGGACTTGGCATTAGGAATATAGGATTCAGGATACCGCTATCATTGCTTGCGGATTCTGTATTGGTGTAGAGGATATTTGGAATAAGCCTGGTATAATATCTCTAGGTCTCATCATAGGCTTTTCTCAGCCACGTAATAAAGTGGCTGCGACCTACATTATCATTGGTGGAGATTAATCGAGAGCGGGTACCGGTCACCCAAGTAGCCTACTGAAAAAGCTCTTATAATCCACAATCTCCCCCAGCCTCTGCCCTCCGGATTCAGAGACAAGATCTTGAGAAGGATCACTGCATTCCTGACATAGCACAACTTGAGCCCTTTGGGCATGCTGGGCCCCACCAGCTGATATTCGCAAGCCAGTTAACTTGTCAAACCAAACCTGTCGTGGTTGATACTGGGGTTTCCGCCGATAGTCACATAAGGAATCCTAAGGGCCCTTATGGCACCTTCACATCTCCTCGTCCAAAGAGAACACAAATAGTGAAAGAAAAACAGCGGATAACCCCCAAGAAAATTACTTGCCTTTACTCTATCTAACCGCCCCTTTTGACAAGGCCTAGCTAAGCAACATACCCAGCCAAACTATTCTCGAGTGATATCACATGAACCCCCCAAATAATTATGGTAGGATATTTAGCACCGGGTAGATCTAAACCCACTAACCCCCCAAAGCATAAGCCCTTCCCCCCAAGCTTCACGACGCTTATCAATGGGCAACAGGCTTACCGCTCCCAAGATAACGCGAGAAGACCAAGTCCACAAACCCAATAGGAGCACACTCTCCCGCTCAGCTACATCACTTTCAAAGTGCAACATACCAAAGCCCTGCAAAACCCTACAACTACCCCCTCCGAATTCAGTGCCCATATCATACATATATCCTTCCAAACCCCAGGGGCTCTCTACGCAAGATACAGCAAGGAGGGAGGTCAACTCTCCGCTACAAAAAGTGAGAATCACATAGATATCTCGCACGATCGTGCGATACATAGGGATCCGACTCTGCAATAGCACCACAGGGCCTCACACAGTATAGAATTCATAGTCAGGCCCCTAGCTGGAGTGGCCGTTTACACAAAAGGAGACCTTGTCCTGTGCTGAGACACCCCCTTTTATTAATGAGGTGCATTGAAGGTTCGTCGCTGGAGGATGGAGGAGGCAAGAACTGCATCTGCTCAAGGGTAACTGATCTAGCACAAACCTACTTCTCCACAATGGGCACATCCAAGCCACCTCCTGTTTTCGGGCATACTGTCCTTGAATTTAATTATTTCGATGTTTTCAAACACGAGAAACTTTGTAACCGGTGGGTTGCTTGCTCAACAAATGTTACCGCAATAGGGTACCGTAAAAACTCGCTATTTCCACTATCAGAGATCTCAACTATACCACATCACTAAACCACAGTAGACCTAGCACGGCAGGTTAACAAAATAACGAATACCAGTTAATAAGATCCAGCAAGCTCCACATCTCCAAGCTACCATACCTTGTTTGGCAAACACTATTCCTTCACAGGGTGTTTTGTTTCTTATTGCGCAAGCGAAGGCCCCGATCACCGATAGTGGATACAGGGTAATAACATTGTCATAGTAACCTTCTGGAAGAAATGCCGAGGCAGCCCAAGTATCACCATTGTAATCAGGCAAGCCTCAGTACAGTAGCCCGGTTCACGTTACGGAAACCCTCAAGGAGAGATATCGGGATACCAAAAAAAGCCTTAAAGCAAGGATGCCCGAAAGGCGAGTCGAACGCCTGATCTTCGCATTACGAGTGCGACGCCTTACCAACTTGGCCATCCGGGCGGATGTTGTTTCCCGCCAGGGAATAAGATAATTACAGTATTTCCTGTTTTCGAATATTCCGTAAAAAGCATTTTACCTAAAACTTCCCTCAACCAGATAAAGTGACACCACAAGTGTTCAGCTTGACATCTCGACAATTACCTGCAGCCGGCAGTACCATACTGACTCACCAAATAGAGTATCTCCGTGGGGGGCTCTAATCCCGTTTTGAGACAAAATATCCCGAGAAGCCCTAGTGCTGAACGGAAGAGGAAGGAAAGGATCGCTTTAACCGCTGTCAAGGAGTTTCGGGCTCCCGTTAACCTATGGTGATGCTTGATCTTCTTTTCCAAGGAGGTCAAACTCTGCCAAGGCGCTAGCCAATTGGGCTCAGTAATACGGGCGACAGATAACCGTCAAATGCTGTGTTCAAAGGATTTATGATACGTGGTTGCCGTTGAGCCGCAACAATAAAAGGCAGACACCACGGCAAACGCACGCCAAGGAACCTCAGCCCCGCGATATCGTACCAACCCAACCCCCTTCCCCTCCAATCGACCCTGAGACCCTAAGCTGAACTCTGAACACGTCCCCCCGTCTAACAACCTCCTAACGAAAACTGAAAACGCTTCTCCAGGAGAAAAGTTCAAAAATCTCTGGACTTTGTCAAGTAACTACCAACGAAGCCTGCTCTAACCTGAACCATGGCTCAAGCTGCGAAGAGGATCACTCGGGTAACAATCATTGTTTGTTCGTCCTCAAAGAACGAAGCTAACGGGTGCTCATGTCGCAGGAGTATACCGAGATCGAGGCGAACCCCCCTCAAGGCATCACAATCCAGCCTATTGATGAGGATATGTTCAAGTGGAATATTGAAATTACCGGACCTAAAGAATCCATCTATGCTGTGAGTTCTCATACTGATAACAGGTTCAGTTGCTGTCAAGTTGTAGTGGAATAAAGCTGATTCCAAGTTTGTTCTCACAGGGTGGAACTTTCAAGCTTCTCCTAACACTTCCAACAAACTACCCTTTCAAACCTCCGGTTTTGTCCTTCCAGACAAAAATCTATCACCCAAATGTTACCAACGATGATAAGGGGAGCATGTGTCTTGGTATCTTGAGGAGCGATCAGTGGAAGCCTAGCTGCAAGATCTTGGCAGTCCTCGAGATGGCTCGCGGGCTACTCATGGAACCGAATCCGTGAGTCAAAATACCCATGCCCACCTCCCCCCGCAAACCGTGCTGTGCCGCACCTGATGAGAATGCGTTGCTGACCTAAGCTTACGGATGATTCAGAGATGATGCTGTTGAAACCTCTATCGCTGAGCAATACAAGAACGACAGGGCCACATTCGAGAAGACGGCTAAGGCTTGGGTCAAGCAATACGCAAAGTAGATAATTCACCCACACCCAAGCGGGATGGACCCGTAGAAACTTTCTCTTTCTCTTCTCTTTTTCTCTGCCTTTCCCTTTCCTACATATCAATTATGGAACCAGCGCTTGGAACCCAGGAATAAAAATGGAAGCGCTGAGGACGTCAGGGGGTTGAATGAGTATAGAGCGCTTTGGCTGACTTCTTTCTCCCCCTCTTTCCCCCTCTCCGCCTCGTTGGTTGTGCTGGTCTTCGCTCTTTCCACTTCATTATTGTGTTTGCCCGATCGCTTGCTCGCATACGATATTAACATGTGTCCCAACGATAGAAGAATGGAAAGAAGGAAACAAAAACGAGGCATCTGCATTGTCCTCGCATCTTATGATAGTCTACTGTGCCGTATGTTTATTGTTAATCAATCAATACCTAAACTGCCCGCTCGCCATGTGCCCAAATTGGAATCCAAATCGCAAGTAATACTGCAGACTTCACCACAGTCGCGATATCACAAGTGCCAAACACCAACCTCCATTGTTGCATGTCATTCGGGAAAAAGAGCCATCCTGAGCATCCCCTCTGTCCGTCTGTCATATAGCACCTATGCATAGACGCACTCTCTCCAAAAAGTAGGCTGTGTGCGTGACCGTACTGTACTCGGAGCAGCAGCAGAGCATTAGGACAAACCCGTTGACCGAGCGTAATCACTTTATTTAGAGAATGAATATGTAGTTAGGTAATTCCGTGAGCTTTAAACCCAAGTCCTACACGCTCGAGCAATATTGACCTGGTAACAATTGATACCTTTTCTGAAAGGTTCGCGCGATCCCGCCGTCACCCCCCCCCCCCAATACAAAATCCCCTTTAACTCCCAATAACCCCACCCCCCGCCCCGAGTATGTAGTCGCGATCAAACGCTTCACCAATGCATCAGCGGCAGGGAACCAACCGAGGGAAGCCAAAGGAGTGTCTGTGTTTGGGGAAGGGAAGCCAAATCCTTGCCAACCTACCCGACGTCGAAACCTGGGACGCACGATAAACACCACTGCGAGAGCGAAGTTAAAGCTATGGTGACGGGAGTCTTTATCTTATTTTTACTTTTTCCCGTCACGAACCCTCACCTATGAGAGGGGGGTGAGAGCTTTCCACAGTAATTAGTAATTGCGCGACGACTAGGTCAAGAGGTAAACTTATGATGTATGATAGAATTCATCCCGTATGGCGGTGCGGTGACTTTCGCGGTGGGAATATAATATAATAACTGAGATGTAGTGCTATAACCAGTAACCTCCTACTGTAGCATAGCATATTGGAAAAAGAGAGCGAGAAATTGAGACGGGGTATTTTATATTATGCAGTATCATACTTGCAGTAGCGAATAAGGACAGGGAAGGAAGGAAGCTACAATACCGTATTGCCCAGGCAATTGTCTAAACTTTCCAGGTGGAAATTACCAGAGTTTTTCCCACTAGGCAAATGAAGACTGGGAGTTCAGGATTCTGACTGGATCTTATCGCAATATATCGTACCTTTTGTATGGGAAACTCATGTGATCAAAAAGTATGCTACCCATACTGTAGAGTACCTTTCGCCCACTGTTTTTTATTTCTAGTATTTACACCATGGATATTAACCAACAGATCCTGTCACATACATACAAATGGTAATATCATACCTAGATCACTCGAAGAGCTTTGGGGAATTTTAACTGCTTTTTTCTTTCTTTCCCAAAGCAACACCGCCGAGATTTTGTGAGGTGAAAGTTGTCCATTTTTGGTGGAAAACAGGGGAGGGACACGAAGTTTTAGTGGCCAAGATGGTACTGAATAACCAATTAAATGACTAATCTATATTAGCTCGTGCAGACAATTATCATAAGGTTCAATGAACCAGGCCAAGCCTAACGAACACGACAGGGGGCATCCAGGAGTCTCCCGACGGACCGGGCCGGACTGCTAGTATGGTAAACTTGGTAAGACTACAAGTATCGTGAGTTACGTATTGTAGCCTATCAAACCGTATAAGGATCACGATCATACCGGTGAGGCGTTGAGTGAACAGGCTGGCCAGAAGGCGTTAAGAATTGGACCAGTTTACGTACTTGTAGGCGCCACTTGCTGCACTGTGCTCTTGAAAGGAAGGAAGGGAAAAAAAGAAGGAAGAAAAAAAGCTGAGATGTAAAATCGTGTTCTTGGGATGGGATGTGGTACAGCACGGCACTGTACGAGTACTGTATCAGTCCTGTACCGGTCAGGTATCACACGATAGCCGCCGTTTATGAACCCGGACTTTACAAGGGTCGGAGTGCATAACCAGAATGTCAGTGCTGTATGATGCCGTACTGGTACTGGTATGAGAGCAGTTTGGTCATACAGTACCGGCACCTGAGAAACATGGCTCCAATGATGAGATCTCTATTTCCTCGCGCCTTGGCAGTTTTGAAGGGACATAACCAATGGATGAGGAACCTGGCTTTTAAGCCCAACACACCAATCAGAATAATAATAATTCCTTCCTTCCACATTCTTGTTAAGTACACGTACGGGTACTCGAGTACGATAGTGGAAGGTTTGCGTGTCTAGGCAAGCTGGTTGCGGACGTACCACTAATTTGACAACTCCCCTGCTCCGTACTCGAGTACTGTGCAGCACCCGTGAGAACTAGTAAAATCCAGTATCTCCATCAACCTTGTGCCTGTAATCTCCGGATTCCGAGACAAAAACCGCCAGAGTTGGAGTACCTGTAGCGTTTCCTGACACAATAAAGGTCAGCCCTCAGGGCCTGTTGGATCTCATTAACTGATATTCGCAATTCCCTTAATTTGTCAAACTAAACCTATCCCGTGCTAGCGGAGCTACCGGTAATAGATTTCACAAGTTTTTTACAGTACAGTACCGGCACAAGAGTGGGAACCCATTAACCAGAGCAGACAGGGATACGGTACTCGAGTATATTTAGCTGGTTAACCTTAAATAACTGTTCCATAATTTCTTGTACTCGAGTAGGACCTTGTACCACTTTGTATGCCTGACCCTCGCAGCATGGCGCGACGCGCGAGCAAGGAGAGAAAAAGAGCAAACGGGGGCAATTAAGAAAGAAGATTTCCTGCTCCTTTACCACCGTACCGGTACGGTACATGCTTCAAGGTATCATACCCTTGGACTCGAGCACTTTACAAATACCCTTGACTAAGCATGGTACACACGGCCCTTTCCCCCTCCTTCCTCTGAAGTTCTTTTCTTCCATATTGCTGTGCATGGCGGGTTTGCCCCCTTTTACGCCTGGCTTGGCCGAGTAAGGTGTTTCCAGACCACATATTACGCCTATAATACTTCTCCGCCTCCATCTATCCGTCCGACCTGCACTTCTCGTACCAGTATGGCAATTCAGCAGGCCAAATGATCAAATTGGAGGTACCGTAACACCCACGGTTAAGAATTACCCAAACATAGCTTACTGCAGAGAGATAGGACAAGTGGAGAGAACTTTTTACCCCTCCCCCACGTGTTACCTCTCCCCCCTTCCCCCTTGAACAGACAAAGTTTAATCCGTCAGGGATTCCGTGCCATATGGGGTTGTAATGCATCCGCGTACATATGTACTCGAGTATGGTCCTTCAGAGGGTATACGACGGCATCTGTTAAGGCGCTTGTTATTGTTCCTGCATTTGCAAAGAGATGATTGATAGGCGTTGGACCAGGTTGCGTTGCGGTGGACGCGTGGGGTTCGCTTAGGTGGTGTTGCATGATACAAAACGGTACAGCACAGTGCTCGTACGTTGCCGCATGTAGCCCATTCTCGGGGTTTTCGGATTTTCCTGCGCTTATAGTCGAGGCTGGGTACTTTACGAATAGGGTCAGGGATTGGTAGTACTACTCGAGTACAGGCGATACTCAAGCAGCGGGAGCGATACTGCACGTATCTAATGTTATCATAACTGTGCTCGAGGGGTGCTGGGAGGGGGAAGGGGGAGAAGGGGAAGGACCCACTTTGATTGTGCTTGGGGGCTTGCGGCCGAATTGATCGATTAACCAACTGTTCGTCGAGATGGCTGCGATTGGAAAGGGGACAGGGTATTTGTGTCGTAAGTGTCATATCAGAAAAGCTCTGGGGTGGGTTAGTTGGCTGTTGCTGAGTTGCTGTGAGAAGGTCTCGTGAGCTATTACTTGAAAAGCGGTGGGGGGAAGGCGGAGCTAGGAAGGGGAGGTTGCAGGAAATACAGCCAGCAGGTGCAGCACAGTAGCCAAATAACCTGGTAGCATTAGCAACGCTATCATACCATGTCAGTATTTACGAGGTTTCTTCTACCTGAAGAAAAGGAAAATAGACGTGCAAGCACTGCACCTGGAGTACTCTTACCGTACTGCACCGCAGTCAGTCCTTGAGTGCTTATCCCAACAATTGATAGACTCACAAAACAAACATTGCTTTTTGCTACCACCTTGGTTACCTTCTAATTTGCCTGCTATTCCTATTAATATCTGCTCTGCCCTACCTGCCATCATCAATTTCCTGACCTTCTCCACAAACTCGTCTCTCTCCTGTCATCATCCCCCTGGGTGATGCAGTATGATATTTCCATTTTTCCATTTTTTCCTCTTCCCTATCATACCAGCACTAGTGCTGTAAAATTGTGACACACCACGCCGTTACGAAAGAAAAAAACCGGAAACGACCTGTTTGACTACCTGGTGACCCGCCCGCCCGCCTAGCAATGAAAAAAAAATGAAAAAAACCGCACCACGCCCGGCAAATTGGCTTGCTCCCGAAATTGATGGCGTGCGGGAAATGTCGCACTTGGTGTGCTCACCGCTTTGGCTGCTTCTGGATGCTCGTTCTTTCTCAATTTCTGGCAACGCGAGTGGGGGGGATCACGGATCGATTGATTGTAGGAATTGAGTATGACTCGGTGGCGGGTGTACAGTACGGGGAAAGTGCGGATAGAAGGAGGGACTGCTGTACTGTAGCGATACTTTTACCAGTATGATACAATGCAGTACAGACCCCGTGTGGGGGAGCGGGAGCATGGCAAAATTGTGAGGTGAAGAACGGAGCAGTTTCGCCATCGCGATTCATCGTGGCTGCGGTGCCGGATGGTGGGTCGTATACTCGAGTATGTACGAGTACTCTACAGTACCGGTGAACAGAGCTCGAGAACAACTGACAGGCGGGAAGGCCTTTGTTGTGCAATGTGCCATGAGTGGTGGCAGTGGTGATCCCACTCCCGGAACGTTTTACCCTAGTGTCAACTTTCCATTTACTTTTTCCTTCCTTTCCGAGCTTCCATCTTTCGTCCATATGGTTACTTTTTCCCTCCTTTCGCATGGCATTACGCCCCAGGACTCTGAAGGACCAAAGAGTTTAAAGTTCCACTCTCGTACAATTTGATTGCATCTCCAGATTAGTTAGAATTATGTGCAAGTACTCTACCAGTGGGAAGGTATCGACCACTTCCCGCCTTGTTTTTCTTCTTATTATTATTATTTTCACATTTTTCACTCGTGGTTGGCAGGAGTTGAAATTTAGTAATATTATGTATTGTATTATGTGAGGTTAAATCAGTTGATGATCTCCCGTTCCTTTCGCACGGCAGTTTGCTCAAGCAGAGCGGGAACGCTTTTTTGTGATTTTCTGGTGGGGCAGGAGAACCCGGCCTTTTTGATGGACCGGGGTTTGATGGCTGGGGTTGTAAGGGGGTTCGTTCTCCCACCTTACAACCTAGTCCCGGGAGATTGGGTCCTTGGTATCTTTTTCCTTTCTTTCTTTCTTTTTCTTTTTCTTTCCCTTTTGGAATTTCCCTCCTTCTCCATTCCTTTCTGCGGGAAATGCTTGTATGAAATGGGTTTAACTTGGGTAATATATGAGGATGAATGGTTAGGGTATGTTATGATGGGTGGAGGAACTGTGTGGTTATCTCCTTCGGGGGGATTTCTACGTAAGCCCAAAAAGACTAAGCAGACGAACGTCTGGGAAGAGACGAGAGGGTGGCGGACAGGGACTGGGGGTTGATTGTTGCCCGGAATTACCTGTGCAAAGTATTACAAAATAAGAGAGAATAAGGTACGGGTAGGGGGAGGGAGGGAGGGAGGGAGAAAGTTATCATAGGGAGTGGTACTATCATACAGTACTAGTACTTTTATCATATTGTAGCTAGCCAAAACTATTCGCCATGCTCACTCAGGCCCTTACGACTATACCGGTACTCGAATTTAGTTGAATAGAGAAAAGTTTACAGGTAGAAGGAAGGAGACTCAGTTCAGTTCAGTGTGGAGGGGATGTGAACGAATGGATACATTTCTTCCTATATTTACCAAGAGTAGTTCCAATCAAGTATATACATTGACTTGCATACGCCAAACATCGCAAGAGAGGAGAGACCTTAGACTCTCCGCACAGACTACAGCACAGCTGCCCACCCCGGGCCACTGGTTCTCAGCAGGGGAAGCAAGTAGCACTCAAGCAACAACGCCTCCCAACCCTTCCCATCTCCTCCCAGATCCTATCCAATCCAACCCTGTTCTTGTCCTCTTCCCTCTTCTCCCTCTCCTGCCTTGTCTGTCTGTGTCTGCCATTGTCGGGTGAAGAAGAGACGGTGAGAAAGGGAAAACAGGATTCACGAAACCGCATCACACCGCACTCTACCTACTCTGCAACCACGGCAACAACAAATAGACTCGGGCCCGGACCTAGACCTAGAACCCGAGGCCGGCAACAGTAGAGGGCAAAAAAAAAAAAAAAAAAAAAGGACTTGCGGGAGAAGAGAAAGCTGTTGAGGAAGCCAGCCCTCCTCCATCCCATCTCTTCCGCAGTTCCAACATACAACAGTCGGTCCCACCAACGAGGATGGTAGTGCAAGCCGCTATCTAATACTCCCCTCTTTTGTGATTTTCTTCTCTATCTCTGGTTTTCTAAGAGCACCCCTTTCGTTTCCCTCCCGATCATACTCTCTAGAGAGTTGCTTCGGTTCCTTCGTTTTGTTATTATTCCTCGTTCGTTTTCAACGTTGTCGTACCTGCTGCTTGCTTCAGAGCAACCACCAAACAAAAGGGTCCCCCAGCAGCCGCGGCAGCTGCTACTTTTCTCTTAATACCAACAAATAAGGGAAACCTGTCTGATCGTCATCTGTTCTCTCTCTTTGCATCTTACCTATCCTCTCTCTATCTCCGTCTCCCTGCTGCAAGAAAGGGGCAAACAAAAAATACCACCCATCCCTTCGTCGGCCACTGGAGAGAGCCTCCTCTTTTTTTTTTCTTTTTTTCCTTTTTCATTGTTATTGCCATAAGTTGGTTGTTTCGTAACAAGCTTCTACGATGGAAGCCTCTCCTTCAGGCTCCCGTCAACCCTCCCCCAGACCTTCTCCTCGGCCATCCCCCCGGCCTTCTATGGAGGAAGGGGTTCGGCTACTTCAACAACAAGAGCCTCATTCCCCTTTCAGACCCGATGAAGAATTGCATTTTGACTTCCCCCCTGTCGTCCTTTCACCAAAGGAAATTACTCCCCAGGAGTACTCTTATTCTCACCTCCCACGGGCTCCTGTAAGAAAGATGATTTCTGTTCCTGAATTACGAGACGGGCAACGGGCTCCGGGGTTGCCGTCAAACTCATCCATGTACAGGCAAAATTCCGCCGGCAGACCGAGCCCAAGGATGCGACAGAGCTCCGAGGAACGTGGGAGGGATAATGTGGGTGTTGGTCCGGAAATGCTGTCCAAGCAGATTCATAGGAGGATGATGGAACAGGAACAGAGTTGGGGCTCCCCAGACAGCTCATCCGGCGGCCGTGATAGGTTGCTTCGACAGAAGAGCATGGAACGGGGAATAAAGGTGGGGTTACCGCCAGGTCATCCACAGGGTAGGCGAGGTATGAATGGACAGAGTAGGCGAGGTCGAAGAAATGGTGAACAAACAGAGTCGCCAACGCCGGGCGCGGCGCCCCCGGGGCTCAAAATGCCGTTAGCTTTCAATTCGATCGCGCGCGAGAGAGGATTCACCACTGGCTCTCCTCATCCTGGTACTCAGGCGTTCGCTTCTCCTTTACGAAGCGGTCCTCCTACGCCGAGAGGGCACCCTTCCAACGGTCCGTCGAGCTCTGCTCCTGACCTTTTTGCCAACAGCGAGATCAAGAATTATCCTCCTCCGCGAAACGACCCCAGGAACCCACCCAGGTCTCATCTCTACACACCCCCGCAACCACCGTATAGTAACAACACTAGCGCCAACACATCCCCGCACAGTTCCTTTGGACCTTTAAATGCCGCTGATGAGGTGCGCACCTCTTTTCGCTCGGCCTTATCTGCTGCGGAAGAGAACCGTTCCAGCACTTTTACCAGCTCCTCAGAGCTAACGGAGGATAGCCATGCTATGACTGTTGACGAAGCTATCGGAATGTACGGCAGCGATACCGACGAAGAAATCTTGGAACACCCTACCTCAGAAGAAGAGTGCCGGAGGAGCAAAGGTGACTCCGTCCTGGGAGGAGCAACATCGCGGCAAGGATCCGTGTCGGACGAGGGTGGTGCGAGGGGAGATTCAGCTCTGGGCGGTGTATCGCGAAAAGCTAGCATTGCTGACGACAGGGAACGAGAAAGGAGGAGCGCGGGTGATTCTGTTTTGGAAGGAGACGTTTCTCCAGCGGTTAGGTCCAGGATGGCGGAGCAAGATAATGTTAGGCAGATGGCGCTAGAGGAACAGGAGGAACAGCTGGAAGCAACCCATAAAACGCACATGGTGGAACATACTGGTGTGGAATCTGATTTGAAAGGGGATCTAGAATCTGACTCGAAAGGAGACGAGGTGCCTGGATATAAGGATCCTATCGAGCCTGAATCCAATGCTCAAGGGAATGAGCAGCGCAGCGATCACCAACAGCACGACACGGGCTCGGCTGCTGAGCTAACTCCCACCGAAGAAGCTCTGAAGATACTCGAATCTAAACCAGTTGGACCCGAGTCAAAATCTCCGACGTTTCTTGCTGTCGGTGATCCATCGGATACACCACAAAAGAACCCTACTATGGCTAACGGGGTGCTACCTAAAGATGCTAGGGATCGTTATGGGTAGGCAACCTTGTTACCGACGGAGAAGCTTAAAGCTAATTTCCATAGATTTCGAAAACAAACCCAATACGTGACTCTTCAGGAATATGACGAATGGAACACACGCTACGAGGAAACTCTACGGAGGCGGCGTGGGAAGTGGGAGATATTGCTGAAGGAGTCTGGCTTGTCACCGAGTAGCGAGGGGGGTCCTGTAAGATTCCCACCGAAGTCGACCAAAGTCAAGCGTTATGTAAGGAAAGGCATCCCTCCAGAATGGCGAGGCGCGGCTTGGTTCTGGTATGCAGGAGGCCAAAAGATGCTTAACAAGCATCCTGGGTTGTATGATGAATTGGTCAAGAAGGGAAACGGCTTGGTATCTCCTGATTCTGAACTAATTGAAAGGGGTTTGCGGCCCATCTAAGTCACTTGTGGTATTCTTGCTGAGCACGGGGTAGATCTTCACCGCACCTTTCCCGACAATATAAAATTCAAGCCCGATACCTCCCCAGGAGCCCAAAGACTTTCTAAGATCCAACAGCAGCAGATGGAGACACCGATCGTACAACAATTGAGAAGAGTCTTGGTTGCCTTCTCGCTTCATGTTCC
>Ga0307509_10001521_pt1 | contig 39145 bp, 39 predicted proteins | sample 10_EM_MG_FD_202245 | JGI IMG/M metagenome (GOLD analysis project Ga0307509, IMG submission 202245) | Populus trichocarpa ectomycorrhiza microbial communities from riparian zone in the Pacific Northwest, United States - 10_EM | ecosystem: Host-associated > Plants > Roots > Unclassified | place...
AGAAAACCTTAATCTCAATCAACCAAAAAACAAACGAAAATTATAAAATCATCTCCAAATCGTGTCAAGTACTCGACACATCGCCAACACACGGCTAACAAATAACAGGATAATCATGAGAAATTATAACAACAGTCCACTTAGGTATGGAAAAATATGCCCATCACAGGAGAAGATCTTAAACGGGGCGAGGGGGGGACGAGGAGAACAGCCCTTTCGGGATGCTGGGTGGGGAGGAGAGGAAGACCATCGAGGCCGGCGACGGGGGGAGGGAGGGGAACATATCGGGCGGGTAGTTGGTGCCTGTGGCCCATATGAAGGCGGCCAGGGCTAGGAGGAGTTGCTTGTCGGACCAGAGGGGGGAGTCAGGGCCCACATCAGAGAGGCCTTGGAGGAGGCGTTCCCTATGGTAGGATGTTGACTGGCAGCGGAGTATGGCATGGCTGAAGGTTTCTTCCTCTTCACCGCATCTAGGGCAGTGTCTGGGCTCGTCTACTTTTGACCAAGAGGGGTGGGCGGCGAGATAGCTCTTCTGGGCTCTCATCTGGTAGATACGACCGGCCATGAACTTGCCCAATCCCATGGACGGGTGGGGAGTAAAGGAAAATGGAAAGGTGTAGTATGGAGGGGGTGGCACAAGCCGCCTCCATTCTTCTCGGAGTAGGAGTCTCGTTCGTCCTTTGAGGGCTCTGTACGCACTTGTCATGGTGTCGTGTGGCGGGAGTGAGGGGGCCTCCGGGAGGAGGTCGGCCCTCGCTAGGGGGGCAAAGGACAGGGTCCCAAGTAAAGGACGTGCTAGGTTGGCGAGCTCGTCCACCGGGAGATGGGATCTGACTTTCGAGTGCGGACGATTGGTCTTCCACGAGAGAGGCATCACATTGGGGGGGAGACGGGTGCACAGTCCCCTATGAGAGTCTGGGGCCCTATACTTGAGCAGGGAGGGGAAAGTTGGGCAGAGTCGGCCAGCTGCAGGGTTGACTGTGGGGGCGGCGCAGACTAGTCTGAGGACAGCCATACGTCACTTGTGCGGGACAATGGCCGACAGAGGAGGAATGCAGGATTCTGCTGCTATGATAGGAATTGGGGTTGATCTGAAGCAGTTCGAAACCCAACGTTGGACTTGGCGCCAATAGACGTCCATCTTCGTGAACATTCCCCTGCTGGGGACCATAAGGTCGGCACCATACAGGAGGGTGGGAAGGAGCAGGGATATCGCTAGGCGGTGTGCGAGATGGGGGGAGAGGCCCGAGCCAGGCGATGAGAGTCTTTTGATGGTGGCAAAGGCCCCTTGGGCCAGTCCTAGTCTCTTGGAAAAGTGTGCCGACGAAGCCAGGTTGGGTGTGAACCAGTACCCAAGCCACCTGACACAGGGGAGAGGGGGGAATATCTGGCCATCCAGGCATATCGGGGGAGGGGCTGGGGACGCTGGGGGGTCCCTCTGGAGGGGGGTCCTCCAATGAATGAGTTCAGTTTTGGGGACACTAAAGCCTACTTCTCGGGCACTTGCTCGGGCTCTTATTCGCCCGAACACCCTTTGTAGTGTTCTAATGTTCGTCCTATAGGATGTGGACGCCGCTGACAGAGCAAAGTCATCGACGTATGATAGGGACAGGCCTCTTGGTATCTGAATGTGGAGAGACGCCACATATATGACGAATAGTAGAGGGGAGATCGGGGAGCCTTGTGGAGTGCCCACCTGGACGGGGGAGAAAGCTTTGGGGGATCCTTGGAACAGCAGACGGCAGGTCCTCTGAGAGAGGAAAGAGCCGATCCAGGATACCATGTAGTGGGGAACCCCAGCTTTCTTGAGGGATGAGCATAGGGTGAAGGCATTAACGTTATCGAAGGAGCCTTTAATATCCAGGAAAAGGGTAGAGACTCTGAGCCCGGGGCGTTGAAGGGTCCTGACTGTGTCTACCAAGGAGATTGCTGCGTCAAATGACGAAAGGGCGGGGAGGGAGCCACACTGGTTGCTGTGAACAAGCTTCAGCGTCCTGGCAGTCAGGGAAAGGCGGGAGGCGACAACTCTCTCAAAGATCTTGGAGATAGTCTGTAGTAGGACGATGACTCTAAACGAAGCAGGTGAGTCATAGGAGGGTTTACCAGGTTTGTCCAGCACTATACCCTATCCCTTGGTCGTTTTTTTCTTTTTTTTTTCGTAATCATGCGTGATTTGTTTTAAGGTACAAACAGCCTCATGCAGCGCTAGCTATGGAGAGAAAAAAACCTATAAACAATATCCACGACCCGCTTCACCTCTTCATTGGAAAAATCAAACACCCCGAACTCATAGGAAAAGTCCCCCCGCCTAGCGCCTAAGATGAAAACCTCAGACACGTAAGGAAACAATACATAAGAACGTACAGGTAGAGAGACCCAAACCCTTCCGCAGGCTCCCCTAAACAAAAGAAAAGACTCTAACGGCCAGAAACACTGGCCGCGGGGAGAGGATTGTTGATCGGTGACATAGGAAAACTCGGGACTTGAGGGCCCACCAAAACCATGTTGTACGGTCGGGCAGGTCATTACATCGATCAAAGGCATTGGACAAAGCCACGGAGGCAGTGCTATACCACGACTAGGCGTAACCGAGGAGGGGTCAACCGATCAGTAGGGTGGAAGGCGAGCGGAGCCACCGGGCAGAGGGGATGCCAGCCAACGATTAGCAGTAGGGTGCCAGCCGGTGAGTAGCAGTAGGGTGCCAGCCGGTGATGAGCAGTAGGGTGCCAGCCAGGGAGCGGAGTGGGCCAGTAACGGTGCCAGCAGACGGAACCGGAAGGAGGAGAGACGAAGGATCGCCAGCGGGCTAGCCACAACCGACTAACGGGCCGTAGCAAGGGCTTTTCGACGACGGGAAAACCGAGCGAGGCCGAGATGTTACTAACCGAAGCTTTCCCCATCCAGGGTACAAGCCCAGCAGACCGAAGCCTACTTCGACCGAGTGTCCGAACACCGTAGCGCCGACCGTGAGCGTAGCAAGAAGCTTTCCGACCGTGCAAAATGCTAAGCGAGGTGCAAAGCAAGTGCGGGGTAAGGGGGAGAACCGAACTTCATGAGTGGAAGTCAACGAAGAACAGGAAGAAGAACCCCAAGGAGGGAGGGCAATAGGCCCCAGGAGAGGAGGGAAGATGGCTTAACGTCAACTCCTAGGCAGTAGCCATCGTGGGAGAAGAGAGGTGGGTGGGGGAAAGTCGCGATGATTTCTCGTGGTGTTGAGATTTCAATCGCTGGAGGTGTTGTTGCAATGGTTCGTGCCCTATCCCTTGGTCGGAACCAAGCGCCTTATATAGGCATCTTCCCACAACCCTATCCCTGGTGAGTCATCACTTCGCGCTACATAACCCTCTATGACTTGTAATGAGTCATAGCCCGAAATCCTTCGATGACTCATATGAGTCATCGTACAACATTCCGTTAACCAATCAAAACTCATAAACCAAATCATGTGCTCAAACGAGTCACATGCATGAAACCCATGACTCATAATATGAGTCATGTGCGAAAGTCATTACCTCATGTGACGTCACGATCGTGAGTCCTGAAACAATCAACCAATGATAATATAACAATGACTCGCGAGTCCGTAGTCATATGAGAACTATGAGTCAAGCGACATCATAGCGTAAAACATAAACAGGGGATGACTAATAACTGATTAGTCATGTGAAAACAATTTAGCTAAGTCAAAATTTGTGACAAATTGCCACACTACTTCCAGGCACCATATATGCCTGAAACCTCTCTTCCAGGTTCCTAGCCAGCGGCTGCAGCTTTTCCGTCCAATGGCCTTGAGAGTGTGACTGTGAGGTAACTGGGGCCACGTGGAAATACCGTTTCAACTGCTCATATCAGAACTTGGACATGTAGTGCGTGATATCATGAACGGGGAACTCATGACTCTCTTCCCAATATAGCCCTATTCTTGCCTTATGCACTCCCATATAAATCACGAGGCCAACAAAAATTATTATCTCTCCTGCTGTAGTCTTCTTCCACCTGCGCCCTCTCTGGCCTGCATTCTTGTACTCAGCATAGACATTTGTATTTTCTGCTAGTGTGTCGAACTCGGTATCGGAGAAGTACAATTGAAAAAAAGACCCCGGAGTCAATTATGTTCTTCTACCAGTACGCGCATTGGTACTAGTAATACCAGTGGTACTGTAGGATATAAACTCTGGAGGAAGAGTAAGGTATCCGGTATGCTCAGGTGAATCATGAATCAGTGGATGGAATTGTGGTGGAGGTGGTAATTCGCGGTCAAGACACCGGACTGACACTCGACCATCGTGACTTTCATCTTGACCATCGCCCCCCTCAGATTCTTCCTCCTCTTCATTTCCAGCCACTATATCATCATGGCCTACCTCCCTGTAAGCATTTTCCTCTAATTCGACCTCTTCTTCGGAATCATCGAGATTCATAGAAGCTGCTTGGTCTGAAGTGGGGTTGAAATCGTCCAGCATTGCGAGGGCTGGGTGCTCCGTATAAGACGCCATTCTTTAATTGAACTTTCTAAACATTATCAATAACTCCGCTGGATAATTATTATCTAGTGTTCTTTGCTTACCGTGTTATTGAACTGCAAAAACCCCTCTACCAAGCTGTATTGCCTTGTTGCTACGGTCGCATCTCTGCTGTCATATCACCATTTTCAACCCTGACGTCAAGGTCCCCATGGTTACCAGTAACCATTCTGCTTGTGGCAACCCTCCTATTCAGCCGTGTTTAGTGCCGCACTAACGGCCTTCCGTGAATACGAACGAAGGGATAGGAAATAAACCCAGACATTTCGTGGCACCGCGCCCGACTAACCCTTAATACCGAGTACAGTGCTACGGGTTCTAAAGTTGCCGGCATCCGGACACCCCGGCTCCAAGCGTTCGTATGGTGGAAAGCGCTTAAAAGGTGTACCAAGGGGTGCATTTTTGTAATGCCTCTATTCAGTCCAGGCTAGGGGTTATAAATGTCAAAAATATTTTCTAGAAGCCCATCGTTCAATTCCCAACAGTATAACATATTTCTAGAATTTTAATCACTGATATATGTATATTCTACGATAGGAAATATTATTAGAAAAGGATCAGAATTCTGTCCTCTCATAAGATAGACAGAAGATGAAGGTTAAAATTAAGCTACACACTACAAAAAAAACTAAATGTTGGAGGGAGTTGAACATGCAATCTCGGAATTTATTTTTTGCCATTTAAAACCCTTTACCCTGGCCAAATAAAAGCATTACAAAATTGCACCTCCTTGGTACACCTTTTAAGCGCTTTCCACCATACTTCTCGTGAGCCTTGGCACTAAAGTCTCTGGACACTTGCTGTACTCGAGTACTGTACTAGTGCCGTAAAATCTCTTGATCTGGGGATTCTGAGTCAAATGTTCTTAAGAAGAACTAGTGCTTTCCTGACACGGTATAGCCTGAGCCATCTGGCTGTGTTGGATCTCATTAATTGGCTTCCGCAATTCTGCTAACTTGCCAAACTAATCATATTTTGGGCTGATGTCGCGATTTAGGAGATGCCAGAGATAGTGGATCTCAAGCGCTTTAACGGTATCATACTGTATTTAGGTACAAGGGGGTTTTTGGCCCTGTAACATGACATAACATAAAAGCTCTCCCCAGGTCAGCAAGACCTCCTTTCAAGTTACAATATTATTGAATACTAAGCAAATCAAGAGTTTTACTTTTATTATATTTGTCAAACCTTGCAAACCCGAGCCGGAATCAAAGATAGTCCTAGTGAATTAAGAAATACCGGCATTCTAAAACCCAGATCAGTTTTTGTCCCAAAGTTTAGATAAACTCAGACTTACTGTACTCGAGTACTGTATATGCTCAACCTACTTTGTGTTTTAATCCAGTCTTCTTTTTTATTGCTCTGATGATAATATATTAATGACTTTGTGTACCCGCACCATATCGCTCATAACACACTCACCTTACAAAATACGTTCAACTTTTTGTCAATATCAAACCTACTCATTAATATCACTTAAATTCCCTCAATCTGGTTTGGTTCACATACAATCGATATGCCCCATTTCACAAGTACGCCCGACATTTTTCTGCCCCTTAGTATGGTTCAAAGTTATCTTGCCCATCCGCCGCGGCCAAGCGCTCAGTTTCAATAAACTCTCAGTTTGAAACCATTGCTTGCATTTACCACCACCAATCAAGAATGCATAACCTCAGATCTCGTGATTCCTGTGGGACACAGGATCTCTTGGGCGCAGCTCACTACGGACAAGGGGCGCCGGCCGGTGCCTGGGAAACATGACCTGGACGGAATTTTTACTCTCTCTTATATCACGTTGAGTTCTAAAGAATATATCATAATCAATGAATAAGGTATCGTGCCTAGCTTCCAGTTCAATACCTATATCTAGAACAAAGTATCTGAAGATTGGACAGGGCTTCTTTTTTCTTCTTTTTCTCCCCTCGTTGGTTGGGTGGCCGTGCGTAAGAACAGCACAGATACAAGTACTGGTCATCCATTAAAAAAAGGAATTCTTTCCAGGCTCTGGTCGAGCAATGCGAGGCTTGTGTTTCTGCACGAGTCGGCTGCGGCACACGACTACCGGTACCCGACCCGAATGATCTACATCAAGCCCTGATCTCTGCCGCCTTGTGCATATATTTCTCTTTCCATCTTTTCCCACTCCTCATAGTCATGGTGTGCGTCGAGACCCTTTATTAAAGTAACTAACCCGTACTATGACTCATATCTTCATTACAACAAAACAATTGCGTGAGGAATAAACAAATGGCAGGGCAAAAAGAATAAAAGAGCAGAAGAGTGAGTACCTTATCGGGGGAGGAAATGACAAGAAGGAAGAAAAAGAAAAGGAGATAAAACTGGAAACTAAAAAAAGAAGCTCTACGCCAAACACTTCAACGTAGTCACCGTAACTTATGCACAAACATCCCCTCCCTCCGGTAACCCTCTCAATAAAATCATCAAAAATCGCTATACAACGCCATTAGGAGAAGAGGGAGGATTTGGTAAGGGAATCTTCAGCTCCTCCTCAGCAAGTATCTTCCCCTCGTGCTTCCCCCGATCGACGTTCACGGCCGCGATCAATGGGATAGGCAGGGCAAGCAAGACCGCCAGGAACCAGAATGCCACACGGATGTCCCCGTAGTGGTCTGTCAGAGCCCCGACGATTGCCGGGCCGAAGATGCTAGAACCTTTGTCGGTTACAGCGTAGAGGGCGTAGAAGGCTGCTTCGAAGCCGGGGGGTACTGATTGCTACGTTAGAAATGGATGGGATGGAGAGGGAAAGGGAGCAAGTACTTAATTCTCCGAAGACACTACGGCAATACCCGCTTACCCCTCCAAGTACAAACCCGTAGACCGCACCTAGGCCGTACATTTCCGCAGGGCTGGTTAGTCCACCGATGCCAGAGCGCTTGACAGCCGGAATGAAACCGAGTAGGCCATACAGAGGAATAAACTCGAAGACAAGAATACATATCAGGATTGTCTGGCTGGGGGTTCTGTTGAACGTTTGGGCTATTTTTGGCCAGGCGAAGGCTCCACCTACCCCCGATATCGTTGATATGACAGATATAAGAGCTAGGGCAGCTGGTTTCATTTTGAGGTTCTGTCATGTGATCCGTTAGCATCACGTGTATTACACGGTTCCGAAGAGGAGCAATTCTTCATACAGTCTTCGCAAATAACACGGCTGTGCCGCTGACGGTGGCTACCCCATCGCTAACGAGAAACCAGGCTGCAAGGAACAGCATGACGTCCTTGAGTCTTCTGGCTCTCATGATGGTCTTTCCCAGCCCTACCCAGGCGTACTTGACATATCCCCACCAGCTTCTGTCATCCACGACCAATGATGTAGGGCCAGGGGGAGACCCATTCAATGCCGGTCTAGGAAGTGGCGGGAGAGGCGGACCAGGCCTCGGCTCCAGCCACACTGCCGTGGGAATAGTAAATATTAACCACCAGGCTCCAATAGAAAACAGAACAAGCTGCAAAGACCAGGTGGTAGATCCAGTCAACAAAACAAGCACAATAGCAAAGATTTGCAGTATAACCGCAGCGGTGTACCCAACAGCGATTCCAATGCCGCTTATTTGGGTACTTAGCGCCAAAGCCCCGCTAGTCCTCCCATCTCCGTATAGGGGCTCCTGATACGCCAATAACGATTGGTCTTCATCACTATCCGGCGATCGGACGCTGATTGTGGTGGTTGCGCGAACGAGGGGCTCCTCGTACACCAATTTAGGGTGGTGCCGTACGAGCACTGGGAGAAATGCGTTCAGCAACACATAGGATGCCCCAAAACCGATGTTCCCAAGGATAGCCCACAACGCCGCGAAAAGGTAATACTTTGTAGAAACCGTGATGAAGGCCATAGTAGAAAGACTCCCAGCAACGGCGAACGCCAATAGCAATCGCTTCCTATAAGCTCCTAAAAAGCAGCAACAGTTAACCCCGCACGCACACGCGCACACCCCGCACAAACAAACAAAAACAACCCTCCACGGGAGTTTATATAGAAAGCTCACCATGATCTGCAGCGCCAGACATAGAAACAATAATAAGAGACTGAAGCAAGACGGAAAGCGAAAAAGTGTACCTATGCCCACCAAGCACACAGTGTTAGCCCACAACCACAACCCCCCACACTGCCAGAGATAAAGCCGCACATGGCAAAGGAAGCAGTATTCATCTCCCAGCCCAACAAATAAATAACACATTGGCCAGCCTGCCCATCCTCGATACCGCCAGCCCCAGGTCCCAGCCCGGGCCCGGACCCCGACGACGACCCGCATGGCGTGCTCTTATCCGATAACAACACACCGTTCTCCCTGGCTAGCTGCTCGAGGGTAACGGGAATAAATGAGCCAACACCACACACGACAAAGACCTCCGCTGCCCATGCGTACCAGTACCACCCCAGTAGTTCCCTCCGAGACGTGGTCCGCACATCCTGGCCGATGAATTGCGGTGTCGGGGTTAAGGGGTGCCGTTGCAGGTGCGGAGGTACATTGGACGGGTAATCGTCGTCGTCTGCGTCGGAGAAGGAGCGCTCGTCATCCGCGTCCTCGGAATCCGGGTCCAAAAGTGGTTGGTACCGGGGAACCATGGTGTTGTTGAGGAGGGGGAGGGAAAAAGGGAAAAAGGGAAAAGGCAGGAAGGAGCTTTGTGTGTTGAAGGAAAGCGTTCCAACCAACTAACAAGGCTGGCTGGTCGGCTGGCTAACCTGGGCTGGGGTTGAACTTAACTCTCTTAGTGCAAAGAGCGAATGAGACTATTGAACCCTTTTTTTGGGGGGGGGGAGGGGGCAACGGATTAGTCATCAATTTCCCGATCTGACGGATTGGGCCATGATCCCTTTCCTTGGTAGGAACAATTGGGTTTGGAAAAAGGTTTTCTCTGCTCAGCTGATGAGCGGTGTACCGTACTTGGAGTTCGCGGTGGGAGGTTGAGTGGTGAGGTGGGGAATGCAGTTTCCTATGCACTTTCCATCATAGCATGGTTTACTATATTAAGTGCAGTTTAGCTTGCTGGGGTAAGGCAACTCAGGGAACCCGAACCATACTCCTCCTACTCATTCAGCTCATGTTAGACAAGAATAAGGTTGGTTCCCGTAGTGCATCATCGTTAGTTTAACGTTGGCTTTTCTCGTAAGCCGGGTCTCTTCGCCCAGCCGTAATTATTATTTTTTAATGATTCTACCACTTGTGGATTGTGGTGCCAACATTTACCCTAGTGAACCAACTGCCAGTAAACTCCATTCAAAAGCATAAGGGATAAAAAAACCACGAGCTTTGAATCAGATGGGACAAAGGCTTCATCATTCCACCCTTCCTTTTACCTTAGAGCCTGCGAAGGATAATATATAGTAGCTATACTATACCGTTCCATCTCTGCGCTTCCATTCTTGACCCCCCCCCATGCGGTGAGCTCAAGAACTCTCGCATCTAAGCACAGCATCTATGATACCTTACTGAAATCCGTATGAAAAGATGCATGGAAGTATACTGTATCGCATCCCATGCCATCACACCAGTATTTTCCAACAAAAATCCCTGTTTGGACTGTTAGATTCTAACACCCCCACTCAGCATCACGATACATCGTATATAATCCACGGCACCATCGTTCACAGATTATCACTCGTCAGTGAAGCCAAACCCATTGGTAACAACCGCACCTATGATAGGTAGACTCTCCAGCTGTCTTCAAGTGCCATGTCCAGGTTCACTCTCCTGCTCGCAGCTCCGTTGCCGTCCTGACGTATAGCATGCCAGGTATGTCTGTACTCGAGTAGCCGTATTAGACACATCCTAGTCTGCGCGCAGTAAGCTGCATGAACCCTCATCCAGAGTGGAATATATCGCTCGGCCGGGCTCGATCCAAAGCCACATTTACTATGATTGGGACGACACTTCTCAAAAGAAAAAACCTTGCCAGCCAGCAAAAACCGACATACCAACATACCTTACCACTATTCCTTCGCAAACGGAAGACATGCCGGAAAAAAAACCCAACCATCGAACTTTTCTGTCTTTCGATTAGTGGAGAGACATTCGGGTAACTGCTCGAGTGCAGAAAAAAATAAAAATTGCGCGACCAGATATCCAGCGCACAAGTTCATATTCTTTGCCCCACAGCTGCCCATCCGTTTTCCATATGTTGTGCCTAGTGTGTTGAAGTTTGGCCAATTGCTTTGGGAGCCATGTGCGGGGAATATTTACGAACCTGAATATGATTTCTCACGATGGGAGAAGGGGGGTGTTTCCGGAAAGGAAAATAAAATCTGTGGGGTCGAGTTTTCCCCCTAGCAGGTGATGGATTTGAAGTGATAGGCGGGAAAAAATCTTCAGGGATAAATGGGTTACGGTATTACGGAGTTGACGGGGTTTTACTGGTTGACGCTGTTTTGGAGCTATCATTGTTTTTTAGAGTCCGATAGAAATTCTTTGTGACAAATATCATGCCGTATCATGCTTCAGACGATGAGACAGAGTGAATTTCACGGCACTCGAATGCGGTGCATCGGCTCTGGTAGAGTAGCAAATTAGTCTAAATGATCGGGGGGGGGGGAAGGAACTGGCACGCTGAAGAAAGCTAGCCATCTAACCACCTCCCCACGGTGTTCATTCCGTCATCTTGCACCTCAACAGACCAATGAAGAAAAGTAACCCAGATGAAGCTGCTATTGCGAGTAGAATTAAACCTGCTGCCGAACCACCTCGAAGAAGGGTTACAGTACGGTATGCTACATGAATGGACAAAGCGCATAGAATTTCTTCGGTAGACTACTGTGTTTGCAGCAATTTCAAGACGACTACAAGTATCATATAAGGTCGGATAATCACGGCGGAGGTCCCTGTGGGTTCCTATTATATTACTATGATACGTCGAAAGTCATCAACCACGGTTAATAGTTGAGTTACGTGTGGCGATGTAGGGTAGATACCGGTACTAGGACTGAGTATATAATCTCAGAGTTCTTACCAGAAGGGTGATTGAGTAGTAAAAGGAATCCCTTTGCCCCCAGTCGTATATCCTCCTTTTGTGGTGCAGAGAGAGGTGGTATCGTTGGGCCTGTATGACATATGCCCCCTTAGGAAACAGCCATATCATTGGCAGCCGGAAAAAAAAAAAGAGAGAGCGAGAGAGAAGGGATTTTCCGTTGATATTTTCTCACCGAGCCAAACAGACAAACAAAGAGAGAAACACAAAGAGAGAGAGAAAAATAGAATGAAAATGAAGAAATCCCTGAAACGTCATCCACACGATACAGACTGAATAATAAGACGAGAACCTATGGGGCAAATGTTGTGCATATCATACCTTGCTGACGGCGTGGATTACTTCCAAGCAGCAGCTCCGGAAAGCTAAGACCAACCTTCCCCTTCATCCTCCCAAAACCCCCCCCCGTTCCATCAGCCTCATCATCAACCCACGTTTGTTTCCACTCCACACTCCTCCTCCACCGTGCTCCCGACCTCCAGGTTTCATCGTCCCCCCTTCACCTCGCTTCACCTCCACTTCCAGCTCCGGGTCACGATCTGCCAACTTCACGACACGCGAGCCTTCACCCCTGGGCAATAGCTCTCCGGCCAACAATCTCCTATCTTCCGCTCCGCGTTAAAAACGCGCGACCACCCCTTGCAACCAACCCCGGCATCTTCACTTCTATAGCTAGGCAACGAAGAATCTTAGTGTCGCACACATCAGCACCCGACTACGAATAGCAGACCTATTTCTGAACGCTTGTCTCCGGCGAACGAACGGAGGTGCCCTGACCAACCGACGGCGCGGTGTTGGCGGGAGAAGCCATGCCCCAAGCGATGACGCCAGGAGATCTGGTCGACGCCCCTGGCAAGCAGACGGAGCTCGCTCTCCGGAACCCTCGCCTCCCCCACATCACACAGGGCTTCATCGAGCTGAGATTGCTTGTTTCTCGACTGGTGCAGGATTCGCACAATAAGTTACAAGGGACGATCGGCTTGTTGGCGGAAGGGGGGCGGTCGGATGGGGACAAGAAGGCGCGGATAATTGAACACATGCTAGAGAGGCGGAAACAATTTATCAAATTGCTAGTTTTGACCATGTGGGCGAAAAATGCGCCGGCAGTTAGTGAAGTAATTGATCTCAAGGTTTTTTTGGATACTCGACAGGAGATTTTTCATAAGGTGGTCTGGAACCTCTACGAGGTCAGGAGGAAAATGAGTTATGCTCGGTACAGTTTTTCTTTGGGTTGGCTGGTTTGGTTTCAATGGAGGGTCCTAACAATCCCAATTATAGAATCCCTAATCCCGACCTCGACACCGCCGTGCGGGTGCTGTCTACAGGTCGGGCGAATACTGCGATGACTGTATGTAGTTTTTGGCTTCACACATCGTGTTTTACTAACAAGCTTTATGCAGAGACGCTATGTCCCACCTAAGAAGCTAACATCCAGGGAAACGTTAAAAATATTACGAGATCTCAACACATTACTTTCGCTACGGCTCGCCCTTCACGAGAAACTGCCACCTCACTTCCGAGACTACACAATCGCATCTGGCCGCGCCACCTTCACCGTCGCTGATGAGTTTGAAGCGGATCTCTGTATTGGGGACGGAGACCCGACGTCCCAGTTATATCTAGTCGATTTCCGCTTTATATTTAAACCATCAGCCAAAACCCTTCCAGCCGGCCGCATCAGGGATGATGTCGAAACAAGAGGCAATATGATCTTGAAGCAGAAGGGGCTGGAAGGAATCTACGATTATTTACATGAGTTTGTCATGACAGACAAGATATGCACACTTGCCCGGCAGTTCCAGATGATGCTCTCGGGCAGATGGACCGAGAACTTGGTAGTCGACATGCGTAAGAGGACATTGGTTGTGCAATATTGGAGCGGTAGGGTTACAGAGGGCGCAACCAAGAGCTGGATCGAAGTCGGTATTAAGCGTGGCACTGGAGGGAGGCCAAGCCATGTCGGCGTGCGGTGGATACGGGACGGGAAAACCGTCCAAGATGAGGAAGTTCCCCTGGACGTGGCCGTTCTGTCTGCCGAAAACCTGATAAAAACTGTGATTGCCATGCACACGAAGCACATACTCACATCAATACGGGGCCGACTCGCACATTCACCAGTATTCCCGCTATCAGCCATGGTCCTGACCACTCATCCAACGGACTCATTTAATTCCTCGCTAAAACTACAATTGACGCCTTCAAGGCCAATCAAATTTTTGATCGAGCCCATCACAGGCCGATTTGCATTGCACCCACCTACCATGGTATCGACGCAGGTCGAAATTTCAATGAATAGTTTACCAACTAGTGTCGAGGATCTGATAATAAGGCTGAAATTCGTGTTGACACAAGATGAGGTTGAGACTAGGGCTCGTAGCATGGGATGGGAGGTCTTGAAGGTGCTTAATATTCGAAGGGAGGAGCTCAAGGGATTCTTCCCAAACAGTACCAAGTACATATCATATCTCAGGAGGAAAGGTTGGGGTAAGGAATGGGTCGTTGCTATGGTTCTAGCAGATACAGGGCAGACTTGGTGGGTTGCTAAAGTGTGAGCATTCCTTACTCAAACAAGTCAGATTCATCACTCCTAACCTTGCACAGACACGAAGCTCCCAGCCAATGGTCCATGAGCATGGCCCTCGAAATTCCTGTGCACGGCGAAGCCAATGCTACATACGGCTTTTTAGGGAACCTAGAGAAAATGTCATCTGCGATGATAACCCTATACGTTAATCAATCAACGCTAGTTGAGAAGGGAGTGCAGCACAAGCTCCAGCCCAGCAAAGTAGCCGATCCCAAACTCACCATTCCGGACCTGTATATCCGCTTCTCCAGTCTGATCCATGCAAACTGGGGCATCGACGTCCTGCGATTAACCTTCCAGGGGCTTGGCGCGGAGGGGAAGTGTATCATGACAGTCCTCGGCAGAACCAAAGAACCAATGACCCAGCTTGGCTCAACAAACATATCAGCAGCGGACAGCGACGTCTCCTTTCATCCGCAATCCGGCAGCTATGCAATAAGGTTTAACATCAACGTCGGCGAATCAGTAATAGAACCGTTGATCGAGAAGCTCCACCGGATAGAACGTCTGATCCGCTTCGTCGCCGTGATCCGGAGATTCAATCTCCCGTGCTTGGACGTCTCCCTGGGTAGGATCGCCTTCACATACGATACTGAATCAAACTCCTCGGCAGAGGTCAGCTTCTCCGGCGACCGCGAGATGAAGCTCCATCTTCCACCCAGAAGCCCACACATCCGGATCAAAGGCTTCCTAGAACACAAACTCAACGTCTCGGGCTTGGAAACCGTCGTGATGGCACTAACAGTCACCCTCCCGCTCCTCCTTGCTTTTGAAAGGATTGAAGCGGCCATCGGCGACAGGAGTGACGGCCACATCTTTGTGCTCTCCAGAAGCGTGGACTGGTTCCGCGTCTACTATCGCCGCCTCGGCGTGGTTCTCGACTGGCAGCTCCAGTGTCGCAAGAGCGTGTTGCATTGGTTCGTGCGCGATGCTGTGAGCAGCAACCTCGAATCTGAGGGCGAGATCGTGGGTGGGGAGGGCAGACGCAAGGCTGAGGAATTGAAGGGTATCTGGAGCGGCGAGGTGGAGGGGGATTGGGAACCATTGAAGAGCGGGGCTGCTGCTAGACTGCGCGAGGTGGGGGCTTTGGCTTGGAAGATTCATGAGTTGATTTATGCTAGGCAGGGCGCGATGCCGTGAGAGGAAGGGCCGGAGGGGGGGACTGTATCATTAGCTTCTTCATCCTTCATTCCTATCATTTTCCACTACCTTTCTAACACTTTTCCGTTATACTTATCACTGCCACGATCACTGCGCCTGGGCACAACGGCACGAAGATTACCACTACCTGGGTAACTTATGAGCTTTCCCCTCTACCTCTTTCTCCACTTCCACTCCTCTCTCTCCCTGCTCGTTCCTCCCAGGCCTCTCATGCATGGTCTCTCTGGCATAGCACGGGATAAATGGATTGAAACGGACTCTTCCCCCCTCCATTTTTTTTCCCATTTCCTTTTCCCTATCCTCTTTTTGTTTTGATTGTTCGATGCTGGGGCTGGAGTTTTGCTTTCTTTTTTTCATCATACAAATATTGGACCTTACTTGTTCCTTTTTTATTTTGCACTGTGTTGTTTGATGGCGGCGATGGATGGATGTACATATTACGATACGGGCAGGGGTTGGTATGATAGGGATTTTTTCTTCCTCCTTGTTTCTTTAATGAATGGGGTTGGGGATATTCGTTGCTAAAGCAAATACGGGAGAAGAGGGTTGGGAAAGGAAGAGGAACAGGGGGGATTCTACCAATGGTTTGTATATGTAGTGTAAGCTATACATTGTATAATAGACTTACGATCCCCAGCTTCCTCCTCCTCCACCATCTATTTTATTTTTTGCTTTCACCAGCTACCCTTCACAGGCGTGAGATCAATCAGCCCTTCTTAACCCACCCTTCCACAATACTCCTCCCACGGGATACATTCTCATCTACAGCCCTCCTCCCGTCCTTAATCGCTTTCTCACTCACCTCCACAACCTCCTCGATCCCACGCCGGATGAGCAGGTGCTTCTCCGCAACCTCAGGGACCGTCTTCTCCCACTCCCACACCAAATCCGCAACGTTCCGCGTAGTCTCTGGGAGGAAGTACCATCCCGCGCCTACACCAACGAATACGGGCGTCAACGCACGAATGGGCAGCATGCGGTTCCGGGCAATGATGGAGCCGGCCATGGTCGAGACGGCGACGTACAGGACACCCGGTACTACCTTCTCTTCCGAGGACTTGGGGGGTGCAAGGGAGCTTATGGTTGTGGTTATGCTGTGCTCGTAGGAGAGGTACTTGGAGAAGGCGAGGTCGATGTGCGTTTGTAGGAAAACGGTGTGCGCGTGCAGGAAGAGCCGGGCTTTGCGGATCTCGGCGGCTAGACGGTCGGTTGGGGTTGGGGTGGTTTTCTCGTCGGTGGGTCCTGGAGCGGTGGTCGGGGTTGCGGTGATTAGGCTTGTGGATTTTGTGTCCAGAGTAGTGGGGGTGGTGACGTGGGAGTATTTTGGGGGGAGATCGTAGATTGATTTCTTGCCCTGTGGCGGATCAATAAGTCCACCGTTGCTTGCCGAGTTGTAAACTTATACTAATTGAGGGGAGAAGAAGCCTACCTGCCCCTCATCGGCAAACACAGGAGTAATAGTAGTAGCCATCGCTCCAAGAGCAGTGAGTGTAATAACGGCGGTGCGCTAACGACCGGAATATCAGCTTACTTTTTTTCGTCTTCTTTAAACAAGGGGCTGGGGCAATTGATCGCATGGTATGGGCTTACCCGTGAGCTAAGACGGAACGCCATTGGTTGTGGATAGTTCGTTCGGTGGTGAGGATGCTGTCGGCGCGTTGGATGTGCAGTGATGATGAGATGATGTCCAGGGAAATTATCGGGGTTGCTTGATTGTGGCTTGGCGGATGTAGCATCGGGTATCACTCGGGAGTGTGGTCCCCCAGACTCGTCCTTGGTGATACCATAGTGCGAGTTTCATGGTAGAATGTTTTACAACCAGGAAGCCGGCAGCTTACCGGTATTGACTACCATTACACTTTAGAGGTAGATGGATTTCATCAATAGTTCAAACGGATCTTTGGAGAATACACAAATTCCGATCAAAGAGAGGAAAAACTGGAACGCTAAAATACGGGAAAACTTATTTTATTACCCGCTGATGTCTACAAGAATAGTTTTTTGGACACGCATTTGCATTAGCGCGTGTATCAAGAGCCATAATAAAAAACAAGAGGCCCATAATAAAAAACCAAGGCCGTAAGCCTAATCCTCCGAGTCCCCTCCCTGAAATTTTTTATTTTTATTATTTTCCCTCACGGATCGAGCTCAACTATTATAATGTTAGCAAGATGTTCTTATGTAGACCTTACTGCTCCACGCCAGGCTGCGTTAATTTCTGTCTCGTAGACTTTAATAATTCCGTTGGCTATGTACAAGCCACCCTATTATTGATTCTATTAGTAATTATTAATTGTAAGTCATGGGGAACTTACACTTGCAAGAAGGCCTACAGAGGTAGCGATACCGGTGAACGAGGCTCCAAGGATCCACATAATCCGCAATAGTTTTGACTCAACGCCGGATACCCTATCCTCCAGTCTAGCCGTGCTTGTTTGGAATACTGGCGTACTCGGGTGTCAGGGTTAGTCCGCGAACACTAGGATTTATTCTGAGCATGAGCTAAAGTGGCAAATATCCAATAGAAACCTTGAATAGATAGTTCAACCAATAGTAAAGCAGAAAGCGTTCGAGGAATTCTTCTGGTTTTCAACACACACCCCTTAGTGCGTGCGCTATTCCTAATATCGTCGTTAGCTTTGTCAGCCCTGTGTTCGCGGACTAGCCCTGGTATCCGAGTACCTCTCCCACTATCACTATCGTAGTTAGCTTAACTAGAAATAAGAATAGGAATTGCTTACGAGTCGATTCTTAATCGGAGATGGAGTGGAAGAGCTAGCCATATTGCGATGAACATGGTGATGGGTACAACGGTCGGCAGTACACAAACGTCGAATACCCGTAGAAACTTGAATAATTGAACCGTGTGCTATGTCGTTGGACTTTCCTCTCTCAGTAAGGTCAAGAATTTTTTTTCTTCCTCTGTCTCGGAAGGGGGAAAGGGGCTGTGTTTTTGCTGTGTTTTTTCCCCCGTTCAAGAGAAGGAAATTCTGGACTTCATAGCACACGGTTCAATTATTCAAGTTTTTAAGGTAGCTCTAACCCTGGCCCTAGTGGCCAATTTGCTGATACTGGGAGTGGAGGGGCCCATGGTAGAAGCAAGAGGTCAGGGGCCGGTGATAATTGGAAGTATCACGGAACCAAGTGGCTCGGTTCTTATAGTGCTAGGAGAAAATGATGTTTTTCAAGAGAGTACCGAAGGAAGGGGGAGAGAAGGAAGGAAGCGGTGAGGCGGATAAGGTCTTTAAATCTAGCTAGAAATTTAGGTGAATGGTTACCCGGACTGGAACATGGCAACATTACCTAAATTCTCCAATCTAACCTGGCTATCGTCATTTACCATTTTTCCTTTACAACCTTTTTATGGCGGCAAAGGTGTAAGGCTATTCTCTCACTTCTGGTCTCCATACTGGCTAATACTCGCCTCCCAGCCTAGTTATCGGCGCAACAAATGGCCGCTTCGTCGAAGCCTTTGCGAAAGTCACAGCTCTACACGCGAAAAACAACTTCTCACTCAGCCTCCTCCTCGGCGATCTATTCTCGGATCCAAGCCAGGCCACCTTTGAAGAGACGGAGAACATAAAACGCCTACTCCGCGGCGAGATCCGCGTTCCATTACCAGTCTACTTCGGTCTCGGGCAGTACTCCCTTCCTGTGCCCGTCCGCGAAAAGATCAATTCATCCGGCGAAGTCTGTGAAAACCTCTTCTTTCTCGGAAAGAAGACTGTGCTGAATACGTCCGACGGCATACGGATCGTTGCATTAGGCGGGAGGCTAGATGCTGGACTGGCAACGGGGGAAGCGGGAGGTGCCGAGGGAGAAACGTTGCCGTTTTACTCAGAGAAGGACGCGAAGGGGCTGAAGGGGGCTAATCTCGCAGATTTACTACTTACTTATGAGTGGCCGGAAGGGGTAGGGAGCCGTTCTGCGCTCGCATCGCCGGGCGTGAGAGGTACGGGTGTGATTGCGGAATTGGCAGCGGCATTGAGGCCTAGGTACCACTTTGCTGCTGGTGGAGAGGCGTTCTGGGAGAGAGAGCCGTATCGGAATAAGGCGAGGTCGGGTGAGGGAGAATCTGATGCTAAGATCACGAGGTTCCTGGGGGTTGCGGATTGGGGGAATGAGAAGAAGGCTAAGGCGTTATATGCTTTCTCGATTAATCCTAAGGATACAAATATTCCAATACCTGCCTCCGCTACTCCGTGTCCGTATAAAGAAGATGGGGGCAAGAAAAGACCAAGACAGGATTCAATTGGTGGAGCGAGCTTTTTCTGGGGAGATCACACCGATGGCGGACACGAGCAGGGCGATAGAGGCCGTAAGCGCGGGAGAGGGGGGGGAGGCGCGCGGGAAGTCAGGCCTCCACCTGGGCGTATGAATCCTCATCCCTTCCAGCGAAACCCCAACTAACCTATCACTAGCCGAATCCTGTTTCTTCTGCCTGAGCTACCCGCAGCTCGAAAAGCACTTGATAGTCTCGATCGGTAACGAAGCATACGTAACCACCGCCAAAGGCCCATTAACGAACCCTACCGTCAACCCCTCGACACTTCCGTTCTCGTCTCATGTCCTTATAATACCCCTAATCCACACACCAACCTTGACCGCCATTGACAATGAAAGCTCACGAAAATCCACGCTCGAGGAAATGACGAATTACCGTCTAGCGATAGAGCAAATGCTCAAAAGTCGCGGCTGCGGCGCGGTTACCTTCGAGATATCCCGTGCCAACGGTGTGCACTCCCATTGGCAGTTAATCCCTGTGCCTGATGATAAATCAGCAGTTGTGGAAGAAGCCTTCAAGAGCGAGGCTAAGGTCGACCAAATTGGGGAGTTTGAAAAGAGAGGGGTGGATGCTGGCAATGAGGGGGATTATTTCAGGGTATGGATATCTGGGGTGGATGGGAGCCTAGTGGTCAGTCTCAGAGAGGGGGAGTACTTTGATTTGCAGTTTGGTAAGTTGTTCCCCCCAGTCGTGGTGTGAGTTAAGTCAGAGCTGGACGGTGTCTGACCGGTTGGATAGGCCGAAAAGTACTGGCGAAGGTGATGGGTCTCAAAAGCGTGCATTGGAAGGATTGTGCACAGACTTTTGAACAAGAGGTCAAGGATGCGAATGATTTCAAGGAAGCCTTTAAGTCTTTCGATTTTAGCCTGTGATATAGCTTTACTCGAGTACAAGTATGTAATGTATTATTAATCGGTGTAATTACAACAGACCGATGTATTAGATATGATAGCTTAGATGCTCAAACAAACTGTCATTATTATTATTATTTTCGTTAAATCCTTCAATTGTCCAAGGGCACAACGTACTCGAGCATGATACTGTACTGTAGGTGTTTAAATGAGAGCGTTATGATGACACCTAGTGTAGAGGCACAAGTTATCACTTTGTTGTCACTCGTCAAACGCCTTCTCACTGGAGATTAGCCGAAAGAGCTTGTATTATTTCAGGCTTGCGGAATTAGCAATTGAACTTAATCTATGATAGAGCATGCGAAGCACCATGACTTTGTGGCGGACGATCAATTTGATCCGGCTGCATGGTTCCAAATGTGCCGGAAGCCAGCGATCCGCCAGGTTCACTGCAGCACTGGTACAGTACTCGTCGTACAGACGGTACTATCTGTGTAGTAGGCCTGGTTTGAATGCGGTCTGACAACAAAAGGTAACCTAGTAAATTTCTCTCTTCTCCTCCTTTCTTTTTTTTTCCTTTTCTTTCGAGGAGTTCCATTACAAGCAGCTCTCCTCAAACCATGTGTGGGCTTCCGCCTGTCTTCGAGTACCTGTATCGTGCTGTCAACACCGAATATATTGGGTCTTGGGGTGTGATACCACATTTTATCTGGACAAACTCTGGCGTCGAAATTGGAAGCGGCAGAGGTGAAACATAATATTATGATACTCTGGGGGGCCTAGTCCTAGCTATATAGAGTTAGGCTATGGAGTGTTATTACAAAGCCGAGACAGAACGGGAATAAAAAGTGTATCATACTAGCGCCTGGCGGTCCCCGCCCGATAATGCGGTATGATAACTCTGGGCTATTCTGTCCGGGCAACGCGAGTAGGATTACTGGCTTTCCCTCGGACAGAGATGGTATTATAGTTGTGCTGAGGGGGTGAGCATAGGTGAGACGAATTGGAGTTTAACTGGCCAAAGCTTGGTGAGAACTGGTCTCGGCAGACGAAGGCAAATAACAGTAATAGCCGTCAAAGAAACTCCATGATAATATCATTATTATGTCCCCTCATTGGCCAAGTGCCAGTGAGGACAGGTTCGCCTCACCTAAGTTACCCTCAACACCCTGTACGAGCATGCTACGGTACAGCCAGGCAGCAGGGCATTTGGCGGGGGAATTTTGATAGGAAGTGGTGGGGCCAATAACCTACTTCCAACGCTTCTTTTAGCCTTGGCATTTCCATTGTGACGCCCTGGTTCTCTCTTCCTGCTTCACGACACTGCCTTTTGAATTCAACCTCAACCCACCTACCCTCACCACTCCCACCAACCGACCTTCCACTGCCACTGCTACCACCGCTACCACCGCAATCTCGCTCTCTGGTCCTTCATTTTGTTTCCTTTTTCCTTCCTCCCTTCCTGCCTCTTTGGCTTTCCACCACCACCACCACCACCACCATACTCTGTTAACTTGACCTCCTCCGAGCGTTAGTTAACGTTCATAGTGAATCGTCTTGTTCTTTTTGTTTTCTGTCCTTTAGACCCCTCCGAAACAAGTCCCCTAGTGTCTTTGGGAAACGGAAGCTTCTGGGGATATCAAACTAGAATCAATTACTTTTTGAGTTTCTGGATTGAAGATGAATCGCTCTCGCGGTAAGATCAGGCCGCCACGTAGGGTATTATCTATTCCATCCCCTCCTTCATCATCCCACTTCACGTCTCGTGAAAGCTGACGTTGGGAAAAAAAATGGATAAATGAGTAAATAGGGCCTTGCTACGGACCATGTAGATTTCGACGAATACTGGGAAGTCCTAGCCCAATCGCTGCGAGAAATTTACGCAAAGAACGCCTCCCACTTATCCTTCGAAGAGGTCTATAGAAACGCATATAAACTTGTCTTGAAGAAACACGGTGACCGCCTCTACGGGAATGTGAAGAAGTTGGTTGGAGAGCACTTGCAGACCGTTGCCGTCAGAGACGTTAAACCTTTGCTACCTAGCTCCATTGTTACTGGTGACGTTTCATTTGGTACGGCAACTACCGAGAGGAGAACAGTTGGGACCAAGTTCTTGGAAAGGTTGAAGTTTGTTTGGGAAGACCACCAGCTTTGTATGGGGATGATGAAGGAAGTGCTGATGTACATGGTTGGTCACCTGTTCCCGACGGTTGTGCCTGCGCAGCTAGATTTTAATTTTTTACTGACTTTGGAATAGGACCGAGTGTTTTGCGCTGATCATAAAATCCCTTCGATATATGTTGCTTGCATGGGGCTTTTCCGTGATCACATTCTAAGGCATCCAGAGTACAACATTGGGAATGCCCTCAACAGCGTTATCATTGACCAGATTAGGATGGAGCGCGATGGCGACATCATCAACCGTGCTACGATTAGGGCCTGTGTATACATGCTGGAAGGTTTATACGAAACAGAGGAGGAGCACGAAAACCAGAAGGTGTATCTGACAAGCTTTGAAAGTATGCTCGCCTTCCCGAAATTAAGCTTTTTGAAGGCGGCATGGTTTCCTCAACACTAACCGAATGGGGATTATAGAGAACTTTATCTTAGCAAGCGAAGTGTTCTACCAAAAGGAAGGGGAACAATTGCTGCGGGACTGTGATGCTGCAACATACCTGCGAAAAGTGGATAAACGTCTCAAGGAGGAATACTCTCGGTGCCATGATACCTTATCCGTGCTGACTGAACCAAAGATAATGAGAGTCGTTGACCAGAAATTGATCGACGCAAACATCAACGATGTTCTGGAGATGGAAGGTTCGGGTCTCCGGTTTATGCTAGACAATGACAGATACGAGGACCTAAAGCTTGTCTATGAGTTGATCAGCAGAGTGGATTCCGAGAAGAGGAGCCTGAAGAAAAAAATGTGCGCAAGGCTAGTGACCATGGGTAAAGAGATCAACCGAACAATATCTACGCCACAGGCAAGCACAAATTCAGGAGCAGATGGTACAGGAGATTCAAGCAAGTCGAGCGCTGCGGTAGTGAGCGAAGAAAGAGTAGCAAACAACATAACTCTTGTTGCTATCAGATGGGTCGATGAGGTCTTAGCACTGAAGGACAAATATGAAAGCATTTGGGAGCGGTCATTTGATAAAGATAAGGGAATACAAGCTGCCATGACCAGGGCATTCACGGATTTTATCAACGATTTTGACAGATCGCCCGAATTCATCTCTCTGTTCATCGACGAAAATCTGCGCAAAGGTTTGAAGGGCAAGACTGAGAGTGAAGTTGATGCTGTGCTCGATAAAGCGCTAACCCTCTTCCGATATATTACCGACAAGGACGTTTTCGAAAGATATTATAAGAAACACCTTTCCCGTCGCCTTTTGATGAATCGCTCGGTGTCCCACGATGCTGAGAAGCAGATGATTGGGAAATTTAAGATGGAGGTCGGATTCGCATTTACGGGCAAATTTGAGGGCATGTTCAAAGACATGAATATCTCGGAGGAGATGACGAGCGAGTTCAAAAAGCTATCACAAGAGAGCGATAGCAACTACAAGAAGGGTGTTGAGCTGTCCGCCCAGATTCTCACCTCTACTTTTTGGCCAGTGGGTGGGGGTGGTACAAACGACCATCCATGCACCTACCCACCGGAGATCAGAGCTGTCAGGGATTCATTTACAAAATACTACCTTGATCGGCATAGTGGGCGCAGGCTAGATTGGCGTCCTGATATGGTACGTTTTTTCTTATTCTTTTCATCTCCCTCTCCGAGTGCATAAATTAATTTATGAGACGTTAATTGTGGTGACTTCTTGGTATAGGGGACGGCGGACATCAGAGCTACTTTCAAAGGGAAGAGGCACGAGTTGAGCGTTACAACCTATGGCATGGTCATTTTAATGGCCTTCAGTGAGCTCAACCCCGGAGATGTGCTGTCCTTCGAAGTGTGATCCCCGCTCCACCCCTCCTATGACTATTAACGTTTAGTAGGAAATACACACAATCACCTCCATCCCAGAGCAAGATCTCGTCAGAAATCTCCAGGCTCTCGCAGTAGCTCCTAAAACACGTGTTCTGATCAAGAAACCAATGTCTCGAGATGTCCGACCAACAGACGTCTTTGCAGTTAATGAAGAATTCTCTTCAAAATTCATGCGCATTCGTATCGGTGTGGTAGCAACCAACCGTGCTGAAACCGAGCAAGAGAGAAGGGATACAGATGAGAAGACTGAGAGATACAGGGGGGCTACAATTGAAGCCGCCCTTGTGAGGATAATGAAGCAACGAAAACTTATATCACACGCGGAGCTTGTCAATGAGGTGCTTACTCAAATGGGCTCGAGGTTTAACCCCGATCTTGCGATGGTAAAGAAGAGGATTGAGTCTTTGATGGAGAGGGAATACATGGAGCGCGCTGAAGGGGAGAGGCAGGTGTACCGTTACATTGTATGTTTTCCCCTAGCATCATCTCTCTTTCCGCGATACTACCCAAAGACAGTACTAAGACTATTAGGCCTAATCCCATACTCCCCACACAAAACCTTGCTATCGATTACCCCCTCTCATCTTTTTTTCTCCCTTTTTTTTTTTCAACATGGTGGTATCTTCTCTTCCTCACATTCATATCTACATCATTCCCCTATCTTCTCTTTTTCATTCAGTCCATCTTCATTTCTGGTATATACTTGGCGTTCATGAAAAAAGCGGGTCAAGGTGCGCTATAGGGGGCCTTTTCACTTTCATTCTTGCCTTTGGTTTTTCCTATATTTCTTTTTCCTACACGGACTAAACGAGTGATGATGGAATGGCATGGATGGGTGGTTGGAATGAGATCTCTGATGATAAAACGTGTTCTTTTTTGTATTTGGCAAAGATAGCTGGTTAGCTGATTGTTGAGAATATCAATGGGTGTTGTGATGCCTGCGTCTGAGTAACTGAATGAGAGCTTATATTAGCTAGTTCGGCCTGGAGCGCGAAAGACACTTGGAACGCGAGAGGTAAAATTGAAACTTGCTAGAAGTTGCTAGAAATACGAGATAGATTAAAATTCATCTGATGCTATGTAACTAATTACGAGAGTGCAAGTTGGTCTCGTGTCACGACTGCTCACTCGTATTTGGGAACCTTGAGGCTGAATCCGCATGGGAAGTCACTCGAATGAAGGTCAGAACATAAACCTTTACCAGCCCTCCAACCAACATAAATACCTCTCACAATATAGTAATAAATCCGGCCCAGCCAAACCACCTACAGCGCCGTGCTCTACATTCCCCAATTTCACGCCCAAGTCTCGCCGAAGCCCACAAACCAAACGAACACCGCGATCGTGCATGTCCAAGAGCGGTCCTGACCCATCAAACCACTGCTCTAAAAAGAATGGTCTTTTGCAGAGCTGCCACCGCCTCTACGCTATCAACTCCCCACGAGTTTCCAGGAAAAGCAGATCTCAGTATGTACGCACAAGTATTACACCCCGCTTTCCCGAGGTAATAGGTCGATACCGGGACCCGAGAGGAAGGAGAGAATATGGGTCAGGGTTTGTACTGTGTTGCATGACTTTCACCGGAGCTGACGTTAGCATTAAGTGTATACTGTAACAGACTTTGGTGCGCGCGGGGGGGTATGTCGGGTGCTCGCTCGTTCGGGGCACCCCCGGGTCCATATTTGTCCATACTGCGACCGACAAGCGCTGGGTCAAAAAGAGCTGAGGGGAAGAAAAAGTTAATATGCCTGGGGGAAGTTTGGAGTATGGTGTTACTGTTTCGGGAAGGGCGAAATGGTTGACTGACTTCTTGGAGTTATTTGTGACGGTATGGGATGTCGTGGGAAAAACCGTTATTTTAATATCAGCGGACAGACAGACTTTTTTTGTGGGACATGCGGCTGACACTCTGAACGCGTACGCTTGGAAGGTTATGTGTGACGTAGTGTTTATGATCTCGATGGTTGGAATGTTTCGATGGGTATTTAGGAAGCATGGGTCGTCACTCGTGTTTGGGTCCCTTTTTTAAAAGGTATTGAAGTCTGTGCTTGGATCAGCCCGGGCTTTCTTCGTGCTGTATCTGCACTTAGAAGGGGCACAGTTTCGGCTAGCCAGCTGTATTTATTTTTTTGCTTTCCCCGCTTTTCTCCCTCTTTTTTTCATGGGCACGGTGATGTTCTGAGGTCTTTAGTGTTACTCTGATATTGCTAGCTTCATGTACAGTGAGAATTCAAATGAATGGGCCATATGCTAATTGGTCTAAACTCCGGAGTCAAATAAGGAAGAAAGGAAAAAACAAGCTGCAGACCCTACCGGGAGGGGGAAGTCTAACTAATGTCCTAGAGCTAGGTCTAGCCACCCGAGTCCCCGCGGCGCTCTCTATTCTGTGAGTTATCCATGTGGTCATGTTGCCATCGCCCCTAATTAGAATATCCGGGGGAGATCTTTGGGGGATTCTCGTTTTGAGAAACTCATTTCATAAGAGAAGGGATTTATCGGGGCATTCTTTGTGTTGTGCCGACCTAATCGAGTAACTGTGACTTCCTGATCTATTTGGGGGGGGGGGGGGTAAGAAAAGTATCAAGAGTGAGATCTCATGAAGGAATACGCGTATCAAGGAGTTTGCTCGTTTGCAGTCAAGATAGGGGAAACAAATCGGCTTCTTGTGGCGACATGTCCTCAATCAACTTTAGCGATCCATGAATCGGACTGAAATCTTCGCCACCTGGCTCTCTCCCGCCCTGACTGTGCCCTCAAGAAATACGCACCTCCTGATAGGATACCAGAGGCGCTTGCCCTCTTCATTTGTTGGCCACTCGGCACTCGTGGCAGGCATGAAGTATTCGATGCCAGGGGTCGTGGATTTGTATGGGCGCTCAGATACGCACGGATCTTTTGCCATATACCCCGTGAATCCCCATTATCGAATAGTTCTGGCCTGCTACGAGTGACGGGATGGAGTGGGGTTTTAGGTTGGTTTGAACCGGCCCACTCATTGCTTCCTCTCTCTCATCTCTGTTCCATTTTGCCGGGCAGTGCCTGGTTCCTGCATGAAGGGTTTGACGATTGGTTGGTCCTTGCAACGTTTTTCTTTCCTTTTTTTCTTTTTCTTTTCGGGCCCCGGCCTGAAGAATTGCATGACGATATCCTACCTGTGATATGTGTGGACTTTCGTCGGCTAGCTGGCTGGCTAGCTGGCGAGGGAGTTGTTACCGCTGCGAGTAACTAAACGTAAATCCATAGCCTGCAAGCTATTATAGAACACTGCCACACTCATCTTTAAGTTCCGTACTATACCGGTACCCAACGGTGGAAAAATAACCTCGGAGGACAGAATAGGCGGCAGGTATCATACGTGTGGCCACCCCGCCCCCAAACCGCACATCTCGACGGCCTCTGAGGGGGATCGCCTCTCGGAAAAATACCATACTGGTTTCCGGAAAGAGGTGCCTGATATCGACAGCCCTGGTTGGTATGATATTATGGGTATAATAATTCCAACAAGAGTTAGAATTTATCGTAACCTGAGTGGGATATAATAGCTTCCCGGCTGACGTTTAGCAAGTGGGGCTTCACCGTCAGCACCTGTATCATAGTAGCCGTTCCATTCCGCTCCCATTTTTGGACCTAGGATGAGTTTTTCCCCCCCCGAGAATTTTCGTGACCCCGTGGCAAGACTTCCGAGGATCCAGGACGGGAGGGACAGAGGGTATGAAGCGCGGTGATTGGGGCTCATGTCTTCTCACTCGTGTTTCAGCAGTGTGTCGGCAAGGCTACGTGGTGGATCTCCTATTCCTCCTTGCATACGGTACGGATGCCCAGCCGAAAATGTGTGGAAACAAGTATAGCGGACGGCACGAGCGCGGCAGACTCTTCTATCCGCGGGTTAGAGTAGAAGGGAACTGCGGCACCGTGATGTATTTCGAATTAGAAGTGCTATTCCATCTCCCCGCCCCGTTGGAACTCGCAGAGATATAATTGGGTGGATTCACCTGGGCTACGTTGCACAGCGCACGGGCCGATGGCTCTGATAATGTTCAACAGCTACCGTGGCTGGGGCCCCAAAAAACAATCGACCGCAACGACTGTTTCCCAATGCTACCATACTCATTGCGTCTGGGGAGGGTCAGTTGGGGGGATGGCTCCGTGGTTTGATTTGTCAAGAACATGGTACTCTAGTCGAGTGGATGGAGGAAATGATTCGTATGGCACTTGCAGGCAATTTTGAACTCTATGCCAGATCAAGGCCCATAACATAGTGCTTATGTGGAGCATTAGTACTCGGGTATCAGAGCCTAACTTCATACCTACTTTTGAATTTAGTAAGTGAGTGAGTTTTTCGGGAAATTCCCCGTCCAGCTTCCTCGAGTGCAAACACCATGCCGCAAAAAAGATTAGCCAAATCTTTGTCTCCTCCGCTAGTAAGTACAGTAAGCCAATTCTTACTCGACTTTGGGAGCTGGGGATATTAGAGTGGTTTGGTCAGTTCCCCTCCCAAAAGAAAACAAATTGGAATCGGATGACGGCATCTTCTGTGCTTGCCTGTTTGTTGTCTGTGTGTTTCTTAATGGAATGGGTTTATCGCGGTGTCTGCGCTACTGGGGGCTTCGCTTATTGGTCGACGTAATTCGTCGGGGTGGTTGGGTCAATCTGCGTTCGACAACAACCACCAGCCTCCTGTGATACCGTACCGTACTCGTACCTGTGCTGTGCTCGAGTACCGTACTCTGATTGCGACTCTTGATAATCCAGGCGGAGCTGAGAAAAGAAAACAAAAAGCGGATTTCTCCTTGTCTTAGACATATGGCGCCATGGTTTTAACCCGATCAAGCGAAGATCCATAATGTGGATACTTTGTGGGCTTTCTTGACAAGCCATCTGCTTTTGGGCTTTAGAATCGTCTTTCGGACGGAGCTTTCCCCCAGGGTGATGTTTCCCCCTTTCGTTTTATTCGGATACAGTAAGTGAATCACTGCAGTTGCTTGAGGCGCGAGGGGGTATCTTTTGTTTTTCAACTTGGTTCGGATTGTCAAGAGGGGAATTGTCTTGATTTTCTTGGGATTGCGCGGTGAGAAAGGATCAAGTCCCTCGTTGGCCAACCCGCAACAATTGCTGCACTAGTTTAGAGATGGACAAACTCACCCGAGTACAAGTGTAGTACTTGTATATCTGCCAAGTCCCAATTCAATTGGGGGGGACTTAATGCTCGAGTGCCGTGGGGATCACAAGATCTGGCTCAGACTTGGGCTCTTGGAGTGCTACTGGTTGCACAGTTCTGCTTCAACAGCGGATTCGTATCAGTGGGATAAGGGCGTCTATCGTACGTACAGTACTTGCTGCACTGTCGGTACAACCCTGGTCTAAATGCGGGCGATAAGACTTGTCAACCTGGAAAGTGCTAGGATGGCGAAAGAAAAGCTTATTACAGCATGACTTCCCTTACAGCCCTGCCTGTCTGCGGTCACCGAGGCGACTCAAATTGACAGAAGGTGGATGATGGTGCCGACGCCTTCAATGCTGTGCGCTGCTGTAATACGGTATCTCGTTTATCCGCTTATGGGCCGGTGGATAATCTACAATTGCGGAACACTCAAATACTTGTACATAGTTCGCAGCTGATTGGTCGAACCCTAGTATTCCCACCGGTAAGCCTGCAAGCTGAACGATGGGGACTGCGTATTTGGACGAGACGCATTTGGGTGTTACGAGATGGTGTCACTCCTCGAGTATCCTCCAGCTTCCTCCAGCTTCCTCGGCTCGGAGGGAGAGGTGTAAGGGCTATTCCCCCCAGACGAAACATTTCCCTTCCACGTACAAGCACATGTAGGGGGTGTGAAGTAATTGTGTAGTAAGTTATCGCTTGAAGTTATCATACGAGGCAGCGTATAGTATGGGAAGGTTCTCGGATGAGTCGATTGGCGCTAGTAAGGCCTATACTGTATGGTTCTTCGTTTCTCTATACTTGTATTGTAGTAATAGCAGATTCAGGCTATTAATATTATGGTAAACACCCAGTCTGGTTGTCTCATTCAGTCAAGAACAAGCGGGCTACAGGCAATCAGTGCTAAATCATCATCTGCCAAGACCTTTTGTGCGACTTGCCCGTTCGCTGTCTGCTCGAGTATCGTAAATCAACTTCGCATTACTCGAATTCATAGAGCCAAGGTAAGGCAAGAGAAATTGCTGAAGATCTGCAGTACTGGCAGATTCCTAAAGCAAAGGTCCTTGTTGCAGCGCCATTTGTTCGACTCGGGGAATACTCAAGGTCCGCTCTAGCAGGATGGAGGTCTTGGTTACAAGCTTCCGAAAAGGCATCTGTCTCATGGCAAATCTAACGATTTTCATGGATCCCCGAGACAGTAAATTGTTTGAGGATCTTGAGGTCAGATCAAGTGAGTGTGCAACGATGATTGGGTTTCCGGTGGGCGTTCCTGCAAGGTCCTGAAAAGGGAGTGAGGATGATAAGGGATAACTAAATGAGATCTGAACCCGTCACTTTCTTCCCGCTGGGATAATGTCCAGGGTTTTGCCTTGTGGAAGGAAGCATGAACGCAAGGCACGAACTGGTGGGGCATTGAAAGCGGACTTCCTACTCGAAGGATAATAATAGTCGCATTGATCTGTCTGGCTTCGATGAAACAAAATATCATATCATGGAGTTGAAAGCGGTCAGTTATTGTCTTCTTTCTCTCTCTGGAAGTTACCTGCCAACAGCGTACGGTGCTGTACACGTACTAGTACTTATGACCTAAGAGTAAGAACGGGCACGATCGGGCAGTGAGAATCGAGTCGAAGAGCTAGGGGTGGGCGCAAAAGGAATTTATCACATCATATGATGTGTATTTTTTTAATTTTATTTTCGCTCCTGTACTGTAGTATTTGCAGCCTTACCTAACGGTACTGTCGTACATACATTACTCGAGTACACAAGATTGTGTAGAATGGCTTAGCCCGGGGGTGTGAGCGAAGGAAAGGCTACAGAACGAGAACTGTACTACCGGTAGTACTCGAGTACGCGTAAGGTACTAGTACAGAAGGCTCGGGCACAACAAGAAGAGGGAGAGTTCCGGAGGCATTTTTCAGATGCGGGGGAAACGCCTTTTTTTTCTCCAACAATGTCGGTGGGTGCCGTGAGAATATGATATGCAGAGTTAGGACATGAGAAGGCCTTGCTGGTTGGGAAAAGCAATTGTGCTTGTTATATTGGCATACATGATGCTTGGGGGAACACGCCGTACATCCACTGGTATAGTACCGTGCATGCACCATTTACTTGCACAAAGTACTATCAGGGCCCTGGGATGGATACAATGGTACGAATTCACCGGAACCGTGGTAGGGGCGATGTGGGTTGAATATTGTGCTTAGGCATTCTGCTATGTGCAGATATCCCCCTCCTTCGTGAAAACTCTGAAAAAGTGCTTAAAAGAAAAGGTACAACCGAGTAGTTTCATGCCCATTGTTGGATGGATTGCTCACTTTATGGCGCAGGAGTATCTCTTTAGTCATGAGGCCGGAATATGATAGAGACAATCCCGGAGAAGGGGGCCCTCTCCGGGGCTGTGTTTTTTTTGGGACCTCTTTCTTTTTTTTTTGGTGGCGGGAGGAGGGGAGGAGGGGAGGAGGAGAGGAGGAGAGGCTTCGAGACATGCGTCCTCCACTCAGGTGTGAGCTGTAGTCTGAAGTTTGAGGCTGAGCTCTCTCTACTCGAGTACAAGTACTAGCATGGTTCTGGTTGCCAAGAGACAACCCAATCCCGGCAGCTAAACTGCAACCAGTAATCTGTTTACCGTTACAACCTTTGCAGGTGGCCAGCCATTGTAAAAGTTGGTCCTGGGCCGTGGTGCATGCAGTCGTGAGCCTCTTTTTTTCTTCGTCAGTTCTCCAGAAAACATCCACACATTAAGGGCGTCAAGCCAAGCAAGCCCTCGACATACCGCTTGGAATTGGATTGTGGCCAGCGCATCCCTCTCTAACCGTGCTTCGTGCTCGAGTACTGTGCTGACTGTTAGGTTGCCCTTCCTCTATCCACTGCCCATTCACGACCTTTCGCCAACCTTTTACGACTGCTACGATTTCTACGACTGCGGGCAGCCCGCTCATCATAACAAGAAAATTTCCTTTTTCCCCCAGGCAAACTACCACTTGATCGTCATTGAAAAGACCACGACCCTTCTTTTTTTGCTCCTTCCACCAGGTATTCCCTTAAGGACCAGCCTTTCTGGTTTGCTGTTTTAATTCCTTCCCCCCCTTCTAACACTTTCACGCTTTCTTCCCTTTACGATAGCCTATGTGAAACGACACGGATCTCTACAACCGCTTTAATTCCACACACACCTCCTTGAATCGACGGTTGTCGAATAACTCACGAATTCACGAATCCGTAGCCTGGCCGTTCTGGGTAGGAAGGGGCTATTTGTTGCGGGTGTCCCTTCTTCGGCTTGTTTACTTTTTCTTCTTCCCAAGCTCCCATTTTTCCTTTTTCATCCCCCTCCCCACGTTTGTGGTGCATACAAGTGACCTCACCGAAAAGGGAAAGTGTAGGGCTTCAGCTGCAGAGCAACATCAGACGAGAACGAAAGGCTGGGTTAGAGGTTTCGGCCACACCCACCTGTGTGTCATTCCGGGTCAGGAAAGGTTGGTTAGGTCAGGTTCCTTGTGTAGCCCTGTGCGAATAGAAGCATACCAGTCCTATAGAAGCACGCTAGGGACCTGCTCTACGGGGAGGGCCTGGCTATCTATAAGTAGAGCTCTCGACCTCGAGTGCTGCGGGGTCTTTTTTTTTGTTGTTTGCCCCAAACCCCCCCCCCCCCCCCACTCACGATTTTGATATATACACCAGATATACCACCTTGTTTCCCTACGCTCCAAGTGCTTTATTGTACAGGATACCTACCGCTACTACCAACTCAGACTGGTCTCTGGCTCCAATCTCCGGCAGCGCCTTCAGAGGATAGATAAATACCTCGGGCTCAGCCCCTCCTTCATTCCGGCCGCACCATCCTCTCTCAAGTGCACTTACACTCCCGCGATTTTGACTTTTGCACACCGTTACGAGGAGTCATTATTACTGGGAACGCGATGCGTACTACAGTATTTCAATTCGTAGCAGTTGCCCTGTTTGCTGCGCTTACCAATGCCCAGACATTTACGGCTTGTAACCCTATGTTGAAGAGTGTGTGGAACCCGTTGGATGTAATTGTTTGGAACCCTGGGCTGACAGGAATTTTGTAATAGCCTGCCCTCCCGATCCTGCGCTCTCCGGAGTATATCAGCATACCTACGGCGGAGAAGCGCCCAACTTCAAGTACTTGACGGGTAAGGATGTCATCAAGTATGGAGGAAAGGATGGAGCGGTCTTCAGAATAGCAAAACCAAAGGATGCGCCGACAATCGTTAGCAGCTTTTATATAATGTGGGGCAGATATGAGGTTGTCCTAAAGCCAGCCCCAGGCGCCGGTATCATCTCTTCGATTGTCCTCCAGTCGGATGACCTTGATGAAATCGATTGGGTATGTTGATTCACCAGCTATCACTTGTTGGTATATATTGTATATACATGGGTCCTGACAGCAATTATAGGAGTGGCTCGGCGGCAAGCCTGGAGAAGCACAGTCAAATTACTTTGGGAAGGGGAATACTGCTACCTACGACCGTGGCGCAGTCCACCCCATCGACAGTCAGGCTAGATTCCATAAATACGGGATTGACTGGACCGCCGAGAAGATTGACTGGCTGATTGACGACGTTGTCGTCCGTACCCTTAAACCCAGCGAGGTCAAGGGCGACTTTTACCCCCAGACTCCTATGACTGCTAGAATCGGATCATGGGCAGGTGGAGATCCCGATAATGAGCAGGGCGTTATTAGTTAGTCATTTGAAGAGCAGTTTTGATGGATTTGGACTAACGATGGTATAGATTGGTCCGGAGGACCAACCGATTTTACCAAGGGGCCCTTTGACATGGTTGTCCAGAGCATCTACATTCGGGACTACTCCACAGGAAAGGAATACGTCTACTCTGACAAGTCTGGATCTTCCGCCTCTATCAAGTCTAACGGCGGAAGCATAATGGGAGGAGGGACCAACCCGGGAACCCCCAACTTACCATCTTCCTCGTCCTCGTCCGTGCCCCCATCGTCCGGCTCCTCCGGCTCCTCCGGCTCATCATCATCCTTCAACTCCCCATCCAACAGTGGCCGCATCGCCTCAACAACCAGCAAAAGTGAGCCAACCCCGACCAACGGATCCTCTAGTCCCAAACCAACTAACAGCAACACCGAGACCACCCGGAAATCACCCTCGCCATCCTCGCCGCCATCCTCGTCGCCATCTGGTTCCACTGAAACCCTTTCCACCATTACACGTGGGGCGGATTTCATCGCTACTGGAAACTCTATTGGACCCTCGACACTAACGACTACTGGACCCAATGCGCAGACTACGAACACTCGTGCGCCTGTTTCCAATGGGTCTGCTAAAACCTCCATTGCTATGGGGATAGCAATGGCACTTGCGGGGGTGGTTTCTGGGTGGCTTGTGTAGATTTTTTTATTTAGGGGTTTCTTTTATTAGAGGGATAGAATTTGTTTTTATCTTTTTTCCTCCCATTTTTCTTGTTTTATTTTATCGGGATGGCATGGGTGTAACTTTTTTGTTTTCCCTTTCTCTACTCTCTCTGGTCCATTGGCATTCCATTTCCCATTATGAACGAAGGTTATGCATAGCGGGTGATTTTCATTTTGCATGAGGGGTTTTTTTTTATTACTTCCCCCTCTCCCTCTCTTTTTTCACCACACCCATATCTTAATTGCAGCGGTTGTAGTGCACGCTTACTCGCGTGGAATGTTGAATGAGCAGTGAATGTATTCTACATGATTGGAGATGAAGATGACGGTTTTAATGTTGGGTTTTAGGTTTTGGGGGGCTTTGGAGACTTGTTGCGATATCTAGGGCCCAGCCCAATTTGAAAATAGTTAAGCCAAAGCTGATAATAATATTCGTATGATACTCTAGTATTTTTTGGTCCTACGGGCGGAGCTTTTCCGTGTGGTAGATTAGTGTCGCTATGCATGGCTGTGGCTGCCGATTGTGCTGTGCTAGTGCGCCTTGAGGAGTGTCGTATAAGTTACAGTGCTTCATAACGCATCTGACTGCCTCTAAATACTATAAAGTGCGGCCGCGGTCCCAAGGCTCTTATCCGATACCCTAACCAATCCCAATCAATGCCTTTTCAACTGTCATAATATCATAAGATGGGTTACCTCACGGCCGCACCTCAAAGTATGCTGGAAGAAAAGGAAAGGGAAGGAAAGGAATCATCCAGAGCACAACAACTGTTTGTACCATGTCGTCTTGCCCACACACTTTCGAAATATCTGCTTACATGAAGCTCCCCAAAATGCCCTCTGCGACAACTCTCTCTCGGGGGGGGGGGGGGGGGGGGGTGGGAAATTAAAAAAAGTTAATGAATGAATGGAGTGGGGGGGTTGTACAAGGAACTAGATGAGTGTCTTGAGATATCACTCGGCTGGGTACTTTCCCCGCTGCACACAATGTATCCGACTGGTTATGTATGCGGCACCTGGTGCAGTGGGTATTCGTGATACAATAGTATAATATACCGCGGGGCATGTATGTTCACGGTCTAATATAGATGGATATGGTGGTGTGCGGTGACAAGGTGGGTATCGTACTGGGCATAAATATTCCTCTGCCTAGGACTATTATATTTAATACTACCCTTCATAGTCACCCTTTCCAGCGGTAGTAGTCAAGTTACGTTATCTATTATTATTATTATTACACGTTAATTACGATTTCCACTTCTAATACGGGACCGGGTTGGTTCGGTTTAGTTTGGGTTCGGGGTAATAGCTATAATAATAATAATACACTGCAGCTACACTACCCATCCATCCACATTAACAGAAGCGCTTCCAATAATACACGACATATCCACCGGCTACAAAGAAAAAAAAGAAAGAAAAAATCTGCAACTAAACTGGTGCGGCTCATACACTACCAGTCTCCCGTCACAACCTTACTATTTCTAACTAACCAGGACTTGAGTTGTTCTTGGCGGAATATAGAGCCAGCGTTGGTATCAGTTTATGAGAGTGATCCGTGGTTGTGTTATACCGTACTTTATGCTGTACTGTGTAGTGCTGGAGCACTGTGTCCACTCCGGATAACAGTGATAATAATACCAATGACCTCGGAGCGGAAGCTCCAAATCACAAGATATAACTCGCGACTGGTGCTTTGGATGCCCGGCGGGAGCGAGCGTCTCGGTCGGTTTACTGCGTAATTGTCGTGTGGTGGGTGGTGCAGATGGAGTAGGGGATATATATTATAGGTGGTAACTGCAGCCCACCCTCCGTGGGATCCACACGTGCCATTCGGTGCGTGGACGTTGTACTACGGATGTACCGGAACGCATGCAAGTGCCCGCCATCACCGCGCATCACACTCGCTCACCCTCGAAAAGGATAATCCAACGTGGCTACGTGCGCCACACTCCAACCATTAATATGATAGTAACTCGGCCCACTATATAAACCTCATAGAGAGGGACAACCCAAATTACAACCTACAATACAATACAATACAATACAGTACAGTACAGTACAATACGAAACTACGCTAATATAAATAAATAAGTGAGGAAATAAATAAATAGTGAGATGAACCAAGAGGGCAGGGCAAAAATGGAAGCAAGGTAAACATCCCGACGGAGCGACGTATGACGTATGGTATATATAGATGGGGTGAACAGAAGGAATATGAGTGAAATAAATGAATGAACGAAGGTAAAGGGGTAGAAAATAAGGCCGGTTCATGCATAAAAACTCCTTACCGCACCCATCCATGCAGATTACTGTAACGACGTGAACAAAGTGGATCAAGAGAGGAAATAGTGAAGTAGCGATGAAGGGACAAAGGGGCGAGAGAGGGGGGGCATGGGGGGAGGGGGGATGGAATAAAGAAGATAAGATTTAGTGTCCCAGTCCAAGTTTTTCTCATACCGGCATGTCTCACCTGCACGCCCATCTCCTTTCCCCTCCTCTTCCCTTCAAACAAATACCTGTCTACGAATTATACCCCCCAACCTCAACATTCAAACTTTCCAACGTCCCACTCCTCGTCTGCCTAACGTGCCCTTCCTCCTTCTCTTCACCCCCACTCGTAATATTACTCACCTCCCAATCCGTCCTAATCTCCTCGAGCACCTTCTCACACCAGTATCCAATATCCCTCTGAAAATCCCGCCACCCATCTTCAGTCCCGTTAACCACGCCCATGGCATCAAACTTCAACCTCAGCTCCCACCGAATCTCTGCAGCCTTCTTCCAGAAGCGCAAGTTCTCTGCTGAGCGGTAGGGCTTGCTAAATTCTTTATGATAGTTCGGTATCTGGCCAAAGGGTCGCTTGGAGCGGCGGACGACAGCGTTGTGAATCAGGATCAGACGGAGGCCGGAGCGGAGGGATAGGAGGAAGGGTGTTGGGAGCGTGGCTGCTGGCTCGGTGGGAACAAGTGGGGGGAGGGGGTCCGGGGAGGGGTCGAAGTAGGTCAGGAATAGGTGATAGCGATCTGCTAGCAATTTGATTAGCATGTCAGGCTCGGATTTGGGGATTGGGGGGCCTAGGGTGGTTAGGGAGCAAACCCATTTCCCGACCTTCCCAGCTGCCCTCCAGCCATTCTCTGCCTTTCTTCCGCATGTCCGCTATTGCATTTTCTTCTGCTGCCAATGATAACTCCACGGTGTCGATCCACCTGACTACGGCGTCTCGCTCCTCAGGTTTCACACCACCCTCGAATTTCCTCTGCGCCAGTCTCCTGAGCACGTCTAGAATTCCCAGAAACCCCTCCCTTAATGACTTGTCATCCCGCGTCGACAAGAGTGATGTATCAGTGGTATAATAGTATGCCTTCGCCGCCCGAATAGCGGAAGTTGCCAATTCCACCAACTCAGTTCCGTGAAGCTCGTTGAACCCAGGTGGTAATGGAGCCAAATCCTTTTCGCCCTCCACTTTCTCCTTACGCGCTGGTCCGCCCGGAATTGCGAAGCTTTGCAACCACGCACTTTTTGTCACTGCCAAGGCACCCCGCAATTGCTCCCTGAGGACCTGAGGATTTGGTGTTGGAGGGATATGTTTTGTCTGAGGATTGTACGTGGAGGTAGTAGGCGGTAGCATGATCGACTCATCAAAGCTGAAATCATCGAGCTCAGAGGGCGATTCGGAGAAGAAGTCAGCTTCCATGGGCGTGAGAAGTTCTGGTGATGATCGAAGCGAGGAATAAGTCGAGTCCTGGAGGGCCCCCCGGGTTGTTGTGTCGACCGTCAAGTTACTCGAGCTCTTCTTCGTCTGTAGTCCGCTGTGTACGTGGTCAGAGAAGCTCTAACGATGCAGGGGAGTGATTGTGCAGAACTTACGCCCCTTTCCCATCCAACAATCCGGTCTTTGCAAAAAAGTATTGAAGGTGAGCAATACTCCCTAGCGCCATCACACTTTCCCTAGACCGCGCCGAGGTCGAGAACTCAGTCCCTTGAGGTCGTATGAACCCGCGTCTCCGTGGCCCTCCCAGGTCCGTCCGAGCGAGTGAAGACCTAGCCGAAGAATCGGACGAAGCGTCGGAAGACGCGTATCCCAATTCCTTGGACGGGAAGGTGAAAGCCGGGGATGGGGGAGTCATCGGTAGTGTATGAGGCGAGACATTTGGTGAATCTTGCTTTGTAGGAGTCGAGCGGGGTGATGGCA